>ERZ839823.332-NODE-332-length-71621-cov-3.686373_pt1 | contig 71621 bp, 68 predicted proteins | sample MGYA00519862_ERZ839823 | MGnify/ENA primary metagenome ERZ839823 (study PRJEB31850, sample SAMEA3708853) | human gut metagenome | biome: human gut; feature: human-associated habitat; material: faeces | place: China | collected 2014 ...
TCCCGTGCTGAATAAAAAGCGCTGTTTTTGAAAGCCGCGAATGTGCCGCGGCGGCAGTAATAATATTTATGAAATCCGTATTTCTCATACTATTATTATACCGCCGCCTATTTCTTTGTCAATAAGCTTTATTCCAAAATTTCGCCGTCGGTAGAAATTGTAACCACCTGCCAGGGAATAAACTTTCCGCTGTTTTGCAGGGCAGTTTTTGCAGCGGCTTCAAGCCCGCCGCAGCAGGGAACCTCCATTCGCACCACCGTAACACTTTTAATATCGTTATTCGCAATTATTTCGGTCAGCTTTTCGGAGTAATCCACCCCGTCAAGCTTGGGGCAGCCCACAAGGGTTATGTGTCCCTTTATAAATTTTTCGTGGAACGCGGCATAGGCATATGCCGTGCAGTCCGCCGCGATAAGCAGCTTAGCGCCGTTAAAATACGGTGCGTTTACTGGCACTAATTTTATTTGCACGGGCCACTGCGAAAGTCGGCTTTCGGCGTATTCCGCGCCTTGCCCTGCCTTTTCCGCTTTTTCTGCGTGCTTTATGCTTCGGCTCGCCGTTCCGGGACATCCGCACGGCAGCGGGGCTTTTTCTTTTTTTGCCTTGTTTGCCGCAACCGCGGTCTCATCATATGCCGCCGCCTCGCGTTCAACAAAGGTTATGGCACCGGTGGGGCAGGCGGGCAGGCAGTCGCCTAAGCCGTCGCAATAGTCGTCCCGCAAGAGCTTTGCCTTACCGTTCACCATACCTATTGCACCCTCGTGGCAGGCATTTGCGCATGCGCCGCAGCCGTTACACTTTTCTTCATCTATGCTTATAATTTTTCTTATCATTTTTTATTACCTCCCTTGGTATGGCTCTATTATATCAGCCTTATTTGGAAAGGTATGTTGTTATTACAACGGAATTTTAATTTTTTTAAAAATCTAAAACCACTTTTTTCTTTTAAAATACCATATAAGAAAAATTACCGTTGCTATGCTTACGGCTATAACCGCCAAATAACCGAACCGCCAGTGAATTTCGGGCATAGAGGTAAAGTTCATACCGTACCACCCCACAAGCAGGGTGAGCGGCAGAAAAATGACCGTAACAACGGTAAAAAGCTTCATAAGCTCATTTTGTTTTATTTCGAGCTGTGATTGATATGCCTCGCGCATACGGTCTACTATCTCCTGTAAGCTGCAAACCTCATTGTAATATCTTTCGCACCGTGTGCCCAGCACCGTAAGCAGGCGAACCGCGGTGTCCGATAAAAGCCCGTTATCGTTTGTGCAAATATCGTCAAATATTCCCGAGAGCTGCCCGTAATACCGTTTAAGCCGCAAAAGCTCTTTCCGCCGCGCGGTTATTACCTCATCCGCCGAAATATCTCCCCCGCTCATTATGGCTTCTTCTTCATCGTTAAGTTCTTCTTCAATTCTGTCAAGGTTGGCTCCGTCGCCCTTTAAAAGCTTTGAGAAAAATTCATAAAGCAGCCTGTCGTGCGGTGTGTTCGCCGTATCCTGCCGCTGCATTATATCGGCGACCCGCCGCGCGGACATATCGTCCTCGCAAAAGAAAAACAGGTCCTCCTTATCAAGATAAGCCATGATTTTTTCTTCGGAGCTTTCGGGCGCGGTTTTATCGAAAAAATCAAAGGCTATAAGGTCAAATCCCGAAAGACCTTCAAAGCTTTCACTTTCGCAGCCGTTTATATAATCAAACACCTGCGCGTCCATATACGGCGCCGCCTGCGACATATTTTTAAATTTAAAAACCTTATACATTTTTATTTTCACTCCTTATAAAAAGCGCGTCCTCGCCCGCCTTTACAAGCTCAAGCGCCGCCTGTAAAAGATACATAATACATAACTCTGGATTATCAGTGTCTATACCGAAAAATTCTTTTATTCGCCGAATACGGTAAAGCACGGTATTCCTGTGTGTGTAAAGCCGCTCGCAGGTGTCCTTGAGTGAATGGCGGCAGCAAAGGTATGTGTATAACGTCAGGCAAAGCTCACCTGAATTTTCCTTATCGTATTCCGCAATTTTTTTAACGTCCACATCAAAAACCGTGCCCTTTTCCACCGCAGTGCGCAGGATCAAAAGCAGCGCATAATCATCAGCAAAAGCCAATAGCCCGCCCGTGCCCTTTTCGTTTAAGTAATCAAGCGTTGCCGTAACCGCAGGGTACAGCGCGGCAGCCGAAAAAACACCGTTTAATTTACCGGAAATAACTGTTGCTATTCCGTTTTGCTCAGCTAATTCGGCAAGCCGCGGCATACTGTGGTCGCCGTGCAAAAACATTACGGTTTTTTCCTTATATATAAACGGGTGCGAGGCGTGAAACTCGCTTTCAAGCTGCGCCTGCAAAAATACCGCCGCGGCGGGGGTGCAGCGCCGCAAGTCAATAACGGCAAACCGCTCGGGATTAAAATTTGAAAGATAGGTTGACGCGGCGCTTATTTTAAAATGCTCCTCATCGGAAAACTCGCCGTCAAAAAGCGCCGCCAATATTTTCTCCGCAGTTCCGGCAGAGGATTGCCGCCGCTCAAAAAACAGCTGCTTTGAAACCAATGCCGCCGTAAAATTTAACGTTTCGGTATCGCAGGGCATATTTTCCACTATACAAACCAATATCATATACCCCAAAACCGCGCCGTCGCTTTCGAGCCTTAAAACGCGGTATTTTTTATTGCTTATATCCACGGTGAAATCTGTTTCGGCGGTGTGCGCCGAAATTGCGGCGCAAGCGTCAAGAGATAACTCGCTGTGGCTCACCGCAATGCGATATGTCGGGTCATTGTACTCACTCACAGCACAGCTTGCCGCAATATGAAACGCATCGTCAACAATAATTACGGGGCACTCCGTCGCCCCGCTTATAGCTTTTACAAGCCCTGTAAGCGTGTTTTCGGTTAAAAATACGTTTAAAAGCTCATCCTTTATCATAAAATCAACTCCTGTGCTGCAAGCACAAACGAATTTATTTTAATTATACCGCCGGATTATTGAAAAATCAAGCTTTTTGCGTATAATAATAAACGTAAAAAGAAAAAAGAAAGCGATGACACCAATGTGTTACGAAAAAAATATAAAAGCTTAAATTTGAGAAATAATAATTAAAATACTCGGAGGTATGACTTATGTTTGAAATGAGACCTTATGCTAAAAGAAATAATTCCCTTTACAATCCTTTCCGTGATATGGATGAATTTGAGAAGAAATTCTTCTCAACGCCTTTCGGATTTTTTGATACCAATGTGCTTGATGAGTTCAAGACCGATATTAAGGACGAGGGCGACCGCTATGAGCTGGAAGCCGATTTGCCGGGCTTTGACAAAAAGGACATTCACCTTGATATAAACGGCGATATGCTCACCGTAAGCGCCGAAAGGCACTCGGAGCACGAGGAAAAGGATAAGAAAAATAAGTACGTTCGCTGCGAGCGTTCTTACGGCTCCTACAGCCGCAGCTTTGATTTAAGCGGCGTTAAAGCTGATGAGATCAAGGCAAAATACGAAAACGGCGTATTAAAACTGACAATGCCTAAGAAAGATAAAAGTCTTCCCGAAGCACGTCACCTTGAAATTGAATAAGCTCTAAAAAAGCAATTCACCCCTGTCGGGCAATAGCCCGGCAGGGGTGGTTTTATTTAAGGCTAAAGCTTTAAATTAAAAGGGCTTAAATAATTCTAACCCTTATAACTCCGTCAATCGCGCCTATTTTATCGGCAACATCGAAAACATCTGTCTTGCCGACATCGAGCATAGTATATGCATAATCTCCGCGTGATTTATTAAGCAGGTTTTCAATGTTTACATTATTGCCCGCAAATATTCCCGTAATAGCGGTGAGCATATTCGGAATATTTTTGTGTATAACGCAAATTCTGCTTTCCCCGCTGCGCGGCATTACAATTTCAGGCAGGTTTACGGAATTAACGATATTACCGTTTTCAATATAGTCTATAAGCTCCTTAGCCGCCATTCCCGCGCAGTTATCCTCTGATTCGGGGGTTGACGCGCCGAGGTGCGGTATTGCAATAACGCCCTGTGCGCCCAAAATATCGTCCGACGGGAAATCGGTAACATACGATGCCACCTTGCCCGATTCAAGCGCCGCCAAAAGGTCTGCACTGTTTACAAGCCCGCCGCGCGCGAAATTGAGTATACGCACGCCGTCACGCATTTTGGCAATAGCAGTTGCGTTTATAAGATTTTTGGTAGAGTCGGTCAGCGGCACGTGAACAGTTATATAATCGCACTTTTCAAAAATTTCGTTTATATCAAAAATATGCACCGCGTTGTGGGTCAAATTCCATGCGGATTTAACCGAGAGGTACGGGTCGTAGCCGAAAACCTTCATACCGAGGGCGTTTGCGGCGTTCGCCACCATAACGCCTATAGCACCGAGACCTATAACGCCGAGGGTCTTTCCCTTAATTTCGGGACCCGCAAAAGCGCCCTTGCCCTTTTCAACCTCTTTGCCTACCTCTGCGCCGTCGCCTTTAAGAGTCTTAGCCCACTCAATACCCGAAACCACGCGGCGCGAGCTGATAAGCAGACCCGCTATAACCAGCTCCTTAACGGCGTTTGCGTTAGCGCCGGGGGTGTTGAATACAACTATTCCCTGCTCGGAGCAGCGGTCAATCGGTATATTGTTTGTTCCCGCACCCGCACGCGCTATGGCTTTCAGGCTTGCGGGAAACTCAACATCATGCAGCGCAGCCGAGCGCACAATAGCGCCGTCGGCATTTTCCACCTCGTCGCCTACGGTGTATTTATCGTCAAAGGCTTCAAGCCCTGTTTTGGAAATTTTATTGTAGGTTTTAATTTTATACATTACGCGTTTTCCTCCTCAAATTTCTTCATAAACTCAACCAGCTTTTCAACGCCCTCTACCGGCATTGCGTTATAAATGGAGGCGCGCATACCGCCCACGGTTCTGTGACCCTTAATGTTTACAAAGCCCGCCTTTTTAGCCTCGGCTACAAACTTAGCGTCCAGCTCCTCGCTGCCTGTTACAAACGGAACGTTCATAAGCGAGCGATCCTCGGGAACAACCGTGCCCTTGAAAAGCTTGCTGTTATCAAGAAAATCGTAAAGGATTTTAGCTTTTTTCTCGTTGATTTTCTTCATTTCCTCAAGCCCGCCTATTTTCTTTATCCACTTAAAGGTAAGTCCCGCAATATAAATTGCATAGCAGGGCGGAGTGTTGAACATTGAGCCGTTATCGGCATGGGTTGCGTAATTCAGCATTGTGGGGGTAATATCCATAGCGTGACCTACAAGATCCTTACGGATTATAACAATGGTAACGCCGGCGGGAGCAACGTTTTTCTGCGCGCCCGCGTACAAAACGCCGAATTTTGTAACGTCGATAGGCTCTGAAAGTATGCAGCTTGAAATATCAGCCACAAGCGGAATATCGCCCGTATCGGGCAGCTCGTGATATTTTGTGCCGTAAATGGTGTTGTTCATGCAAATATGAACGTAATCAGCCTCGGGGTCGAAATCGGCGCGGGTGGTTTTCGGAATATAGGAAAATGTTTTATCGGCACTGGAAGCAACCGCTCTCGCCTTGCCATAGCGCGCCGCCTCTTTGTAAGCCTTGTTAGCCCACTGACCCGTTATAATATAATCCGCCTTGCCGTTTTTGGTCATAAGGTTCAGCGGCACCATTGCAAACTGGGTTGAAGCGCCGCCCTGCAAAAACAGCACATCGTAATTATCGGGAATATTCATAATCTCGCGGAGGTTTTTCTCCGTCTCGTCAAATATTGCCTGATATTCCTTTGAGCGGTGGGACATTTCCATAACCGACTGACCCGTTTCGCCGTATTCCATCATTTCCGCAGCGGCGGTCTTCAAAACGTCCTCGGGCAGCATTGAGGGACCCGCGCTGAAATTATAAACTCTTGCCATAATATTTTCCTCCGTAGCAGTTTTATCTTTAACATTGTAATACATTATATTACCATTTTATTCGTTTGTCAATATGATTGTTAAAAATATATCAATATTTTTTGCTTTTTTCAAAATTCGTTAAAAAGTTCGTTAATTATTTAACAATATTTCTTTATTCTTGACTTTTCCCTACGTATATAATATAATACCTCTTACTGCTTTGAAAGGAATATTGAAAAATGTCGGAATTATCAGGTCATTTCGGGTTAAAACGGCTTTTCCGCTTTACCTACCCATCAATAATAATGCTTGTGTTCACCTCAATTTACGGCGTGGTGGACGGCTTTTTCATTTCCAATTATGCGGGCAAAACACCCTTTGCTGCGGTTAATTTCATAATGCCGGTACTGATGATACTCGGCTGCATAGGCTTTATGTTCGGCACGGGCGGCGGCGCGCTTATTGCCAAAAATTTAGGCGAGGGTGAAAAAGAGAAAGCCAACAACACATTTTCGCTTGTGGTTTTTGCCGCCGCTTTAATAGGCACCGTGCTTGCCCTTATCGGAATAATTTTTTTGCCGCAAATATCTGCGCTTTTCGGTGCAGAGGGCAGGCTGCTCTCTGATTCGGTACTATACGGCAGAATAATACTTACTACCCTGCCGTTTTCAATTTTGCAGTATGAGTTCCAGTGCCTTTTTGCAACCTCGGGCAAGCCGAAATTAGGGCTGTATGTAACGGTTGCGGCAGGCGTTACAAATATGGTACTTGACTGGCTTTTCGTAGCCGTTTTCGGCTGGAGCATTGCGGGCGCTGCGGCTGCCACGGCATTCAGCCAGTTTGTAGGCGGGGCTTATCCTATAATTTATTTTCTGCGCCGCAACAACAGCCTTTTAAGGCTCAGCAAATTCAAATTTGACGGCAAAGCCCTTGCAAAATCCTGCACTAACGGTTCTTCTGAGCTTATGAGCAGCATTTCCTCCTCGGTCGTCAGTATGCTTTATAATGTTCAGCTTATAAAATATGCCGGCGAAAACGGTATTGCGGCATACGGCGTGCTTATGTATGTAAGTATGATTTTTCAGGCGATATTTATAGGCTATGCGGTAGGCACCGCGCCGATTACCAGCTTTAATTTCGGCGCAAAAAATAAAGCCGAGCTTAAAAGCCTGCTCAGAAAAAGCGGCGGAATAATAGGCGTTTGCGCAATTGTTATGTTTCTATCGGGTGAGCTTTTATCCGCTCCCTTATCGAGACTGTTTGTAGGGTATGACGCGGAGCTTTTCAAAATAACAAACCACGCGTTTTCTATCTTCTCATTTTCTTTCCTGCTCTCCGGCTTTTCAGTATTCGGTTCTTCCTTCTTTACAGCATTAAACGACGGACTTACGTCCGCCGTTATATCCTTTATGCGCACACTTGTTTTCCAAATTGCTGCGGTTATTCTGTTTCCCATTATATGGGATATCGACGGTATCTGGCTTTCCATTGTCGGAGCAGAAATAATGTCGATTGCGGTAACGCTTTTCTTCCTGCTTATAAAGCGCAGGAAATACGGGTATTAAAAAGAAACCGTAAGCAGCATTTTAAAGCGCTCCTCACCGAACACCGCATGCGGTATGCCCTTAGGCATTATAAGCGTTTCTCCGGCTGATAAAATGAATACATCATTTCCCACGGTAAAGCGACCCTTGCCATCAAGCACGGTTACCATTGCGTCGCCGCCCGAGGAATGGCTCGAAATTTCTTCACCCTTGTCAAACGAAAACAGCGTCATACTGACGTATTCGTTTTGTACAAGGGTTTTGCTTACAACCTGACCCGCGCTGTAATCAACCTCGTTTTTAAGCTCAAGACTTTTCTGTTTTTCAATGTTTTTATACATAATAAAATCTCCTTTATGATTTTATTATTCCGTAACGGTGCCGTTATATGCCCGTTTTGTATATTTAATGATTTTTAAAAAATAATATATTCGGGAGTTGAAAATATGGGTATAATTCAATGCGCCGAAAATTGCAAATACCAGTGCGACGGCTACTGCACGCTTAATAAATGCACTGCGGTTAATTCCCTTTCGGGGGTTTGCCCGTATTTGCAGCCGAAGGAGGACGCGCCTACTTAATAAACGCTACCGCGTCGGATAACCTTTTAACGCCCAAAAGCTTTATTCCCCCGGGTGCGGAATTTATTTGTTTAAGACACGCAGAGGGCAATATGCACCGCGTAAAGCCCATTCGCGCCGCCTCATTTACCCGCGCCTGCGCGCGCGGAACGCTGCGCAGCTCGCCCGACAGACCTATTTCGCCGAATGTTACTGTGTTTTCGTCTATAGGAATATCGCGCAGCCCCGAAACCAGCGCCATAGCTACGGCTAAATCAGCCGCAGGCTCATCAAGTCTTATTCCGCCTACAATGTTTATATAGGTATCAAGATTTGAAAACATAAGCCCGAGCCTTTTTTCAAGCACCGCAAGTAAAAGATTTAAGCGGTTGTAATCAAACCCGGCGGCGGTTCTGCGCGCGTTGCCGAAGCCGGTTGCCGCCACAAGTCCCTGCACCTCGGCTAAAATCGGGCGCGTACCCTCAATAATACAGGTTATGCATCCGCCCGAAACATCGCTCATTCTGCCTGAAAGCATCATAGCGGACGGATTTTCAACCTCCGCAAGCCCCGTTTCGGTCATTTCAAAAACGCCTATTTCGTTTGTTGAGCCGAAACGGTTTTTTATTGCCCTTAAAATGCGGTAGGACTGATTTCTCTCCCCCTCAAAATAAAGCACTGTATCTACAATATGCTCCATTACCTTAGGTCCGGCAATATCGCCGCCCTTGTTTACATGACCTACTATGAAAATCGGAATATCAAGGCTTTTGCCCGTGCGCAAAAGCAGGTTAGCCGATTCGCGCACCTGAACTATGCTGCCGGGCGATGACGAAATATCGGGGTGCTGCATGGTCTGAATTGAATCTATCATAACAAGGTCGGGGCGGGCTGAGTTTATATATTCACAAACCGTCTGAACGTCGGTTTCGGTCATTACGGAAACGCTGTCGCTCTCAACCCCTATGCGCTTTGCCCTTAATTTTATTTGTATTGCAGATTCCTCACCCGATACATAGAGAATTTTAATATCCCTCTGCAGCGCGTTGCAGACCTGCAAAAGTATGGTTGATTTTCCTATGCCCGGGTCGCCCGAAAGCAGTATTACCGAGCCTTTTACTATTCCCCCGCCGAGCACCCTGTCAAGCTCGGATATTCCGGTTACAAAGCGGTGTTCGTCCGCCGCGTTTATTTGCGAGAGCGGCGTTGCCGAGAATGTATGAGCGGGTCTCGGTACAGCCGAAACCGCAGATTTTTGCGGCAGGCGCACATCCTCAACCATTGTGTTCCATTCGCCGCAGCCGGGGCATTTACCCGCCCATTTCGGCGTTTCATACCCGCACTCACTGCAAACAAATACCGTTTTGCTTCTGGTTGCCATTTAACTTTCCCCCGTTGTTTTATGATAATCCATTATTCCGCAAAAAATGCTGAACGCCATTTTATTTTGGTATTCTTCGGTTTTAAGCCTTTTAAGCTCGGCGGTATTGCTTAAAAAACCGCACTCCACAAGCACCGCAGGCAGCGTTGCATTGTAAAGAATATATGTGCTGCTCGTAGCCTGCTTATTGACCCTTGAGTTTTCGGGCTGCAAAAGCCGCACTATTGATTTCTGTATATCATCCCCAAGCTTTTTCGATTCCTCTCTGCCCGCGCTGTAAAACACCTGTGAGCCCGCCGCAGCAGAGGTGGTGAATTTATTCAGGTGAATACTCACAAACACCGCATCGGGGTAATCCTTCATAAGCTTCAATCGGTTTTTAAGGTCGCTTTTCTTGCGGGTGGCTATTTTATCGGTTTCAACATCATCGGTTGAAACGTCGCTGTCGCGCGTCATAATAACCTCATATCCCCCAAGCTTTAAAAAATCTTTCAGCTTTAGGGCAATTTTAAGGTTTATTTCCTTTTCCACCGTTCCGTCGGGCGCAACTGCGCCGCCGTCAAAACCTCCATGACCGGCATCGAGAATAATCGTCGGTCTTTGACACACATTTCCCGAAACCGCCGTATTTGAAAATTTGCCGCGCAAAAAGGTGCTGAAAAAAGCAAGAGCTAAAATCAAGGATAATACCGCCGCTATACGTCCCTTAAACATTCCGCAATCACTCCCATACAATTTAAAATATGTTTTTGTGCGGAGCAGTAGAACATTTTACGGCTTTAAACAATCCGTACTTTATTATAATCCGTTTCCGAATTTTTTTCAATAACAAAAAACCGGAGGCAATTACGTTTAGTTTTCTTCAACCTTTGCACTAATCATTTTTTAACCTCCTTGATTTTATGTATCAAAATCAGCGTGATATACTCCCCCCTTTTTCGTGCCGTATATTATTTTGATACCATTATATAGGAAGAAAAAGCGACTGTTTGTAAACATAGTTGGTAATTAAAAAATCAGAGCGCCTCCATTGGGGACGCTCTGAGAGAGTGCAGTCCGAAAATCTTTGATTTTCGAGCGAACGACATTCCCGTCCAAGAGCGTGGCGAATTTTTCGACACGCTCCAGCCTTATTTATTAAGCTTATCAGGGTGGCGGGCGGCTACAACCGCAAAAGCGTCGTTCGCTATATCCGCCGCAAGTGTTATATCCTCATCGGTAACGGCAGCGTTCATAAAGTGGTTGTGGTGCGAAGCTAAGAAAAGCCCGCGCGATACGCACTCGGCTATCCATTCCTGGTGGAGCATAAGGCTGTTATCGTTGGCAATTCTAAGGTAGAAGAGCGCCGGCTCGCCCGATACTACAAGGTCAAAGCCGTTTTCCTCTGCCGCCTTTTTAAAGGCGTTTGTCAGCTTTAAGCCTTTTTCCCTAAAGAGCGCGGGCGTATCAAGGCGTTTCATTTTGTTTATGCAGGCAATTGACGCGGCGAACGGCACGGCGCTCATCCAGTAAGAGCCTGTAAACGAAAGCGACGAAGCGGCGGTCTTCAAAAATTCTCTGCCGCAGGCGGCTGACATATTGTAGCCGTTTGCAAGCGCCTTGCAAAAACAAATTATATCCGCTTTTATTCCGTAATAGTGGTCGCTGCCCTTAATATCAAGCCTGAAACCCGTGCGCACGTCGTCGAAAATAAGCACTATTCCGTGCTCGTCGCAAAACTTTCTTACCGCCTGCCACTTTTCGTTTGTGGAGCAAACGTTATCGTAAAAATTGCCGTGGTCGTAGGGCTGGGCTATAAGCGCGGCTATATCGCCCTTTGTTTCCTCCCACGCCTTTTCGAGCGCTTCCATATCAAACCAAGGCACAATAATGTTGTTTGCCACGTCCTCGGGCAGTATGCCGGGGTAGTCGGCTTTCATAGCCCACGGGTCGTTGCCGTGGTAGTAGCCCTTGAAAAATACTACCTTTTTTCTGCGGGTGTGGGCGCGCGCACACATTACGGAGAATGTGGTGGCGTCTGTTCCGTTCTTCATAAAATAAGCCCAGTCGGCGCTTTCCACCGTATCAACCAGCAGCTCTGCGCACTCCACCATTTTATAAGAGGGCGCGGTAGTGCAGTTGCCGCTTTTAAGCTGCTCCAAAGCCGCCGCGTCAACCTCGGGGTCGTTGTAGCCCAGCACATTCGGTCCGTAGGCGCACATAAAGTCAAGGTAACGGTTGCCGTCCATATCCCAAAAATATGTACCCTCGGCTTTTGAGCTTATAAGCGGCCATTTTTCAAGCGGCAAAAAGAGCCCCTCGGAGGGCCCTAAATGCCCGTATATTCCCGACGGAATGACGTTAAGCGCACGCTCAAACCATTCGCGGCTTTTGGTGTGTGAATATTCAGGATATTTGCTCATATGTATAACTCCCTTATTCTAAGTAAAGTGAAACGCGGTCAAGTATGCGGTTTATGTTATCCACCATAGAAAGCACGCCCGCCAAGCGTATGTTGCCCTTGCACATTTCGTTTATTGTGGAAACAGTGCCCGAAAAAAGCCCGTTTGCAAGGTCAATGCTTGCAAATTCCATTACTGCGCGCGGGTTATCGCAAGGCTTTTTAACCGTTGTGAAATGATGATCCTTTATGCTTATGGTAACGGCGGCTTTGTCCTTTATCCCTAACTGCACATCACCGTCGGGCGTGTTTGCGGCGGATATTTTCGCAATGCTCTCATTATTTGCAAGGGCTGATATTGCCCCCGCTATTACATACATTGTAAGCATGGTGTTTTCTTCAAAAAACGCGCGGTCAGCCATGGCTTCTTTGCTCGGGCGCAAAATTTCGGTAAGCCTGTTTGTAAGGGCGGTAAAGGGTCCCGTTAAGAATTTCAGCAGGGTCACTATGCCCTTTACGGGCACGCCGGGCTTTGAGTCGTTTATAAGCGCGTTGAACTTTTCGGGTGATGAAAAATTCATTTTGCAGTTACACCCCGCGCTCCCCTCGGTTATTTTGCAGCCGTTTTTATCAAAATGAAAGGTACGGCAGGGTCCTTCCTTCACATCAAAGCAAAGGGAAACAGGCTTATTTATGCCCTCAACAATTTCTTTTGCCTTGTTATCCAGCACGCAAAGATTTTCAAGCGCGCCCAAAACGCCGTACATATTGGCATATGCCAACGCCTTTTGTTCAAGCATTTTTTATTCCTCCTGATTCTGTTCATCGAGCGATAAACCAAAGCTCGGTATGAACTCTTTTAAAAATATATCAGCCTCGGGGCATTTAAGGTCTTCAATTGCCGCTCTGAGCGTTTTTTCGGCTACCGCAAATTCGCGGTTGCCCATATTAAGCTCTTCTATGCACTTTATAAGCGCCGATAACTTGTCCGCCGCCTTTACAAGGCGGGCGGTGTCCTTATCGGGCGAATATAGCGCGGCAAAGTCTTCCTTAAAATCCTCGGGCAGCATATCGGTAAGTCTTTTTTCGGCTGCCTTTTCAATATCCTTATACACTTCTTTAATTTCGCTGTTATAGTATTTAACAGGGGTGGGCATATCGCCGGTTATAATTTCGGGCGTATCGTGGTACATTGCCGCCACCGCCGCAAAATTCGCGTTGTAGCTTTTGCCGAGCCTCTTATTGCCTATAAGCGCCAGCGCGTGGGCAATCTGCGCAGTTTCAAGCGAATGTTCGCTTAAATTCTCGCGCCGCGTGTTGCGCATAAGCCCCCAACGGTATATATTTTTCATTCGGGACATCATGGCATAAAAATGATTTTGCAAAATTTTCACTTCCTTTATTGAATATTATATCATTAACTGTTATAATATCAATAAGATATTTTAAAAAAGGATGTATCAAATGAATTTTTCTTATTCCAAGCAGACTCTTTTGCGCCCGCAAAAGGAAAAATATCTTTCTGCGTTTTTTATAGCGCTTTTCGTTGCGGCAGCGCTTTTTGTACCGTATATGATTATGGGTGAGGGGTATTTCACCTTTTACGGCGATTTTAACGTGCAGCAAATTCCGTTTTATATGCAGTGCCACAAGGCGGTGAAATCGGGCAATATTTTCTGGAGCTGGACTACCGACCTCGGCGCTAATTTTATAGGCTCATACAGCTTTTACCTGCTCGGCAGCCCGTTTTTCTGGCTCACCATACCATTCCCCAACTGGATGGTGCCCTACCTTATGGGACCACTTCTCATACTTAAATTTGCCTGTGCCGCGTTTACTTCGTATTTCTACATTCGCCGCTTTACGAGAACCCCGCAGGCTGCACGGCTGGGTGCGTTGCTTTACGCTTTCTCGGGCTTTTCTGTTTATAATATATTCTTTAATCACTTTCACGAGGCGATTATCGCTTTCCCCGTTTTGCTTTTGGCGCTTGAGCAGTTAATAACCGAAAACCGCCGTATCGTTTTCGCGCTCAGTGTTGCGCTTTGCGCCGTTACAAATTACTTTTTCTTCTTCGGAATGGTTGTTTTCACGGTAATTTATTTCTTCGTGCGCCTTTTCTCGGGCGATATAAAGGTGAAATTCTCCCGCTTTATTGTGCTTATCTTCGAAGCGGTTCTCGGCGTTTGCCTTTCCGCTTTCCTGTTAATGCCGAGTATCCTCGCTATAATTGATAACACCCGCGTTTCAAGCATTTTGCTCGGGTGGAACGCCATAATGTACGGCAAGGAGCAGATATACGGCAATATAATAGAGTGTTTCTTCTTCCCGCCCGATATTCCCGCGCGCCCCGTGTTCTTCCCGGGGGCTAACGTCAAGTGGTCGTCCCTCGGGGGGTGGCTTCCGCTTTTCAGTATGGTGGGCGTTTTCGTTTGGTTTTCGCAAAGAAAAAATCACTGGCTTAAAAGGGTTATAGGCATTTGCATTTTTATGGCTATGGTGCCGTTTCTCAACAGTGCGTTTTATGCCTTTAACACCTCGTATTACGCGCGGTGGTTCTATATGCCGATACTTATGATGTGCCTTGCAACCGTTTCTTTAACAGAGGACAGCACCGTAAACTGGCGCTCGGGCTACAAGTGGGTTTTAGGCATTACACTGGCAATTTCGCTTGTTATCGGCTTTTTCCCGCAGGAGGATACCGAGCACAAGGGCAAGTATATTTTCGGGCTTTACTCGCAGAGCGAGGACGGTATGTACGTCTTCCGTTTTTGGATAACCTGCGCCGTTGCGATTTTAAGTCTTATAATACTGGGTATGCTGCTTAAGGTGCTTAAAACCGACCATCAGGCGTTTTACAGGGGCGCCACCGCCTGCGTTTGCATTATAGCCATAGTTTACGGCAATATATTTATCGCCTGCGGGCGCTCGCATTCCTATGAAATTAAAGAGGTTATGATAGATAAGCTGATAGAGGGCAAGGTAGACCTTGAAAAGAGTGATAACTACCGCATAGACGTATATGACGGGGTTGACAATACCTCAATGTATTTAGGCTACCCCGGTATTAACGCCTTTCACTCGGTAGTGCCCGCCTCAATTTTTGAATTTTACGATTATATAGGCGTTGAGCGCAGCGTGGGCAGCCGCCCCGATACCGACCAGGCGGCAATTCGCCCCCTGCTTTCGGTAAAATACCTTTTAAACCGTAAGGACAGCGAAGCAAAGAGCTTTCTTGATGAAGACGACGAGCCGAAAATGCCGAATTACGAATATTTAAAAACCGACGGCGGCTACTACGTTTACGAAAACAAGAACTACATTCCCTACGGCTTTTCGTATGATTATTATATGAGCTATGATTTCTGCGATGAATACTCAAAATCAAGCCGCGCGGCAATGATGCTCAAAGCCATACTTTTAACCGATGAACAGATAGAAAAGTATAAGGACATTCTTGAAAATATAGAGCAGCTTGAAATGCCGCCGTTCGGCAGTGACGAGACAGGCACTACCCTCTCGCAGACCGACAGCGCCATGGAGTACGACTGCGAAAAGCTGCGCGAAACTGCGGCTTATAATTTCAAGCGCGATAACACAGGCTTTACGGCGGACGTAACAAGAGACAGGGAAAACCTCGTTTTCTTCTCTGTACCTTATGATAAGGGCTGGAGCGCCACCGTAAACGGCGAACCCGCCGAAATTGAAAAGGTAAACGCCGGGTTTATGGCGGTTAAGGTAGGCGCGGGCAGCAGCCGCATACGCTTTGAGTATAAGACCCCCGAGCTTGTTTCGGGGCTTGAAATAACGGGTGCCGCAGCAATACTTCTGCTTATATACCTGCTCTTCTTTAAGCTGTACTCCAAAAAGCACCCGTCGGATAATGCCTACCCCGAGGGGGACCGCCTTATTGAAAAATGGCGCGCACAGGATCGCGAAGAAGCCGAGCGCATACTCGCCTCCACCTTCCCCGAGGATATAAAGCCGAGCATTTTGGACGACGATACCGCGCCGGATATTGATATACCGCATATTGAAGAGGGCTTCAGCGGCGGATTTACCATTGATACCGACCTTTTCGGGAACAGCGATAACGACGATAACAGTAGCAAGGAGGAATAATTATGCAAAACTCACGCAAGGTAATAAAGCTGTGCCGCATACTCACTGAAGTATCAATAGCGCTTTTAATAATTATAACCGTGTTTCTGCCGTTCGGAATTTCGTGGTATGTTGAAACCATGCACCGTTCGCAAACGCTGCCCGCCACCGTTATGGTGACCTGCTACCCCTGCGCGCCCTTTGTGGGCATTGCGCTTTTCATGCTGCGCAGAATACTCATACGCGCATATGACGGCGTGTTCTTTACGGGTGCCAACTCAAAGGATATAAGGGTAATATCAGTCTGCTGCGCCGTTATAGCGGTTATAACACTTATTGCGGGGCGGTATTACCTACCATTTTATATCGTGGGCTTTACCTTTGCCTTTTTGGCGCTGCTCACCTTTTCGGCAAATGCCATTTTGGCGGCGGCAAACGAAAAGTTGAATAATACCCCTTGACTTTAATACGGCAATATGCTATTATAATTTAAAATAAGATCTTTAAGCAGGGTGCTGTGACGCCGGCAAGATTGTAAACCGTAAAAAAACCGATTAACGTATCGGTATGTTTTGCTGCGCTTACGACCTGCTTAAAAAGCGGGTCGTTTTTTTTAGGAGCAGATTATGACACTGAACAACGCCTTTGTTTACCGAAACGGTAAAACAGAACAGCAAAATTACGAATTATCGGTCGGCGGCGTCGGCTTTCTTTCCGATTTTAATAATGTTTATATTTTTCCGGCTTTCTGTGATGTGCATGTGCATTTCAGAGAACCGGGATTTTTTTACAAAGAAACAATAAAAACAGGTTCGCTTGCCGCGGCACGCGGCGGCTATACCGACGTTTGCACAATGCCAAACCTGAACCCCGTGCCCGACAGCGTGGAAAATATAAAAAAGCAGATAGAAATTATCGAAAAGGACGCGGCGGTGCGCGTTCACCCCTATGCGGCAATAACCGTGGGCGAAAAGGGCGAAACGCTTACAAATATGAAAGCCCTTGCCCCCTACTGCGTAGCCTTTTCGGACGACGGCAAAGGCGTGCAAAGCGAAGATATGATGAGAGGCGCCATGCTTAAAGCGAAAGCGCTCGGGAAAATAATAGCCGCCCACTGCGAGGATAACTCGCTGCTTTGCGGCGGATACATTCATAAAGGCGAATACGCCCGCCTGCACGGTCACAAGGGCATATGTGCAGAGAGCGAGTGGAAACCCATTGAAAGAGATCTAAGGCTTGCAAAGGAAACGGGCTGCAAATACCATGTCTGCCATATTTCCTGCAAGGAAAGCGTGGAACTGATACGAAAAGCCAAGGCGGAGGGCGTGGACGTAACATGCGAGACCGCGCCGCACTACTTAATATTTAACGATATGGATTTAAAGGAAAGCGGCAATTTTAAAATGAACCCGCCGATAAGAAGTGAAGAGGACAGACAGGCTTTAATAAAGGGCTTGCAGGACGGCACAATTGATATGATAGCCACCGATCACGCGCCGCACAGCAGTGAAGAAAAATCGCGGGGTCTTGAAAACAGCCTTATGGGCGTTGTGGGGCTTGAAACCGCTTTTCCCGTGTTGTATACTTATCTTGTAAAGAAAGGCATAATAACGCTTGAAAAGCTTATTGAACTAATGGCGATAAACCCGCGCAGGCGGTTCGGGTTACCAAAGACCGACGGTATTTGCATTTACGATTTGCAAAGCGAATATAAAATTGACCCCTGCGAATTTAAAAGCAAGGGCAAAAGCACGCCGTTTGACGGGCTTACGGTAGCAGGCAAAAACTTACTTACAGTATGCGGAGGTAAAGCAGTATGGAATATAACAGAAAATTAGTGCTTGAAGACGGCGCCGAGTATTACGGCACGGGCTTCGGCTACACGGGCGACGCGGTGTGCGAAATAGTTTTCAATACCTCTATGGTGGGGTATCAGGAAATAATATCCGACCCATCTTACACCTATCAGGCGGTGGTTATGACCTACCCGCTTATAGGCAACTACGGCACTGCCGACGAAGACTACGAAACCAAAAACCCCACAATAGGGGGGCTGATAGTAAGGGAGTATAACGACCTGCCCTCTAACTTCCGCTATACCAAGACCCTTTCGGAAGTAATGGAAGAATATAAAATACCGGGGCTTGCGGGTATTGATACAAGGAAACTTACCCGCAGTATACGCGATTTAGGCTCGCGCCGCGGAATTATCACAAACGCCGATACGCCGACAGAAGAAGCGCTTGAAAAAATTAAAAACACCCCCGTGCCGCACGACGCGGTGGCGCATGTCAGCTGCAAAAAGCGCCGCTATTCAAGAACGGCTAACGCAAAATACAATGTTGTGGCGATTGACTGCGGAATAAAACTCAACATTATCCGCTCGTTAAACGCGCGCGGGTGCAACGTTACGGTAATGCCCTACAACACCTCTGCCGCAGAGGTTGAAAAAATGAAGCCCGACGGCATTTTCCTTTCAAACGGGCCGGGTGACCCCGAAGACGTTATACCCGTAATTGATTTAGTAAAAAAGTTAAGGGGTAAGTACCCGATATTCGGCATATGTTTGGGGCATCAAATGATATGCCTTGCCTGCGGCGCCGAGACATATAAATTAAAATTCGGTCACCGCGGCGGAAACCACCCCGTTAAAAACCTTGAAACGGGAAAAATTGAAATAACCTCGCAAAACCACAGCTACGCTGTAAACGAAAAGAGCCTTGAAAACACGGGGCTTAAAGTCACGCACATAAATCTGCTTGATAACACGGTAGAAGGCGTAAGCGACGAAAAATCAAAGATGTTCAGCGTGCAGTACCACCCCGAAAGCGCGCCCGGCCCGCAGGACAGCGCCTATTTATTCGATAAATTCACGTCTCTTATGGAGGAAAACAAAAATGCCTAAAAGAACCGACATAAAAAAGATACTGGTAATAGGCTCAGGCCCTATTGTAATAGGTCAGGCGGCGGAGTTCGACTATGCGGGTACGCAGGCGTGCTTAGCACTTAAAGAAGAGGGGTACGAGGTAGTCCTCTGCAACTCAAACCCCGCAACCATTATGACCGATACATCTATTGCCGACAAGGTGTATATGGAGCCGCTGACACTTGAATATTTGGCAAAGGTAATACGCTACGAGCGCCCCGACGCGGTACTGCCGGGCATCGGCGGGCAAACGGGGCTTAACCTTGCTATGCAGCTTGAAAAAAAGGGCGTTTTGCGCGAGTGCAATGTAGAGCTTTTGGGAACCTCAAGCCGCAGCATTGAGCGCGCCGAGGACAGAGAGCTTTTTAAAGAGCTTTGCGAAGAAATAGGCGAGCCTGTTTTGCAATCGGTAATAGCCGAAAGCCTTGAAGAGGGTCTTGCAGCCGCAAAGGAAATAGGCTACCCCGTGGTATTGCGCCCCGCCTTTACATTGGGCGGCACGGGCGGCGGCTTTGCCGATAATGAGGAAGAATGTGCTGAAATATTAAGGGGCGCTTTGGAGCTTTCCCCCGTTCATCAGGTGCTGGTGGAAAAAAGCATAAAGGGCTATAAGGAAATTGAATACGAGGTAATGCGCGATAATAACGACACCGCAATTACCATTTGCAATATGGAAAACGTTGACCCCGTGGGCATTCACACGGGCGACTCAATTGTAGTTTGCCCCTCGCAGACACTTACCAACAAAGAGTACCATATGCTGCGCGACAGCGCCCTTAAAATCATACGCGCCCTTAAAATCGAGGGCGGCTGCAACGTGCAGTTTGCGCTTGACCCACTTTCCTTTAACTACTATCTTATTGAGGTAAACCCCCGCGTTTCGCGCTCCTCCGCCCTTGCAAGCAAGGCAAGCGGCTACCCGATAGCGCGAGTCAGCGCCAAAATATCGGTAGGTATGCGGCTTGATGAAATTATGATAGCCAACACCCCCGCCTCATTTGAACCCGCTCTCGATTATGTTGTTACCAAAATGCCGCGTTTCCCGTTTGATAAATTTTCATCGGCTAACAATAAACTTTCCACCCAGATGAAAGCCACGGGCGAGGTTATGAGCGTGGGCAGAACGATTGAAGAAAGCCTGCTTAAAGCCGCAAGGTCGCTTGAAATAGGCGTAAACCACCTTTATATGAAAAAGTTTGAAACTTTTTCGGACGACGAAATGTTAAATTATATAAAGGACGGCACCGACGACCGCATTTATGCAATTGCAGAACTCCTGCGCCGAAAGACCGATATAGGCATGATTTGCAACGCCACAAAAATAGATATGCTTTTCCTTGAAAAGATAAAGAATATCGTAAAAACCGAGAATAAACTGCGCGAGCATATAGGCGATACCGACACGCTGTATGCCGCCAAAAAGCTCGGATTTTCCGATGAATTTATAGGTAAGCTTTGGGGTATGACAGGCGAAGAAATTTATAAAATAAGGGAAAAGCGCGGTATGTTCCCCGTTTATAAAATGATTGACACCTGCGCCTCGGAATTTGAAAGCTATATCCCCTATTTTTACTCTACCTATGAGGACGAAAACGAATCGGCGGTATCGGATAAAAAGAAGATAATAGTTTTAGGCTCGGGACCCATAAGAATAGGTCAGGGCGTTGAATTTGATTACTCCACCGTGCACGCGGTTACCACAATTAAAAAATCGGGGTATGAGGCGATAATTATAAACAACAACCCCGAAACCGTCTCGACCGATTACACCTGCTCGGATAAGCTCTACTTTGAGCCGCTTTGCACCGAGGACGTTATGAACATTATACACCTTGAAAAGCCGATAGGCGTTATAGCGTCTCTCGGCGGGCAGACCGCCATTAACCTTGCCGAAAGCCTTAAAAACCGTGGGGTTAAGATTATCGGTACCGATTGCGAGGCAATAGACCGCGCCGAAAACCGCGATTTATTTGAAAAGGTGCTGAAAGAGCTTAATATCCCCCAGCCACAGGGCAAGGCGGTAACCAAAATTGAGGACGGCGTAAAAGCCGCCGAGGAAATCGGCTACCCCGTGCTTGTGCGCCCCTCATTCGTATTAGGCGGTAGGGCTATGCAGATAGTGGCGGACGAAGAGCAGCTGCGCCGATACCTGCGCACGGCGGTAGAAATTGACGAGGATAAGCCCGTGCTTGTTGATAAATACATTTCGGGTAAGGAGCTTGAAGTAGACGCCATTTGCGACGGCAAGGACGTTTTCGTGCCCGGAATTATGGAGCTTGTGGAGCGCACGGGCATACACAGCGGCGACTCAATAAGCGTGTACCCCACATTCAGCATAAGCGAAAAGGTGCGCGAAACAATACTTGATTACACAAGACGGTTAGGACTGGGAATCGGCATAATAGGGCTTTACAACATTCAGTTTATAGTTGATAAAAACGATAATGTGTTTATAATAGAAGTAAACCCGCGCTCTTCAAGAACCGTTCCGTTCCTTTCAAAGGCTACGGGATTCAGCCTTGCCGACATTGCTACGCTGGTAATTTTAGGCAAAAGCCTTAAAGAGCAGGGCTTTGATAAAATTTACCCGGGAGACAAAAAGCGCTGGTATGTAAAAGCCCCCGCGTTCTCTTTCTCAAAGCTCAGAGGGCTTGACGCTTACCTGTCACCCGAAATGAAATCCACGGGCGAGGCGATAGGCTACGACGATAAGCTCACCCGCGCGCTTTACAAGGCGCTTAAAGCCAGCGGTATGAACGTTATGAACTACGGCACGGTGCTTGCTACAATTGCCGATAAGGATAAGGAAGAGGCGCTGCCGCTTATACGCCGCTTTTACAATATGGGCTTTAATATTCAGGCAACGGCGGGCACGGCTGAATTTTTAAAGCAAAACGGAATACGCACCCACGCGGTGGGGAAACTTAGTGACGGAAGTAAAGAAATAACCGACGCAATACGGCAGGGCTATGTTACCTACGTTATAAACACGCGGGATATGAATTCCTCCGGAGTGCTGTCGGACGGGTACGAAATCCGCCGCTGCGCGGTTGAAAACAACGTTACAATGTTTACGTCACTCGATACCGTTAAGGTACTGCTTGACGTGCTTGAAGAAACCACCCTCGGAATTTCCACAATAGACGCTTGAAAGGAAACGCTATGAAACAGGATTTTTACGAAGTTACAGAAAATGAGCAGATTGCCCCCTCGGTTTTTAAAATGACGCTTGCCGGCGATACCTCGCCGATTACCGCACCGGGGCAGTTTGTAAACATTAAAATACCCGAGTTTTACCTGCGCCGCCCTATTTCCATATGCGATTGGAACGATAAAAGCCTTACAATTATTTACAAGGCAGTAGGCGACGGAACAAGCGCTTTAAGCCGCATAAAAAAGGGCGAAAAGCTTGACCTTTTAATTTCCCTCGGCAACGGGTACGATACCTCGCTTTCGGGCGATAAACCCCTGCTTATAGGCGGCGGCGTGGGCGTTCCTCCCCTTTTCGGGCTTTGCAAAAAGCTGATTGCCGAAAATAAGACCGTAAACGTAATTTTAGGCTTTAACACAAAATCGGAAATATTTTTAGAGGATGAGTTCCGCGCGCTCGGCGCTAACGTAGCCGTTACAACTGCGGACGGCTCTTACGGGCTTAAAGGCTTTGTAAACGCCGCAATGGAATATGCCGATTACAGCTATTTTTACACCTGCGGCCCGAAACTGATGTTAAAAGCCGTAAACGCCGCCGCGAAAACAAGCGGTCAGTTCAGCTTTGAAGAGCGTATGGGCTGCGGCACGGGCGCCTGCATGGGCTGCACCTGCAAAACAAAAAATGGTCCTAAGCGCGTTTGCACCGAGGGCCCCGTGTTTTTAAGGGGGGAAATAGAATGGTAAATACGTCTGTCAACCTCTGCGGAATACGCCTTACAAACCCCGTAATTCCCGCAAGCGGTACTTTCGGCTTCGGCTATGAATTTACACGGTTTTACGATATAAATATTTTAGGCTCAATTTCGCTTAAAGGCACCACCAAAGAGCCGCGTTTCGGCAACCCCACGCCAAGAATTGCCGAGTGTCCGAGCGGGCTTTTAAACGCGGTGGGGCTGCAAAACCCGGGGGCGGAAAAGGTTTTAAACCACGAGCTTCGCACCCTTAAAGCGGTTTACAAAAAGCCCGTTATGGCGAATGTAAGCGGTTTTTCGGTAGACGACTATGTTTCGGCTGTTGAAACGCTTAATACGGATGACGGCATAGGTTGGTTTGAAATAAATATTTCCTGCCCGAATGTTCACGGCGGCGGGCTTGCTTTCGGCACAAGCGCCGAAAACGCGGCGGCGGTTACAAAGGCGGTAAGGGCGGTTACGAATAAACCCATAATTATTAAGCTCTCCCCCAATGTGACCGATATTGCCGAAATTGCAAAGGCGTGCGAGGCTGCGGGAGCGGACGGCGTATCGCTTATAAACACCCTGCTCGGTATGAAAATAGACCTTAAAACCAAAAAGCCGCTGCTTGCAAACAAAACGGGCGGGCTTTCAGGTCCTGCGGTAAAGCCCGTGGCGGTGAGAATGGTGTATCAGGTATACGAAGCGGTAAAAATACCGATTGTAGGTATGGGCGGAATATCCACCGCCGCCGACGTTTTGGAGCTTATGCTGGCAGGCGCCGCCGCAGTAGAGGTGGGCGCTGCCAACCTTATAGACCCTTATGCCTGCAAAAAAATTATAGAAGACCTGCCGAGGGCAATGGAAAAATACAGCATAAATAATTTAAGCGAAATTATAGGAGGAGCGCACAATGGGTAAGGATGTAATAATAGCCTGCGACTTTGCGGACAAAAAAGCATGCCTCAATTTTTTAGATAAATTTGAGGGCAAAAAACCGTTTGTTAAAATAGGAATGGAGCTTTTCTACGCCGAGGGTCCCGAAATTGTAAGGGAAATTAAGGCGCGCGGGCATAAAATATTCCTCGATTTAAAGCTGCACGATATTCCGAACACCGTAAAAAAATCAATGGCGGTACTATCACGCCTTGATGTGGATATGTGCAACCTGCACGCGGCGGGCACTGCCGCTATGATGACCGCGGCAATAGAGGGGCTGACAAGAGAAGACGGCACCCGCCCCCTGCTTATAGCCGTGACCCAGCTTACCTCAACAAGCGAAGAGGCAATGCATAAAGATTTGCTGATAGAGGGCAAAATGGAAGACGTGGTTATGCACTACGCTAAGAACGCAAAGTGCGCGGGGCTTGACGGCGTAGTATGCTCCCCGCTTGAGGCGGCGGCGGTACATAACGCCTGCGGCGAGGGCTTTTTGACCGTAACGCCCGGCATACGCTTTGCCGACGGCGACAAGGGCGACCAATCGCGCGTTACCACCCCCGAAAAGGCAAAGGAAATAGGCAGCGACTATATAGTGGTGGGCAGACCGATAACCGCCGCACCCGACCCCGTAGCGGCATACGAGCGCTGCGTTAGAGAATTTATAGGATAGGTGATAAAAATGCAAGCTTACAAACACGAATTTATTGAATTTTTAGAGAGTGCCGGCGTACTTAAATTCGGCGATTTCACCGCCAAAAGCGGCAGAAAAATACCCTATTTTATAAACGCGGGCGAAATTAAAACCGGCGACCAAATAAGAAAATTGGGCGAATTTTACGCAAAGGCGTATTTTGAAAAGCTGGGCGATAAAAAAGCCGTGCTTTACGGTCCTGCATATAAGGGAATCCCGATAGCGGTATCGGTTGCGGTTGCGCTTTCGGAAAACGGGCTTGACGTGCCGTTTTTCTTCAACCGCAAGGAAGAAAAGGACCACGGCGAGGGCGGCGTTTTTGTAGGCTACAAGCCGCAGGCGGGCGAAGAGGTAGTAATAGTAGAGGACGTTATAACCGCGGGCACGGCTATAAGGGAAAGTATGGCTATCCTCTCAAAACTCGCGGGCGTAAAGGTTGCCGCCACCTTTGTTATGGTAGACCGCTGCGAAAAGGGTCAGACCGAAAAATCGGCTATGGCGGAAGTGGGCGAAGAATTCGGCTTCCCCGTTTACTCGGTAGTTAACGTTTACGATATTATAGAATACCTTGAAGAGGACGAAAAAAACCGCGAAAACGTGGAACGCATACAAAATTACCTTAAAATAAACGGCGCAAAGGAATGATGTAAATGAGAAGTCTTATTGATATTTCGGAGCTTACAACGGGCGAAATTGAAGAGCTTATAGGCGTTGCCAACGATATTATAGCAAACCCCGAAAAATACAGCGAAAAATGCAAAGGCAAAAAACTTGCCACCCTGTTTTTTGAGCCTTCCACCAGAACGCGCCTGAGCTTTGAGGCGGCAATGTTAGAGCTCGGCGGCAGCGTTCTCGGCTTTTCCGAGGCGCAAAGCTCCTCTGCCTCAAAGGGCGAAAGCGTGGCGGATACCGCAAAGGTTATTTCCTGCTATGCCGACATTATAGCAATGCGCCACCCGAAAGAGGGCGCGCCGCTTGTAGCCGCACGAAATGCAAGCATACCCGTTATAAATGCGGGCGACGGCGGGCACTGCCACCCCACGCAGACCCTTGCGGACCTGCTTACAATATACCGCGAGAAGGGCGGCTTTGATAATTTGACCGTGGGCTTTTGCGGCGACCTTAAATTCGGCAGAACGGTTCATTCGCTTATTTCCGCGCTTATACGCTATAAGGGTGTTAAATTCGTGCTTATCTCGCCGAATGAACTAAAGCTGCCGGGCTATGTTAAGGATAAGCTTGATAAAGACGGTATTGAGTACACCGAGACCGACAGCCTTGAAAACTCCATTGCCGACCTTGACATACTTTATATGACCCGCGTGCAAAAGGAGCGCTTTTTCAATGAAGAAGACTATTTGCGCCTTAGAGACACATATATTTTAACCCCCGAAAAAATGGCGCTGGCAAGTGATAAACTGCGCGTTCTCCACCCCCTGCCGCGCGTGAATGAAATAAGCGTAGCGGTAGACTCAGACCCGCGCGCCTGTTATTTCAAGCAGGTGCTTTACGGAAAATATATGCGTATGGCGCTTATATTAAAGCTTTTGGAGGTAAAGTGATGAACATTGATTCCATTAAAAACGGCATTGTAATAGACCACATAACCGCGGGCAAGGGTATGGAAATTTACCGCCTTTTGGGGCTTGAAGAACTTGATTGCTCGGTAGCGCTTATAAAAAACGTCGCAAGCAAAAAATCCGGCAAAAAGGATATTATTAAAATCGATTCCGATTTTGACGTTGACACCGATATTTTAGGCTTTGTAGACCCCGACGTTACGGTGAACATAATAAAGGACGGGCAAATTAAAGAAAAAAAGACGATAGAACTTCCGCAGGAGCTTACGAACGTTTTAAAATGCAAAAATCCGCGCTGTATATCATCAACCGAGCAGGAGCTGCCGCATATATTCCGCCTGACGGATAAGGAGCACCGCATTTATCGCTGTATTTACTGCGAAACGAGGGCGAAATAGCTGAATAATGTCGAAACGGCGGGCGTGATAAAAAACGTCCGCTTAAAATTTTTTCAGCAGACATAATTCGCTCATTTTTTCACCTTTCAGGTCATATAATTTGATATGTAGGCTAAACGCCGAATGTAAAAAGGAAAGGTGATTAAATAATGAACGGTTTTTTCCCGGAAGGATGGAACACACAGGCGACGGACAGCAAAAAGACATTTACCCCCGCTTTTCTTGCAGACGCTAAGGAAAAGCAGACGGTTCTTGAAAGCACGGTTACAATGTGCGACGCTTCGCACAACTTAATTGTAGATTTGGGCACAGTTAAGGGTATAATTCCGCGCGAGGAGGGTGCAATAGGAATAGCCGACGGCTCCACGCGCGATATAGCGCTTATCTCCCGCGTGGGTAAGCCGGTCTGCTTTGTGGTAAGCTCTTTAAGCAATGATGAAAGCGGCAAGCCGTATGCTGTTCTCTCACGCCGCAGGGCGCAGGAGCTATGCCGCGAGCACATAACCGAATATCACGGCACAGGCGATATTATAAACGCTAAGATTACTCATTTAGAGTCGTTTGGCGCATTTTGCGATATAGGCTGCGGCAATATAGCCCTGCTGCCGATAGATGCAATATCCGTCTCGCGCATATCGCACCCGCGCGACCGCTTTTTCATAGGTCAGAATATACGGGTAATAATACGCTCTGTAGCGCCCGACGGTAAAATAACCCTATCGCACAAAGAGCTGCTCGGCACTTGGGAGGAAAACGCCGCGCTATTTTCCCCGGGGCAGACCGTAACGGGCGTTGTAAGAAGTGTTGAGGATTACGGCGTTTTCGTTGAGCTGACCCCCAACCTTGCAGGACTTGCCGAGCCCAGACCCGATGTTGCGCTCGGTCAGCAGGCAAGTGTTTATATAAAAAGCATTATCAGAGAAAAAATGAAGATAAAGCTTATAATAATAGATAGCTTTGAAAGCGAATACACCCCCGAAATCAAATACTTTTATAACGGCGATAGGCTTGAAAACTGGGATTATTCCCCCGCCGATTGCTATAAACATATTTCAACAAGGTTTTGCGGATAAAGGCATACCCGCGAATATCATTTTTCGGTATTCGCGGGTATGTTTAGTTTTTCAAGCGCAAATTTCAAAGTTATTTATTATTTTGTATATGTTAAAATGATGAGACCCAATAAAAAGAGAAGTTAGCATCCAAATACGGCATAATAGCTTTATATCAGCGGCAAAAACCGCAGTCAGAGGATAATGATTCATTACAAATTCATTGTGTATATAGAGATACCAGAATGCAGAAGTAATTACAAGGCAGACACACGAAAAGGTGTAGCAGTAAAGTATCCGCATAACGAAAAAGAACAGACATAAAAACCTGCTCCATACATAACAAAGAAACTCGATATGGTACGAATGTTCATAAGGGATTTAATAAACAACCGGAACGTACAATCATATTTCAAAAAACGCACATTTTTCACTAATCCTCTTTTGCGGTACAATGTACTTGCAAAGGAGGATTTTACTATGAAAGAACAAAAACGATTTTTGGAATTATCGGAATTTGAGTGGCGGTTGCTTATCAAGTGCTTAAATGAAGCACGGTTGTTATTTCTCGACAACGGTAATCCCGTTGAGGATATAGACGAACTTTTGATAAAAGCATTTAAAATGAAGCATAAGAAAGTGAGAATTTGACTATGGAAAAATATAAATATGACGAAAGCAACGGACTTTGGTATGAACTGCAGGGTGATTATTATTTGCCGTGTCTGAAATTGCCGGAAGAAAAACACCAACCTATCGGAATATGGGGACAGCGCCATCACGAATATCTCCGCCGTAACAAACGAATTATTTTGTCAAGCTTGCAAATTAGCGGTGAGTTAACCAGTTATCTTGCCGACATTGACCAACAGGCGGAGGAAATGTTTGAGCGCCTGGTAAAACAGATGGCTGCAGCAGAAGGCGTTACCGAACGCTTAAAATCTGACAATCAAATGGTCTGGGTCAGGAAGATGAATAACATACGAAGTCTGGCATCGGAAATTGTGAACAACAAAATTGTCTTTAGATAAGGACAAATAGGCGGAATAATTCTTTGTTGAAAGTGATTGCGCAAAATCTGGTTCGGGGGTGCGGACTTTAGCTTGATAGAGACTGCAAAAGCGTCGGGCATTGATCCGTATAAATATCTTGTTTATATTTTTAAAACCGCACCTACACTCAGCACCACAGATGAAAATTGGGCAAATAAACTCTTACCCGAGAATTTTAAAACTGCATATTGATATACACGACAAGACTGTGACTTAAATCTCACGGTCTTGATTTTTGCTACCGCCTTCCTATTTGACGCTTACTCTTGTATCTGTTCAGTCTGCTTTCAATATCAGCGCCGATATTTTTGCTGTTTGCATTAGGTATGGCTCAGTATGGAAAAACATTTGGTGATAATGATGCCCTTAAAAAAGCTGAAGACTGTTTTGAATTAATGATGCAGATATATAAAGATCCACTAAGTGATCCCTTTAAAATTACACCTAAAAGTTATTCCGAAACTCGTAACGAACGTTCTGCTGCTGTTCCCATGGTATTGATAAGTTCTGCCGAACTTTTAAGAAGATGCGACCCTGATAGACAGGATTATTACAACGATATATGTAAATCCATAACTGATGATATAATGAAATATCATTATCATCCCGAATTAAAATGTTCTTTAGAAAATGTTCTTTCCGTTGACGGCTCACACGTAGACAATCCTTCCGGAAGAACTATAAATCCCGGTCACTCTTGCGAAAATGCATGGTTTTTAATGTGTCAAGCAATATACAATAACGATGACAAATTATTAAAAAATGCTCTATCTATATTTGATTTCGCCTTTGAAAGAGGCTGGGATAAAGAATACGGAGGTATGCTATACTTTGTAGATCTTGATAACCGACCCTGTGAACAACTTGAATGGGATATGAAATTATGGTGGGTACATAACGAAGTGCTTATCGCTTCCCTAATGGCATATGCACTTACCAATGATGAAAAGTATTGGGAAAGATTTAAGTTAGTTCATGAATATTCATTCTCTCACTTTGCTGACAAAGAATACAGTGAATGGTACGGCTATTTGCATCGTGATGGTACCGTTTCTCACACTCAAAAAGGCTCTCTCTGGAAAGGTCCTTATCATCTACCACGATGTTTAATGTTCTGTGAAGAACTTTTAGATAATATTGCAAACAACCAAAAGCCAAGATCATTATTATAATGTGTTCGGGGGTGCGGACATATTCTTGGACTGTTTAAACAGCTAATACAAGAATATGTCCGCACCCCCGTCTCTCGCATATCAGCCATGTTTTAGCCACAAGGCTGTCTTCCCGACCGTTAGCATGGAGCGAAACAACACTAAAGCATTTGGCGCCGATACTTGCAGCCGGTAAGCTGACTTTAAACCGCAAATCTACCGATAACGAGCAGCCTGTCTTCCTAAGAAAAGCCTTGCTCGCTCTCGCTGCGGCTTTTCTTAGAAAGACAGAAGGCCTGCCGAGTCCCTATGCTATCGGCACATTACAAACAAACGGGAATGTCACACTACCGTTAATTCACTATTGGCATTCTCCAAAAAAATTTTCCCACAAAAACTTGACACGAACTCAATATGAATTTATGCTTGACATATTAAGATAAATGTGTTAATATATCTTCGGAGTTAGCCGTGTCTAACCGAAAGACACGGCTTATTCAAGCTATCACGGTTAGCAACCGCTAACTGCAAGCTGAAATTATATTAAGTGAGGAAACCGTCGTGTCGGAAAAGATACTGATTGAGCAGTGCTCCCCCACGCTTGCAGCCATTAAAACGGGAAGTATGTTTTTATACCCGTATGCCAGTATAGGCGAAATGCGTGCCGCGGTGCGCAGCTGGAATAAGCGGCTGCGTGAAAAGGGTCTGCGCGTTCTTCCACTGAGATATAACGGGCGAAACGCATTGATATATATTTACCGCCCGTATATGCTTTTAAGGGATTTACAAAACAAAACTGCATATTCTATTCTTAAAAAACAGGGCTACGGTATGCGCACGCCCGAGGGCTGTATAGCGCAGCTCGCAAGGCGCATGAGCACAAATTCCGAGTTCCCGCACGAGGTAGGTCTGTTTCTCGGTTATCCGCCGGATGATGTGAACGGATTTATAGAAAACAAGGGCGGCAAGTGCAAATGTGTGGGCTGCTGGAAGGTTTACACCGACGCGGACAGTGCCGGAAAAACCTTTGCAAAATATAAAAAATGCACCTCGGCGTACAAAGAGCAATTTGCTAAGGGTCAAACTATTGAGCGGCTCACAGTGGCCGATTGATATATATTAAATTGAAAGGATGTACTTATTATGAGTAAAACAGCAGTAGTTTATTGGAGCGGCACAGGCAACACAGAGACCATGGCAAACGCCGTAGCGGAGGGCGCCAAAGCAGCAGGTGCCGAGGTTACGTTATTTACCGCCGCAGAATTTGAGGCAGGTCTTACCGATTCGTTTGATTCAATTGCCTTCGGTTGCCCCGCAATGGGAGCAGAGGTTTTGGAGGAAGACGAATTCGCACCTATGTTTGAGGCGTGCGAAAGCAAGCTGAAAGGCAAGAAAATTGCACTTTTCGGCTCATACGGCTGGGGCGACGGCGAATGGATGCGTAACTGGGAAGAAACCTGCAAGGCGGACGGCGCTGTTTTAGCGTGCGATTCCGTAATATGCAACGATGCACCGGACGATGACGCACTCACCGAATGCAAAAACCTCGGAAAAGCCTTGGCGTAATTCGTTATAGCTTTACTGCCTTGGCAGGTCTGATTTTTTCGACTTTTTCTCCACCCTACCTTATAAAAAGTTCCTGCCCTTCGCAAACGCGAAGGGCAGGAGCTTTTCTTATTATCGGCATTGCTTTAAAGCAGCCGTTTTTTATTTATCAATCGCGGTTTCTGAAATTGCGGCGGTCTCTGCCGTGTCCGCCGTCACGTTTGGCGGGGCGGGGCTGCGGTACGTCGTCCGCATCGGGGTCAACCGTTGCGCCGTTTACTTCTACAAGCGCGTCTCTGCGGGAGAGGTTTATTCTGCCCTGGTCGTCAATATCGGTAACCTTAACTATTACCTGGTCGCCTACGGCTACAACATCCTCAACCTTTTCAACACGCTTGGTATCAAGCTTTGAAATGTGAACAAGACCCTCTTTGCCGGGGGCTATTTCAACAAACGCACCGAAGGTCATAAGGCGGGTTACCTTACCGCTGTAAATAGCGCCCACCTCGGGGTCGTTGGCAATAAGCTCAACTATTGAAATTGCCTGCTTAGCCTTTTCAATGTCAAGTCCCGAAACGTAAACGTGACCGTCCTCTTCAATGGTAATGGTGCAGTCGCACTGCTCCTGAATAGACTGAATAACCTTGCCCTGCTTACCTATAACGTCGCCTATCTTATCGGGGCTGATAGCAGTTGTAAGCATTTTAGGAGCATACTTTGAAAGCTCGGTTCGGGGTTCCGGTATACACTTGAGCATTACCTCGTCAAGTATATAATCGCGCGCCTTGTGAGTTTTAGCAAAAGCCTCCTTAATAATTTCGGGGGTAAGACCGTGAACCTTTAAGTCCATCTGAATAGCGGTTATACCCTTGTGAGTTCCCGCTACCTTAAAGTCCATATCGCCGTAGAAATCTTCAAGACCCTGAATATCAACCATGGTCATAAAGTCGCCGTAAACGCCTTTATCACCTGTAATAAGTCCGCAGGAAATACCCGCAACAGGCGCCTTTATCGGAACGCCGGCAGCCATAAGTGCCAGGGTAGAGCCGCAAATTGAGCCTTGCGAGGTAGAGCCGTTGGAGGAAAGAACCTCAGACACCACGCGTATAGCGTAGGGGAACTCCTCAACGCTCGGAATAACCGGAACAAGCGCCTTTTCTGCAAGCGCGCCGTGACCTATTTCACGTCTGCCCGGACCACGGGACGGCTTTGTTTCGCCTACCGAGTATGAGGGGAAATTATAGTGGTGAATATATCTTTTAGATATTTCCTCGTCAAGCCCGTCGAGCTTTTGAGCCTCGCTTATCGGTGCTAAGGTAGCAACCGAAAGCACCTGGGTCTGACCGCGGGTGAACATACCAGAGCCGTGAACGCGGGGGAGCAGATCTATCTGCGCGTTTAAGGGGCGAATTTCGTCAATACCTCTGCCGTCAACACGCTTTTTCTCGTTCTTTAGCCAGTCTCTTACAACGTGCTTTTGAACAAGGTACATAATTTCTTCTATCTTGCCCTCGCAGCCCTCGAATTTTTCATCAAACTTTTCGTGAACGGCGTTGTATATGGGCAGCAAAGCTGCGTCGCGTACCGTTTTATCGTCGGTATCAAGCGCTTTCTTTACGTCCTCAATGCAGAAATCTTCAATTTCCTTAAATATTTCGGGGTCGGGGTCGTTAGACTCAAACTCAAACTTAGGCTTGCCTATTTCGGCTACAATGCCGTTGATAAACTTAACAACCTCTTTGTTAGCTTCGTGACCTGCCATAATGCAGTCGAACATAAGCTCGTCCGATATTTCGTTAGCGCCCGCCTCAATCATTGCAACCAAGTCTTCGGTTGAAGAAACGGTAAGGTTAAGGTCGGATTTTGCGCGCTGCTCAAGGGTGGGGTTTATAACTATTTCGCCGTCAACCAAGCCTACGTTTACGCTGGAAATAGGGCCGGCCCACGGAATATCCGAAATAGCAATAGCAGCGGAAACGCCTATTGCCGCCGCAACCTCAGGCGAGCAATCGGGGTCAACCGACATAACGGTTGCCACTACCGAGCAATCGTTGCGCATATCCTTCGGGAAAAGCGGACGAATAGGTCTGTCAATGCAGCGGGATGCAAGTATAGCCTTTTCGGTGGCTCTGCCCTCGCGCCTTGTAAACGAGCCGGGCAGTCTGCCTACCGAGTACATTTTTTCCTCGTAATCAACCGAAAGCGGGAAGAAATCTACCCCCTCGCGCGGCTTTGCGGAAGCCGTAACGGTGCAAAGCACCTTTGTCTCGCCGTAGGTTGCCATAACCGCGGCGTTAGCAAGTTGAGCCATCATACCGGTTTCAAGCTTTAAGGGTCTACCGGCAAGTGTGGTTTCGTAAACCTTGTAGTTTTCAAACATACTTTTAAAATCTCCATTTCTTTTTTCGGGAGACTTCCGGTTAGCAATAAATCCGACAGCCGATAAGGCTCAGCCGCCCGATTTACCGCTAAAGCACGAAAATCTCCGCTTTTAATTTACAATAAGGCAGACCGAAGCTTTTATCGGTCTGCCTTTAATGTACGCATTACTTACGGATGCCGAGTTTTTTGATTATAGCACGGTATCTTTCAATATCGTTCTTCTGCAAATAAGCCAACAGGTTTCTTCTGTGACCTACCATTTTAAGAAGACCGCGATAGGAATGGCGATCCTTCGGGTGAACCTTTAAGTGAGCGTTAAGCTCATTGATTCTGGTGGTAAGCAGAGCAATCTGTACCTCCGGAGAACCGGTGTCGCCCTCATGAACGGCATACTCCTGCATGATTTGCTGCTTTAATTCTTTGGTCATTTTTTTCACTCCTTTAACACATATCCGCAAACCGGGCAAAGGGTCAAAAGTGACTCCCCGAAAAGGGGCGGACGCCCAAAGCTCAGTAGACGGTGAGAATATTATATCATACTCTTTTTAAAAAGTAAAGCACAACTTTTCGCTTGCTGTAAAATAAACGCAAAAGCGAATATCGCGTTAGTGACCGGGCGGTATTTTATAAAATTTCAGCTATGCTTGTATTCGTCTGAATAAGAATCAGTTTTTATTCATAGTTGAAAGCAAATGATTAACTGCTTGCTTTTGCTCCACTGTTAAGTCAACCCAATTATCAAACAGCTCTTTCAATTCGGGTGTCAGTTCAACAGTATCGCCCTCGGCAAAAAACTGCGCAAGTGTAATACCAAAGCTTTTACAAATAATTTCCAACGTAGGAATAGACGGTACGGTATTTCTCCTAAAAATATTTCCGATTGTAGTTTCCGCCAGTCCGCTGTTTTTTGAAAGCCTGTATTCGGTCCATCCGCGTTCCTTCAAAAGGCGTTTGAGTCTGTCATTAGTATCCATAGCATACCACCCTTTCCAAACTCATTTTACCTTTAACTTAAAATGTATTATACATTCTACTTGTAATGTTTATACATCTATGTTAGAATGTATTTATAGTATATTGTGAGGTATGGATATGAGCGAAAATTATACTTGCTGCTTTATAGGTCACAGAAAAGCCGAAGAAACAGAAAATTTAAAGCTGCAATTAAAGGCTGTTATTGAAAATCTTATTACGGCGGAAAATGTTGACACCTTTCTTTTCGGCAGTAAAAGTCAATTTAACAGCATTTGCTATGAGCTTGTTACCGAAATAAAAGAAAAATTCCCGCACATAAAGCGGGTTTATGTGCGGGCGGAGTATCCGTATATAGATAATTATTACACCGAATATCTTTTGGAAAAATACGAGTATACATATTATCCCGAAATGGCGCTTAATTCGGGTAAAGCGGTGTATATAGAGCGAAATTGCGAAATGATAGATAAAAGCAAATTCTGCGTGATTTATTTTGATAAGCGCATTTTTCCCAAAACGCTCAAAAGCGGCACCGAAATCGCTTATAATTACTCTGTAAAACGAAAAAAGGTTATTATAAGGCTGCCGTTTGGTAATAATTGCCCTTAATTGCGAAAAGCACCCCCGCCGCTATCACAAAAGATAACAACAGGGGTGCAATTTTTTTACAATTCCGAATTACACATTCCGAATTCCGAATTATAAATTATTCTTTTTCTTCAGTCAGCAGGTCGGTCATACTTTTAACGCTTATGCCGAGGGTGGACATATTGTGCAGCAGCGCAGAGGTTGTTGGTTGAATTGCGCCCGTAACGCCGCAGACTATAAGCAGGAAATTAAACCCGACAATAAAGCGGTAGTTTTTATTTATGCGGGACATAAGCGCCACAGAAATTTCGCGCAGCTTTAAAAGCTTGAACAAATCGCTTGAAGAAACGGTTATATCCGAAATTTCCTTAGCGATTGCGGCGCCTGTATTTATGGCTATGCCCACATCCGCCTCTGAAAGCGCGGGTGTATCGTTTACGCCGTCGCCTATCATAATAACGGTGTGCCCCGCCGCCTTTTCGCGGCGAATAAACTCCGCCTTATCCTCGGGCAGAACCTCGGCGTGGTATTCATCCACACCCACGGCGCGCGCCACCGCAGCGGCGGTTTTTTCGTTATCACCCGTCATCATTACAACCTTGTTAATGCCCGCCTTATGCAGCGCCGTAACAACGGCGGCAGCCTCGGGACGCAGCGGGTCGGAAATACATATAACCGCCCTTAAAACCCCCGAAACGGCAAGATAAAGGTGCGAGTATTCATCTGAAATACCGTCGAATTTATCTCTTTCGTCCTCGGGTACTGTGCAGCCCTCATCCTCAAACACGAAGTGATAGCTGCCTATAACTACCTTTCTGCCCTCAACCGTGCTTGAAATGCCGTGAGCCACAACATATTCGACGCTTGAATGGTATTCCTCATGGTTAAGCCCGCGCCGTGCCGCTTCTTCTACAACGGCGTTTGCCAGCGAGTGCGGGTAATGCTCCTCAAGGCAGGCGGCAAGCCGCAGCATATCGTTTTCCTGCCGTCCGCTGAAAGTCACAATTTTTGCCACGCGCGGGGTTGCAAAGGTGAGAGTTCCTGTTTTATCAAAAACAATTGTATCAGCCTTTGCTACAGCCTCTAAAAATCTGCCGCCCTTTACCGAAACGTTATATTTGTTGCTTTCGCGCATAGCTGATATTACGGCAATAGGCATTGAAAGCTTTAACGCGCAGGAAAAATCCACCATAAGCACCGAAAGCGCCTTTACGGAATTGCGCGTTAATAAATATGTAAGCGCCGTTCCGCCGAGGGTGTAGGGCACAAGCCTGTCGGCTAAGTGCGAAGCCTTATCTTCGGCGGTGGATTTAAGCTTTTCCGACTCCTCAATCATATGAACAATGCGGTCATAGCGCCCGCCGCCCATGGTTTTTTCAACCGAGATTACGCACTCGCCCTCTTCCACAACCGTTCCGGCATATGCGTAGCTGCCCGCGCTTTTCTTAACGGGCAAAGATTCGCCGGTCATAGAAGCCTGGTTTACCATAGCGTTGCCCGAGACCACCTTGCCGTCAAGCGGTATAAGGTTGCCCGTGCGCACTATTATTTTATCCCCCGCCGAAACATTGTTAATAGGTATAAGTATTTCCTGCTCGTCGGTTTTAAGCCAAACCTTGTCTACGTTAAGCGACATAGCACCCGCGAGGTCGGAAACGGACTTTTTATGCGTCCATTCCTCAAGCAGCTCACCCAACCGCAGCATAAACATAACGGACGAGGCGGTATCAAAATCACGCCGCAAAAGCGATACGGTAACTGCCGTGGCGTCAAGCACCGATACGGAAAGCCTGCCCTTTATAAGCGCCTTTAAGCCTGCCTTTATATAGTGCAGCGAGTGACAAACTGCTATTGCCGAGCGCAGCGGCAGCGGCAAAAACAGCTTTAAAGAAAAGCGCCTTAAAACCGCCGAAACCAGCTTATCCTCAAATTCGCGGTTGAGTGCCCGCGCAGTGTGCTCGGGTATAGTAACCTCGGTTTCAGCTTTTGCGGGCGAAAATGCGGCAAAAGCCTTTATAACATCTGCCCGCGCGCCGTTGTAGGTAACGGCAGCGTCACAGGTGCGGTCGTAAACCTTAACATCGGTAACACCTGCAACCCCGCGCAGATAATACTCAAGAACATCAGCAGAATGAAGCGTCATTCTGCTTATACATAGATGCACGCGCAGTCTGCCCTGCGATTCGTGCAATACCAAGCATTTCATAAAACTGCATCTCCGAAAAATTAATGCAAATAAAAATCACGCTCCCTCCGTGGAGGGAGCTGAGTGTATACGAAACCGAATGAGAGAAAATTACTCTCAGCTAAAGTTTATTCTTCGGGTTCTTCCGCGGCGGTATCTTCAATAACCTCCGCCTCTGCCTCGGCGGCACGCTTTTCGTTGAGCGCCTTTGCATCGGCAAGAATATCCCCCGCATTTTCCTTTACGGCGGTAACAACCGTCATAACGTCCTCTTTAGCGCGCAGCGCTGCAGCGGTGGTATATGTATAGGCTTTTTTAGCCTCTTTGCTACTCAGAATTTTAAGGCCGGCCGTTCCGAAAAGAAGTCCTCCGGCAAATAATCCGAGCTTACCCCATGCACATTTCATTTTAAACAACCTCCTTTTTTTCTTTTTCGGCTTTATTATAGCATTATTCTACAAAAAAATCAATCCCGCAGAATTGATTTAACAAAAAGTTAAAATTCTGCGGGAAAAATTTTAATGCTCAAAAAATCTTGTAAGGAAATCGCGTGTTTTGGCATTTGTCGGGTTTTCAAATATATCCGCGGGTGTGCCCTCTTCGCAGATAACCCCGTCCGCCATAAATACCACGTGTGATGAAACATCTCTTGCAAACGCCATTTCGTGGGTAACAACTATCATTGTAAGCCCCTCTGCCGCCAGCGTTCGCATAACGCTCAAAACCTCGCCCACCATTTGCGGGTCAAGCGCGCTTGTGGGCTCATCGAACAAAAGCACCTCGGGGTTCATAGCCAGTGCGCGCGCTATTGCTACGCGCTGCTTTTGCCCGCCCGAAAGCTGCGAGGGCTTTGCGTTGATATAAGGCGCCATTCCTACCTTTTCAAGGTATTTCATAGCCGTTTCCTTAGCCTCTGCCCTTGATTTGCCGAGCACCTTTGTCTGCCCTATCATACAGTTTTTAAGCACGGTCATATTATTGAAAAGGTTAAAGGACTGGAAAACCATTCCCACATGCGAGCGGTAGGCGCTGGCGCCGCCCTTTATTTTATCAATATTGGCGCCGTGGTAAAGTATTTCGCCTGAACTCGGCGTTTCAAGCAGGTTTATGCAGCGCAAAAGGGTGGACTTACCCGAGCCCGACGCGCCTATAATGCTTGTAACGTCACCTGCGTTTACCGAGAAATCAATATCCCGCAGCACTTCGTGCTTGCCGAAAGTCTTTGAAAGGTGCTTTACCTGTAAAATCGGTTCTGCCATTATTTACCGCTCCTTTCCGACTTTTTAACATATGAATATGTGCCGCTTGTGAGCGCGAGCGTGTCTTTTGTGGCAACGTCGAAGTTCGCGGGTCCATCCATTTTCTTTTCCCAAAGCCTTAAAATAAGCGAGCAGATGACCGTCATAATAAGGTAAATGGTAAGGGTTATAACCGCCGACGGGAAGTAGATGTACTTAGCGCCGACAATCGCCTTGTGCGCCGCGAACAACTCGGCATAGCCTATAACGAACATAACCGAGGTATCCTTAATATTTATAATAAGGTTATTGCCTATTTGCGGGATTATGTTGCGAATCGTCTGCGGCAGAATAACGTAAAGCATGGTTTTAAAGTGGTTCATACCTATTGACTTTGCGCCCTCGGTCTGCCCTATATCTATCGACATTATACCGCCGCGCACCGTTTCCGCCATATAAGCGCCCGTGTTAATCGAAACTACCAAATACGCCGCAAGGGTTACTTCAAGGTTTACCGCGCCGTCGGTAAAATACGGTATTGCGTAGAAAATGAAGATTGCCTGAATTATCATAGGCGTTCCTCTGAATACCTCAACGTAAATGCGGACTATTGCCTTTACAATACCTAAAAATATGCGCTTTACAATATTATCGTTCTTTGTGCACGGAATAGTCTGAACTATTCCGCACGCAAGACCAATTATACAGCCTATTGCCGTTGCAACGACCGCAAGCTCTATTGTTTTAAGCGCTCCCACCAAATATTGTGATGAGCTGTCACCCCAGCATTTAACTATATCGCTCCAAAGCTGAGCAAATTTATCCATATTCCGTCACCCGAATTACTTCTCGGCAAGGGGCTGAATCTTGGTAGCCTCTGCCATAATTGAATTAAAGTCGTCGGCGGTCATATCCTTTAAAACCGCGTTTATTTTGTCCTTAAGCTCCGAGTTGCCCTTCTTAACGGCTATACCGATGTTAATGTCGCCCTCGTCAACCTTGAAAGCATTATCCTCAAGATCAAGTATTTTAAGGTCACTGTAAGCGAGCAGTGCGCCCTGCGCGGTGGGCATATCGGTGCAGATAAAGTCAACTGCGCCTGTTTCAAGCGCCATAAGCATTGATGGGGCGGTTTCCTGCGCGGTCTGAATTTGAGCGCCCTTTATCTGCGGCAGGCAGGTATCGTACCAAATGGTTCCGAGCTGCGAGGTGCACTTGCCGCCCGAAAGGTCGGAAAGCTTGGTAGCATTTGCAAACTTGCTGTCCTTCTTCGTCATGCAAACAATGCTGGCGTAAATGTACGGTCCCGCAAAATCAACCTGCTGCATACGGTCTTCCGTCATTGACTGACCCGCTATTGTAGCGTCAACCTTGCCTGTTTGAACGGCGGGAACAAGCGAGTCCCAGTCAAGGCGTACAACTTCAAGCTTCCAGTTATTCGCCTCGCAAATCTTTTTCGCCATCATAATATCGTAGCCGTTTGCGTAGTCGTTTGAGTCCTTAATTTTAACCGCGCCGTTTGAGTCATCGCTCTGGGTCCAGTTATAGGGTGCATACGCGCACTCCATAGCAACGGTAAGCACGCCGTCCTCTACGCCGGACTTTGCCGCAGTCTGCTTTTTGCCGCCGCAGCCCGCAAAGAGGGTTGCCACAAGGGCAACGGATAAAATTGCCGATAAAATTCTTGCTGTTCTGTTCATTTTTGAACACTCCCAAAAAAATATTAAAAAATAAGCCTGCGACCCGAAAGGTATCACAGGCTTTGCTGATATTCAAAAATAAATAAAAACAAATACTTATGATAGCTCTCCGCAAAAATATGCGACAGTGCCGCGCCTATTAAACGCGACCCCAGCAGCCCCGCGGCGGCAACCGCAAAACCACTTCGGCGGAACAGCCTTTCCCCCACCGCCGTTTGCCGACGTATACCGTGGAGTACTCATCATATCCGCGCCTCTATCAGGTGCTTTCTTAAATTTGCGAATATTATATAACGTTTTTTTCGGTTTGTCAAGTATTTTTTTAATTTTTTTCAAATACTTTTTTCAGTTTGCAACAGGCGCGCTTGACAGGGCATAATATGCTATGGTATAATTTACAGGCATTTTTTAACAGAGGAGTAATTTTGTGAGCGACCTTAAAACCGAAATTGAACGCAGACGGACGTTTGCTATAATATCCCACCCGGACGCAGGTAAAACCACCCTTACCGAAAAATTTTTGCTGTACGGCGGCGCTATTCAAACCGCAGGCTCGGTAAAGGGCAAGGCTACGGCTAAGCACGCGGTTTCCGACTGGATGGACCTTGAAAAACAGCGCGGTATTTCCATAACCTCATCTGTAATGCAGTTTGAATACGAGGGCTTTTGCATAAATATTCTTGATACCCCCGGGCACCAGGACTTTTCGGAGGATACCTACCGCACCCTTATGGCGGCGGACAGCGCCGTAATGGTAATTGACGCGGCAAAGGGTATTGAGGCGCAAACGCGCAAGCTCTTTAAGGTCTGCGCTATGCGGCATATTCCGATATTTACGTTTATAAATAAGTTAGACCGCGAGGCGCGTGACCCGTTTGAGCTGCTTGACGAGCTTGAAAAGGAGTTTGGCATAGGCACCTACCCCGTCAACTGGCCTATAGGCTGCGGGGTTGACTTTAAGGGCGTTTTTGACCGCGACAAGCGCGAAATTCTCACCTTTAAAGAGTTCCACCGCGGGCAGGATAAATTAAGCGCCGTAAAGTGCGATATTACCGATACAGAAAAGCTGGATGAGCTTATAGGCGAGTACCAGCGCGCAGAGCTGGTAGACCAGATTGAGCTGCTTGACGGCGCAAGCTATGAATTTGACCTTGAAAAGGTGCGCCGCGGCGAGCTGACCCCTGTTTTCTTCGGTTCGGCGCTTACCAATTTCGGGGTTGAGCCGTTTTTGGAAAACTTCCTAAAAATGACCACCTCCCCCCTGCCGCGTATGTCGGAGGGCGAGCCTGTAGACCCGTTTGACGATAATTTTTCGGCGTTCGCCTTTAAAATTCAGGCGAATATGAATAAGAACCACCGCGACAGAATAACCTTTTTCCGCATATGCTCGGGCAAATTTGAGCGCGGGGCGGATTACTACCACGTTCAGGCGGGAAAGCCCGTGCGGCTGTCTCAGCCGCAGCAGATGATGGCGGAGGAACGCCAGGTAATAAACGAGGCGTATGCGGGCGATATAATCGGCGTTTTCGACCCCGGTATTTACTCAATAGGCGATACGGTATGCTCGCTTAAAAAGCACGTTAAATTTGAGGGTATTCCCACCTTTGCGCCTGAGCATTTCGCCGTTATAGAGCAAAAGGACAGCCTTAAGCGCAAGCAGTTTGTAAAGGGCGTTGAGCAGATAGCGCAGGAGGGCGCCATTCAGATATTCCGAGAGCCGAACTCGGGTATGGAGCGGGTAATAGTGGGCGTTGTGGGCGTTTTGCAGCTTGAAGTGCTTGAATACCGCCTTAAAAATGAGTATAACGTTGACGTTATAAGAAATGATATGCCCTACCAGTACATCCGCTGGGTAAGGAATAATGATATTGATATGAAAAGCCTCAACCTCACCTCGGATACAAAGTGGGTTCAGGACTTTAAGGACAACAATATTTTAATATTTACAAGCGAATGGAATATAAACTGGGCGCTTGATAAAAACGAAGGGCTTATTCTTGAAGATTTTAATAAGGATTAAAACCTTTTGCACTGAACAAGCGGCTGTCACTAATGGTGACAGCCGCTTGAGTTAATATTTACCGCAAACTTCTACGAATTAAGCCGTCTTTTAAAATCCTCAAAAATTTCCACCGCCTTAAATCTCATAATATATTTTTGCGGGTGCTCAGCTATTTCGGCGGACGCTTTGCTTGTGCTGTCGGATAATTCCGCCCCCGGAGCTGCGGCGGGAATACACACCGCCGGAAAAACAACGCACCACCAGTTTTTGCCCTCGGCTTTGCCGAGCCTTATTATAAGCGAGCGGTAGTTACCCGCCGGTAAAGTAAAGGTCTCATATTCGCGCGTTTCAAAATAGCTGTTGCCTATTTCCGCCGTCGCGCCGTAGCCGAAGCCGTTTTCTTCAAGCGTTTCCGCGGCATATTCCGCTATATCGCCCAGTCTTTCGGCGGCTTTTTTCTCCGCGTCGGCAAGGCCCGCCGCGCCCGTGAAAATATCCGTTGTCTCGCTCAGTATTCTGTCGCGCACCAAAAGCTTTACCGCCTGATCCGCCTCGGAATTTGAATTTGCGATTATATGTAACCGCAAAACGTTTTGTCTTAAATCATCACAAGCGGCGTCAAAGCGCGCAAAGGATGTAAATACGGCAAAAATCAACCCCATAAATAATGCAAGCTCCGCCGTAAAACGCCGTGAAATTGTCTTTTTCATTTTTGCAACATTCCTTTCAGCATGAATATTGCCGATTTTTTCCTTATTTATTCAATAAAATGTTGCTAAATTTGCCGACGTATGCTATAATACTGAAAAATACAAAAAATTCTGGAGGGTTCTGCATTGAATTCCGATATAGTAATAACAAGTGACAGCACTACCGATTTAAGTCCCGAGCTTAAAGAAAGATACGGTATCGAAATATGTCCGCTCGGCGTAACGCTCGGCGGCAAAACCTATATCGACGGGGTTGATATTACCCCCGATGATATTTACGCTCATCACGATAAAACAGGCGAGCTTCCGAAGACCTCCGCAACCAATGTGGGCGAGTGTCTTGATTTCTTCAAGAAATTTACCGAAAGCGGCAAAACCGTAATTCACTTTACCATAAGCTCGGATATGTCGTCTACTTATGCTAACGCATGCCTTGCGGCCGGGGAGCTTGAAAACGTTTATGTTATAAACACCGAAAACCTTTCCACCGGCGGTGGACTTCTGACAGTTGCCGCGGCGCAAATGCGTGACGACGGGCTTGCGGCAGAGGAAATTGTTGAAAAAACAAAGGCGCTTGTGCCCTGTGTTGACGCGTCGTTTGTAATTGACAGCCTTGAATATCTTTACAAGGGCGGGCGCTGCTCGGCGCTTGCAATGTTCGGCGCGAATCTTTTAAGGCTTAAACCCTGTATTCAGGTTAAAAACGGCAAAATGGACGTTGCTAAAAAATATCGCGGCAAATATGACGAGGTTTTAAAGCAGTACATTCGCGAAAAGGTTACTGATTATTCTGATATAGATCTAGAACGAGTGTTTATAACTCACGCCGGCTGCGACAGTAAGCTGGTTGACGAAATCGTTGCGCTTGTAAAGGAGCTTGCCCCCTTTAAGGAGGTATATATGACCCGTGCGGGCTGCACCGTTTCTTCGCACTGCGGAGCGAATACTCTCGGCGTTCTCTTTATAAGAAAATCACCTATTTAAGTATTTTGCATAGTATATAGCAGGGGTTGCCATGGGATATCCCGAATATCGGCGGCGGCTCGGAGCTGTCTGCAAATAACCGATACAGACCCCTTTATATAGATCGCCCCTGCGGGTTATGCCCGCAGGGGCGCTTTTTTAAAGTATGTCGAAAATCGACATACTTTTTGGAGTGCTAAGGTGTTTTTCCGCCGCGCAGGTATGGGAAAAACGAAAAATGCGGCGTTACCGCCGCAAAAAAATTATTTTGTCTCAAACCGTTTCTATTTCACCTATACAGCACTCTTTTTCAGCCGAAATTATTTTAACGGGCAGTATCTCGCCCGTATGGGGTTCGTCGCTTTTTACCCTCACCCTTGAATAATTCGGGGTGTAGCCCTCGGCAAAGCCTTTTTCAGCCGTTTCAAAAAGTACATATTCGGTTTTGCCAACAAGCCCTTTTAAAAATTCTTCCTCGCAGGCAAGGGCTGTTTCTATCATTCTGCGGCTGCGCTCGGCTTTTTCGGCGCGGGTTATCTGTGCGGGCAGACCGTAAGCCACCGTGCCGCGCCGCCTTGAATATGCAAAAACATGGGTCTTTGCAAAGCCTATTTCCTTTACAAAGGCAAGACTTTTGGAAAATTCCTCCTCGGTCTCTCCCGCAAAGCCCACCATTACGTCGGTCGTAACCGACGCGTCCTCAAAAACCGCGCGTATGCGGCTTACAAGGTCGCGGTAAAATGCAGTATCATAATGCCTGTTCATTCTTTTAAGGGTTTCATCGCACCCCGATTGCAGTGATAAATGGAACTGCGGGCAGAATTTTTTCTGCGCTTTAAGCCTTTCAAGCACATTATCACTTATGTGGTCGGGCTCCAGCGAGCCTAAGCGCACCCTTTTAATGCCGTCAGGCTTTGCCGCCGCCTCAACCGCGTCGCAAATATCAGTATTTTCGCCCTTACCGTAGGAGGTAAGGTTTATTCCCACAAGCACAATTTCGGAAAACCCCGCACGGCTTAAGGTTTCCGCCTCCGCCGCAATTTCCGCAAGCGGCTTTGAGCGCACGCTGCCGCGGGCTGTGGGTATAATGCAGTATGTACAGTAGCGGTCGCAGCCGTCCTCTATTTTCATATACGCCCGCGTGCGCTCCGCAAAGTTTGAAAGCACAGGCGTGTTAAAGCGCTCGGTTTTTTTATGCTCGCTTACTTCAAAAATACGCTCGCCGTCCTTTAAAAAGCGCTCGGCGTACTCAACCGTTTTTTTAACGTCGGTATTACCGCAAACTATATCCGCGTCGGTAAGCTCGCGTGCCTCCTCAGAAAACGCCTGCACCATACAGCCGGTAAGAATTATTATCGCCTCGGGGTTTTCGCGGCGCACCTTGTGCAGTATCTGCCGCGTTTTGTGGTCGCTCTCTGCCGTTACGGTGCATGAGTTTATAACCGCCGCGTCAAACGGAGCGCTGCTCGGCACAGGCGTGTGACCTGCGGCGGCGAACGCTTCGCGCATTGCCTCTGTTTCATATTGATTGACTTTGCAGCCGAGTGTATAAAAAGTAACCTTCATTTTTTATCTCCGTAAAATTTATAAATCAATTATATACTAAATCAGACTTTTTTTCAATACATAGCCGATTTTTAAGTAAAAAAAGCCGATTGCAAACTGATTGGTAATTGTATTTTACGGAAAAATATGTTATTATAGGCTTAAAAGGAGTGTTGTTTATGAATAAGGATATTACGCTTATAGTTATGGCAGCCGGAATGGGCAGCCGTTTCGGTGGCTTAAAGCAGATAGCGCCGATAGGCAAAAACGGCGAAATACTGCTTGATTACTCGGTTTACGACGCGGTAAAGGCAGGCTTTAACAAGGTGGTTTTTGTTATTAAGCACGCTATTGAGCAGGATTTCAAGGCAGTTACCGCAAAGCATATTGAAAAAATGGTTAAAACCGAATATGTTTTCCAGGAAATTGACGGGCTACCCGAGGGCTTTACCTGCCCTGCCGACCGCACAAAGCCGTGGGGCACGGCGCACGCGGTGCTTTGCTGCAAGGATGTGGTTCACGAGCCGTTTGCGGTAATAAACGCCGACGATTACTACGGTAAAACCGCCTTTACGCATATGGCTGATTTTCTCCGCAATAACGATAAGGACTACTGCATGGTAGGCTTCCGCCTTGCCAATACGCTGACCGAGAACGGCTCTGTTTCGCGCGGGGTGTGCGAAATTGAAAACGGCGAGCTGAAATCGGTTACCGAGCGCACTAAAATAGTTGACTGCAAATATACTGAGGATGACGGCAAGACCTGGATAGAAATGTCGCCCGATACGGTGGTTTCTATGAATCTCTGGGGCTTTATGCCCGATTTATTCAAATACGCTGCCGACGGGTTTGTAGATTTTCTTAAGGAAAAAATAGATGTTCCGAAATCCGAATACTTCCTGCCGAGCGTGGTTTCAAAACTTATAGAAAGCGGCGAAAAGCGCGTTAAGGTTATGGTTGCCGAGGATAAATGGTACGGCGTTACATATAAAGAGGATAAGGATATGGTATCTGCCGCCCTTAACAAAATGGCAGACGCCGGACTTTACGAGGGGATTTGAGCTATGGAAAAATACGCTTGGAAAGCCATGGTTAAAGACGGCTGCATTGAGGAATACAAAAAACGTCACGATAATATATGGGATGAAATGAAAAAGGTTTTATCCGACGCGGGAATAGTGAATTATTCTATTTGGAATGTCGGCAATGAGCTTTTCGGGTATTATGAGTGCGCAAAGGGGCTTGATTTCGCCGCAAGGGTTCAGAATGAAAGTCCCGTGGTTAAAAAATGGGATGAGTATATGAAGGATATACTTATTATGGAAAAAGACCCCATAACCGGCGCGCAGCCGCTGCTCACGCAGGTTTTCGAATTTAAAGGAGAGGGAAAACAATGAAATTTATAACCGTTGATACATACGAAAAAATGAGCCGCCACGCCGCAAATATTATTTCGGCGCAGGTAATTATAAAGCCCGATTGTGTTTTGGGGCTTGCCACGGGTTCTTCGCCCCTCGGCACCTATAAGCAGCTTATTAACTGGTACAACAAGGGCGATATTGATTTCAGCGGCGTAACCTCCGTAAACCTTGACGAATATGTGGGGCTTGACGGCAAAAACGAGCAGAGCTACCGCTATTTTATGAACCACAATTTCTTTGACCACATAAATATAAGCATTAACAATACCTTTGTTCCCAACGGCTGCGCGGTTGATTTAGCGGGCGAGGGTCAGCGCTATGACGAGCATATTGCAGAGCTGGGCGGCATTGATTTGCAGCTTTTAGGCATTGGGCTTGACGGTCACATAGGCTTTAACGAGCCTGATAAATACTTCGTTAAAAGCACCCACGTTGTAGACCTGCACGAAAGCACCATAAAGGCAAACTCACGCTTTTTTGCGAATGAGGATGAGGTACCGAAAAAGGCCATAACAATGGGTATGGTTTCCATTATGCAGGCAAAGAAAATTCTGCTTATAGCCAACGGCAAGGCAAAGCGCGATATACTTGAAAAGGCGTTTTTCGGGCCTATTACCCCCGAAATTCCTGCCTCTATCTTGCAGCTGCACCCCGATATTACGGTAATTTACAGCGAGAATTAAGGCGGGCGGCAGTATGATTATTTATAATGCCGAAATAAACGGCGAATTAAAAACCGTTGTGACTGAGAACGGCAAAATTGCGGCGATTGAAGAAAACCGAAAGGACGGCGATATTAACGCCGATGGTTGCCGCCTTATACCGGGGCTTATTGACGTGCACACCCACGGCTGCATAGGTATGGACACTATGGACGCGGATTTTGAGCCGATGTGCCGCTTTTACGCGGAGCACGGCACAACCTCCTTTCTGCCCACCACCATGACAATGGGGTATGACAGCCTTTTAAAGGTGACATCAGCCAAAACCGATTTTGCGGGTGCTAATATTTTGGGCTTTCATTTTGAAGGACCGTATATTTCCGAAAAACACAAGGGCGCGCAGAATGAAAAATATATAAAGAACCCCTCTGTAGAAGAATTTGCACAGTTTAAAAACGTTAAAATGATAACGTTAGCCCCCGAAAGACCCGGCAGTATGGAATTTATAAAAGCCGTAACGCCCGATTGTATAGTATCTATAGGTCATACGAATTGTGATTTTGATACCGCCGATGAGGCGATTAAAAACGGGGCTGACTGCCTTACCCACATTTATAACGCAATGCCGCCGTTTCACCACCGCAACCCCGGACCTATCGGCGCGGGGTTTGTAAATCATATTTACGCGCAGATAATATGCGACGGCTTTCACATTTCTAAGCCCGTGGTGCTTGCTACCTATAAAATGTTCGGCGCTGACCGTATGACCCTTATAAGCGACAGCATAAGGAGCGCGGGTCTGCCTGACGGCGAATATGAATCGGGCGGGCTGAAAGTATTTTTAAGGGACGGCGCGGCGCGCCTTGCCGACGGCACTATAGCGGGCAGCAGCGCAACGCTGCTTGACTGCGTTAAAACCGCGGTAAAATTCGGAATACCGTTTGACGACGCGGTGAGAATGGCTTCCCGCACGCCTGCCGAAATGCTCGGCATAAGCAAGGGGCAGATAAAGGCGGGCTTTGACGCGGATATGCTTATAGTGGATAAGGATATTAACCTTAAAACGGTTATTATTAACGGAGAAGTGTTTAAGTAATGGTAAAAACAAACGTAATGCGGGTGCTTGACAAGGAAAAAATTGTATATGAGCCGTTTTCCTACTCGCCCGAGCTTACCGAGGGGGTAAAAATAGCCGAGGTTTTGGGCGAAGACCCCGCTTGTGTTTTTAAAACACTTGTTACCGAATCGGGCGATAAGGAACACTTTGTGTTTGTAATACCCGTTGCCGAAACACTTGATTTAAAAGCGGCGGCGCGCGCTGTGGGGGCAAAATCCGTTTCAATGTTAAAGCAAAAGGAACTTTTGCCGCTTACGGGCTATATTCACGGCGGCTGCTCCCCTGTGGGTATGAAGAAAAAATTCAAAACGGTTATTGACGCGAGTGCAAAGGGTCTTGAATTATTCTATGTAAGCGCAGGCAAGGTGGGCTTTCAGGTAAAGGTCTCACCCGAAAAGTTAGCCGATTTTATCGGTGCGGATTTTGCCGATTTAACGGTTTAAAAAAAATTCACTATTTTGTCATTGAAAAATCTAAATCTTTATGTATAATATAAATCAGAGGGTTGAAAAACTACTCTGATTTATTAAATTTACGGAAAAGGTGATTTTTTATGAACAAATTTATGTTGAATGAAACCTCATACCATGGCGCGGGCGCCATTGCCGCTATACCGGAAGAAATTAAGAGCAGAGGCTTTAAAAAGGTCTTTGTTGCTTCCGACCCGGATCTTGTTAAATTCGGCGTTTCAAAAAAGGTTACCGATATTCTTGAAAATGCCGGCATAGAGTACAAGCTCTATTCCGATATAAAGCCCAACCCCACAATTGAAAACGTACAGCACGGCGTTGCCGAGTTCAAGGCATACGGCGCCGACTGCATAGTAGCAATAGGCGGCGGCTCTTCAATGGATACCTCTAAGGCAATTGGCATTATTATAAACAACCCCGAGTTTGCGGACGTTCGCTCATTAGAGGGCGTTGCCCCCACAAAGAATAAGTGCGTACCGATAATCGCAGTTCCTACTACGGCAGGCACCGCCGCAGAGGTCACCATAAACTATGTTGTAACCGATGTTGAGAAAAAGCGTAAGTTCGTTTGCGTTGACGCGCACGATATTCCGGTAGTAGCGGTCGTTGACCCTGATATGATGTCTACAATGCCGGCGTCGCTCACCGCCGCAACGGGTATGGACGCGCTTACCCACGCAATTGAGGGCTACATAACCAAGGGCGCCTGGGAGCTTTCGGATATGTTCCACATTAAGGCTATTGAAATTATTGCACGCTCTCTGCGCGACGCTGTTAAGAACGGCAAGGAAGGCAGAGAGGGCATGGCGCTCGGTCAGTATGTTGCCGGTATGGGCTTCTCTAACGTAGGCCTCGGCGTTGACCACTCAATGGCGCACACGCTTTCGGCTTATTATGACACGCCGCACGGCAAAGCCTGCGCAATTCTTCTGCCTACCGTAATGGCTTATAACGCTGAGTATACCGGCGAGAAATATAAGGACATTGCAAAGGCAATGGGCGTTAAGGGCGTTGACGATATGTCGGTTGAAGAATACCGCAAGGCAGCGGTTGACGCGGTTCGTCAGCTTGCTGAGGACGTAGGTATTCCCACCACGCTTAAGGGCATTGTTAAGGAAGAGGATATTCCGGCGCTTGCCGAATCAGCCTATGCCGACGCTTGCCGCCCCGGCAACCCGAGAGACACAAGCGTTGAAGAAATTGCAGAGCTTTACAAAAGCCTTATGTAAATAATTAAACACTTAGTCTCCTATCTGTTTTGGCTTACGCCAAAACAGATGGGAGACTTTTTTATAACTTTTTCAAAGAATTACCGGCTGTAACTGCTCGCCCGAAAGCGCTTTTTCAACCGTTTGGGGGATAAGCGAGAAATCGCAAACCAGCGAATTATTTTTACCGAACGGGTCATCCTGACGGTAAGGAACAAAATAAATATTATTTGTGTTATGGAGCAGCCCTATATTCTTTGCAGACGCGCCCAATGCGTCGTTTGTTGCAATGGCAAGCACCACGGGCTTGTTATTGCGCAAATGCGCCTTTACCGCCATTGTAACCGGCGTATCGGTAACACCCAGCGCGGTTTTGGCTATTGTGTTTCCCGTGCAGGGGGAAACAACAATTATATCAAGCAGATTTTTAGGACCTATAGGCTCGGCGGCGGCAATATCATGAATTATTTTTGTGCCGCATACTTCCTCCACCTCGTCCTTCAATTCCTGCGCGCTGCCGAAACGCGTATCGGTTGAATAAACTATCTGCGACATTATGGGTATTATTTTAATATCGTTTTTCGCCAGCTCTTTCAACGCTTCAAGAGATTTTTTTATTGTGCAGAAAGAGCCGCAGAACGCATACCCCAGTGTTATATCTTTCATAGCGTTTTCCTCTTTACAAATTAGTTGTTAAAATATCCCGCACCGTTCTTGCCAGAATTTCTCCCGCGGTTTGCGGCGCGGTTTTGCCCGGCAGACCGGGTGCCTTAATTGCCGTAATTCCGTTTTCCTCGGCAGCGGCAGCATTAAAGCCGCCCTTGCTTGATAAATCAACAATAAGGCTTGCCGTGCATTTTTTAAAATCATCATCCTCTATAACCTTAACGTCAACGGTATTGAAAATAATATCGCAGTTAAGGTGTTTTTTTATTTCCGCGGTTTTCGCCGTATAATACCCTGCCGCCGAGATAAGCGCAAAATCCGCCGGCTTTCTTGCACTCACGGTAACGCGGCAGCCCAGCGCCTTTAATCGGTCTGCCAGTATTCTGCCAACCCTGCCGCAGCCAATCACCAGTGCGCGGCTGCCCCAAAGCGTAAACGGTGTTTTTTCTATTGCAAGTGCAATTGCGCCCTCGGCTGTCGGTACGGCGTTAAGTAAACAGTATGCGTCGTTTTTGCCGTAATCAATACATCTTTTCCCCTCAAACATATAGTTGCACGAGAGAATCAGCGTACTGTCCGGTGTGCTGCGCGCTATATCAGCCAAATATATTTTTTTCTTGATATTAGGCGCTGCAAGCGTCTCGCCGTCGCGCGTTGTAGGAACCGGCAAAAGCAAAACATCACTGCTTCTGTAATCATCCTCGCACGGTGCCGCGGGAATATCAACCTCATAACCGTAGCCCCTCAGTATTTCCGCAGCGGTGGTAAGACGGCTGTCTCCGCCCAAAACTGTAATTTTTTTCATATAATTCCCTGCCCGAAAACAAAATAAATAAAACGCCATAAGCTGTTCAATACAGTTTATGGCGTTTGAGCGTGTCGATTATTCGACACGCTCTTGGACGGGAATGCCGCTCGCTCGAAAATCAAAGATTTTCGGACTGCACTCTATCCCCGCCAATACCACCCCAGTGCCCTTGAAAAATAGCTTTTTAAGCTATTTTTCGCTTACAAGGTGTTTTTCCGCCGCGCGTGTCAGCGGAAAAACGCAGATGCGGCGTAAACGCCGCAAAAATAGGGTTTTATTAGGGTTTATCGGCAAACTAAAAACGCCATAAGCCGTTCAATACAGTTTATGGCGTTTATTATTAAGTGTTACTGAACTTATTCACCGAACGGGAAATTAAATGTACCGCCCGAATTTGAGGAGCTGCTGTCCTCCTGCTTATCGCTTGAGGGCGCTTTTGTGCTGTAGCTTGATTCGCTTGTATTGGCTTTAAGCACCGCGTCAAAGGTCTTCTCCGCTCCCGCCTTTGTAACCACGGTTACGGAAATCGTATCCCCGGCGGAGCAATCCTCAATTATATCAAGCACTATGTCGTCGCTTGTTACCTCAATATTGTTAATTTGGGTTATAACGTCCCCCTCGTTCACCTTTCCGTGCAGGTCGCTGTCCTCCGCTACCGATGCCACATACAGTCCTACCGTGCTGTAGTTGTTTATTTCGGCGGTTACGGAATTTATGGCGGTATAGGTAATTCCCAGCTTTGCGCGGCTTACAACCCTGCCCTTGCTTATAAGCTCGCTTACAATGCGCTTCACCGTTCTTGTGGGTATTGCGTAGCCCACGGCGTCATATTCGGTCCCCGCAAGCTTTGATGAAGTTATTCCCACCACCTGCGAATACATATTGACAAGCGCGCCGCCCGAGCTGCCGGGGTTAATGGCACTGTCGGTCTGAATAAGCTTTGCCGAATAATTTGAGGTGGTGCGCACACGCCTTGCAACTGATGAAATAATGCCCTTTGTAATGCTGGAGGCGTCAGTAGCGTCGCTCGGTCTGCCTATTGCCACTACGTTTTCGCCGTAATTAAGCTCAGCCGAATCGCCGAATTGCGCCGCCTTAAAGCCGCTGCCCTCAATTTTAAGCACCGCAAGGTCGCTCACCTGGTCGCCCGCAACATACTTTGCGTCGTATTCCTTATTATCGGCAGTGTATATTTTAAACTTAGCCGAGGGCACCTCAGCGTAAATATGGTCGTTGGTAACAATATAGCCGTCGCTGCTGTAAAAAACGCCGCTCGCCTGCGAGCCCTTTCCGGCGGTATTGTAAACCATTATGCCCACAACCGACTGCTTAACATCCTCATAAACCTCGGCAGCGGTTTTCTCATCCGTTTTGGCAGGCTTTGCCGCAAGCTCTATCTTCGCGTTTTTATCCCCTGTGGAACGAACGCTGCTCCTGCCCAGAAAATAGCCCCCGGCGGACGCCGCCGTTAATAGGATAATTCCTGCCAGCACCGCCGCAAAGTATTTTAAACCGCGGCTTACGGGCTTATAATCGCCCATAGGCTTAACAGGCGTGTAGTTTATGGTATTCGGCGGAGTAAGATCCCCAATATTATTCACTCCGTAAGGCACATCGGGAATTTCCTGCGGCTCAGGTGCAATTTCGGCTGCGGGTGCAGCGTCATCAGGCTGTGCCTGAGCGGTGTTTTCGGGCTGTATTTCCGTGTTTTCGGGTTCAGCCGGCGTTTCCGGCTTTATATCCTCGGCTGCGGGTTGGCTGTTCAGCTCCTCCGTATTTTTGTTTTCAAACATATTGTCCATAATTATTTCTGCTCCTTAATTATTAAGAGGTAATACCACGCTAAAGGCTGTAAACTGATTTTCTCGGCTTGCCGCCGTAATGCTGCCGCCGTGCGCTTTTACAATTGTTTTAACAATATAAAGTCCCAAACCTGTGCTGTTTTTATTTGCCGAGCGTGATTTATCCACCTTGTAAAACCTTTCAAAAACATAGGGCAATTCGCTTTCGGGAATACCCTTTCCCGTGTTAGTTATGGTAAAGGTAAGCTTTTTACTGTCGGTTTTCACCTTAAAATCAATAGTGCCCGTTTCATTTGTGAATTTTACGGCATTATCCACCAGATTATATATGACCTGATGAATCAAATCCTTATCGGCGTTTACCGAAACGCTTTGAATTTCGTCAAGCCCCGTAATATTAAGCTTGGCAGCCTCAATTCGCTGCTCCTGACTTACAACTATTGTGCAAAGCAGCTCTCTGAAATCGAAAAGCTCAGGCTTTAAAACAAATTCGCCCGATTCCAGCTTTGCCATACTCAGCATTGACTGCACAAGGCGCGAAAGCCTGCGCACCTCGTCGGATACTATCTGCAAATAATAGCTTTGCTTTTCCGGCTCAATAGTGCCGTCAAGTATTCCGTCAATAAAGCCGCCTATTGTGGTCATAGGTGTTTTAAGCTCGTGCGATACATTTGCAACAAAGCTTTTTCTCATTCCCTCAAGCTGCACCAGCGAATTTGTCATCTGGTTGAACGAAACCGCAAGCTCGCCTATTTCGTCGTCGCTCGTTACGGGTATGCGCTTTGAAAAATCGCCCTTTGCCATAGCCTTTGAAGCCTCTGACATTTGCTTGAGCGGCTTTGTAAGCCTGTAGGTCATAGCATACAGCGCGAAAAACATTATAATAAGCGGAATAGCCGCCGAGAGCAGGTAAAGCTTTGTTACCGTAGTCATAAGCTGGCGTATTGAAGAAAGCGGCGCTGTGCTGAATACTGTTCCCACAACAGTACCGCTTTCGTTTTTAACCTGCTTTGAAACAACATAGTGCGGGGTTCTGTAAATATTAAGCGTTTTAAGCTTAAAGGATTTTTCGCTTTCGGTATTCAGCTCTTCCTCGGGAATAAGCTGCTCCGAATGGTAGCACTCGCCTTTCTCGTTCCATTCCGTGCAACTGCACAAAACCACCTGTCCCTTATTGTCCGCGAGAAAAATATCTACATCCGCCACATCCGACAGCACGTTGAGAGTTTTAAAAAGGTCCTCCTTTTTAATTTCTCCCCCCGCCATTTCGGTTATATAGTCAGCCGCCTCGGCAGAGCATTTACCAAGCGTTTCATATTTTGTTCTTGAAAGATAATTATTAAGAACAAAGGAAAGTATCATCATCATTACAGTCAGGCTGAAAATAATTATCAGCGCGGTTGTAAAAAAATACTTTTTAAAAAGCTTCAGCCTCATAAAACTATTTTACCTCGAATTTATAGCCTACTCCCCAAACAGTTTTAAGCGACCATTCATCGGAAACATTTTCAAGCTTTTCACGAAGCCGTTTAACGTGCACGTCAACCGTTCGGGAATCACCGTAATAATCAAAGCCCCAAACCTCATCCAGCAGCTGATCCCTCGTGTAAACCCTGTTCGGGTTGCTTGCCAGGTGATAAATAAGCTCAAGCTCCTTAGGCGGCGTGTCTATTTTAACGCCGTTTACCTCAAGCTCATAATTTGTAAGGTTTATGCGCAGCTTATCATACCTTACCTCGTTTATCTGCGAGCTTTTATCGCTGTCGTGGGTTCTTCTCAGCACCGCTTTGATTCTTGCAATTACCTCTTTTGTGTCAAACGGCTTGCTTACATAATCATCGGCGCCAAGCTCCAGCCCCAGTATTTTATCAAAGGTTTCGCCCTTTGCCGTAAGCATTATTATAGGCGTTTCGCTCGTTTTGCGAATTTCACGGCACACCTGCCAGCCGTCAAGCTTTGGCAGCATTATATCCAGCAAAATAAGGTCTGGTGAATATTTAGCAGCATATTCAACCGCCTGCTCGCCGTCACCGGCTACCACGGTGTCAAATCCGTCCTTTTCAAGGTATAGGCGTAAAAGCTCGCAAATGTTCTCGTCGTCGTCAACAATAAGTATTTTATATTGCATTAGGTTTTCCCCTCGCTTAATATAGTGTGGCAGGACTCGGCATTAAAACCGATTTATACCTACCGATTCTATAATTCTATTTAAAAATAATAATATAATATTTATATTACGAAAATATGAATAATTGTAACTTTATTTTGAATTAAAAAATACGAACCGCCTTTCGGCGATTCGTATGAAGAATTATTCCTCTGTGTTTTCTGCGGCTCCGCCGTTTTCTTCTTCCTTCATTTTTGCAAAGCACTCGCTGCAATATACGGGGCGATCGTCACGCGGGATGAACGGCACCTTTGCAACGCCGCCGCAGGCAGCACATACCGCCTCGTGCATTTCTCTCGGAGCTCTGCCGGCATTTTTGCGCTTATCTCGGCAGGGCTTACAGCGCTGCGGTTCGTTTACAAAGCCTTTGGATTCGTAAAACTCCTGTTCTCTTGCAGTGAATACGAATTCCTCGCCGCAATCCTTGCAAACTAACGTCTTGTCTTCAAACATGTTTTCTACCTCTCTGATGATAAAATTTAGCCCCGGACGGAATCGCACCGACATCTTTGGTTTCAACGCTCTGCTTTAAGCTACATGGGCATAGTTATAAAAAAGGGTTATTTCCCTTGTTTATCCTTTAATTTTTTACGAATCCGCATAAGTGCATTATTGACCGACTTTTCGGAAATACCGAGCTCGTCCGCAATATCTATGTACTTTTTCCCCGCAAGGAAAAGCTGCAAAACCGCAAGCTCCAAACCCGATAGCTCAAGGCGTATATTATGCGTAAGTGCCTTATACGCCTCTTTATCAAAAAATATTTTTTCAGGGCTGTTGCAATCGGGAACGCTTACCTCCTCTATCGGTTCAAAAAGCTCCTCGGGAATATTCTTCTTCCTGTTTGCTTTTTTTACAAGATCCGTAACCGCGCGCTTTATGCAAAGCGACGCAAAGGAGGAAAAAGCGGATTTGTTTTTATCGTAATCCTTTATTGCGGAGTAAAGCGCAAGGCTTGCCTCTTGTGAGGCGTCCTCGCGGTCGCTTTCGCGGCAGTATTTTTCAACATAATAACGTACCTGCTTTTCATACCGCCCGAAAATTACCGGCACCAATTCATAATTACCGCCGCGTATTTGTTCGACGATTTCTTCGTCTGACACATTCTTGTAATTTTCGACAAAAATACTCCTCATTGTTACTCCGACATAGTATTACTTGCTTAATATAATAACTTATATTTTTTCAAAAGTCAAGGAAAAATTTATTTTTTTTTATCCTTTTTGGCAAATTGTGAAAATAAACAAAAAAGAGCGCTGTATTTTTACAAATAAACCTTGTAATTTTATACAAAAAATCTTTAATTGTTTTTATTTGCGATTAAAAGGGCCTGTTTCCCGAGCCTATTAAATCAATTTTTGCATAATCGCCATTCAGCTCCGCTGCCGCGGTCTTTGCTTCGGCTTTAAAGCTGAAGCTTGCATTTTTTACCGTTGCGATGCTTTTGCCGAAACAGGCGGAAAGCACTATGCAAATAAGCGCTGCGCACAAAATAAGCGCCGTATACTTCCTTTTCATTTATTTTCCTCTTTCATAAAAGCCCCTTTCCGACTGCGCCGGCAGTCAAAAAGGGGCTTTTTTTATAAATACTTTCAACTGTTTTGTTTATTATATTCTTCCTCGGTAATAAGCATACTCGAAACGGCATAAAGCGTCTGCCCGTTGTAGGAAAGGCGCGTCCAGCCCTTGCCGCCGTTGGTCGCAAGGCGCTCGGCAAATTCGCCTTTTTTCAGCTGGCAAACCACATTATCCTCCTTGCCGTTCGGTGAGGAGCGCAGGTTAACAATATCCTTTGCGGTCACTTTGCCTGTTGCGGCGGTAAATTCATCCGCCATGCTCGGTGCTTCGCTGCTCGCCGCAGGCTTTTTAACCTCGGTTGTAAGCAGGCTTGTTTTGGCGTAAACCGTTTGTCCGTTATATAAAAGCCTTGTCCAGCCCTTGGGGCTTTCGCCCGTTTTTTCCACAAACTCGCCGTTTTTAATGGTGGCTATAAGCTTTCCGTCGGTTGAAGGCTCGGCGCGCAGATTTGTCTCATCCTTAGCCGTAACCTTTCCCGATGCGGCGGTAAAACCGTCGTCGGGCTTGCTTTCAGGCGCTTTTGCGCTTAAATCGGTGGTTAAATAGCTTGTTATGGCATAAACCGTTTTGCCGTTGTAATTTATTTTAGACCAGCCGTTTGAGCCTATGCCCGTGCGGTTTAAAACCGTTCCGTTTTTAATATTTGCGGCAACGTCACTTTTGGTAGTGGCGGCGGTGCGCAGATTCACCTCAATTTTTGGTGTGACCTTATCGCTCACCGCAGTATAAACGCTGTCTTCCCTGCTCGGTGCGGCTGCAGTGCCCGGTCTTGCCGATTTATTTTTCGGCTCTGCCTTTTGCCTTGTGAAATAGGCAACCGACATATCCACATTGCCTTCAATTCCCGCAACGGTGCCGTTATCGGTGTATTGCCACATATCGTACTTGCCCGAATAATCGGGATGGGCGGTTTTGGGGTACGGCTCCGCCGGGTAGCGCGCCACCCAAACCGAAAACGCGTTTTCAAGCCTTGCAGTATCCCAGTAAGCGGAGCCTGACAACTCCTTTACAGCGGAATACAGCATACCCTCATAGCCCTTTGCTTTAATGCGGTTGAGAAAAGCCAGGGCATTATTCGTGCGCTGCGTATTGGTAACGCCGTACATTCGGCTGTCCGAATCTCTGAAGCCCTCGCAATCGTATACCACGGGGTAGGAAATCGAATACCCCGCAACAGCGGCGGCGGTGAACTCCGCTTCCTCCTCCGCCTCCTTTTCGGAAAGCGCAGTTGAGAAGAAATATACCCCGCAAAGCACGCCCGCCTTTTCCGCCTGCTGCAAATTATAATCGGCGGTGGCGTCCTTATAAATCGTTCCGTTTTCGCCGCGAAAGCCTATTCTTATAATCGCAAAATCTATGCCGCTTTTTTTAACGCGGCTCCAGTCAATTTTGCCCTGCCATTTTGAAACGTCTATGCCGTTTGCCCTGCCCTCTTTAACAGTAAGGTTCTCTGAATCAGCCTTCGCGCCGTTTTCATCGGTAATATCGGCGTTTTCGGGGTCCTGCTTATCGTCTGCGGTGAGGGCTTTGACAGTCGGCGCAGGCGCGGCAGATGAGCTTTCGGCAGCCCTTTTTTTGCAGCCGCAAACGGAAAACAGCAAAGCCGCTGCCGCCAAAAGGCATAAAATATTCCTTGATTTTAACTTCATAACCGCGTCCCTCCATATAAATAACGAAAAAGCGGTAAAAAAGGGTTACAAAAAATCAGTTTTTGCCCGAAATGCAATCGGCAACATAAATACCCATAGCGCCCGACTGCGATAAGCCGCGGCAGATACCGCTGCCGTCGCCTATTATATATACATTATCGGTAAGCTCAAACTTTTCATTCATAAATACCGGGCGAATTGAGTAGTATTTGCTCTCGCAGCCGTAAAGCAGCGTATCGTCGTTAGCGGTGCCGGGGGCTACCTTATCAAGCGCGTAGATAGTTTCTATAATGTTGGTAAGAATACGGTGCGGCAGCACGAGCGATATATCACCCGAGGTTGCTTTAAGCGTGGGTATAACGGTATTCTGACCGAGCCTGTGGTCATTTGTACGCCTGCCGCGTACAAGGTCACCGAAGCGCTGAACAAGCACGTTGCCCTTGCCTATCATATTTGCAAGGCGCGAAATGCTCTCGGCATACTCGGTAGGCTGGTCAAACGGCTCTGTAAAGCGTATGCTTGAAAGAATTGCGAAGTTGCAGTTATCGGTCTTCTTCGCGGGGTCGGCAAAAGAGTGACCGTTCGCGGTTATAATTCCGTGGTTGTTTTCAGCAGAAACAAGCCCGCCCTTATTAAAGCAGAACATTCTGCAGCGGTCCTCAAAGGTCTTGGTTCTGTAAAGAATTTTCGGCTCGTAAATGCGGTCGGAAAATTCGCGCCATATAATGTCTTTCATTTCAACGCGAACGCCTATATCAACATAATTCGAGCGCATTTTAACGCCGAACGAGCGGCAGAAATCTGCAACAAAGTTAGCGCCGCCGCGGCCTGTGGCTATAATTATTTTTTTGGCTTCTATTTTTTCGCCGTTGGTGTAGTAAAGCGTGTAGCCGCCGTCGTGCTTTTCTACCCTTTTGCAATCGTAAAAGGCGAGCATTTCAACCCCGTCATCCGCCAGCGCGTGAATGAGGTTTTGCATTGTGAGGTAGTTTTTATCCGTTCCCAGGTGCTTAACGTTCATATCAAGCAGTCTTAAATTATTTTGCAGACATTTAAGCTTCAGGCTCTCATTCGATTTATAAACCGTAGGCTCGCCCGAGGTGCAGTATTCATTGAGGATCTTATCAACCTCATCAATATATTTATTCGCGGTATCATCGCCCAATTCTTCGCCGAGCGTGCCGCCGTAGGCGGTGCCGAGGTTGAACTTACCGTCCGAAAACGCGCCCGCGCCCGCATAGCCGCTGGTTATAGAGCAATGCTTGCAGTGAACGCAGGTGTTATTTTTCCCTGCGGGGCAGTGCCTGTTTTCAAGGGTATTGCCGCGCTCGGTTATTACTATTTTAACATTCGGTATATTGCGGCAAAGCCTGTAAGCCGCCATAAGCCCGCCTATACCGCCGCCGATAATCGCAACATCATATTTAACGTTAGACATAATAGGATCATCCTTCTGTAAATAATCATCACACAGAAAATCAGGCTGCGTTCCCCGTTTGGAAAACACAGCCCCTACTGCTTATCTATTTTATACTATAAGCGCACGTTTGTCAAGTTATTTTATGCTTTCATCCTTTGCGACCTTTTCCACGTGCTTTAAGATTTTATTAAGCGCCGAGGAATTTATTTTACCCATTTCAATTCCGTCAATGCTGTACTGATATTTCGCTGCGCCCGACTTTACAAATTTAACGTTGGTTTTGGCGCGCGAGGTATCGGAATAGGTGAAAACAATTGTCATGGCAGGCTCGCCGCTCACCTTATCCACCGTGAAATCGGAGCAGGAAAGGGAAATACATTCCTGATAGAAATTCTGGAAGTTTTCGGCGGTGAGCTTTTTGCCCTCGTAGGTTATAACGTAGGTTTCCTCCGCGTCCTCAGCATCATCATAAACTATATCAAAGCTGTACGTTTTTTCGGGGGTTTTGATAGTGAAATTTGAAAGCTCATTAATAGATTGCAGGCAGACCCACGAGGCGTAGTAATTATTGACCTTGTAATCAATAAAGGTAATGCTTGAAGCGTCAACCTTTTTAATAAGCTTTGCGCCGTCGTACCAAACGGCGTAGCCGCCATCCTCCTGCTTTTTAAAGCTGTAGCTTTGCTTTACGGAGCCAACCTTAATTTCGGCGGTAAGCTCGGGGTTATCAAGCCCCAGCTTTTTACGGGAAGCTACAGAGGTATCAAATGAATACGCGCCGCTCACGGAAACGCCGCTTTTGAAAAGCCCGAAAATGCCGTCCACATTATCGGCAATGCGCTTTGTGGGCGAGGTGGTCATATACGCTGCATAGGTCGAAAGGTTTTTATCGGTATTCGGCGCTATTACCAGCTTTTCGGGGAAATTAGAGCCCGTAAGGGTTATTGAATCAAAGGATGAAAGGTCGCCGTTATCGTCCTTATAATCTGAGGATAAATCGGAAGTGGGCACACCCGCAATAGAATCGGTTGCCGCAAGGCTCAAAGCGTCAAATTCAAGCGACGAATCAATCGAGCTGTCGTTAATATAAATCTTATCATCGGTAGAAAGCTTGATATATATTCCCGTGCCGTCGGGTGAGTCTCCGCCTATAAGCAAGGAGAACTCCGCGCCGTCCTTTGTTACAACGTCTGCCTTAACGGTCGGTTTTTCAAGCCCGCACTCGGCGGCGGATTTAGCAGTAACCTCTCTTGAAGCGGTAACGCTTGCAACAGAGCTTGCAATGCTTGAAACGGACGAGGAATTTATAACGTCCTTTGCATAACCGTCAAGATACCATACTGTTTTAACGTTACTGCTTGAAGTGTCAGAAGAAGTGGAGCTTTCGTCCTTTTCCTCTTCGGAATAAAGTTTAAATGTGCCGTTTTTATTTGTAACGGTAACGGTTTTAAAATCGTCCGAGCTTTTATCAAGCACCTTTATTGTTTCAACTGAGGGGGTAGAGGTATCGTCCTCACGCTCGGGAATAAGCTTTATTACGGCAACCGTGCCGCCCGCCAGCACCGCCACGGCAAGCACCGCCGAAATAATTATGGGCAAAAGCGGGCGTTTTTTACGGGCGGCGGTCTTCTTGTGGTCGACCGGGTCGGAGAAGACGGTAGAAGCACCGTCTTCTCCCACATCAATATTTTCTGTATTTTCGTTTAAATTATTATCCTTTTCGGGAAGGTCACTCATTACGCATTCTTTCTCCTGATAAAGATATAAATTCCTGCGGCAATGCACGCCACGGGCAGCAGCCCCATAAATATAATTCTTACAATTCCCGCAGAAGTCTCGCTTACCGAATCCGCAAAGCTTTCGTTGGTTATCGTTTTAGAAACAAATGAGATTCCGGTATCCTCGGCACCCACCGCACGCTCCGCGCAGGCAAGGGTAAGGTTTTTATTGGAAACGGAGGACTGCTCGTTATATTCTGACTGAATAAACTGCACGCTGTCAAACGCGAAAACATAGCTTGTTATCTGCTTATTGTCGTCGTCATATTCAGACTGCGCCGCCTGAAGCACCGCGGGGAAGCTCTTTTTGGTGTAGTTATCGGCACCCTTCCAGTTTGCGGCGGTACCGACAGGCGCTGCCACAACCGATTCAAGCGAGCTCATAAGCGAGGTTACGGTTATGCCGTTTTCACTTTCAAATGCGGCGGACATGGGAACATTGTAGCCTGTAATGCAAAGCTGCATTCCGCTTGTAAGACTCTCGTCGCTGCTTGTGGGATAAATTCCCATAGTCATGGGGTCATCCGGAATATGGTTGTTTGTATTGGTTTCAAACAGTATGCCTTCCTCTATTGCAATACCCCACTGGCTCAGGAAATCGTAAAGATTGGTAAGGTAGGGGGCGGAAGCGTCCGCAAAGAACAGAAGACCCTTGCCGAGCTTGCCGTCGTTATCGAGGAAGTCGGAAAGATTATCAAGCTCGCTGCCTATAAAGTCGGTGGTAGGACCCGCGATTATAACCGCGTCAAAATCGGAGGATATTTTACCCACGATATTATCGGAAATAGTTTCTATTTCGTAGTTATTCGCCTTTAAAAGCTTCTGATAATCGGCTGTGTAATCGGTCTTGGAGTGACCTGTGAGCAGCGCAACCTTCTTTGTTTTGCTGCTTGTTACATACGCAATGGCGCTTGTAACCGCGGTTTCAACGCTGTTTCCGCTCACGGTAGACTGGCTGTAGCCGTAGGCGGCGTAGGTGTTGTCTTCGGAAAGCTGATAAACGTCCTTAAAGCCCAAAACCTTGTAGCGCTCGTTATTATCCGAGCCTTTAGCCGAAACGATTATATCGCCGTAGGCTAACTTTTCGTTTGAATACTTCTGCGATATCTCAGTAAATTCCGAGCCTTGAGTATCAACATATTTCAAGGTAATCTTGTTGTTGTATGCCGGGTATTTATCCAAAAGTTTTAAGGTCTGCTCGAAATACTTAGAAGCGTCTGACGATACGCCGTAAAGATTCTTCGCGTAATAACCCATATAGCCGCCGGTATATCCGTCCTTTTCGGCGCAGACGGTTATATTTACTTCCTTATCAAGGTCTTTTAAATATTTGATATTGTCCGCGCTCATTGAGTTTTCCTTTTCGGTGGACATATCAAATTCCAAAACAAAACGGTTTGAAAGCGCGTTTACCAATACGTTCAGCACAATAAGCCCCGCAAGCACCGCGGCAGTTATTGCAACGGAATAGCCGCCCCTGCGCAAAAGCGCCTGGTTTTTAAGCTTTTTAGGTTTTTTCGCCTTTTTTTCTTTTTTGACTTTCTTTTCCTTTTTCTCGCCTGTCTGTTCTGCGGTGGTCTCCTCGGCGGGTGTATTCTCCGCAGCGGTTTCTTCCGCGTTTTCCGTTTCGGGAGTTAAATTCTTATTTTCTTCCATTTTGCTCACCCTCCTTTAAGCCCATCTTCTCTTATCAAGCGAGCGGACGCACAGGAACAAAAACGCCGCGCTTATGCTTACAAAGTAGAGAATATCCGCAACAGACAGTATGTTTTCGCCGAAATTCTCAAAGGCGCTTATAAACGCTGCTTTTTCAACTACCGTAGCTATCCATGAAACCTTTATCATACTTGCGAAGTTGGACATATAAAGCACTAGTATATTTATTACGAGCGTGAGTATAGCCGAAATTACCGGGCTTTCGGTAAGCGACGATATAAACATACCTATTGAAATAAGCGCGCTGCCGAGCAGCAGCATACCGAAAAGCGCATATATATACGACATAATGTTTACGCTTACATACGATGCCACTATTATTTCAAAAATAACCGTGGGCGCAAAACCGATTGCGAAAACCGCAAGCGCCGCGAAAAATTTGCCAAGCACAATTGATGTAAGGCTAACAGGCGCCGTAAGCAGCGCCTGGTCTACCTTTTGCCGCCTGTCCTCACTCATAAGGCGCATTGTAAGCACCGGCATGGTGAACACAATAACGGTGGACATTGCCACTATTACCGTTGCAATATCCGGGCTGCCGTAGCTGTATATCATTGAAAAATACAGCCCTAAAAAGAAGTAAAACGCCGCTATAACAATAAAGCCTATGGGCGTTGTGAAATACGCCTTGAATTCTCTTTTAAATACCGCGCTCATTGCTCTGCCTCCTCTGCCTGCTCTGTCTTCACGGTAACGCTGCCGTCATCCGCTATTTCAACGCTCGGTTTTTCCGCCGTTTCCGTTTTTTCGGTTATTCCGAGCATACGCTTTGCCTCGTCGTTATCGGCAGCTTCCGTAAGCCGCAGGAATATCTGTTCGAGAGACACCTTGTTGCTTGTAAGCGATAAAAGGGTCTTCCCGCGGGATACTATGCGTTTGAAAACCTCGGCGCGCACATCCGCACCGTGCTCGGGCTCTATAAGGAAATCGAAAGAGCCGTCCTCTTTTCTGCCGAGGGATGTAACCGATTTTACGCCCTTTACTGTGCTTAACGCGTCAATCATTTCCTGCTCGCCAGCAACTATGCGCGCAACGAGGGAATGGTCGCTCGACAGCTTGTTTGAAAGGTTTTCGGGCGTGTCGTCGGCAATTATCTGCCCCTTGTTTATAATTATTACACGCTTGCACACCGCCTGAATTTCGGAAAGTATGTGCGAAGACAGAATAATCGTGTGGTTTTTGCCGAGACGGGCTATAAGATTTCTTATCTCAATTATCTGCTTGGGGTCAAGACCGACGGTCGGTTCATCGAGAATAAGTACATCCGGGTTGCCTATAAGCGCCTGGGCAAAGCCTACGCGTTGGCGGTAGCCCTTTGACAGGTTCTTTATAAGACGGTTTTGCACGTTGTCTATCTTAACAAGTCTTAAAATCTCGTCAATATGCGGTTTTTTCGGGAATTTAACCTTTTTAAGGTCGTAAATAAAGTTTAAATACTCGCGCACCTTCATATCGGTATAAAGCGGCGGTATTTCGGGCAGATAGCCTATTCTGCGCTTTGCGTCCTCGGGGTATTCGGCAATATCGTACCCGTCAATTTCCACCTTACCCTGGGTCAGTGAAAGATAGCCGGTAAGTATATTCATTATTGTGGACTTACCCGCTCCGTTTGGACCCAAAAAGCCGATAACCTCGCCCTTTTCGATGCTGAAACTTACATCCTTAACGGCGAGATAAGTACCGTACCTTTTGCTGAGTCCGGTTACTTCGATCATTTATATTCCTCCAAGCATAAAATTTGGTTCTAAACCATAATACCAAACAAATTTACAAAATTATTAAACAAATTGTGAATAATTGCAATTACTACGCCAAAATCTGCGCCAGTGTTATAACCGCCGGCATTGTAATAATTGATAAAACCGTGCTGAGCGATACCATATCGACCGAAAGCGCCGTATCGCCTCCGCCGAATTTTGAAGAAAACATTGTGGTAACAGCCGCAACAGGCGCGCTTAACGATATTATTACAGAGACGAGCAGCGTGCCGCGCACCCCCAAAAGGTACAAAACCCCGAGGGATACAAGCGGATAAACGAACAACCGCAATACAACCGCCGCAATGCACTTAATATCCTTAAAGGCTTTAAGCACGTTGGTTTTGCTTAAATGATAGCCGATTATAAGCATAGGCAGCGGGGTGTATATTGCCGCAAGGTAATTTACGGTAGATGAAAGCACATGCGGCACGGGAACGGAAAACACGAAAATTATAAGCCCTATAAGCAGTCCCGCAATGCCGGGGTTCACAAAAAGCTTTTTCGGCTGTATGTAGCGTTTATCGCCGCTTATAAGGTAAACACCGTAGCTCCACACCACAAGGTTAAACATTATAACATAGGCAGAGCCGTAAAGCGTGCCGTCAGACCCAAGCATTACCTCCTGTAAGGGTAAAGACATAAACCCGCAGTTTGCGAAAATCGAGCCGAAGCGCAGAGTTCGCTGCCGCCTTAAGTCCTTTGAGCGAAGGAGCAGCGTACCGAGAGTAATCATAAGCACCTGCACCAAAAGGGTTAAAGCAACAGCCAGCAGCAGCGATTTCATAACCGCCGCGTCGAACCTGCGCATAAGCGATTTTATAATAACGCAGGGCGTTGCTATTATCAGCGCAATATCGGTGCAGCAGGCGGCGCCCGCCTCGGTCATGATTCCGGTTTTTGCCGCAATAAAGCCCACCGCTATCATAAGCATTAAAACGGAGACCTGGGTGAAAACGGTTATGAACATTTATTTGCTCCCGCGGCAAATTTCAGGAATGCGCGTCTTCCCTCCTCGGTGCGCTTGAAAACACCTGCGTGCTCAAGCACATGTGAGAATACAAGACCTATTTCGTCCCTTATTATTCCGCTGATATTGTCTTCGGTCAGCTCGCCGTGTTTTCGGCGCACTTCGTCCGCCCAATCCGCGTGCTTTGCAAGCACCTCGTCTTTTCGTATATCGCGGTTTTCGAGCATTGCCTTTTCAAGCAGTGCCATTTCGTTTTTAAGGCGCGCGGGCAGCACCGCCAGACCCATAACCTCAATAAGACCTATATTTTCCTTTTTAATGTGGTGCAGCTCCGCGTGCGGGTGGAAAACGCCGAGCGGGTGCTCAGCCGTTGTAATATTGTTGCGCAGCACCAAATCAAGCTCAAACTTGCCGTTCGCTTTTCTTGCTATCGGCGTTATTGTGTTGTGCGGCGTGCCGTCTGTCTCGGCAAATATAAAGGCGTCGGGGTCGGAATATCCCCGCCAGCAGGTAAGTATTTTATCGGCAAGCTCAACTAACCTTTCGGTATTTTCAGAGCGCAGGCGTATTACCGACATTGGCCACTTAACGATTCCCGCCTCAATATCCGAAAAGCCGTCAAAATGCAGTTCAGTCTCAATCGGCGCTTTCGCCATTGCAAAGGTGTGGTTGCCGCCCTGGAAATGGTCGTGACTTAAAATTGAGCCGCCCACAATAGGCAGGTCGGCATTTGAGCCTACAAAGTAGTGTGGGAATTGGGTTACAAAATCGAGCAGCTTTTTAAATGACGCACGGTTTATAGCCATAGGCGTGTGCTTTGCATTAAACACAATGCAGTGCTCATTATAGTAAACATAGGGTGAATATTGCAGGCACCAGTCGCTGCCGTTTATCGTAATGGGTATAACGCGGTGGTTCTGCCTTGCGGGAAAGTTTATTCTGCCCGCGTACCCCTCGCACTCGCGGCAGAGCATACATTTGGGGTAGCCTGCCTGCGGCGCGTTTTTGGCGGCGGCTATGGCTTTTGGGTCCTTTTCGGGCTTTGAAAGGTTTATGGTAATTTCAAGCTCGCCGTAGGGCGTTGCAGTCAACCATTTTATATCCTTTGCCACGCGGTAGCGGCGTATGTAGTCGCTGTCCTGACTTAATGTATAAAAATAATCGGTAGCAGCCTTGGGGGATATGGCATAAAGCTCCTTAAACTTATTTGTAACCTCGCTCGGTCTCGGCATTAAAGCCCCCATTAGCTTTGTATCAAATAAATCGCGGTGGGTGGTGTCGTTTTCCGTCAGTCCCTTTTCGGCGGCGTAATCAAGCAGGGCTTTCAGCGTTTCTTCAAGATTTACACCCTCAAACGCGGTATCGCAGTTATATTCGTCAAGCTGCAGAATTTCAAGAATACGGTTGGTAACGTATATCTCGTCACGCTCTGTGAAAAGCCCCCTTTCAAGCCCGTAGCAAACTAATTTTCTAACCTGTTCGTCTATCATTTTTTATCAGTTCCTTTACTGAAAAGTAATATTGCAGCCTATCTGCTGCTGACACTGCGTAAGCCCAGCCGCCACAATGGCCTTGGTTCTTTCGTAGGATTTAGCCGATTTTGTAGCCGCGGTGCCCGAAAGCCCGAATTTCGCCGCGCCGTCGTTTGCGTTTTCAAGCGGGTATATGGTATATAAAAATCCGTTATGGCCCGTTTCCTTATATCTGTTCACCCAGGTCGGCACAATTTTCAGGTCCGAAAGAGCTACGCCGTCCTTATTCTTTTTAAGTGTGAAATCAAACAGCAAGCCGTCCTCTGTATGACCCGAGGGGCAGCTGTCCATTATTTCCTGCCGCTGGTTTGAAATGCAGTTTCCGGTTGAATAAAGGCATATTGTGTAGCCCTCGCCGCCCTCGGGGCGTATAAGTTCCACCGGCTGAATAACGTGCGGGTGGCTGCCTATTATCATATTAACGCCCAGGTTTGAAAGCTTTTGCGCTATAGTTTTCTGCCAGGTGTTGGGGCTTGTCTGGTACTCGTTGCCCCAGTGCATATAAAACACTATAAACTCGGCGCCCTGCGCCTTCATTTCACCTATCACCTTTTCAGCCTCGGTGTAAAATTCATCTATTCTGTTATATGAAAAGCTGTTTATAAGGTTATTAGCCTCTTGCGCGATTATAGCGCCGTTCAGGTATTTCCTGCCCGGGGTCTGCCCCGAGGTTTCATAGGTGTAATCGGCAAGCCCTATTTTTATGTTGTTTATCTCTTTTACGGCATAAGCGGGGTCGGTTTCAACCTCCTTTGTGCCTATAAACTCAATTCCCCTTTGCTTTAAGACCTGCGCCGTGCGCTTAAGCCCGAAAAGCCCCGTATCGTAGGAGTGATTGTTCGAGGTCACAAGGAAATTAAGCCCCGAATCCTTTATGGTATCTGCAAGGCTGTCGGGCGTGTTGAAAGCGGGATAACCGCTGTATTTACCCGATTCTGTGCCGCCGAAAGTGACCTCAAGGTTTGCAACGGCAAGATCCGCCGCCTTAAAGTACTGCGACAAATGCTTGAAATAGGGGCTGAAGTCATATTCGCCCGATTGCGTTCTCGCCCCGTCTATTTGGGTGGAGTGCGCCATAATATCGCCTGTTGATATTACCCGCGCGGTGGTTTCGGGTATTACAACACTTTCTACCTTTGAAGAATCGGTGCTCTGCGAATTATCTGGCTTCTTTTTATCGCCCGATTTTAAAACCGCGTTTACCGAAAACGCCACAAGCGCCGCTACCGCCAGCAGCACCGCCGCGCAGCAGGTTAAAAAAATTCGCCGTTTTACAATCGCCTGCTGTCTTTTTGTACGTGTTTTTGCCATTTAAACATCACCCTTATTTTTATTCTTTGAAAAGCCCTTCAATTTCCGCTCGGTCAGCGCACACAGTGCCCTGCCTTATGCCGTTTCTGCCGCCGCCGCGGGTATTAAACGCGGCTTTGAATTTCGCAAAAAAGTTTCCGAGCGCGGTTTCTCCGCCGCATATTGCAAAGGCAAAAGCACCGTCCGTCCCCGAAAAAGCGCCGCGTATGCCGCCCGCCTTTTTGCACAGCGCGTCGGCTAATAATTGCAGCTCCTTAATATCAAGCCCGTTTTCAAAAACGGCGGTTTTATCGGTATCGGGTTCAAAGCCCGCCGCCTTTTCGGCAATAAGGCGCTTTTTAAGCGCGGCTGCCGCCGCCTTTTCGGCTGATAGCTGCTCGTTCAGCCGCACAACCGCCGCCGATACCTCAAATTGCTTGGCGGAAAGCAGATTTGATATTTCCAACACGTTTTTGTACTTTTCGCGGTAATCGCGCAGCGCGTCCGCCCCGCATTTTACAATCAGCCTTACGCCGCCCTTGTATTTTTCAAAATCAAGAATTTTTATAATGCCTATTTCGCCGGTTGCCTTAACGTGCGGAGCGCAGCAGGCGCAAACATCCACGCCCTTTATTTCCACTATACGCACGTTTTCCTTTAAATCCAGCTTGCTTCTGTAATCAAGTTGTTTAAGCTCTTCGTCGGTCGGGTAGTAGGCTTTAACGGGCAGATTTTCATACACCGCTTTGTTTGCAAGGTCTTCAATCTCATCAAGCTGACGTCTTGTAAGCTCGCCGTCAAAGTCCATGGTCATTTCCGCTCCCAAATGAAAGCCTACGTTATTAAAGCCGTAAAGGCGGTGCACAATTCCCGAAATTATATGCTCGCCCGAGTGGTTCTGCATATTGCGAAAGCGAAAATCAAAATCCAGCTTACAGTCATAGGCTTGTCCCACACTCAGCGGCTTATCGGCGAAGTGAAGTATTTCACCGTTTTTTATCTGCACGTCCGATATATACGCGCCGCCTATATATCCGCGGTCGCTCTGCTGACCGCCGCCCTCGGGGAAAAATGCGGTTCGGTTTAAAGTCACAGCATATTTTTCCCCCGTTTTTTTGCAGGATAATACCGTGCCTGTAAATTCCTTTAAATGAGAGTCCTTATCGTACAGCTTTTCGGTCATTTGGCGTGCCTGCCTTGTATAATGTGCGCCGCCTTGTAAATATCGCCGCCGCCCATTGTAATAACCAAATCACCCGGGCGGGCAATTTCCTCAATCTTATCGGCTATATTTTCAAACCCGTCCACTACGCAAACATCGTGGAGCCCCGCCGCTAAGTCCTCGCTTTTAATGCCGTAGGTATTTTTCTCACGTGAGCCCATAATCGGTGTCAGTATCACCTTATCCGCAATGGAGAGCGCCTTTATAAAATCATCCTTTAAAAGCGCGGTGCGTGAAAAGGTAAAGGGCTGAAACACCGCTATAACGTTATTATAGTCAAGCTCCTTTGCGGCGGAAAGGGTGGCTTTTATTTCGGTCGGGTGGTGTGCGTAATCGTCAGCCAGCATAAAGCCGTCGTACTCACCCAAAAATTCAAAACGTCTGCCCGCGCCCGTAAATTTTTCAACAGCGTCCTTAATTCCGTCTGCCGAAACGCCCATATCAAAGCACACGGCAAACGCGGCAAGCCCGTTTAAAACATTGTGCTTACCCGGTATATGCATTTCAATATTTATTATTTTTTCGTTATTCTTTACCACGTCAAACGCAAACCCGCGCTTGCGGCTTTCTATATTTTCGGCGCGGTAAAAATTATCCGCACCGAAGCCGAATGTAACAATATTCGCCTCAATATCCTTTGCGGCGGTTAAAACGCGGCTGTCGTCCCCGTTTATATATGCCGTTTTCGCCATTTTCAAAAACTTATGGAAAGAGAGGGTCATATTCTCCATAGTTTTGAAATAGTCAAGGTGGTCGTTATCGATATTAAGCAGCACCGCAATATCGGGTGAGAGCTGCAAAAAGGTATCAACAAACTCGCAGGACTCGCAAACCATTGTTTCCGATTTGCCCGAAATACCGTTTGAATTTATAAGCGGCAGCTTTCCGCCTATAACCGCGGTAGGATCCATCTTGTTTAAAATTAAAATTTGTGTTATCATAGAGGTAACGGTGGTTTTGCCGTGCGTGCCGCATACCCCTATAACGTTATCAAAGTGGCGGGTAAGCGCCCCCAGCATATG
>ERZ839823.341-NODE-341-length-70511-cov-4.851482_pt1 | contig 70511 bp, 68 predicted proteins | sample MGYA00519862_ERZ839823 | MGnify/ENA primary metagenome ERZ839823 (study PRJEB31850, sample SAMEA3708853) | human gut metagenome | biome: human gut; feature: human-associated habitat; material: faeces | place: China | collected 2014 ...
CCGCCGCCGTGATATACCAGTTCGTTGTGCAGAAAGACGTCTTCGCGCCGTGTATGACAATGGTCACATCCTCGTTCATTCCGGCAAGCTCCGGATCGAAAAACGCCGGATCGCCTTCCACGGCGGCGCTGCCATAATCCTGAATGAAGCTACCGATGGAGTCCATATAGTGCAGCCCGGAGGCGCAGAGCAGCAGCTTCATGGAAACGCAGGCTGCGCCGATGAGCAGCACGGTCAGCAGCGTGATGCGCCACTGCAAAGAAAGCCGCTTCATGCGTCCTCCCCTCCCATCAGATACCCCTCGCCGATGCGGTTGCGGATGGGGTCGCAGCCCAGCGCGGCGCGCAGCTTTTTGCGCAGAGCGGAGATATGCACCCGGATGGAGTTGCTGAAATTGTCCACGCTGTTGTCCCAGACGTGATCCATCAGCTCCTCCTGACTGACCGGGCGGCCCTGATGCACCATCAGATATTCCAAAATTCCCGTTTCCTTGCGGGTGAGCGTCAAGGTCTGCCCGTTAACGGCGGCGGTGCGCGAGCGCGTATCAAAGGTCAGCGCCCCGCAGGTCAATATCACATCCCGCTGCGTAAACTGCCGCAGCGTAAGACTGCGGATGCGCGCCTCCAGCTCCGCGAGATGAAAGGGCTTTGCCAGATAGTCGTTGGCTCCCGCATCCAGCCCCTCGACCTTATCCTCCACCTCTCCGCGGGCGGAGAGGATCAGCACCTTCGTCTCCCAGTCTGCCTGCCGCAGGGTGCGCAGCACCGTCATGCCGTCCTTCCCCGGAAGATTCAGATCCAGCAGCACCAGATCGTACCGCTCCGTGCCGAGCAGCTCCAGCGCTTTTTCTCCGTCAAAGCAGTAATCCACGCTGTACGCCAGCCGCCGCAGGCTGCGCACAATGGTTTCGCACAGCGCGCGCTCATCCTCAATTACCAAAAGGTGCATCAAAAGCCTCCTGTTTCTTTTTTGTTTGATCTAATAATATCAGGAATGGATAAGATTTGTGTTAAGTTTTGATTCTTAACGGGGAATTTAACTGCCCTGCGCTATGATAGGGGCAGAAAACGGAAGGAGAGTTGTTCATGAGCCACAGAGAAAAAGCGGCCTTGCAGGTTTTCCTGCTGCTTGCCGGCGTTGCCATGGTGTGCTTCGGCGTCTGGCGGGGCGAATCGGCGGCGGTGCTGAGCAAAGCAATCAAACTATGTCTGGAGTGTGTAGGTATTGGGTAAAAAGAATTTGGGCGTCTCGCAGCTTCTGGCGCGCTTCCGGGGCTGGATACAGGCGGGGGCAACGCTGCTGACCAACCTGCACCTGCCCAACTTCCTCAAGGGCAGCCTGTATCAGGGCGCGGGGAAAACCGTCTGCGTGCCGGGGCTGAATTGCTACTCCTGCCCGGCCGCCTCCGGCGCGTGCCCCGTCGGGGCGTTTCAGGCGGTGGTGGGGTCATCAAAGTTCGGCTTCTCTTATTATATCACAGGAATCCTCATCCTGCTCGGCGTTTTGCTCGGCAGATTGATCTGCGGCTTTTTGTGTCCCTTCGGATGGTTTCAGGAGCTGCTGCACAAGATCCCGACGAAAAAGCTCTCCACAAAAAAGCTCAAGCCGCTGACATATCTCAAATACGCCGTTTTGCTGGTCATGGTCATTCTGCTGCCGGCGTTCCTTGTGAACGACGTGGGAATGGGCGATCCTTACTTCTGCAAGTATCTCTGCCCGCAGGGCGTGCTGGAGGGGGCGATCCCGCTGTCTCTTGCCAATGCCGGCATTCGGGCGGCGCTGGGGAAGCTGTTCACATGGAAGCTCTGCGTGCTGATTTCGGTAGTCGTGCTGAGCGTGCTCTTTTACCGCCCGTTCTGCAAATGGCTCTGCCCGCTGGGCGCGTTCTACGCCTTGCTGAACAAGGTATCTCTTTTCCAGATGAAGGTAGATGGGAACAAATGCGTCTCCTGCGGGAAATGCGCCAGAGCCTGCAAGATGGATGTGGATGTGACGAAGACGCCCAACCATACCGAGTGCATCCGCTGCGGAATGTGTGTCCGCGCCTGTCCCACAAACGCCGTGAGCTTCCGCTTTGGCTTCGGAACGGGCGAGCAGAATATACCGGGTACAATAAATCAAATAAAACAAAAAACGGAGGAAACAAAATGAACGTCAAGAAAAGTATTGCGCTGCTGCTGGCAGTGATGATGGTGCTGTCTCTGGCCGCGTGCGGCGCAAAGGGTGAGACAGGCAGCGGCGACGCCATGACCGGAGAGCCCAAAAACGCCGAGGAAGCTGTCGCCATGCACAAGGAGCTGATGGCGCAGGAAAACGCGATCCTCTCGGAAAACACCGCGCTTTGGGAAAAGGTTTTCATGGCGGCCGACAAGAGCATGACCATGCAGGAGGACGGCAAAAACTACGGTGACTTCCTGCTGGACACCATCGAATCCGCCAAGGACCAGTTTACGGCGGACGAGCTGAAGCTGATCCGCGGCGAGGCGGAAAAGATCCGCGACATTGAAAGCAAGCTCACCATGATCGAGAAAAAGTACCCCGAGGCGGCACAGGAATCCCTTGACGGCGCCATGAGCGTGCCCGCGGACGGCAGCATGAACATCTCCGGCGACACCAGCATGCTCCCCGATAACAGCAGCGATAACAGCAGCATGCAGAAATTCCCCTCCTTTGTGGGCAAGGATCTGGACGGGAACGATGTGACGAGCGACGAGCTTTTTTCCGGCAGCGCCGTTACGGTTGTCAACTTCTGGTTCACCACCTGCGGCCCGTGCGTGGGTGAGCTGGGCGAACTGGAAGCGCTGAGCAAGGAGCTCGCCGAAAAGGGCGGCTCTCTCATCGGCATCAACTCCTTCACATTGGATGGCGACGAAGCGGCGATCTCTGATGCAAAGGATGTGCTGATGAAGAAGGGCGCGACCTATCAGAATGTGTATTTCGCTTCCGACAGCGAGGCCGGCATGTTCACTGCAAACATCTTCGCTTACCCCACCACCTATGTGGTTGACCGCAGCGGCAACATCGTGGGCGATCCCATCGTGGGCGCCGTCACCAGCAAGGCGCAGATGGAAACGCTGCAGAAGCTCATCGACCAGACTCTTGCCGCCGATATGGGCTGACAAACGGATTTATCTCCTCAGAAAGGAGGACTTCACCATGTATCGGAGAGCATTGCCGCTTCTGCTCACCGCGGTGCTGCTGCTGAGCGGCTGCGTTGCCGGGCAGAAGAATATGCCGAAGAAAACGGACGAGAAGGAAATGACCGGACAGCCCTCTGATATGTCCGGTGAAGGAATCATGTATATGGATACCACGGAAAACGTCATATATCTGGCGGGCGGCTGCTTCTGGGGCATGGAGCACCTGATGCAGTCCATCCCCGGCGTCATTGATGCGCAGAGCGGCTATGCCAACGGCACCTGCGAGGCGGACGCCGATTATCGGACCGTCTGCAAAGGGAACACCGGCTTCCGGGAGACCGTGCGGGTGGAGTATGACCCCGGGCAGGTGAGTCTCGACGCCCTGCTGCTGGCCTACTTCTATGTGATCGACCCCACGGTGGAGAACCGGCAGGGCAACGACCGGGGCAGCCAGTATCAGACCGGCGTTTACTACACCAACGAAAGCGCGAAGGAGACGGTGGAGCGCATTGCGGAGATCGAGCGGGGACGCAGCAAAAAGTTCTTCGTGGAGATCGGCCCGCTCAAGAACTACTATCCCGCCGAGGAATACCACCAGGACTATCTGGAGAAGAATCCGAAAGGCTACTGCCATATCCCCAAGGCCGAGATGGAGCTTTTCTCCAGACTGCGCATCGATCCGGGCGACTACCAAAAGCCCGCCGCGGAATCCATCCGGGACAAGCTGACGGAGGAGCAGTACCGCGTCACTCAGGAGAGCGGCACGGAGCGCCCCTTCAGCAATGAGTTCTGGAACCAGTTCGAGAAGGGCATCTATGTGGATATCGTCACCGGCGAGCCGCTCTTTTCCTCCACGGACAAGTTTGAGAGCGGCTGCGGCTGGCCCGCCTTTACCAAGCCCATCGAGGAGCCTGCCGTGGTGGAGCTGGAGGATCTGAGCCACGGCATGCGCCGCACGGAGGTTCGCAGCCGTGCCGGGGATTCACACCTTGGCCATGTGTTCACCGGCGACCCGGAATCCCCCAACGGCGTGCGCTACTGCATCAACAGCGCCTCTCTCCGCTTCGTACCCTACGCGAAGATGGAGGCCGAGGGGTACGGATACCTGCTGGATCTGTTTGAGAAATGATTTCAGGTGCATACACATCAAGCGAAAAGCTCAGACGGCTGATCTTCAAAAGAACAGCCGTCTGAGCCTGTCGAATAACCCGGCTGTGCATTAAGCGGCAGCCGGGTTTCTCGACAGGCTGCGTCAAGACCACCGGCACAGCCGGTGGTCTTGACTGTTAAATGCGGGAATTCCGGCGGTTTTTACAATTTTTCATATTGCATGCGTTTCAGACGCTGTGATATACTGACAATGGAGGAAAACCAAATCGGGAACAGAAAACGGGGAGGAAAAACGAAATGAAGTTCAAAAAGCCGCTCTCTCTGCTGCTCGCCGCAGTGCTGCTCTGCGCGTTCGCCGTGCCGCTGCTGGAAATCCCTGCGCTCGCTGCCGATAAAGAAATACACGAGGTCGCTACCGTCGGAGTATACAAATGGATCACGATCACAGCCGGGGACGGCGGGGAGGATGTAGTTGTCACGAATGTTGTGCAGACCGGCGGTGTGCTGCCGCCCGGTATGTCGCTGGGCAAGAATGAGGATGTGTCCTGCCTTGTCGGCACGCCGACAACTCCCGGCACTTACATATTGACCGGCGAGACACACTACGAAGATAACGCAGCCTCTTGGGTGCTCCGTTGGAAGGTGCGGCTGTTTGTCGATGTCGCAGCTACTCCGACGCCAACGCCGACAGCGGCCCCAACGACCGGCACGACGACCGCACCGACGAACACCCCGACGCCGACGAATACTCCGGCGCCGACTGCCGGAGCGCCGATCATTACAAAGCAGCCGACGAAGGAGACCGTGGAGGTCGGCGGCAGCGCAACGTTTGTGGCAAACGCCACCGGCTGGGCGTGGTGCGCGTGGCGCTTTCTGAGTCCCGACGGCAAGACCGAGGTCATTTTCGACGTGACCGCCGATAAATTCCCCGGTCTTACGATCACCGGCGGTAACAGCACGACGATGTATCTTACGAATATTCCCATGGAGCTGAACGGCTGGAAGGCGGTCTGCCTCTTCAGCAGCGCAACGAATCTCTGGACCTATACCGACGGCACGGCGGTCATCACCGTGAATGCTGCCGCAACGCCCACGCCGTCTCCGACCCCGGAGCCGACAGCAACTCCCACGCCGACGGAAGCCCCCACGCCCACACCGACCGCCCTTCCGGCGGCCGTCGTTGAAACGCCGACTCCGTCGCCCGAGCCGACCCCGGAGCCGAAAAAGGGCGGCCTGCTGTCCGGCGGCAAAGCACTCCCGATCGTCCTTGCTGCGGTTGCCGTGCTGCTCCTCGGCGGAGGCATCACGGCGGGAGTACTGCTTGTGCAGAAAAAGAAACAGCGCGAGGAATACGAACGTCAGGAGCGCCGGAGACAGCGCGCTTCTGCGGCGGCTGCCGGAACGGCGGCCTCCCGACGCTCCGCGCCCGCGGCTGAATGGGTCTGCCCGATCTGCGGTACCGTGAACAAAGGAAAGTTCTGCAGTGAGTGCGGCGGAGGAGAGCCCAAGAATCACGTCTGAGTCTCGCACGGCAGACCGCCGGGCGGACGGCTTCGGCCGAAAGCCTTGCGGCGCGCAGAAGAGACCGGAAAAGTCAGACAATTTATTCAAGCTGCCGAAAGGGCTTGCTGCCTTGAAGAACAGACGGCAAACCCTTTCGCACTGCCCGGATTCTGCGGCTGCTGCCGTGACCCGCTTCCGGTTTGGCGAGCCGTTCCCGCCATGCACGGCAGCAAATTAAATATTAATTTCAGACAAATGTCCCGCATAGAAAAAGATAGGGAGAGGATGCCGCCTTGAAGAAGAAAGTTCTTACTCTGTTTGCTGTGCTGCTCTGCGCGCTCGTCGTGCTGAACGTCACGGCTCTCGCCGATTTCGGCGATTTTTCCGGCAGCTCGGACTATGATTTCAGCTACGATTACAGCGATAACGACAGCAGCTGGTCATCCTCAAGCAGCAGCTCCGGAAGCAGTTACTACGATGATGACGGATATGTATCCGGCGACGCCAACCCTACGCAGCTCCTTATAATGGCTCTGATCGTAGTGGTGGCGATCGTGTATTCTATGAGGACGAAAATGAAAAACAACAGTACGTCTAAGAAAGCGACCGCCCAGCGCGCCGAGCGTGCCGAGAGCCGCGCCAACCGCGCCGCGCTCACGCCCATCGGCGAATATACGAAGATCGATCCTGCCTTCAACGCGGCGGCGCTGTGCGAAAAGGCGTCGAATCTCTATGTGCAGATGCAGAACGGCTGGACGGCAAAGAACATCGAGTCGCTGCGGCCGTACTTCACCGACGCGCTCTTCACGCAGATGGAGCGCTCGCTGCAGGGGTATGCGCAGCGCGGCGAGACGAACGTCGTCGAGCGCATCGCGGTGCTGGATGTGACGCCGCTCGGCTTCCACCAGACTGGCGGCGAGGACCACATCCTTCTCCGGCTGCGGACGCGCATCACGGATTACACCGTGAACGACGGCACGCAGCAGATCGTCCGCGGCAGCCGCGATCAGGAAAAGTTCATGACCTACGAATGGGATCTGCTGCGCCCGACCGGCACGCAGACGAACGCCGAGAGCGGCGAAACGAAGCGCATCACCTGCCCCGGCTGCGGCGCGCCGCTCGACGTGAACGCGAGCGCGCGGTGCCCGTACTGCGGCACGGTGATCCAGCAGCAGGCACAAAACTGGGTCATCAGCGCCATTCGAGGGATCAAGCAGCAGACGCTGTAAAAACCGGATCAAAGGAGCCGCGGCGAACGGGATGCGCTGTGTGATCGCGCCCCGGGTTCGGCTGGATCCGGCCGCTCTGCCTGGTCATCAAAAAAATACTCCCTGCCGCATGGGCGGCCTCCTGTGTATATAGTATTGGAAAAAAATGAGCCAGACGGATGAGTTTCATCCGTCTGGCTCTGCGGCATTCTGGAGTTATGCGGGATATTTCATCAAATGTTTTTCTGCCGGATGATCTCACGGCCCATGAGCACGCCCATGACGGAGGCCATCATCAGCCCGCGCGTCCAGCCGGACGAGTCGCCGAGGCAGTGGAGACGGCGGATGTTCGTGTTGAGATCGGCGTCCATTTTCACGCGGTTGGAGTAGAACTTCAGCTCGGGGGAGTAGAGCAGCGTTTCGTACGAGGCAAAGCCCGGCACGACCTGATCGACGGCCTTGATGAAGTTGATGATGTTCGTCATGCTGCGGTAGGGCATCGCGGCGGTGATATCGCCGGCGACGGCGTCGGGCAGCGTCGGACGGACGTTCGACTGCGCGAGCTCCTTTTCCCAGGTGCGCTTGCCGTCGAGAATGTCGCCGTAGCGCTGCACGAGGATGTGGCCGTTGGCGAGCATGTTCGTGAGCTCACCGACCTTCTGCGCGTAGCTGATGGGCTGGTTGAACGGCACGGAGAAGTTGTGCGAGCAGAGAATGGAGAGGTTCGTGTTCGGGCTCTTCACTTCCTTGAACGAGTGGCCGTTCACGACGGCGAGACCGTTGTCGTAATTCTCCTGCGAAACAAAGCCGCCGGGATTCTGGCAGAACGTGCGGACCTTGTTTTTGAACGGCGCGGGATAGCCGATGAGCTTGGACTCATAGAGCACCTCGTTGACGGTCTCCATGATCTCATTGCGCACCTCGACGCGCACACCGATATCCACGGTGCCGGGCTGGTGGGCGATGCCGTGCTCGGCGCAGAGCGTTTCAAGCCAGTCCGCACCGCGGCGGCCCGTGGCGACGATCGTGCGCCCGGCTTCGATCTCGCGCTCCTCTTTGCCGTTGGAGATGACGCCGCCGAGACAGGTCTCGTCTTTGAGACGGAGATCAAGGCACTCCCAGCCGAAGATCAGCTCCACGCCGTTCTCGGCGAGATAGCGCTCAATGGCAAGGTAAATGCCCTGGGCCTTCTCGGTACCCATGTGGCGGATCGGGCAGTCCACAAGCTTGAGACCGGCCTGAATGGCGCGGCGGCGGATGTCCTTCACCTTGTCGGGATCGCTGATGCCCTCAATGTGGGTGTCCGCGCCGAATTCCAGATAGATGGAGTCGGCATAGTCGATGGTCTCCTGCGCGAGCCTTTCGCCGACGAGCGTCGGCAGATCGCCGCCGACCTCATGGGAGAGGGAGAGCTTGCCGTCGGAGAAAGCGCCAGCGCCGGAAAAGCCGGTCGTGATGTGGCAGTAGGGCTTGCAGTTCATGCACCGGCCGGTCTCGGCCTTGGGGCAGTGGCGCTTCTCGACACTCTGGCCTTTTTCCACGAGCGTGATGTGGCCCTTGTAGCCCTTGCGGATGAGCTCCAGGGCGGTGAATATGCCGGCAGGACCGGCGCCGATGATCAGAATATCCGTTTTCATGCTTCAACCTTCACATTCTCTATGCCGTGCTTCTCAAACTCGGCAAAGTATTCTTCCATGCGCGCGTTCAGCTCCTCCGCGTCGTCCTGGCTGATCTGCTCGGCGCTCATGTCGCGCCGCGCGAGCTCCTCGGCCAGAATGTCGTAGAAAACGGCGTCCTCATAGTCGGCGATCGCCTCATGGATGCCGCCTTCCTCGTACGCGCGGGAGGGATACGAGTGGCCGCGCCAGCGCTGAACGAGCGCGCGCATCCCGTGCTCCGGGCAGAGGGAAAAGAGCTTTTCCTCGAGATTGTCATAGTCCTCAAACCGGTCATCATCCCGGCAGGAATTGAGAATCCAGTTCCCGATGTACACCATGTCCAGAAGCCGCCGGAATTCCTTTTCCGTCAGTTCAAGCTGCATTACGATCCACTCCTCTCTGTGAACATACATTGACATCATATTATAACAATAAATCCGGGAAATTGCTATACAATTTTTCACTTGTCATCGAAGACGTTTTCGCATATAATCTATAAACCAAATGCCGGGGAGACCGGTGTGTCGGGAGTGAATGTCATGCGAATGAAAGACGTTATCATATCGGTCACCGGCGTGCAGCAGGGCGTGAACGGCCCTGACGCCATGGAGCTCGTCACGGCCGGACAGTACGGCCAGGACGAGAAGGAAACGCTGCTCACCTGGCAGGAGAGCGAGCTCACCGGCATGGAGGGGACGAAAACATCGCTTTGCGTGCAGCCGCGCAGCGTTGTGCTCTCGCGCGAAGGGACGCTCAACACCCGCATGGAGTTTGAGGAGGGGCGCAAGCGCTATTTTCTGTATGAAACGCCGTTCGGCTCGGCGACGATGGGGCTGAACACCCGGCGCATCGTCAACCGTCTCGGCGCGCACGGCGGCGAGATCGAGATCGATTACAGCGTGGACATGGACGATACGGTCGTTGGCCGCAACCGGTTTTTCATCCGCGTGCAGGAGCCGCGCCCGAGCCATATCAGCGATGTCACTTACCCCAATTGAGTGATTCTTATGAAGCCTCCCTTGTGCAAAGGGAGGTGGCAAACCCGAAGGGTTTGACGGAGGGATTGCCGTTTTCCGAAGACTGCAATCCCCCAGTCTCGCCTTCGGCGAGCCAGCCCCCTTTACACAAGGGGGCCTTTTTATTTTTACAGATGCAGTACGTTGACGCAGAACGCCGCGGCGAGGAACCCCGCGAGATCGGCGCACAGCGCCGCGGGGACGGCGTGGCGCGTTTTGCGTACGCCCGCCGCGCCGAAGTAGACGGAGAGAACGTAAAACGTCGTCTCCGTTGAGCCGAGCATGACCGCCGCGGTGCGCCCGGCGGGGGAGTCTGCGCCGCACGCGGTGAAAATATCCCCGGCCACGGCAAGCGCGCCGCTGCCGCTCATCGGGCGCAGCAGCATGAGCGGCACGGTCTCCGGCGGAATGCCGAGAAAGGAGAGCGCGGGCCGCAGCAGCGCCGTGAATGCGTCGATCGCGCCCGAAGCACGCAGCGCGCCGACCGCCGGGAGCAGACATACGAGCACCGGCGCAATGCGCCCCACGGTGCGAAGCCCTTGGAGAGCGCCGTCGGTGAGAGCGGAAAAAACGTCTGTTCCGCGAAAGAGCGCGTATCCCCCAACGCCCGCGGCGAGCAGCGCGGGGAGAAGCTGCAAAAGCATTTTCATGGCGCTCTCCGGAAAAGCCGCTCGGCGAGCAGCCCCGCGGCCACGCCCGCCGCAGACGATATCCACACCGCGGGCAGAATATCGAACGCGTTTTCCGCGCCGCAGGCCGAGCGCAGCGCCGCGGCGGTCGTCGGGAGGAGCTGGATGGACGCGGTGTTGAGTACGGCGAGACGGCACAGCTCGTCGGACGCCGCCTCTCCGCCGGAGAGCGCGTGCAGCCGCTGCGCGGCGCGGATGCCGGCAGGCGTGGCGGCATTGCCGAGCCCGAGCAGATTTGCGCTCATGTTGCAGGAGAGCTCCCCAGCCAGCTCCGGATCGCTCCGGGACGAGGGGAACAGCCGTCCCAACACCGGGTGCAGCGCGCGGGAGAGCTTTTCGGTCAGTCCCGAGCGCTCCATGACCTCGAGAAGGGCGCTGTAGAAGATCATCGGCCCGGCGAGCGAGAGCGTGAGCTCCACGGCGCTCTCCGCGCCCTGCACCGCCGCCGCGCCGACCGCGCCCGCCGAGCCGGTGAGCGCGCCGAAAACGACCGACACAAAAAGAAGGATGACCCAGACGTACGACATAGCCATGGCGATACCTCGACCGGAAAAAATTACCAATAAAAAACGGGGCAGCTGCATCTTGCAATTTCGTATCGGCCAGTATAGAATTTTGTCGAAAAGAGTATTTAGGTAAGGGGTGTGCGGATCTATGAAATCAACGGGGATCGTCCGTCGGATCGACGATCTGGGACGAGTGGTGCTGCCGATCGAGCTGCGCCGGACGCTGGATCTGGAGGTGCGCGATCCGGTGGAGATTTTTATCGAGGGCGACGCCATCGTCCTTCGGAAGTACGACGCTGCGTGCCTGTTCTGCGGCGCAACGCGCGAGCTTCTCTCCTACCGGGGAAAGCAGATCTGCCGGAACTGTCTTCGCCGGCTTCGGGAGGAAACAAACGAATAAATAAGGCTGCCGCATACAAAGCATATGCGGCAGCCCTTTTTGTATACCTATACCCGAAAATCACGCGTCTGACGCGCGGTTTCGGGTATACAAAAAAGAGGCTGCCCCGTGTGGGACAGCCTCTGAAGTATGTATCCGGGTAGCGTCGATCAATAAAGCGAGGCGATCACATCCACGCATTTCTCGATACCGAGCGAGCCGGAATCGAGGATGATGTGGTAGTGGTTCATGTTGCCCCATTCGAGATCGGTGTAGAACTGATAATAGAGCGCGCGGCGCTTGTCCTTGTCGCGCAGACGCTTCTCGGTCGGCTCCTCGGTCTCGCCGTATTTTTCCACGATGCGCTTGGCGCGCTTTTCAAAGTCGGCATGGACGAACACCTTGAGAAGATCGGCACTGCCTTCGAGAATGGCGTCGGCGCAGCGGCCGACGATCACGCAGTTTTCCTTCTGGCCGAGCTCAAGAATGATGCGGCGCTGGATCGCCCAGAGATAGTCCTGGTTGGACGGCACGCCGAACGAGCGCACCGAGGAGAACGCCGCCGCCGTCCAGCTGCTGTGGGAGGCGTATTCGCTCTCGTTGGTGATGTATTCCTTGGAAAGCCCGCTCTCTTCGGCCAGCCGGTCGATCAGCTCATGGTCGTAGCAGGGGATGCCGAGCCGATCGGCGACTTCCTTGCCGATGGTGCGTCCGCCGCTGCCAAACTCACGTCCGATGGTGATGATGCGTTTCTTTTCCATAAAAACAGCCTCCTTATAACCGGTAGGTGGTGAATTTCTGTATTCGTATTATAGCACGTTTCTTTGCCGGGGAAAAGCGAAAATTACTCTTCCGCGCCGGTTTCTTTTTCGCGCACGAGCGCGGCGTGGTAAAGATCGTTTCGGCTCTGTCCCGTCTCGGCGGCGGCGCGCTTGGCCGCGTCCTTGAGCTTCATGCCCCCGGCGCGGTATTCCTCTACGAGCGCGAGCGCATCCTCAAGCGGGAGGCGCGGCCCCTTTTCGACCGGCGCGCCGCGGATGACGAGAACAAATTCCCCGCGAGGCCGCTCGGCGCGGTATTTTTCGAGCGTTGCGCCGATCGTCGTGCGGACGATCTCCTCATGCAGCTTCGTGAGCTCGCGCCCGAGCGCAATGTCCCGGTCGCCGAGCACATCGTAAAGATCGCCGAGCGTTTCCGCGAGCTTGTGCGGCGCTTCGTAAAGGACGATCGTCCTGTGCTCGTGCCGCAGCGTTTCGAGATGCTCCTTCCTTGACTTGTTCGATGTGGAGAGAAAGCCTTCAAACGTGAACCGTTGCGTCGGCAAGCCGGACATGGCGAGCGCTGTGATGACCGCGCTCGGCCCCGGGGCCGCCGATACCGTGATGCCGTGCTCCCCGCACAGCCGCACCAGCTCCTCGCCGGGGTCAGAGATTGCGGGCATACCCGCGTCGGAGACAAGAGCGCAGCTCTCCCCTCCGAGAAGCCGGGGGAGAATGACGGCGGCGCTTTCCACCTTGTTGTGCTCATAATAACTGATGAGCGGGCGGCGGATGCCGAAGTGGTTGAGGAGCTTTAATGTGACGCGCGTATCCTCCGCGGCGATGAAGTCCACGCTTTTGAGCGTTTCGATCGCGCGGGGGGAGAGATCGTTCAGATTGCCGATGGGCGTTCCCACCAGATACAATGTTCCGGCCATAAAGATTATGCCTCCCAGTGGCAGATTTTCCGGTATTCTTCGGTTTCGCGGCCGTCTGCGCCGCGCAGCAGGACATTTTCGCAGCGCATGGCGCTCACCGGCGCGCCCTTCACGGCTTCCATGAGAAAAATGGGCGCGAGCTTTCCCGGCGCGGAGAAAACGTCCCGCCGGCGCACCGGCGTGAGATGGGCGTTGTGCAGCGCCGCGAGAATGTCGCTCTCGCGCTTTCGCCGGTGGACGAGAAAAAATTGCCCGTCGGGCTTGAGATACCGCGCAGAGGCGGAGCAGAGCTCCGAAACGGTCGCGCTTTCGGTGCGCTGCGCGGCGCGCTCCGCGTTGGGAGATACGGCGCCGCGTCCCGCCGGAAAGTACGGCGGATTGGATACGATAAAATCGAGACTTTCACTCTCGAACGGCGCGCTCCGGTAATCGGCGCAGACGGCCTCGCCGCGCTCTTCAAGCGCAAAGGCGCGCAGATTCTCCCGCGCGCTTGCCGCGGCGCTCTCCCGGATATCCACGCCGGTCATGCGGCGGCTTTCATCGCCCAGCAGGAGAAGCAATAAGAGTATCCCGCTGCCGCAGCCGAGATCTGCGCCGTATGTCCCGTGCGCGTCTTTGGCAAAGTCCGCAAGCAGCAGCGCGTCCGTTCCGGCTCTCTCGCCGGTAAAAAGATTCCAGTCCATGCAATCATTATAAAATAAATACGGCGGCATGACAAGCCCGAAAGGGCAGGCATACCGCCGTTGTGAGCCGCGGGAGTGGCACCTCCCGCAGCCGAAGAAGGATTACTGCTCCTCGATGGCCTCGATGGGGCAGTTGCTGGCGCAGGAACCGCACTGGGCGCAGACGTCCTGGTTGATCTCGTAATGATCAGCGCCTTCGGAAATCGCGTCGCAGGGGCACACGCTCGCGCAGGTGCCGCAGGAAATGCAGCTGTCGGTAATGACGTACATTGGTATGTACCTCCTCTTTTTGGGATACCCGCATTGTAACATATATCCCTTAAAATGCAACCCAAAAATTTTTCCCTGCCGGAAAATTTTTAAAAAGCGAGAAAATACGAGAAAAACGAAGAAATAATGCGAATGAACGAGATGGGAAAAGACAAAACGCCGAATTTCCCGCTTTCGGCGTAAAGCGGGCGTTTCAGAGAGTTGAGAATTTGACGTTTCTTGACTATTATACAGTCAAAGAAAAGGTTAAAGAAAGTCAAAGTCAAAGATAACCTGGTCAAGGAAGGGATGCCGCTATGGGGACAAGTGATCGGATCGCACGGTTCATTCTGGACGCGCTGGAAAGCGCGGACGGAACGGCGGAGCTGCAGCGAAGCTCTCTGGCCGACCGTTTCGGCTGTGTGCCGAGCCAGATCAACTATGTGATCGCCACGCGGTTCAGCCCAGAACGCGGGTACATGGTCGAGTCGCGGCGCGGCGGCGGCGGATACATCCGCATCACGCGCGTGCAGCCGGACGCCTCCCAGTTCATCATGCACACGGTAAACGCCGTGGGCCGGGAGTTGGATAAGCCGACGGCGGACGCGCTGCTCCACAACGCCGTGAACGCCGGTGCGCTCGAGGTTCCCTTTGCCCGGCTGATCGCCGCGGCGGTCAGCGAGCGGGCGCTCCACGCCGTTCCGGTCGAGATCCGGAAGACGGCGCGCTCATCCATATTCAAACAAATGCTGCTCACCACAGCATCCGACGGATTTTTTGAAAGGAGATCATTACAATGAAATGCGAGATCTGCAAGAAGAACGAAGCTCAGTTCTATTATAAGGAATCCATTAACGGAAAGACCACGGAAAAGCATCTGTGCGCCGAATGCGCCCATAAGGAAGGTCTGGACAGGATCTTCGAGCACGAGGCGAACAGCATGCTGACCTCCTTCGGCAAGATGATGGACAGCTTCCTGCTGCCGGATGTTGATTTCTTCGGCTTTGGCCGTCTGCCGTCGATCGGCGAGATGTTCGAGCCGCTGCTGACGCTCTCGGAGCATGAGCCGGAAGTCGAAATGCACGAGGAGGCCGACCCGCTCGAGGCAAAGGCCGAGGAGAAGGGCGAGGAAGCTCTGGGTCACAAGGGCGAGGAGCCGGGCGTGCGCGAGGATGCCTATCCGCTGGAGGCGGAGGCTGAGGAAAACGCCGAGGAGGCTTTTGAGCAGCGCCGCGAGCTGAACGCTCTGCGCCACAAAATGCACAAGGCCGTCGAGGAAGAGGATTTTGAAACGGCCATCGAGCTGCGCGACATGATCCGGAAAATGGAAAACAAATAAAGCTTTTGCAGCTTTATATAGCGGAACGGAGCGGGTTTTTACCCGCTCCGTTTTTTTAAAACCACGCGCTCTGCCGCTCCGGATGATTGAGAAACGGAAAATCTGTCAACCATCGGCAGGGGAAGGAGACGACGAATATGAACGACCGATTTACCGAAAAGGCGAGAAACGCCATTGAAAAGGCGCGCGCCGCCGCCATGGAGCTGGGCCACAGCTACATCGGCACCGAGCACCTTCTGCTCGGCATCGTGCGCGAAACGGACGCGCTCGGCTCGCGCGTGCTGCGCGAAAACGGCTTTGAGGAAGATCTTGTGATGGATCTCATCGAAAAGGCCGCCGGCCGCGGCGCGCCGGGCATGCCGGTGCAGGGGCTCACGCCCCGCTGCAGGCGTGTCATCGAGAGCGCCGTAGCGGAGGCCAACCGTCTGCGCCACAGCTATGTCGGCACGGAGCATCTGCTCATGGGCATATTGCGCGAGCCGGAGAGCACCGCCGCGCACCTTTTGACCGCCGCCGGCGGCGATCTCAACAAGATCTATACGGATGTTTTCACCCGCTTCACATCGAGCGACTACCGCGCCGCGGCGCGCAGCGGCGGCGTCGGGCAGCGCACGGCGGTGCGCCATGCGGAAACGAAGAATCTTGACCAGTACAGCCGCGATCTCACGGAGATGGCCTCGCGCGGTGAGCTCGATCCCGTGATCGGGCGCGACAAGGAGATCGCGCGCGTCATCCAGATCCTCTCGCGCCGGTCGAAAAACAACCCGGTGCTCATCGGCGAGCCGGGCGTCGGCAAGACCGCCGTGGCTGAGGGACTTGCCCAGCGCGTCGCCCACGGCGAGGTGCCGGAGAATCTGCGCGACAAGCGCATCGTGTCGCTCGATCTCACCGGTATGCTCGCCGGGACAAAATACCGCGGCGACTTTGAGGACCGGCTGAAAAACGTTCTCAAGGAGGTCGGCAAGGCGAAGGACGTCGTGCTCTTCATTGACGAGCTGCATACCGTGATCGGCGCGGGCGCGGCGGAGGGCGCGATCGACGCGGCGAATATCCTAAAGCCCGCGCTCTCCCGCGGCGAGATCCAGATCGTTGGAGCGACGACGCTCTCGGAATACCGCAAACACATTGAAAAGGACGCCGCCTTTGAGCGGCGCTTCCAGCCTGTCACAGTCGCCGAGCCGACGGAGGACGAGAGCTTTCAGATCCTGCGCGGCCTGCGCGACCGGTACGAAGCGCACCACGGATTGAAAATCACGGACGAGGCGCTCACCGCCGCGGTGAAGCTCTCCGCGCGGTATATCAGCGACCGGTTTCTCCCGGACAAGGCGATCGACCTTGTGGACGAGGCCGCGTCGCGCGTGCGCATGGAAAATCTGACCGCTCCGGACGAGATGAAGACCATTGAGGCGAAGCTCGCAACGCTGTCCGCCCAGAAGGAGGAGGCCGTCCGCGCGCAGGACTATGAGCTCGCCGCGCAGCTGCGCGACCGGGAACGCTCCGAGCGCGCCGCGCTCGAAAAGGCGCGCGGCGAATGGGACGCCGAGCGCGGCGGTCACCGCGGCGTCGTATCCGCCGAGGATATCGCCGCGGTCGTCTCCGGCTGGACGGGCATCCCCGTCACAAGCCTTACCGAGAGCGAGAGCGAGCGGCTGCTGCATATGGAGGATGTGCTGCACCGCCGCGTGATCGGGCAGAACGAAGCGGTCGCGGCGGTGGCGCGTGCCATCCGGCGCGGCAGAGTCGGGCTCAAGGACCCGCACCGGCCCGTCGGGAGCTTTCTCTTTCTCGGCCCCACGGGCGTCGGCAAGACGGAGCTCTGCCGCGCGCTTGCCGAGGCGATGTTCGGCGACGAGAACGCCATGGTCCGCGTCGATATGTCCGAGTATATGGAAAAGCATACGGTATCAAAGCTCATCGGCTCGCCGCCAGGCTACGTCGGCTTTGACGAGGGCGGCCAGCTCACCGAAAAGGTGCGCCGCAAGCCCTACAGCGTCGTGCTCTTCGACGAGATCGAAAAGGCGCACGAGGACGTGTTCAACCTGCTGCTGCAGATCATGGACGACGGGCGGCTCACCGATTCGCAGGGACGGACCGTCGATTTCCGCAATACCGTGATCGTGATGACATCGAACATCGGCGCGCGAGCCATCACGGACCGCCGCACGGCGCTCGGCTTTTCCGGGCTGGACGGCACGCCGGAGCGGAGCTATGCCGAGATCCGCGAGGCGGTGACCGCCGAGCTCAAAAAGACGTTCCGCCCGGAATTCTTGAACCGCATCGACGAGATCATCGTTTTCCACCGGCTCACCGGCGAGGACATCCGCGCCATCGCCGGGAACATGGTGCAGACGGTGGCGCTGCGCGCTGCCGCGCTCGGCGTACATCTCACGGTGACGCCCGAGGCGGTCGCGAGACTCGCCGAGGCCGGTTACGATCCGGATTACGGCGCGCGTCCCCTGCGCCGCACGGTGCAGACGCAGCTGGAAGACCCGCTCGCCGAAGCGCTGCTTACGGGGGAGCTTTCCTCCGGCGGCGAAGCGGAGGCGGTCGTGGACGAGACCGGACACGTCGCGGTGCGCGCCAAGGGCGCGCTCACGGCGTCGTGAGCGATGTGCCGGGGTAGTAGTGCGTTAAGATCTCCTGCCACGTCGAGCCGTTTTTTGCCATGACGTTCGCCCCATACTGGCTCATGCCCGCGCCGTGGCCGCTGCCGGAAACGGTAAAGAGAAAGCTGCGGCCCGTCCACGCGAGACGGAAGTTTGCCGAGCGCAGCGAGAAGATCGAGCGCATTTTCGTCCCCGGTACGGAGACGTCCCCGACGCGGACGGACGAAACGCGCCCGCTCGGATCGACCGTCCGCTCGCCGATCCAGTCCGGCGGCTGGGCGGAGAGATCGGCATCCGGATATGCCGCGAGAAATTTTTCCCGGAAGCTCTCCGGGGAAAACTCCGCGGTCGTGACGAAATTCGGAACATCTGAGGCCGTTTCGGGACTCGAAACGCTCACAAGATACGGCACATCGCCGCCCCACACGGCGGCGCCGCTCTCGGTATACCCGGCGCTGGAGGCGTGGAAGCACGCGGTGATCGGCTCACCGTCGTAGACGAGATATGCCCCGTCCGTATCGCGCACGGCCTCTTCGATGCGCGTTTCCCAGAGATCGTACTGCCCGCCCCAGCGCTCGCGGCGCTCTTCGACCGTGAGGTACACCTCGCAGCAGCCGGGATCGTCGCAGAGGGCGCACTGCGGGTGCGCCGCCGGGGGCGCGCTCCGGCGCGCGAGCGCGTAGCTTCGCGCGGCGGCGGCCTGCGCGCGCAGCGCGTCCGGCTCAAAGGACGCCGGCATCTCCCCGGCGACGACGCCGGGAAGGTATTCCGCCATGGAGAGCGTTTCCACTTCGCCGCCGCGCAGCAGGGTGACGCCCGTGAGAGCATCAAAACCGGGAAAAGCGTCTGCGGCACTCCCCGGCGCGGCGGACGCGGCGGGGGAGACCTCCGGCAGCGCTTCGCCCCCGGAGATCCCGGCGGCGTGCTGCACCGTGACCGGCAGCAGCAGGGAAAAGAGCAGCGACAACACGCTCATCAGCATACAGTGCTTCATCCTATATACCCCTCTCTTGACGATAAACCAAAAGGAGTATAAAATACCATTCATACTCCCTCGTTCCCGGCGCCGGACAAGCGGCGCTCACGGGAAACTCTATGAGGACAGGGGCTTTCCTATGCAGAAAAACGCATGGACATATACGATGGCGGGGACCGTGTTTGCCGCGGTCGCCGTTATGCTGCACTGGCTTCAGGTGCAGAAGATCTTCGATCCCGAAACCGGCCTTCCGACGCTCCACGCGCCGATCACGACGCTGCTCGTCGTAGTTCTCGTTCTCGTCGCCGCGGCACTCTGGTGGCTGTCGGGCCGCATGAAGACCGACTGCGCCCCCGAAGAACCGGAGGACGCGCTCGCCCTGCCGCACCGCGAGACCGGCTGGATCCTCATCGCCGCGGCGGCACTCGCCGCGCTCGGCTCGGCGTACCTCTTCTTCAAGGAGGACAGCACGCTTATGAAGGCCGCGGCGCTGCTTGGCATCCTGTCCGCGCCCGTGCTCGCCATGATGCCGCAGATCCCCCGCTGGGGCGGCTTCGGCGCGGCGCTTAGCGTGCTGCCGGTGCTGTTTTTCTGTCTGTGGCTCGTGGTGTTCTATAAGGAAAACGCCGCGAACCCGATCCTCTGGTCGTACGGTATGGAGATCCTTGCCATTGCGATGTGCCTTCTCGCGGTGTTCCGGCTGAGCGCGTATCTTTTCTACCGCGCCAAGCCGCGCCGGGCGATTTTCGCATGCATGCTCGCGCTCATAACGAGCCTCGCCACGCTCACCGACAGCGTCTCTCTCGGCGCGCGCGCCGTGCTCGGTGGCTGGGGTATCGGCACCGCGGTCATGTGCTGGATCATCATCAACAATTTTGTTCCGCCCGCGCCGGAGGAAGATACATATTAAAAAAGCCCTTGTGTAAAGGGAAACCCCTCCGTCAAAAACTTCGTTTTTGCCACCTCCCCTGTTAGGGGAGGCAAGTAAGCTATCGGAAAACCGGCTTGGCTCCCCAAACAGGGGAGCTGTCAGCGAAGCTGACTGAGGGGTTCGCGAGGAAAAGCGCCCGCAGGAAAATGTTCCTGCGGGCGCTTTTGCGTCATTTGCCTTATTTCGTATGCACCGTGAGCTGGGGATAGGGGATGTCGATGCCCTTTTCATCGAAGAGCAGCTTGAGAGAGCGGTTGAGCGCGCGGCGCGCGGCGAAAATGTTCTCCTCTGTTGCGGAGACGATGAACTTGAGCACAACGCCGCTCCCGGCGAGCTCCTCCACGCCGAGATACTGCGGCACGTCGAGAAATATACCGCGGTTCTCTTCATACATGGCGGGCAGCGCGTCGGTGATCACGGCCTCCACGGCGCGGAGATCGGCGTCATAGCCAATGGAGATCGTGCTCACCGCCACAGACGTTTTCTGCGAGCGGTTCTGGAAATTCCGGATCTCGGAATTGTTGATGATCTTGTGGTTGCCGCCGGAATCCTCGAGCGTCGTGGTGCGCACGCTGATGTCTACGACCTTGCCGCGGAAATCGTCGAGCACGAGGATATCGCCGACGTTGTAGCGCCCTTCGGCGATGAGGAAAATGCCCGTGAGCACATCCTCAATGAGCGACTGCGCGCCGAAGCCGATGATGAGCGTCACAACGCCGACGCTTGCGAGCGAGGCCGTTACGTCCACGCCGAGCGCGCGCAGCCCGAAGAAGACCGAGAGCAGCACGGCCGTATAGGAGAGAATGCTCCGCGTGAGCGAGCACACCGTCCTCGCGCGCGTCTCCTTCGGCTGCTTTAAGAGAAGGGCGAACACGCCGTAGCCGATCCAGATGAAGCCCAGATGCCGGAACATGTCGGCCAGCCCAGGCATGAGCGGGCGCAGAACATAGCCCAGCGCGCAGAGCACAACGGAAACGATCAGCAGAACGGGGAATTTTTTGACGGGTTTCATGAAGCGGCCTCCTTATACGGCGTTGTGCGGACGGTCTCGGCAAAGTCAAAGGGCTCGGTCTCGCCGTCCGGCAGGAAATATACATGGATGGTCACAAGCTCCGCATGCTCCTCCGGCAGCGGGAGAGTGACAATGCAGCTATAGTCGTTTTTCTCGATGGACACGGCGGAGGGATCAAAGTCCTCGACCTCCGGCCAGACAAAAACGGTGTCCGCATCGAGTGTGGATAGATCGGTTCCGACAATCGCGTCGGGGATCGCGCCGCCCTCGGCAGGAATGAGATAAACGCTCACCGTGTCGCCATCGGCGTCGTAGCCGCAGGCGATCGTGAAGCGCTGCGCGGCGGGACGCTCGGCGGCGAGCGTTTCCACGCGCCCGTCGGCGTGCGTGATCGTAACGCGCACCGACAGCGTGCTTTCCACGGCGCTGTCGGCATAGAAATCCGGGTGCGCCTCACGCACGGAGGAATACGTCTCGCGCATCGTATGGTATTTGCCGCTCTCGATGCTGCTTTCCGGAATGGGGTAGGTGCTCACCTCGTCCGGAAAGTTGGGATCAAAGAATGTGATCTCCGCAGAAACGATGTCCTCCGGCACGGGGAAACGCACCTCGACCTCGCAAAGCGAGGCGAACGAGAAATACCGCAGCGTGGGAACCGGCGCAGAGGCGGGCTCTTCTGCGGGCGTCTCGGTGGGGGCGGGCGCGGCGGTCACGACCGGCACGGGTTCAGCGTCCGGCGTCCTGGTGGGCGCTTTCAGCAGCGCGAGAAACGGCAGCAGCAGCGCTGCGGCCGCGAGCGGCGCATACTTCGTCCGGCGGCTGCGCCGAGGCTCGTAGGGCGGTTCGTATTCGTGCGTTGTCTGGTATGTCTCCGGCGCGGCGGGGGAGCGCAGGGGCTTTTCCGAGCTGTATTCATAAATATCGTCGGCGATGGCACTTCACCTCCCGGAAAGATATCCATACGGGTTTATTTTACCATTCTTCCGCGCCGCGCGCAACAGAAAAGGCGCTGCCGCTTTGTTAAAACGGCAGCGGCTTTTTCCCGGTCACGCCGGCTGCGGCCGGATCTCTATCGTCCGTCCGCCGAGGTTTTCGTAAACGCGGTGCGAAACGGAGAGAACGGTGCGCCCCTCGGAGGCGCGGCGCAAGGCTTCGAGCACGCGCGCCTCGGTCTCGGCGTCAAGATTTGCGGTGATCTCGTCGAGCAGCAGCACGGCGGGGTCTGCCGCCGCGGCGCGGGCGATGGAGAGAAGCTGCCACTCGCCCTGCGAGAACATGCCGTCGGTGCACACCGTATCGTAGCCCTCCGGCAGCGATGCGATGGCCGCGTCGATCCCGGCGAGCCGGGCGGCGTTTTTTGCCATTTCCTCCGTGATGCGTGCATCGCCCAACGTGATCTGGTCGAGCACGGTGCCCGGCACACGGGAGAAATGCTGCTCCACGCAGCCGATGCACGCGCGCCGCTCGCTGTCGGTAATATCCGAAACGTCCACGCCGCCGATGGTGATGCTGCCGCTCTCCGGCGGATAGAGCCCGAGCAGCAGCTTGAAAACGGTGCTCTTTCCCGCGCCCGTCCGGCCGATGAGCGTTACCTGCTCGCCCTGCTTCACGGTCATGGAGAAGTCCGTTAAAACGCTCTTTTCCCCGTAACCGAACGTCACGTGCGAGAGCACGATGTCGCCCCGTGCGGCGCTCTCCCGCTCTTCGGGGATGGTACGCTCCGGCTGGGCGAGAAAGGCGTCGATACGCTTTACGCCCGCCATGGCGGATTGAATGGTCTGGATCTCCATGCCGAGACTTTCGATCGGCGTGAAAATGCGGGAGATATAATGGATAACGGTGACGGAGGTGCCGACCGACATGCCGAACAGCGCCAGGATCTCCGCTTTGCCGGAGGCGGAGAGCAGCATGACGACGCCGACCACGGCGGCGTTCAAAAGGAGCACGACCGGCGAATAGACGGCGTCGTAGAAATTTGTCCGCTCTACGGCGGCATAGCTCTCGCCGATGCGCCGGTCGTACCGGCGCTCCATGTAGTCCTCCAGACCGAGCGCGTGGATCGTGCGGATGTTGTGCAGCGTTTCCGGCACCTGCCCGGAAACGGCGGCGACGGCGCGGCGGTTATCGAGCTGCGCTGCGAGCATCCGCTTCTGTACATGGCGCGTGAACACGGCGAACAGCGGCAGCACCAGCAGCAGGATGAGTGCGAGACCGGTATTTTTCACCGCGATGACCGCCATAATGGAGAGAATGCGGCAGGCGTCCGCCGCCATGCTGATGATGCCGGAGGTAAAAAGCGCCTCCACGGTGTCCACATCGCCGGAAAAGCGCGCGGCCATCTCGCCGGGGTTTTGCCCCACGAGCGTGCCGGCGGGCAAAAGCGTCAGCTTCCGGGACATTTCCGAGCGCAGCGCGTGTGTCATCTTCTGGCCGAACAGCACGAACAGGCTCTCCTGCGCGCTGGAGAGAAGGCCCTCCAGCGCGAGACTGCCGAAATAGAGCAGCACCGCGAGCGCGGAGAGCGGCATGCCGCCGGTCAGCCGGTCAATGACGCGCCCGAGCAGCAGCGGCGGGAGGAGCGACGCGCCAACGCTCGCCGCCACGCAGAGAAGAGTACCCGCGGTGAGAAGAGGCCGTGCCGCGGCAGCAGACCGGATCGCGGCGAACACGCCGCTATTCTGCTTTGTCTTCATGCTCTGTCCCTCCTGTCTGGCTTTCGTAGAGCTGGCGGTACACCGGAACGGACGCCATCAGCTCCGCGTGTGTGCCGACGGCCGTTTTTCCGTCCTCCATAAAAATCACCTGCCGCATCTGCGGAAAATGGTACAGCCGGTGCGAAATAAGGAACACGGTTTTATTCTTCGCGTATTCCTGCAAGTTGGCGAACACCGTGTCCTCGGTTTTGCGGTCAAGCGCGGAGAACGGATCGTCCAGAATGAGGACGGGACGCGGGTGTGCGAGCGTTCTCGCCAGCGCGAGCCGCTGCGCCTGCCCGCCGGAAAGACGTGTGCCGCCGCTGCCGATCACGGTATCGGGTCCGTTTTCCATGGCGAGCACTTCGTCCTTCAGAGCGACGGCGGCGAGATACGGCGTTGCGTCCTGTTCGCTGCCGCAGAGGACATTATGGCGCACCGTATCGGCGCTGAGCTCCGGGTCGTGGCCGAGATATCCGACGGTCGCGGCGATCTGCCGCGGCGTGAGCGCGGAAAACTCTTCCGGCCCGAATTTTGCCGAGCCGCCGTAGGGCGCTTCGCAGAGAAACACGCGCCCGAATGTGGACTTGCCGCAGGCGACGGGACCGGTGACGCCGATGATGTCGCCGGGGCGCGCCGTGATGCTCAGGCCGGAGAAGACCGGCTCATCTCCGTAGGCAAAGGAGAGATCTTTGAGCGTCACCGTTTCGGGCGCCGGGATATCCAGTTCCGGGAGCGCCTCCGGCTTTTTCATCAGCGGCTTAATGCGCTTCCAGGATACCTCCGCCTTCTGCACGGAGTTGAAGAGCTTTGCGGCTTTGGAGGATTTGACCGTCAGCTTCGTAAAGCAGGAGAGAAACGTAGTGAACGCCGCAATGTCCCAGGTGTTCCATCCGGTGCCGAGAACGTTTTTTGCGCCCAGCCACAGTATGAACAGCACGCCCGCATTGGATACGGCAAGATACAGCGGCGGCAGCGCCGACTGCTGCACATTGCTGCGCACGGCGGTGGTCTCGTAATTTTTCAGCGTGTCCTCATACCGCTCCGCGCGGGCGTCCTCGCAGCCGTGGATGCGGTAGGTCACGGCGTTCTGCGCGCGGTCGAGCGTGGCGGCGCTGAGCGCGCCAGCGGCCTTTTTATACGCCGCGCCCGCGCGCTGCACCGGCTTTTTCATCCGCGCGGCGCATACATAGGATACCGGCGTAAAAAGCAAACTGAGCAGCGCGAGCCGCCGGTCGTACACGAGCAGCATCACCATATAGCCGACAAGCGCCACGCCGGTATCGAAGATCTCGGTGGTGAATTTCCGCATACCCTCCACGCAGTCGTCCACGTCGGAGATGGCTTTGGTCATCAGCTCGCCCGCGCCCTCCTTTTCGAGAGACGCGCGGCTCTGCCGCACCAGACCGGCGTAAAGGATGCCCTTCATCCGGCGGTTGATGTTGTTGGCAAAGCGGCGGACATAAAAGCGCTTGATAAACCGCGCTGCCTGCACGAGAAGCGTGACGAGAATATAGCCGAGCACGAGCGCAGCCATGTTCGCGGCACTCGCATTCCCGCCGAGGATATCGGCGAGACACTGGGCGAGCCGGCCCTCGTACCACGGCCCGGCCAGAAGGCCGACGTTGTATACGAGCCCCGAGAGTGTCACGAAGAGCAGCGGCAGCCATTCCAGCCGGAAATAGGAGCCGATCGCGTCCGCGCGGAAACTCTTATTCTTATTCTTCATCGGCGGACGCCTTCTTTGCAGCGCTTCGGAAATGCGGGAATCCCGCGCGGCTCTCGGTCTTGGAGACCGTGTAAAGCTTATGGAGCGATGCGGCGAACGCGGCGGCTTCGTCCTTTGTGAGCGCGCTTGTCAGGTATTCATAAAACGCCGCTTCGATCTCCGCTTTGGAGGACTTCAGACTCTCCGCCTTTTCCGTGGGATACAAAAGCTGGCTGCGCCGGTCGTTGGGCGCGTCCCGGCGGACAAGATATCCCTTCGCTTCAAGATTTTTCGTCCGCCGCGCAATGGCGGCCTTGTCCGCGTGCAGAAGCTCGGCGAGCGCGGCCTGCGTGCAGCCGGGATGGTGGCGCAGCGCGTGGATCAGATCGATCTCCGCCGTGCCGACGCCCTCCTCGCGCAGCGAGAGCAGCACCAGCTTTTCCGCCTCGCGCGCGATCTTGGTGATTTTCCGTTCCGTAATGTCCATAGACGCCTCCGGAGAATAGAATAAATGGAATAAAAAGTTGCAGGTACATCGTTGTATGTACAACTATTATAGTGCGGCGCTGCCGCCTGTCAAGAAAAAACTCCCTCCGTCCCGCGCTTTTCCGCGGACGGAGGGAGGAAACATTCAGTTTTTCCGGAAATAGATGTTCAGATCGACGTCGCCGTCGATGCCGTTCACCGAGCCGGTGCTCGAATACTGCCACATATCAAAGTTGAATACGATGCGCGGCTTCGCCTCGTATTCGGCGTACCAGAATTCGTAGTCGGAGAGCTGGCGCAGTATGTATTTCCGGTAGCCGAGATACTGCGTGAAATAGATCATCGCGTCATAGCCGGCGTCCTCGACGGCGCGGCAGAACGTTTTGGCGCTCTCGCAGAGCACCGCGCGCGAGACGGTATATGTGCGCGCGTCGCTCCCGCCGACGATCTCCCAGTCGAACACGACCGGAAACGTGACCTTGTACGGGCGGATCGCGTTGAGCACGAAAGCGGCTTCCTCGGCGGCTTCCTCGGCGTTGATCGCCTGCGAATAGAAGTAAACGCCGACCTTCAGCCCGGCGGCGGTCGCCCCGGCGATGTTCTTTTCAAAGTATTCGTCCGTATAGATCTGGCCGGCGGTCGAGCCGCGGTAGCCGACGCGGATCATCGCAAAGTCGATGCCGTCGGCGGCGACCTTTTCCCAGTCAATGTCGTACTGGTGCTCGGAAACATCGATGCCGGTGAGATATTTCCCGCCGGAATACTGCATCCGGCCCCGGCTGTCGGCCGAAAAGCCGTCCGGCGCCCAGGCGAGCATCGGAAAGCCGTTTGAGCGCACCGCGGCGCTTGCCGCGATCTCCGCTTCAGGGGAGAGAGGCGCTTCGCGCAGCTCTTCGGGCAGCGGCGTTTCCGAAGGCGTGCCGGAGGTGTCCGGCGCGGCAGTGGGCGCGGCGGTATTCTCCGGCGTTTCCGTGCCGGACGGGCGGCCGAGCAGCGAAACGACGCCGATCACCGCGCCGAGAAGCAGCGCCGCGAGCACGGCCCAGAGAACGATGCGCCCCGCGCGCGGGCGCGTCTTGAGCGCCGTGCCGCCGGAATGGTCAGAGCGTTTTGCCATAGGTCTTTTATCCTTTTCTTTCTTTGGAAAAAGAGACCCGCGGGAGCGGGTCTCTTTTTATAAGACGGAAGGGGAGGGGAAAACGTTCACTCCGCCGCGATCATGTAATAATATACCGGCTGACCGCCGCTGACAAGGGAAACGTCCGCCTCCGGGAAGCAGGAGGTGAGACTCTCGGCGACGCCGTTGGCGTCGGTCTCGGTCACGTCCTGGCCGTAGTACACGGTGAGAAATTCCGGCTCGAGCTCGCCGAACGCCCAGTTGAGCTCCTTGAGGAGCGTCGGGAGACTGGCGTAGCTGCCGAGCAGCTTTCCGTCGAGCAGCGCGAGATACTCGCCCGCGTGGATGATGTGGCCGTCGTAGTCCGAATCGCGCGCGGCATAGGTCACGAGCGCGGTGTGGACGCGCGCGGCGCTCTCCTTGAAAGATTCCTCCAGATCGTCGGGCGACTGGTCGGGATCCATATAGGCCAGCGCGGCGACGCCCTGCGGCACGGTGCGGGTCGGGATGACGCGCACGGTCTTTTCCGTGAGCGGGATGCACTGCTCCGCCGCCATGATGATGTTCTTGTTGTTCGGGAACACGAACACGGTGGAGGCGGGCGTCTTGTTCACCTCGCGGAGAATGTCGTCCGTGGAGGGGTTCATCGTCTGGCCGCCGGTCACGATCCGGTCGGCACCGAGCGAGCGGAAGAGATCGGCCATGCCGTCTCCGGCGCACACGGCAACGAAGCCGACTTCCTTCTCGGCGGGGGCGATCTCCGGCTCGGCCTCGGCCTCCGGCTGGGCGGGGGCGGCAGGCGCGGCGGCGGTCTCCTTGTCGGCGAGAGAGGTGTGCTGGTTGCGCATGTTCTCGATCTTCACGGTCTGGAGCGGGCCATAGCGCAGCGCTTCGGTCAGCGCGCGGCCCGGCGCGTCCGTGTGGACGTGGACTTTGATGATGTCGTCGTCCTCCACGAGCACGAGCGAGTCGCCGAGACTCTCGAGAAAGCTGCGCAGCAGCTCCGGATTGCGCTTTTTTTCACGCGCGACGATGAACTCGGTGCAGTAGGTGAACGTGATCTCCTCGTCGTTGATCGCGGAGAATTCCGCGCTCGTCTTGGTCTCCGTCACGGGAGCCTTGGCGACGAACTTGCCCTGCAGGCAGAGCAGCATCGCGTTGAGAATGACGACGTAGCCCTGGCCGCCGGCATCCACGACGCCCGCTTTTTTGAGCACGGGGTTCATGTCCACGGTCTTGGCGAGCGTTTCGCGCGCCACGGCGAGAGCGTCGGTGAGGAGCTCTTCGATATCGGTCACGCCGGCCTTGCTCCGCTCAACGGCGGCTTCCGAGGCGCAGCGGGACACGGTGAGCACCGTGCCTTCGGCAGGCTTCATAACGGCTTTGTAGGCGGCATCCACGCCGTCGCACATCGCCTTGGCCCAGTCCGCGGCGCTGCACTCGGCCTTGCCGCGCAGACTCTTGGCGAGCCCGCGGAACAGCAGGGAGAGGATAACGCCGGAGTTGCCGCGCGCGCCGCGCAGCAGCGCGGAGGCGGCGGTATCGGCGGCGTCGCCGACGGCGGAGGGCGTACGGCCGTGCAGAGCGGCCGCGGCGGCGGACATGGTCAGAGACATATTCGTGCCGGTGTCGCCGTCCGGCACGGGGAAAACGTTAAGCTCGTTGAGTTGCTGGCGATTCTCATCCAGCGCGGCCGAGGCGCAGAAGATCATTTCCGCGAATACCTGACCGCTGATTGTATTTCTCACTGCGGGGCTTCCTCCTTGGCTAATCAGTCCATCGTCATGGAATCTACATAGACGTCCACCTGACGGACGGAAACGTCCGTAGCGGAGGAGACCTTGTAGCTGACTTCGTTCATAATGCTGCTGCAGAGCGCGGCAATGTTCACACCGTGATCGACCACGATGTGGAGTTCGATCGTAATGCTTCCGTCGTCGTTGGGCGTGACGGAGACGCCCTTGGTCATAGACTCCCGACGGAGGAGCTGGACCAGACCGCTTTCCTTGGCGCGTCCGGCCATGCCTTTGACGCCGAAGCAGCGCGTCGCCGCATCCCCTGCCAGCCAAGTGAACACTTCGGAGCTGATGCAGATGGAGCCTCTTTCGTTGTCAAGTTTTACCATGGCAAGTCTTCCTTTCCACAAATCGATTCATAATTATAAAACAGATTGTCGAAAAGTACAAGGACTTTCTTGTCGCCGAGAACGTGAAAAACATACCAAAAATCGGGGGAAATCCTGTGCGATTCAGGCAAAATTGAGAGAAAAAACCCCTTCGCAGACTCTTTACATCGGCGGGCCGGCGTGGTAAAATGACTCTGTTCGCAAAGACGTTTCGGAAAGCCCTGTTGTATTTCCGGAACAGGAGCAAAAAATTATAGGAGATGAATCGAATGGTAAGAAAGCTTAAGTCCATGGACGGCAATACCGCTGCCGCCCACGTGTCCTATGCATTTACCGAAGTCGCGGCAATCTACCCCATCACACCGTCCAGCCCCATGGCGGACTACGTGGATCAGTGGTCTGCCGAGGGTCGGAAGAATGTGTTCGGCACCACCGTCAAGGTTGCGGAGCTTGAGTCCGAAGCCGGCGCCGCCGGCAGCGTGCACGGCTCTCTCAACGCCGGTGCGCTGACCACCACCTACACCGCCTCTCAGGGCCTGCTGCTGATGATCCCCAACATGTACAAGATCGCCGGCGAGCTTCTGCCCTGCGTGTTCCACGTTTCCGCCCGTGCGGTCGCGTCCCACGCGCTGAGCATTTTCGGCGACCACGGCGACGTGTACGCTTGCCGTCAGACCGGCTTCGCCATGCTGGCGGAGACCAACATTCAGGAGATCATGGACCTCTCCCCGGTGGCGCACCTGTCCGCCATCCAGGGCCGCGTCCCGTTCATCAACTTCTTCGACGGCTTCCGCACCTCTCACGAGATCCAGAAAGTCGCCGTCTGGGATTACGATGATCTGGCCGACATGCTCGACTGGGATGCCGTCAAGGCGTTCCGCGAGCGCGCTCTCAACCCCGAGCATCCGACGATGCGCGGCTCCCACGAGAACGGCGATATCTTCTTCCAGAACCGCGAGGCTTCCAACAAGTACTACAACGCCCTGCCCGAGATTGTTGAGCAGAACATGGCGAAGGTCAATGCCAAGCTCGGCACCGACTATCAGCTCTTCAACTACTACGGCGCTCCCGATGCCGACCGCGTCATCGTTGCGATGGGCTCCATCTGCGACGTGGCCGAGGAAGTCATCGACTACCTGACCGCTCACGGCGAGAAGGTCGGCCTTGTCAAGGTCCGTCTGTTCCGCCCGTTCCGCGCCGACAAGCTCGTCGCCGCCATCCCCGAGACCGCCAAGAAGATCGCCGTCCTTGACCGCACCAAGGAGCCCGGCGCGCAGGGCGAGCCTCTGTTCATGGACGTCGTGACCGCGTTCGCCACCTCCGGCCGTCAGGCCAAGATCATCGGCGGCCGCTACGGTCTCTCCTCCAAGGACACGCCTCCCGCGTCCGTGTTCGCCGTTTACGACGAGCTCAAGAAGGACGAGCCGAAGAGCCAGTTTACCGTCGGCATCGTGGACGACGTTACCCACCTCTCCCTCACCGAGAAGTCCCGTGAGGAGACCCCCAACACCGCCGCGGAAGGCACCATCGAGTGCAAGTTCTGGGGTCTCGGCGGCGACGGTACCGTCGGCGCGAACAAGAACTCCACCAAGATCATCGGCGACCACACCGATAAGTATATCCAGTCTTACTTCCAGTACGACTCCAAGAAGACCGGCGGCGTCACCGTCAGCCATCTGCGCTTCGGCGACAAGCCCATCAAGAGCCCGTACTACATTAATAAGGCCGACTTCGTCGCGTGCCACAACCCGTCCTACATCGTGAAGAACTTCCCGATGGTGCAGGACGTGAAGCCCGGCGGCATCTTCCTCATCAACTGCCAGTGGGATTTCGAGGAGCTCAACAAGCACCTCCACGCCGACGCGAAGCGCTACATCGCCAAGAACAACGTGCAGCTTTACACCATCAACGCCATTGACCTCGCCGTCAAGGTCGGCATGGGCAAGCGCACCAACACCATCCTGCAGGCCGCGTTCTTCGCTCTGGCGAACGTGCTGCCCAAGGATGAGGCCGTCAAGTACATGAAGGATGCCGCCGAGCATTCCTACATGAAGAAGGGCATGGACGTTGTCCAGAAGAACTGGGACGCCATCGACGCCGGCGCCGGCGCGCTCGTGAAGATCGATGTTCCGGCCGACTGGGCGAACGCCACCGAGGAAGCTCACGTTGAGCATCTCGAAGGCCCCGAAAAGACCGTTGCGATGGTCCGCAACATCATGGAGCCCGTGGGCCGCATGAACGGCGACTCTCTGCCGGTCTCCGCTTTCGTCGATTACGCCGACGGCACCTTCCAGCAGGGCGCCGCTGCGTACGAGAAGCGTGGCGTTTCCGTCACCGTTCCCGAGTGGACTGCCGAGACCTGCGCGCAGTGCAACCAGTGCGCTTACGTCTGCCCGCACGCCACCATCCGTCCCTACACCCTCAGCGCCGAGGAAGCCGCCGCGGCTCCCGAAGGCACCAAGATGGTCGATCACAAGATGTCCAAGGGCAAGTACAAGTACGCCCTGGCCGTCAGCCCGCTCGACTGCATGGGCTGCTCCGTGTGCGTGAGCGTCTGCCCGACCAAGTCCCTCAAGATGGTCGGCCAGGAGAGCCAGCTCGGCGAGCAGAAGGTCTTTGACTACATGGTCAAGGAAGTCACCGTCAAGTCCGACGTCGCCGGCACCGACAACGTCATCAAGTCCCAGTACCTCAAGCCGTATCTGGAGTTCTCCGGCTCCTGCGCCGGCTGCGCCGAGACGAGCTACGCCCGCCTCGTCACCCAGCTCTTCGGCAACCGTATGTACGTCTCCAACGCCACGGGCTGCTCCTCCATCTGGGGCGGACCGGCTGCCACTTCTCCGTACTGCATGGATAAGAACGGCAAGGGCGTTGCCTGGGCGAACTCCCTCTTTGAGGACAACGCCGAGAACGGCTACGGCATGTACCTTGGCCAGAAGGTGCTTCGCGAGAAGTACATCGAGGCCGTCAAGGAACTGATCGCCGTGCCTTACGTCGATGAGGACATCGCCGCTGCCGGCAAGGAATTCCTCGACACCGTCAACGACGGCGAGAAGAACTCCGCCGCGGCTGAGAAGCTCGTCGCCGCCATCAACGCCAACCCGAGCGTGCCCACCTGCGAGTGCGACGCCTGCAAGCTCGCCCGCAAGGTCCTCGAGGGCAAGAACTACCTCGCCAAGAAGTCCGTCTGGATCTTCGGCGGCGACGGCTGGGCGTTCGACATCGGCTTCGGCGGTCTGGACCACGTCCTGGCCTCCGGCGAAGACGTCAACGTGTTCGTGTTCAACACCGAGGTGTACTCCAACACCGGCGGACAGGCCTCCAAGGCTTCCAACATCGGCCAGGTCGCGCAGTTTGCGGCGGCCGGCAAGGAGATCAAGAGCAAGTCTCTCGCCGAGATCGCCATGACCTACGGCTACGTTTACGTCGCCCAGGTCGCTATGGGCGCGAACATGGCGCAGACGCTCAAGGCCATCAAGGAAGCCGAAGCGTGGCACGGCCCGTCCCTCATCATCGGCTACTCCCCCTGCGAGATGCACTCCATCAAGGGCGGCATGGCCAACTGCCAGCTTGAGATGAAGAAGGCCGTTGACTGCGGTTACTGGAACCTCTTCCGGTACAACCCGGCGGCGGAGAAGCCCTTCTCGCTCGACAGCAAGGAGCCCAAGGGCGGCTATCAGGACTTCCTGAAGAACGAGGCCCGCTACGCGCGTCTCGCCACCGCCTTCCCCGAGCGCGCCACCGAGCTCTTCGAGAAGAACGAAGAGAACGCCAAGGCCCGCTACGAGCACCTGCTCAAGCTCAAGGCGCTGTACGAATAATTCCAAATCGCAAAAAAGGAGCTGGGAGAAATCCCAGCTCCTTTTCTTGCTTAATGAAAGAAATAGCGGGTATTGAATTTTGAAATTCAATATCCGCTATTTCTCGTCCGGAATATATAAAATGACGTCCTCCACTGAGCAGCCGAGGATCGAGCATATGTCGTTGAGCGTGGTAAGAGTAATGCTCCGGTTGTGCTTCATGGCATCCAGCGTCCCCTTGCTGAAGGAGTATTTGGTTATCAGCGTGTATGTTGTCACGCCCTTCTTTTTCATTGTTTCCCATAAGGGGTCAAAGGTGATCAACCGCATTTCCTCCTGCAAAAAACAACTCCCTACACAAATTATAATTTAGAAAAAAGGGTTGAATATACCCGAAAATCAGGGTATATTGAAAAGACTAAGTGAAAGGAGAAACACAAATGAAAAAGAGGATCAGCAGTGCTTTAGCGCTTCTTCTGGCAGTTTCCCTTCTTGCGGGCTGCGGGAAGAGCAAAGAAGTAAGAGCGGTTGAGAAGAGCATAGCTTCCATTGGCGAAGTTACCGAAGAAACGGAAGCGGCGATTGGCGATGCCCGCGCGCAGTATGAAGCGCTGCCGGAGGAGGAAAGGGAGAGCGTCTCCAACTACGAAACGCTGCAGGAGGCCGAAAAAAGATTGGAAGAACTGAGGCGTCTGGCGGAGATCAACGCAGTCGAGCAGGAGATCGCAGACATTGGCGAGGTGACAGAGGAGAAAAAGGAGCAGATCCAGAACGTCCGTGAAAAGTACGAAGCGCTCTCGGAAGAAGAAAAAGGCATGGTGTCCAATTCGGATATTCTGAGAGAAGCGGAGGAAAGACTGGAGAAACTGAAACTCCTTGCTATCGTCGGAACATGGAAATCGAGCATTGTTGGCATTACCTTAGTCTATTCTTTTAAAGAGGACGGAACGTATGAAAACTATGCGCAGAATCCGATCGGATTAAAACTGAGCGTGCAGGGAGGAAATGGAACCTATTCCTATGACGGAGAAACGGTGACGCTGTATCATGATGGCAAAGAAAACGTGTTCCCCGTAAAGATAACGGAGAATAGTCTTATTATTATGGCCACAGACAACAATCCGATTGGAGACATGATCTATACACGGGTGGACTGATCGGCAGCCGCGAGAGATACCGGCTGCTGCCCTCTTGACCAGACGGCGAAAACTGTGATATGTTTACAGGTGCGAATCGAGTCGATAACGGAGGAGGGGAGGAGCGCCATGCACTTTGATAAACGGACAAGTGCCAATCTGGACTATCTGAAAGCGTTTGCGGCGTTTCTTGTCGTGCTGGGCCACTGCCTTTCCTATTACACCGCCTGGCAGCCTCTGCCGCTCTTCGCCGGGATCGCAGAGGACCTGATCTATCATGTGCATGTGCCGCTCTTTTTCACGATCTCCGGCTTTTTGTGCCACCGGCAGCCGCTGCGCCCGTACTACAAGAAAAAGGTGCTCCGTGTCCTCGTCCCGTTCTGGTTTTTCGCGTTTTTGAAGGTATTTTTCAGCACTGTGATCGTCCGGCACTTCGCGCACGCGGACACGATCGGCGGCCAGCTTTGCGATGCATTCGTCATCGGCCGCGCCTACTGGTTTGCCTACGCGATCTTCCTCATGCTTCTGATCGCGCCGCTTTTCTGGGAAAAGGATGAAAAGACTGCTCCGCGAAAAGCGATCATCGGCATGATCGCCGCCGGTGCGTTCTCTGCCGTCTGCTCCATAAAAGGGCTTTCTCTTCTGACGGAGGTCTTCCAGATCAGCCGGACCGTAAAGCACCTTCCGTTCTTCCTGTCCGGCATGGTGCTGCGGTATTATTATCCAAAGCTGAAAGAATTTTTCGACCGGCGCCGTATCCCTGCGCTGTGCCTTGCCGCCGCGATCACGGCGGCGAGCGCGCTCTGCTTTGCGTTGCAGCTGAAGATCGATGCGTATCTGCGGCTGCTTGTCACGTCCTATGCGCTGATGGCACTGCTGCTGGCGCTGGCAAACGCCCTTCCGGAAAATTGCCGGGCGCTGGCGCAGACCGGAAAAATGTCCTACCAGATCATGCTGCTCGACCCGTTTTATAAGGTCGTGCTGTTCGCTGCGGCGGGAAAGATCTTCGGCGGCATGCCGCTGGCGCTGCTCCCGCTCATCGCTGCGGCGGATTTCGCGCTCGGTGTTATAACATGTATGGTCATCCGGAAGATTCCCGGCGTAAGAATACTGTTTGGATTGTAAAGAGGGTTTCACTATGCCGAACATTCTCGATTACCTTACCTGGCGCGGCGATGTGCCGTTTTCGGTGTCGCCGCCGAACGAGGTGGATAACTATATCCACTGCAAGATTGGCACGCTCGATTTTACCGGCATCGTGCCGGAAAACGAGCTGTACGTCCCGCTGCCGCAGGCGGTAGAGGCATATTTTGCCGCGGGCGGCGCGGAAAAGCTCGGCGCGCTCAGCTCACCGTATATTGCCCCGATGGTCAAGCGCCTGCCGGAAACGGTGCGCTTCCGCGAGGTGATGCTCACCGGTTTCCGCCAGGTGTACGATGAGAAAAAGACCGAGCAGTTCTCCGCGCTCACGCTGCGTCTGCCGGGCGGACAGCACTATGTGACCTTCCGCGGCACGGACGATACGATCGTCGGCTGGAAGGAGGACTGCCTGCTCACCGTCATGGACGAGATCCCCGCGCAGCGTGATGCGGTCGAGTATCTCACATGGGCGGCCTCGGTCTATCCGGGAAAAATCGCCGTCGGCGGCCATTCCAAGGGCGGCAATCTCGCCATGTACGCTGCCGCCATGGCGCCCGAGAGCGTGCAGGAGCGCATCGGGAACATCTACAATAACGACGGCCCCGGCTTTCAGGAGAAAATTTTGCAGACCGAGGGCTACCGGCGCATCAAGCCGCGCATCAAAACGATCCTCTCCCAGAACGCCATGGTCGGCACGCTCCTCTGGAATGACTGCGACTACACGGTCGTGAAAAGCACCGCCGCATTGCTCGGCGCGCACGACGGCTTCACGTGGGAGACGACGCCCACGAGCTTTGTCCGCTGCGAAAACCTGTCGCCGTCGGCGCGGGCGTTCGACCGCGCGATGGAGGAAGTTCTCGTCGGCATGAGCATGGCCGAGCGGCAGGAATTCATCGAGGAGTTTTTCGGCACGCTCACGGCCACCGGCGCCGTAACGCTCAGCGATCTTTCCGCGCGGATGCTGCGCGAAACGCTGCGCTTTGCCCGCGCCGTACATCAGGAGCCAAGCCTGCACAAAATGGTCAACGAGACGCTCGAAGCCATGGCGAAGGGCTACGCTGCCGAGCGGAACTGGAGCCTCAGCCGTCTGAAGCTCCCGGCCAACCCCCTCCGGCGCAAGAAAACCAAAGAGGAACAGGATAAAACCTGACATTTTTTAATGACAATGCCCCCTTACGCAGAAAACTGCATAAGGGGGCATCGTTTATTCAAAGAGAGGGATCACTTTTTTAAAACAAAATCGGGCGACATCTCCTGCCAGTGCGCCATGCGACGAGCGAGCTCCGCTTTGCTTGCATCGTCCTTGCGCATCGCAATGAGCTCCCAGTCCATCTCGTCGAGCGCCTGCACGACCTCGTTGATTTTCTGGTAGGGGATGGCAATGATGTGTCGTCCAGGAGGATAGGTGCCGCGGCGCTTCATACCGTGGTGCATGCCGGTGATACAGAAATTCACCTTACCGGAAACGTAGGGATAGCTGTACATCCATGCGCAGCTAAGCACCGACGAACACTTACTCTCCCAGAAATCACCGGAGATATAGCTCGTGGCGCGCATGATGATCTCCGCCTTTTCGACCTCGGCAACGCAGATGATCAGGTCGGGGTCAAAGTCACAGATGGCGACGGGAGAGAAAATGACGAAATTCACCGAGCCGGGGACGAGCGTCGTCATGCTGTTATAAATACGCGCGTTTGGTGCGGGTGTCTTGAACACGCCAAAGTCGTATCCCGCCTGTCCACTCGCGCCGAGCGGCGGTTTGGGGATCATACCGAGCGCCATTTTCCCGAAACAGTTATCGTCGTCCTTCGTAATGAAGAACTTTTTCCCTGTTACCTGCGCTTCCTTGACAAATTCACAGAACGAGAGCGTCTTATCGGTATGCGTAGTGTTCTCCGGCATAGCGTAGCTGTATTTGATCGCAACGGCCGGATAGTCCATTTCAAGCTTAGCAAAAAGATCCTTTGCCTTCTGGCTGAGCATGGTTTTCTCCTCCTGACGAAATGATTTGGGTTTACCGTTTGTCGGCGTGCGCACGCAGCGCCTTGCCGAGCCGTTCGAGCGCAGGCGTGATGTACGATGTGGGGCAGGCGAGATTCCAGCGCTCAAACCCGCGCCCGGCCTCGCCGAACACGATGCCGTCGTCAAAGAACAGGAACGCCTCGCGGCGCAGCAGCTCTGCAAGCTTGTCCGCAGGAATATCGAGCGGACGGAAATCCATCCAGAGAAGGTACGTGCCCTCGAGAGGGGAGACGATGACGGATGGAAACTCCCGGCGCAGATACTCCACAATGAGACGGCGGTTTTCCTCCAGTATGCTGATGAGCTGATCGAGCCACTCATCGCCCTCGGTATACGCGATGCGGCAGGCTTCCAGCCCGAGAATGTTGCACTTTGGGTTCCCATCGTGACGCTTGAGCTCTTCGTCGAACGCCTTGCGCAGCGCTTCGTTGGGGACAATCACGCTCGAGGTCTGAAGCCCGGCGAGGCTGAATGTCTTGCTCGGGGAGATGGCGGTCAGCGTGTTCTGTGCAAGCTCGTCGCTGAGCGAACCGATGGGCGTGTGGTGATAACCGGGCAGAATAAGGTCGCTGTGGATCTCGTCGCTGAAGAGGACAACGTTGTTTTCAAGACAGATGCGGCCGATGTGTTCGAGCTCCTCGCGTGTCCATACGCGGCCGCAGGGGTTGTGCGGGCTGCACAGGATCATGAGCTTCACGTCCGGGCGCTTTGCTTTCGCTTCGAGATCGGCAAAATCGATGGTATAGTACCCGTTCGTGTTGATAAGCGCCGAGCCAACGACCTGCCGGTCGTTTCGCGTGGCGGCCATATACATTGGATAATATACCGGCGTGAGAAGCAACACGCCGTCGCCGGGGGCGGTGAACGCATGTACGGCGGTAAAAAAGGCGTTGATGACGCCCGGCGCGCCGAGCAGCCACTCCGGACGGATGTCCCAGCCGTGGCGGTCGCGCTCCCAGCGGCAGACGGCGGCGTTAAAACGCTCATCCGGGTTGCAGTAGCCGAGCGGGCTCTTATCAAGAAACTCCTTCAGACCGTCCACTACCTCGGGCATGACCTTCAACTCCATATCGGCGACGGAAAACGGGATGACGCCCTCGGGACAATCGTACTTTTCCATCTCTGCCCATTTCATGCTGCCTGTGCCGCGGCGCGGCTGCACCGCTTCAAAATCATAATGTTTCATAAGTGTTACCTCCTCTTATTGCGGAAGCAAATTATTTAAACGCTTGACAATTTTCTTAATGGTAGCACAACGCAAAACGAAAAGTCAACAGGAGATTGCGGGCGAATAGCAGAAAAATCCTTATTTTATTAAGAGAAAAACGAAATTCGGCGTAAACGATAAAAAAATATTTGGGAAATCATACAACATGCCGATTGACGAACGAAAATTGGTGTGATACTCTGTGGTCGCGATTGTTAAACGGATTAATAAAAATCGCAGCTCGTTCGACAGCGAGGACAAAAAGAAAACAGCGATCCCCAAAAACGAAAAAGGAGAGAACCAAAATGAGAAAACTCAGCGGAAAAGACCTCTTTTTCATGGCGATGGGCTCTACCATCGGCGCGGGCATCATTACGAATACCGGCGCGGCGATCGGTATGGCCGGCAGCGGCGTTATCATTGCGTATCTGATGGCGTTCGCGGTCATGTTCATTGCCAACCTCCCCACCATGTTCTTCACAACGGTACACCCGGTCATGAGCCCTCAGTACGTTATGACCTCCTGGATCAGCAAGAAGGTCGCGGGCTTCTGGCTCTACTGCCAAATCTTCGCCGCCTTTGCGCAGGCATATATGGGCGTCGCCTTCGGCACGTATCTCACCAGCATCTTCACCGGCATCAGCACGAGTGCAGCGGCCTGCATCATCGTGACGTTGTTCTTCCTGCTGAACCTGCTCGATCTGAAGACCTCGGCGAAGGTACAGAACATTGTCACCTCGATTCTGCTTATCGTACTGCTCTCGTTTATCATCCTCGGTCTCGGCAAGTGCGATATGAACCAGCTCTTCAGCAAGGAAAGCCTGCTCTTCGGCGGCACACGCGGTATTTTTGATGCGTGCGCGGCGGTTCTGTTCGGTGTCGGCGGCTGTACGATCATTATGAACTTCGGCCCGCAGATCGAAAACCCGAAGCGCAACATCCCCAAAATGACGATCATCACGTTCATCTGCGCGTTCCTCGCGTTCGGCCTTGTCGCGTTCGTCGGCTCCGGTGTGGCTCCCCTCGCGGAGGTCGCCGGCAAGCCCATGACCTATCAGGCGCAGATCATCTATCCGGGCAACTGGTATCTCCTGTTCGTTATCGGCGGCGCGCTGCTCGCCATTGTCACTACCATCAACGCCAATTATCAGCGCTACTGGAGCTCCATTCTCCGCGGTGTGGACGAGGGCTGGCTGCCCGAATTCATGGGCAAGCGCAACAAGCACGGCATCCCCTGGGTGCTCATGGTGCTCTTCTGGCTCATGGCTCTCATCCCCAACCTGTTCGGACTGAACATCGGCCAGCTCATCAGCCTCGCCTCCGCCGTTACGCTCATCCCGATGCTCATCCCTGTCTGGGGCTTCGTGAAGCTCCCCGAGTGCGACCCCGAGGGCTGGAATGCCTCCAAAATGTCCAAGACCTTCGCGTCCAAGGGCTCCCGCATCGCGCTGTGCGCTGTCTCCACGATCCTGCTCGGCATCTTCGTCGTGCTGAACGTCCTCAAATTCAGCAAGGTCGCCGTCATCTTCGTGTGCGTCTACTTCGCGGTCTGCGCGGCCATCTGCGTGTTCTTCGGCGATAAGCTCCTCGCCGCCGGCGAAAAGCGCCTTGCGGTCAAGGGCGAACAGTAATACGATCCATAGAAAAACGGTTTGGCGTTCCGGGTATCCCGGAACGCCAAAGTAAAAAGAAAGGAGAACTATCCCATGGTGAATAAAATGGAAAAGTGCCTGCATCCGGTGCTGGCCAAGCGCGATCAGAACTGGTTCTGCTCCCGCATCCAGGCAGAGATGAAGCAGCAGGGCCTTGGCTATCTGATCCTCCAGACGCCCTATAACGTCATGTACGCCACAGGCTACTCCCCGCTCGTCGGCAGCTCGGCCGCAATTATTCCGGCGGAGGGGGACGCGCATCTCATCATCAGTACGCTTGAGAGCGCAGACGCCTATGCTTCCACAAACAACGTCGATGTGCGCGAGTTCATGTCGTGGGTGTTCATCGATAACGGCACGGAGGAATCCCGCCGCGACAAGGGCGATGTGATGGATCCCGACGCTGTGGTGCATATGACGATTGACCTCATCAAAAACACCCCGATGGATGGCAAGGTCGGCATCGAGATGGGCTCCGTGAGCCATGCGTTTTACGGCAAGCTCGCCGCCTCACTGCCGGAGGGCATGATCGTGGACGGCTCCTCCGTTACAAGAAACTGCCGCGTCGTCAAGTGCCAGTGGGAGATCGATATGCTTCGTCTGGCTGCTACCGAGGCGGATAAGGCATGGCGCGCGATGGCCGCGGAGATCAAGCCGGGTATGCCTGCATGGAAGCTCGATGCGATGTTCGCCTACGAAGCCAGCAAGCTCAATCTGGAGCACGGCACCTGTGGACGCTCGCATAGCTTTATCCCGGCGGTCGGCCCGTACTACGGCCTGTGCGGCGTGCCGCGCGGATACATCCTCCAGGCCGGCGATGTTATCAAGTTTGACGTCGGCTACTCCTACTTCGGCTACTGGAGCGACATTGCCCGCACGTTCGCAGTCGGCGGCACGGCTCCCGACGAGGTGCTGGAGATCTACGACACGCTCTATAAGGCCAACCGCATGGGCGTGGAAATGCTCAAGCCCGGCACGCCGATGAAGGACATCTACAACGCCATCCGCGAGCAGGTCGAGCAGAGCCGTCTCATCCCGAAGTATCCCCGCGGCCATATGGGTCACTCCATCGGCAGCGGCGTCGGCCCCGAGGAATACCCGACCATCGCCCCGGGCACGGATTATGTGCTCGAAGAGAATATGGTCCTCTGTCTTGAAACGCCTTACTCCGCCACCGGCAGTGCGCCGGTCAAGGGCGGCTTCAACCTTGAGGACACCCACGTCATCACCGCTGACGGCCACGACTCGTTCACCGTCATGCCGGACAACATTTTCTGGAAGTAAGCCGCATTGTATCGTATAATAGTTTCGCGGAAAGGCTGTGTCCTTTCCGCGGAACTATTCTTCATTTCTGTAAAAAGGAGCTTTATACTATGGCGATCAAGGTTTACGGCAGCAACATCTGCCCCGGCACGATGCGTTTCCTCTCCATTCTAACGGAAAATGGCGTCATGCCGCAGTTCATCAATGTGACCGGCTCGATCAACCTGCTCAAGGACTTTATCTATCTGCGCGATACGCACCCGGCGTTCGATGCCTTCCGCGGCACGGGACGCATCGGTTTCCCACTCGTCCAGCTTGAGGACGGAACCTATACGACCGATCTGGACGGTGTGCTGGACAGCTTCGGCATCGCTGCGCGCATGCAGTTCGGCAAATGACCACCTTCGCCGCACGAAAACGGCAGCATAAAGGTTTTTGTTGCATTTCTCCCAGGGGCGTGTTTTAATAATATTTTAGGAAATAAAGTTTTGGAGAATGCAGAGTGAAAAACCGGAAAAGCGACGAAAAATTCGGCGGAGAAAACAATGTCGGTGATATCATTGAGCAACTGGCCTACCGGGGCGATCTGAAATTCCGGCTGTCGGCCATGCTGTATAAGGGCGTGTCGGAGTCGAGAGATTACGGCGACGGCGAGCCTCTGAAAATGCTGGACGCGCACATTCTGGTCGATATCGACAAGTATCCCGGCATACTGAGCGCCGATCTTGCGCAGCGCTGGTGCCGCACGCGCAGCGCCATCTGCATCATCGTGCAGCGGCTGGTGGATAACGGGTACATCTATAAGGAGTACCTGCCCGGCAACAAAAAGGAACGCGCGCTGTTCTGCACGGAGAAAGGAAAAAATCTCTGCCGCCTGCACCGGCAGTACGACGCGATGCGCACGAGCGCTCTTATCAATGACCTGCTCCGCTACTGCACGGCGGACGAGATCGAAGCCTATTTCAAAGTGCTTGATCTGCAGATCCGCCTCATGCAAAAAGGCTATTACATCGACGCCAACGGCACGGTGGCCTTCAATTACGAAGAGGATAAATAATAAAGCGAGAACCCGAAGCGGAAGACTTCGGGTTCTCGCTTTTTCAGATATCAGATGTGGTTTGCGACCTCGAAAGCGTCCCAGACGGCACTGTGGACGTTGTGGAATTCCTTGCAGTCGCCGATGGCATAGACCTCGTCGCACTCCTGCATGGCGTTGTAAAGCTCGCGGTCCGGTGTGAAGCCAACGGCAAGTATGACCGTATCGGCGGGGATCGATTCCTCGGCGCCGGTGTCGAGATCACGGATAACGAGCCCGTTCTCCGTCGCCTTCACCGCAGTGGTGCGGCAGCGGACGTCCGTGCCGTAGAACGGAACGAGACGTTCAAGCATTTCGCTGTTGGCCGAGCAGATGGGGGCGTTCACGGCGAGCAGCTTCGGTAGCGCCTCGACGATCGTGACCTTTTTGCCGAGATCCTTCGTGAGCCAGAGCGCCAGCTCGCAGCCGACCATGCCGCCACCGATGACAACGGCGTGCTTGCCCACATTCTCGCCGCTCTGCGCGAGCGCATCCTTCGCAGTGATGACACGGCGGTCATCGCCGAGCGAGAACGTCTTCGCCTTCGCGCCAGTGGCAACGATGAGCGTATCGAAGGAAAGCGTTTTCAGCTCCCCGGCGGTCAGCCGGTGGTTGAAGTGGATCTCCACGCCGAGCTTTTCAAGCGTATGGGCATACCACGCGATCAGCGCGCGGTCATCGTCCTTGAAGGACGGAACACCCGCCTCATACAGTGCGCCGCCCAGGCGGTCAGAGGCTTCGTAAATGACCGGCTCGTGGCCACGGATGGCAAGCACACGGGCCGTTTCGCACCCGGCGATGCCGCCGCCGACAATGACGACCTTTTTCTTCCGGAAAACGGGGTTATAGGCAAAGGCACGCTCGCGGGCGCACTGCGGGTTGACAGCACAGTTGATCATTGAATACTTCTGGATGCGGCCCATGCAGCCCTCCTGGCAGCCGATGCAGGGACGGATATCGGCGGTCTTTCCGGCACGGAGCTTGTTTACATAGTCGGGGTCAGCCAGCAACGGACGGCCGAGCGATACGATATCGCAAACGCCGGTTTGCACGGCTTCAACGGCCATATCCGAATCGTCCATCCGTCCGGCGCAGAGCACCGGCACGTCCACGACCTCCTTTATCGCCTTGGCGTACTTGCGGTAAAGCCCCTTTTTCTGATACATGGGCGGATGGCTCCACCACCAGGAGTCGTAGGAGCCGACGTCTACATCGAGCGCGTCGTAGCCGTAAGAGATGAGCAGCTTTGCCGCTTCGAGCCCTTCCTCCATGTCACGCCCCTTTTCCGCAAATTCCTCGCCAGGCAGCGCACCCTCGCGCCAGTCCTTGATCATACTTTTTGGGGAAAAGCGCAGCGCCACGGGGAAGTCCGCGCCGCAGGTCTTCTTAATCTCCTCGACGATCTCGCGGGCAAAGCGCAGCCGGTTTTCCAGACTGCCGCCGTATTCATCCGTGCGGTGATTGAAAAAGCTGATGGCGAACTGGTCGATGAGATAGCCCTCGTGCACCGCGTGGATCTCCACGCCGTCAAACCCGGCGCGCTTGGCATTGTAGGCGCCCTTGCCGAAGCTCTCAACAATGGCGTGAATCTCATCCACGGTCAGGGCACGGCAGGTCTTGTCCAGCCAGCGGTGGGGGATCGGAGAGGGCGCGACCGGCGGAAACTCGCCGAGATTTGTCGGAATCGTGACGCGGCCGAAGCCGCCGGACATCTGCAGAAAGATCTTGCTGCCGTAGGCGTGGATGCGTTCGGTCATCTCCCGGCCTGTCCGGACAAAATGCACGGGGTTGTATGTGCTGTTCGGGCAGTTGGGCATGGACTGCATTTCCACCGTGCAGTCGGAAAACGTGACGCCCGTGATGATAAGGCCCGTGCCGCCTTTGGCGCGCTCGGTGTAGTAATCAATGCCGCGCTGGTTAAAGCCGCCTTGCGCGTCCGCCAGTCCGAGCGGGCCCATCGGGGCCATGGCAAATCGGTTTTTCATCTGTACCTTGCCGATACTGATCGGCGTAAAAAGCTCCGGATATTTCATTGTGCCCTCCTGTGTTGTGTTTGAAAATACCAGAAAAGTGAACGTGTTCACTTTTCTGGTATAACTATAAAACGAGTTTTTCGGAATGTCAATACAAAAACGAAAAGGATTTGCGAAATTCAGAGGAATACACTATAATAGACCGGAAAATATAGCAAAACGGAGAAGAGCATGGACGGGAAGAACCGAGAAAAGAAATCCGACCGCACCCGGCAGCGCCTGGCGGCGGCAGCCATCGCTGCGATGACGGAGCGAGGTTATCAGGGAGTCACGATCCGCGATATCTGCGAGCGGGCCGGGGTATCCATCGGGTCGTTTTACCGGTATTTCGATACGAAGTCGGATGTGCTGCGGGAAATGTATGAGACCGGCGATGAGCTCATGCAACACGAAGACGAGGCGCTCCTTGCCCGTCCGTGGATGGAGCGCGTATCGGCGTTTATTGATAAATACGCCAGGCTGAACACGGACACGGGGCTCGACGCGATGCGCGTGCTCTATAACCCGGAAAACACGTGGTTTACGCGCGTGCGCCCAATGCAGCAAAAGCTTGAAGCGCTGCTTGCCGGGGCGCAGAACGCCGGCGAGTTGACGGCAGAATACTCCGCCTCGGAGCTGACGGAACTCTTTTTCGTGTGTATGCGCGGCATATGCTACGAGTGGTGTATTTCCGGCGGCACATACGATCTGGAGCAGCGGATGCATCACCAGATGGCGCTCCTTCTCCGTGGTTTTCTCGTTGGACAATAAAAAGAGCAGCACCCTCTTTGCTTTCGGCAGAGAGGGTGCTGCTGTGTGTGGGGCGGCTTCAGTGCCGGGTAAAATGGGGCAGAACCTCGGGTAAAACGCGGTCAAGAGCGTATTTTTCGGTGCTCTCGTTTGCCGCGGCGCCCATCCGCGCGCGCAGCGCGGCGTCGCGGCCGAGCGTCTGCACGGCTTCGGCAAACGCTGCTGCGTCGCCGAACGGGACGAGATAGCCTGCGCCGGAGCCTTCCAGCAGATCCTCGTGTCCCTTCACCCGCGTGAGTACGCAGGGGAGCGCCGTGTGCATCGCTTCCATCACCGCGAACGGCAGCCCCTCCGACCGGCTTGCGGACACGCAGATATCCGCCGCGGCGAGCGCACCGCGCACATCGGAGATCCGTCCCGGAAACCGGCTGCGGGAAGAGATGCCGAGCGTTTCGGCTTCGGCTTTGCACTCTTGCAGCAGCGCCCCGTCGCCGGGGAGCAGGAGATAATAGTTCTCGGGAAGTCGGGCGAGCGTCTGAAGGAGCAGCGTCTGGTTTTTGCGCTTGGAAAATTCCGCGGCGCAGACGAGACACACGGCGTCCTCCGGCAGAGAATACGCCGCTCTTGCTGCGGCGCGTTCCTCCGGCGCGGCGGGGGGGAAGCGGGAAAAATCAACGCCCATGCCGGGAATAAAATATACGTTTCCGCGGCAGAGCCGGTGCTTTTTGGCAATCTGCTCGTCGCAGCGGTTCATAACAAGAATGTCGTCCGTAACGCCCGCCGTCAGCTTTTCCGCCGCGAGCAGCACCGTGCGCCGCAGCGCGCCGGAATCGCCGTCAAAGAGATACCCGTGCACCGTGTTGACGACGCGGGTATGCTTTTTCCCCGCGAGCATCACGCCCAGACGGGTGAAAAACGCGGCGAGCGAGGTGTGCGTCACGATCACGTCGTACCGGTTCTTACGTATGTCCCGTGCCAAAAGCGCGGCGGCGCGGAAATTTCTCGGCGATACGAAGCTCTTCGTAAACGGCACGGCGAGAAACCGCACGCCATCGCCGAGCCCTTCGCCATTGCCGCTCGCCGCGGCGGTCACATCCCAGCCGAGCGAGCGCAGCGCGGCGAGATACGGCAGATGAAAGCTCACCAAATGCGCACTGCTGGAGGCGGTATATAAAATTTTCGGCGCGGAATGGTTCATGGCGTCCTCCGGTACGGTATTTTCTACACCGGATTATAACAGAAACCATGGAAGAAACAAACCATTTGTGGTAAAATATAGCTGCGTAAGCGCGCGGAGGCGAACCGCGCCGCGCGGCAAACCGTCTAAAAACTGACAAATCTTTCCTATATGGCGGAAAATGCGATGAAGAAACGAGAAACAAAAAAGACCGTCCTCTGGGCGGCAATGGATATGGCGCTGTCTGTGGCGGCGATGGCGGCGGCGTTTTTTATCCGGTTCGTGCTGTTCCGGGGCGAAAACCCGGTCGGCGGCTTCGGGTATCATATGCTCTGGGCGGGGCTGTTCTCGCCGGTGTACGCCGTGCTCTTCGGGCTGCTCGGCGTCTACGAGCCGCAGCCGCAGCGCGGCTTCATCCACGAATTTGGGAACATCGTTCTCGGCTGCACGTTCGGCGTGATGCTGTATATCGATCTCATCTTCGTGTTCCGCGTGGTGGACTTTTCGCGCTGGATGATCCTTCTCTGCTATCTGCTGCTCATCGCGTTCACCGGCGCGCGCGGCTTTATTGCGCACCGTCTGCTCCGCCGGCAGTACCGCGCCGGAAATGGGCTGCGCCGCCTTGTCATCATCGGCGACGGCGCGTCGGCGCGCGAATGTCTGCGCCGCGTGAAGAAGGGACGCGACGCCGGCTGGACGGTCATCGGCAGCGTGGGCGCATCGGCGCTCAGCGGCGTGCCGCATCTGGGCTCTTATGATTCTCTGCGCACGGCGCTCGAGACGAACGCGCCGGACGAGGCGGTGATCGCCATGGAGGAAAACCAGGCGGAACGGCTCGGCGGGATACTGCGCGAATGCGAGGATACCGGCGTGAAGCTCGCGCTGCTGCCGATCGGGTATGAATATATGTCGCGCCACCCGTATGTAGAGGAACTGTGCGGCCTGCCGCTGGTGAACGTCCGGCGTGTTCCGCTCGACAATGCCGGCGCGGACATCGTCAAGCGTCTTTTTGATATTCTCGCGAGTCTTGTTCTCATTGTTCTCACATCGCCCGTCATGCTCGTCGCCGCGATCGGCACGCGCCTTTCCTCTCCGGGACCGGTCCTGTTCCGGCAGGAGCGCATCGGCAAGGACAAGAAGCCCTTTTATATGCTCAAATTTCGCTCCATGCGCGTGAACGCACAGTCGGACACGGCGTGGACGCGCGACCACGACCCGCGCCGCACGGCGTGGGGGGCGTTCATGCGGCGCTACTCCATCGATGAGCTGCCGCAGCTCTTTAACGTCCTTGCGGGCGATATGTCGCTCGTCGGCCCGCGGCCGGAGATCCCGCGGTACGTCGATCATTTCAAATACAGCATTCCGCTTTATATGGTGCGCCATCAGGTGCGCCCCGGCATCACCGGCTGGGCGCAGGTCAACGGTCTGCGCGGCGATACCTCCATCCGCGCGCGGGTGGATTACGATCTCTATTATATCGAAAACTGGTCGATGCTGTTTGATATCAAGATCCTGCTTATGACGCCGTTCAAGGGCGTGGTAAACCATCAGGAATCGCTGAAATGAGGGAGAAACCCATGGAAAAGAGAGAAAACGGCGTGCGCGTGGAGCACCTCACCGGCGCGCTGCCGATGAGCGAGATGCTGGAAGAGTATGTGGACGTAGAAAAATTCCTCGGCTATTGCGCCGCGTGCCCGCGCTGCGGGCAGACGTGGTCCTGCCCGCCCTACGATTTTGACCCCGCGGCGGTCTGGCCGCAGTACGCCGCGGTCACGCTGTATGCCGTGCAGGTGTTCCCGGAGAGCGAGGAGGCAAAAGCCGCGGCGTTCGCCGACCCGGAGATGTTCCTCCGCCCGTACCGGAGAGCGTTTGACGCGCTGCTCGAAGAGCGGGAGCGGGAAACGCGCGGTTCCCTTCGCCTGGACGCCGGACGCTGCCTCGTGTGCGAGCGATGCGCGCGCCGGGACGAGGAGCCCTGCCGGTTTCCGGAAAAGCTCCGCTATTCGCTCGAATCGCTCGGCGCGAACGTCGGCGCGCTCGCCGCGGACAAGCTGGGCGCGCCGCTCCAATGGGGGACAAAGGACGCACCGCCGGAATACTTCGTTCTGGTCGGTGCGGTGCTGACGAAGGGAGAATAAGGAATGCTCGAAAGCCTTTTTCAAACCTACGATTCCGTCATCGTGCTCGATACGGAGACGACCGGCGTGAACTGCAAATCCGACGAGATCATTGAGCTTGGCTTCCTGCGGCTCGACCGGGCGGGGGAGCGCACGGAGGAAGATTATCTCATCCGCCTCTCGCCGGGCCGCCGTCTGCCGCCGGTCATCACGCAGCTCACCGGCATCCGCGAGGATGAGCTTTTTCAAAACGGCGTGGAAAAGGACGTGGCTGCGGAGGCGTTCGTCCGTTCGCTCGCCGGAGAAAAGCCGCTCGTATGCGCGTACAACGCGCAGTTTGATCTGTGCTTCCTCTTTTACTTCCTGCACCGGCTCGGCTGCGACGGGGTGCTGCAAAAGGCGCAGTTTCTCGACATCATGGCGATCTACAAAGACCGGCGGGACTATCCGCACAAGCTCTGCAACGCCGTGGAGAGCTATGGCGTTGACGGCGTGAACTCCCACCGCGCCGTGGACGACGCCAACGCTGCGCTCGAAGTGCTGCTCGCCATGGAGCGGGAGCGCGGCGATATCGAGCGGTACATAAACCTTTTCGGCTACAACCCCAAATACGGCCCGCCGAAGCCGCAGATCGGCTCCGTCCGCTACGAGCCGCAGCCCTACCAGAGACAAAAGCTGCTGTACGAATAATGAAAATGCACCCCCGCGGGAAATTTCCCGCGGGGGTGCGCTGTATCATTTCGTATTATCCGAGCTTCGCAAAATCAAAGAGCTCCGCGAACGCCTCAAGATCTTCCTTCGTGACCGGCTCCGGCATGAAGAAACTGTTGCCCTCCGTGCCGCCGAGCAGGTTGATGGCCACGAACGCCTTCGGCTGATCGGACATCACGACGCAGCGGCTCGGGCCGAGCGAGAGCTGCACCTCATCGCCGCGGGAGGTCGTGTAGATCCACTCCTCATAATCCTCGGCGCTGCCGATGTTCAGCGTGACCTCGGAGAACGCGCCCTTGACGTACCGGCCAAGCTGATATTCGTAGCTCTTGCCGGAAACGTTCGTGCCGTAGGCCTGGAAGGAGCCGTCCTCGTAAATATATCCGCTCACGGCGGTGCAGTCGGTAAGGAACGGTTCGGCGTTCAGCAGGGAGTAGAGCGTATCCTCGCTGTCAAAGTCCGTCACAGACGTGTGCAGCCGCAGATTATACTTGCGGGTGATCTGGTCGAGCTCGTTGGCCATGTCCTGCGTGGAGACGGAGTAGAGATCGTACTTCTCCAGCAGGCAGGCGGCGGTTTCCTTCGCCATGGCGGCGGTGTCGTACGACGCAAGGAAGTCCATCCACTCGGCGTTTGCCTTGAACTCCGGGCTCCCCGGCACGCCCTGCAGCGCGATGACCGTGCTGTCGCTCACCGGCTCCGCCGTGGCGGAGACCGCGGCGGGGGAGGCGTTCGGGTCGGTGACGGTGAGACTCTTCAGACCGAAAAAGTCCGTAGCCAGCGCCGTGCCGCCGAGCACCGCGACGAGCAGCGCCGCCGCGACGAGAGCGCCCGTGCCGAACCGGAAGCGCCGTATCTTCGGCTTTTCCTCCAGCGCGGAAAGTGTTTCCTTCATCCGTGCCTCAAACGATGCGGGAACCTCTTCAAACATATTGTCCCAGGAATCCCTCATACCGGCACCTCCTCACCCAAAACTTCGCGGAGCTTTCCGCGCCCGGCAAACAGCCGGGATTTGACCGTACCCTCGGGGATCTGTAAAATACGGGATATCTCCCGTATGCTGAACCCCTCTACATAAAATAAGAGGATCGGCATACGGTAGATCTCATCCAAACCCATCACGGCGTCGCGCAGCTCGCGGTCGCTGCTCTCGGGGGCGACCGCCTCCGGCATCTCGTCGAGCAGAACGATCTTGCTCCCCCGGCGGCAGATGTCGTAGCATTCGTTGATAAGAATGCGCGTCACCCATGCGCGGAACGCGCCCTCGCTCTTGAGCGAATCGCGCTTTTCCCACGCCTTGCATATGCACTCCTGCACCGCGTCCTCCCGGTCAGCCTCGCTGCGGAGAATGCCGCAGGAAACGTGGTAGAGCGTTTTTTTCATGTCCATGATCTGGACGGTAAACTCTTCGGCTGTCATACGCAAACTCTCTCTGAAAGGCCTGCCGCCTTTCTGTAAAGAAAGACGGTTTTTCCCAACACGCGGTTCAGTAAAAAGCAAAAAAATTTTAAGATTTTTTGAACATTTTCATGTTACCACATTCCCCGCGCGGAATCCACAGGAAAAATGAAAAAAGGGGCTTGACAAAACTGTATGAGTGTAGTAGTGTACTAATCGCTTAATACAGCAATACAAGTGAGGAGGGCTGGCATGGACTTTGCGATTCAGGGCTCGCGGCCGATCTGGCAGCAGCTCACCGAGCAGCTGGCGCGGCGGATCATCACGGGCGCGTATCCGCTGGGGTCGCGCTTTCCCGCGGTGCGGGAGCTGGCGGCGGAGGCGGGTGTCAACCCGAACACGATGCAGCGCGCGATCACGCAGCTTGAAACGCTCGGACTCGTCACAACGAACCGGACGCTGGGCCGTACCGTGACGGAAAACGCCGGGGCGCTCGAGGAGATGCGGCGGCGGCTGGCCGTGGAGTGCACGGAAAACTTTTTCAGGGAAATGGGAGCGCTGGGCTATTCCCGCGGTGAGTCCGCGGACATGGCGCAGGCGGAAAGGAAAAAGAATGATGAATGAAGAACTGGTAAAATGCACCGGGCTGTGCCGGAGCTTTGAAGCGGTGCAGGCGCTGCGCGGCGTTGATCTGAGCCTTACGTCCGGCAAGATCGTCGGTCTGCTCGGCCCGAACGGCTCGGGCAAGACGACGCTCATTAAGATCCTCAATGGCCTTCTTCAGCCGACGGCGGGTGAGGCGCGCGTTGCGGGTCTCCTGCCCGGCGTAGAGACGAAGGCGATCACGAGCTATCTGCCCGACCGGGGATATTTCCCCGACTGGATGCGTGTCGGCGATATGATCGATATGTTCTCGGACTTCTATGCCGACTTTGACCGCGCCAAGGCGGAGGAAATGTGCCGCGTGCTCGGTCTGGAAGCAGGCAGAAGGATCAAAACGCTCTCGAAGGGCACGCGCGAAAAGATGCAGCTCATGCTCGTCATGTCCCGCCGCGCGCGGCTCTATCTGCTCGATGAGCCGATCGCGGGCGTCGATCCGGCGGCGCGCGAGTTTATTCTGCGCACGATCCTGACGAATTATAACGAAAACGGTACGGTGCTCATCTCGACGCATCTGATCCTCGATGTGGAGCAGGTGCTCGACGAGGCGGTGTTCCTCCAGCAGGGACAGGTCGTTCTGCACGAGAGCACCGACAGCATCCGCGAGCGCACCGGCGGCAGCGTGGACGAGCTGTTCCGCAATATGTTCCGCGCGCCGGTCATGGGGAATGGAGGGGAATACAATGCTTGGTAAACTGATGAAATACGATCTGCGCTCGGGTATCCGCACGTTCGCGCTGATCTGGATCGGCCTCGCGGCGCTTGCCGCGATCAACGGTCTCACGCTTCGGATCGCGTTCGACGGCGATATCCAAAGCGAGCTGGCAAACTTTATTATCACCGTGCTGCCGATGGTCCTGCTCGTGGCGCTCTATGTGGCGATGGGCATTTTCATGCTCGTTTTCATCATCAACCGGTTTTATAAGGGCCTTCTCGGCGACGAAGGGTACCTCATGTTCACGCTGCCCGTGTCGGTCTCGGAGCACATCGGCTCCAAGCTCCTGACGAGCATGATCTTCCAGATCGGCAGCTTTGCCGTTGCCGTTTTGAGCGGGGGACTTTTGCTCGCGGTGCTCGCGCCGGCCAATCTGCGCGAAATCACGGCTGCGATCCGGGATATGACCGACTATCTGGCCGGAAATCCGCTGCCTGCCGGAACGGGCTGGCTGATCGCCGAGTTTGCGGTGTATATGCTCATCGCCGCTGCCGTCACCATTTTGCAGATCTATACCGCCATTTCGATCGGGCATCTCGCAAAGAAAAACCGCGGATGGTTTGCGCTGCTTGCCTATGTCGGCATCAGCATCGCCTTCAGCATTATTATGAATGGGTGCATGTCGCTCCTCCAGTCCGATGCATTTCCCAATGTGCTGTTGAACTGGGAGTTCTGCTTGGACGATACCGGCTGGCATGTTCAGGGCGTCGGCATGATGGCCTCGGCGCTCGGCATCTACATCGGCCTTGATCTTCTCGTAGGCACCGGCTTCTTCTTCGCCACCCGCGCCATCCTCAGCAAGCGCCTCAATCTCGAATAAAGAAAAAACGATCCCGTCCGGAAAATTTCCTGACGGGATCGTTTGCGCGCAAAAACGCGGAAAACCGTAAAATCACGGTTGTATCACCGCGGCGCAAATGGAAGCGGTGGACGGCGGCCGGAACGCGCAGGCGTCAAAGAAACACACAAAAAGCCATCCCCGCCGGATAGAGTTTCCGGCGGGGATGGTCGGTTATCCGGGATTCAGCCCATGAACAGGCTGCGGCCTTCGCGGGCGAGGGTTTCGGCGGCGGCGTTGTCGCGCATGGCGAGAAACACCGTGTCGTTGCCGGAAAGCGAGCCGACAAGCCCCGGCAGGGGAGCGATGCCGTCCACGGCGGTGCACACCGCAGGGGCGAGCCCCGGCAGCGTCTTGATGATGACGAGATTCTGGCAGGCATAAACGCCCGTCACGGTCTGGCGGAGATTTTCCTTGAGCCCCTGGCTCATCTCCGGCGCGGGCGCGACTTCCGCCGCGGCGTACCGGCTGGTGCCGTCCGCGCTGCGCTGCTTGACGAGACGGAGCTCGCGGATATCGCGCGAGAGCGTAGCCTGCGTGGTGTCGATGCCGCGCTTTTTCAGCTCGTCCATGAGCTGATTCTGCGTTTCAATGCTCTGCTCCGAAATGATTCGGAGAATGGTGCCCTGTCTTCCGGATTTCATTCTGTCGTCTCCTTTGCGGTTTCCGGCGCCCGGACGGGCACCGTGCGGCGGCGCGCGCCGCGGCCCTTTCCGTGCGTTTCGCTGCCGTCTGTGCGCTGAAGGGTTATGCGGTCACGAAACTCCGTCGGCGTCATTTCCTTGAAGCGGTAGAAATTCATGTTGAACGTTTTGATGTTGCTGTAGCCGACGGCGACGGCAACGTCGATCACGAGATAGTCCGTCGATACGAGCATTTCGCACGCTTTATTGATGCGCGTGGAGTTGAGCAGCGTATCAAAGTTCATCTCGTTATAATAGAGAAGCAGACGGTTCATTTCCGGCACCGACACGCCGAATTCGGCGGCGACGCTTGCGGCGGTGAGCCGTTCGGTCTCATAATTTTTGTAGATGTAGTCCGTCAGCGCAAAGGCGATCGCCTTGTCGGAGATGTTGAACTTGGTGACGGCCTTGGAATAGATCTTGCGGTATTGCATCGGCGTGATGCCGACACGCTGCGCAAAGTGCTTGGATACGTGCGAGGCGTCCACAAAGCCGCAGAGCCCCGCGATCTCGTCGAGCGTGAGATCCGTATAGATGAGATAGTCCGACGCCTTCTCCACGCGGATGCTGCTCAGGAGCTTGGAGAACGTCGTGCCGGTCATGCCGGCGATCTGCTTGGAGAGCGCCGATTCCGAAAGAAAGAACGCCTCCGCGACCTGCGAGAGCGTGAGCTTTTCCGCGGAATGGGCATAAATGTAGCTCAGGACCGACTGATCCTTGACGGTCTCCTTCCGCCCGGAGTCCAGCTCGCCGCGGTGCGACATGATATACCGGCGGTAAACGACCATCAGATCGATGAGCTTGTTGACCGTATAGAGCTGCGAAAACGGCTTGTCCGACGGCTTGACGCGCGTGGATTCCACGCCGAGCTCCGCCTTGAGATGCTCCATGATGCCGTCCACGTACTCCGCCTGTACGCTGTCGAGATAGGCGACCGGCTCCACGGTGAGAAAGCGCAGGGGCTCGGCGGAAGCATCGCCCGAGCCGAGAACGCTCTTGAATACAGAGTTGAGATAGGAATAGTCGTATATGACCTTGATGAACTGGAGCGTTTCCGTCACTTCTACCGTGTCGGTGATCTTCCACGGCGTGATGGCGACGAGCGTGTTGGGCTGGAGGACGTACTCCTCGCCGTCAATGACGAGCTTTCCGCGGCCGCGCTTTACGTAAAGAAAGCGTGCCGCCTGATGGATGATCGCGCGGGTGGGCTTGTCGATCGCCTCGTAGTCGAACGAGCAGATCACGGCGGGGTCGGACGCGGAGGCGCGGGCGTCCTGGAGCATGGCTCGTCTGGGCATAATCTGCACCGTCCTTTTTTACAAATGACTGAAAAGCCTCGCAAACGTGCGGGCAAAGCGGGTGCGCTGCGGCGAGCCGCAGCCCTTCTCAAACAAGAGCAGGCGAAGCGGCTCTTGTTTGAAGAATACCGGTTGTACGCCATGGGGCATACAACCGGTATTTTACCATTAGATCATGCGATAACTCAAGCGGAAATTCAGCTCAGCACCGCCATCGCGATCGTAAGGACGACGCCGACGACGACGAACAGCGTGAGGAGCAGTTTCCACGCCCACTTCAGCCAGCTCTCGTAGGGGACGCGCGCGAGCGCGAGGCCGCCCATGATGAAGCCGCAGGTCGGGGTGAAGAGGTTGACGAAGCCGTTGGCGGCAACGTTGATCATGATGGAGGTCTCTACGCTCCAGCCCATGCCGGCGACGATCGGGGAGACGATCGGGGCGGACAGACCGGCGAGACCGGAGGAACTCGGAACAAGGAAGCTGAGACCGACGTGGAGTATGTAGTCAAGCAGAGCAAACACACCCGCGGAAACGCCGGACTGGCTGAGCGCGGTGACGGAGGCTTCGACCAGCCAGGTGCCGAGACCGGTGGCGGCCATGATAACGCTGGTGGCACGAGCCATGGCGATGACGAGGTTGACGGAGACCATGTCGCTGAAGCCGTTGGCGATGAGCTTCATGAGCTGGCCCTTGTCCTCGAGACCGACGATGCCGATGATGATGCCCATGAGCAGGAACCAGGTGGCGGCGTCATAGAACCACCAGTCGCCGAGGCAGGCGCCGGTGAGCCAGGTGGTGGAGCTCGAGAAAGCGTTGTACATGGTTTCGCTCAGGCTGCCCCAGGGAATGAAGCCGAGGATCATCACGACGAAGGAGAGAGCAAACAGCCACAGCACGGCCTTCTGGCGGCCGGTGAGCTTCGCGGTGGTGACGTCCTTGCCGCCGTAAGCCTTCTGGCACTCGTCGAGCTGCGCGGCGGTGAGGATGGAGCCCTTGTTGGCGCGGACCTTCTTCGCGTAAGCGGTGACAAACAGCACGGAGAGAAGGTAGGCGGAGAGCCAGAGAATGATGCCGATGACATAGGTGGTGCCCATGTTCACTTCGACACCGACGGAGGTCGCGGCAGCGACGGCGGCGCCGGTCGCGAACGGGTTGATGGTGGAGCCGAGAACGCCGGTGCCGGCGCCGAGCAGGACGGTGGCCGCGCCGACGATCGGGTCAAAGCCGGCGGCCATCATCGTGGCGGCGAGCAGGATGTAGAAGCCAACGGTCTCTTCGCCCATGCCGTAGGTCGTGCCGCCGACGGAGAACAGGAACATGAGGATCCAAATGAGCACGAGCTCTTTGCCGTGCAGCTTGCGGACGAGCGTGTGGATGCCGGTTTCAAGAGCGCCGGTGGCGTTCACGATGGCAAGGAACGCGCCGAGGCAGAATACGAACGTGATAACGTCAGAGGCGTCGGCAAAGCCGTTGACAGGCCCCATAAAGATGTCGCTGGCGGAGGCGCCGACGACTTCGGCCATCTCGCCGTTCTCACCGGTGTAGGTCTTGCCCGCTGCGAGCCACGTGGCGATCGACACAAGGAGCATAACGGCGAGCAGGATCGCAAATGTGCTGATGGATCTTTTGGTCTTCTTAGACATGATTTGAACCCCTCTCTTAAAATTTTGTTCGGACTTCGCTGGGAGATGCGAAACGGGACAAAAATTTGCTTACCGGGTAATGACCGTGCCGGTCTTGCCTTCAAGAGCGTCGGCGGCACGGGCCAGGGAAGTGATGAGCGCGGTTCCGCCATGGTCGTTGTTCTTCACGAACTCCATGCAGGACTCGACCTTCGGCAGCATGCTTCCGGGGGTGAACTGGCCTTCGGCGATATACTTCTCGCACTCGGCGATCGTCATGGAGGAGAGCTCCTTCTGGTCGGGCTTATTGTAATTGACGCACACGGCGTCCACAGCGGTGAGGATGATGAGACGGTCGGCACGCACGTCCTGCGCGAGCAGGGAGCTGGCGCGGTCCTTGTCGATGACGGCCGCGACGCCGCGCAGACCGTCCTCGGTCTCAACGACGGGGATACCGCCGCCGCCGACGGTGATGACGATATCACCGGCGCGCACGAGCTGATCGACAACGTTCAGCTCCACGATGCGCTTGGGGATCGGGGAGGGGACGACACGGCGGTAGCCGCGTCCGGCGTCCTCGACGAAGATGAAGCCTTTTTCCTCGGCGATCTTCTCGGCCTCTTCCTTCGTATAGAAGCTGCCGACGGGCTTCGTCGGGTGCTGGAAGCCGGGGTCCTTCTCGTCAACGACGACCTGCGTCACGACGGTGGCGCATTCCTTCTCCATGCCGCGGCTCTTCAGCTCCTGCTGAATGGCCTGCTGCAGGTGGTAGCCGATATAGCCCTGCGTCATGGCGCCGCACTCGGGGAACGGCATGAACGGCGTTCCGCCGCCCTTGTTGGCGGAGAACTCCATTGCCAGGTTGATCATGCCGACCTGCGGGCCGTTGCCGTGGCCGATGATGACTTCGTAGCCCTTCTCGACGAGATCAACGATCGGGCGGGCGGTGTTGCGGACAAGTTCGAGCTGCTGCTCGGGGGTCTTGCCAAGAGCATTTCCCCCGAGAGCGACAACAATTCTTTCAGCCATTGTTTCGATCCCTTACTTCAGCGTGGCGTACATCACAGCCTTGATGGTGTGCATACGGTTTTCGGCTTCCTGGAACTGGCGGGCCTGGTGGCCGAGGAACACGTCGTCGGTGACTTCCATCGCCTCAAGGCCGAACTTCTGGTAGATATCCTCGCCCACGGTCGTCTCACGGTCGTGGAAGGAGGGCAGGCAGTGCTCGAAGATCGCGGTGGGCTTCGCCATCGCCATGAGTTCCTTGTTGACCTGGTAGGGACGGAGCAGCTTGATGCGCTTCTCCCAGAGCTCGGCGGGCTCGCCCATGGAGAGCCAGATGTCGGTGTAGAGAACATCGCAGTCCTTCGCGCCCTGCGCGACGTCGTCGGTGAACTCGAGCACCGCGCCGGTCTCGGCGGCAACGGCCTGGCACTTCTCGATCAGCCACTCCTCGGGCATGAGCTCCTTCGGGCCGCAGGCGCAGAAGTGCATGCCGAGCTTCGCGCTGACGACCATGAGGGAGTTGGCAACGTTGTTGCGGGCGTCGCCGAAGAAGGTGAGCTTGCGGCCGCGCATATCGCCGAACTCTTCGCGGGCGGTCATGATGTCGGCGAGCATCTGCGTGGGGTGGAACTGGTCGGTCAGGCCGTTCCACACGGGAACGCCGGAGTACTTCGCAAGATCTTCCACGACGGACTGCTTGAAGCCGCGGTACTCGATGCCGTCAAACATGCGGCCGAGAACCTTCGCGGTGTCGGCGAGGGATTCCTTCTTGCCCATCTGGGAAGAGCCGGAATCGAGGAACGTGACGCCCATGCCGAGATCACGCGCGCCGACTTCAAAGGCGCAGCGGGTGCGGGTGGAGGTCTTCTCAAAGAGCAGGACGATCTGCTTGTCGGAGAGCCACTTGTGCTCCACACCGTTGTTCTTCAGGCGCTTGAACTCAACGGCGAGGTCGATGAGGTAGTTGATCTCTTCCGGGGTGAAGTCAAGAAGAGTGAGGAAGCTTCTGCCGCGAATGTTGAGACCCATAATATTTTACCCTCCTATAGGAAATGATTGTAATGTGTGTTATATGAATGGGTTTATTCAGCGAATGAAAATTATTCGGCGCGGATGATCGGCATGGACATGCAGCGCGGGCCGCCGCGGCCGCGGGAAAGCTCGGCGGACGGCATTTCGAGGACCTGGATGCCCTCGTCGCGGAGAATGGCGTTGGTCACGTCGTTGCGCTCGTAAACAACGATCTTGCCCGGCGCGATGCACAGCGTGTTGGAGCCGTCGTTCCACTGCTCACGGGCCGAGGCGATGAGATCGTCGCCGCCGCAGTTGATGAGCTGGACGTGGTCGGTGCGGGTGTACTTTGCGAGAATGTCCTCCAGCTTGGAGTCGATGCGGCGGATGTGGAGATCGGTCGGATCGCTCACGCCCGGGGTGATCTCGTAAACGGTGAGAGGCCCGAGGATCGCCGGATGGATCGTGTACTTGTCGTAGTCGATCTGGGTGAACACGGTGTCGAGATGCATGAACGCGCGGCAGCTCGGGATATCGAACGCGAGCACGGTGCGGATCTTCGCTTCGGGATCGGCGAAGAGATTGCGGGACGCTTCCTCGATGGCGTCCGGAGAGGTACGCTGGGAGATGCCGATCGCGAGCGTGTCCTCGGTGAGGTTGAGCACGTCGCCGCCCTCGATGTTGGCATGGCCATCGCGGTCGTAGTAGCGCTTGACCAGACCTTCAAAATCGGGGTGGAAGCGGAAAATGTAGTCGGCGTAAATGGTCTCGCGGCAGCGGGTCGGGAAGCGCATCTTATGCAGGAACACGCCGGTGCCGACGGACGCGAACGGGTCGCGGGTGAAGTAGAGGTTGGGCATCGGATCGACGATCAGATCATCCGCCGGAGCGATCAGATCCTGCAGGGAATAAGCGGAAGCGCCGCCCATTTCCTTGAGCGTGATGCCTTCCATCGTCTTTTCAACGAGCGCCTTGCCTTCAAAATTGCCGATGAGGTACTCATAGAGCTTGTCCTGCCAGCGGCGGGTCTTGATGTTGCCCTCGGAGAGCCACTGATAAAGGAAGGGCTTCGTCTGCTCGGGATGGAGCTTGAGGACTTCCGCCATCAGGTCTTCGAGATACACGACCTCGGCGCCGTTGCTGCGCAGGATCTGCGCGAAGGCATCGTGCTCCTGCTGGGCGACCTTGAGGAACGGGATATCGTCAAAGAGAAGCTCCGGAAGACGGTCCGGCGTCAGATGAAGAAGTTCACGGCCGGGACGGTGAAGAAGTACTTTTTTCAGCGGCTTAATCTCGCTGCGAACGCAAATACCTTTCATGATTTAAATCTCCTACATAGTGTTCATAGTGTTTTTGGCTGCACCGGTCCGTAGCGCTTCCGCACCGGCACAGTGATTTACTATCCTTATCATATCCGACGAAAACTGAAATATTGGAAGAACGGTGCGGGATAAATTGTATATTTCTGCACTTATCGTTGTACAGAAAATCAACAGTTTTGCGCTTTTTCGGCAGTCATTTTCCATGCTTTAGTTTCGTAAAAGGACGAGAAAACCCGCCGGAAAAATCCGGCGGGAATGAAAAAAATAATGAATACTGGGGAATACACCCAAAAGCAGTCCGAAAAATTGGAAATATCGTTGGCGAAAGTCCTGGAACGCAAGAGAAAAGCCGCCTTTCGGCGGCTTTTCTCTTTTTCGTTTCGTATCAGCCGCCAAGTCGGCGGTTGTACGGTTTGATTTTTTGTGAATTGTATATTTTTTGTATTTTGTGCAGTTTGTGAAAATTCACGGGCTGGAAATCACATGGTCTCCGGGGCGGAAACGCCGATGAGCTGGAGCGCGTTTTTGAGCGTAATCATCGTCGCCTTGATGAGGCCGAGACGCTGGTTGGTGAGTTCGGGATCGTCGGGATTGTTGACCTTCGTGGAGTTATAATAGCTGTGGAACACCTTGACGAGCGAGATGATATACTCGGTCATCTTGTTCGGCTTGCGGTTGAGCGCGTCGGCGGCGACCTCCTTCGGGAACTCGCTGATCATCTTGAGCAGCTGCAGCTCTTTCTCGTCGGTCAGACGGTCATAGGAATCGACCGGCTTGAACTCGGGGATCTGGGGATTCTTGAGGATCGAGCACATGCGCGAGTAGGCATACTGGGCGTAGTACACGGGGTTGTTGTTGTCCTTGGAGCGGGCGAGCTTGAGATCGAGATCCATGTGCGTCGCAACGTCCTTGGAGACGAAGAACCAGCGCGCAGCGTCTACGCCGATATCCTCGCACAGCTCGCGGATGGTGATCGCGTTGCCGGTGCGCTTGGACATTTTGACTTCCTTGCCGTCTTCGACCATGCGGACCATCTGGATGAGGTCGACAGAGAGCGTGCCCTCCGGATAGCCGAGCGCGGTGAGGGCGTTCTGCATACGGGTGACGTAGGAGTGGTGGTCGGCGCCCCAGAGATTGACGAGCAGCGGGTAGCCGCGCTCGATCTTATAGACGTGGTTGGCGATATCGGGCGTCAGGTAGGAGAAAGTGCCGTCGCTCTTGCGGAGGACGCGGTCCTTGTCGTCGCCGTAGTCGGTGCTCTTGAACCAAAGCGCGCCGTCCTTTTCGTAGGTGAGGCCCATGTCGGCCATGTGCTGCAGGCAGTCGTTGATGCGCTTGGCGTTGTTCTCATAGAAGAACGTCTCATGCATCCAGCTCTGCATCGTGACGCGGTAGGCCTTGAGATCGCGGTCGATCTTTTCGAGCTCCTTCTTCTTGCCGTAGTCCATGAAGTGCGCGAGGCGCTCCTTCGGATCGGCGGTGAGCCACTTGTCGCCCTCTTCCTCGGCGAGCTGTGCGGCGATGACCTTGATATCGTCGGCGTGGTAGCCGCCCTCGGGCAGGGGGTATTCCTTGCCAAAGTGCTCAAAGTAGCGGGCGGTGAGCGATTCACCGAGCATGACGATCTGGTTGCCGGCGTCGTTGACATAGAACTCACGCAGCACGTCCCAGCCGCTGGCCTCCATCATGCGGGCGATGCAGTCGCCCCAGGCGGCGTTGCGGGCGTGGCCGCAGTGCAGATCGCCGGTCGGGTTGGCGGAGACCCACTCAAGCAGCAGGTGCTTGCCCTTGCCGGACTCGTTCTTGCCGTAATCGTCGCCGGCGGTGATGACATCGTTGATAACGGCGGTGAGGGCGCTCGCCTTGAGCTTGAAGTTGATGAAGCCGGGGCGGGCGACGGTGATGGATTCACACTCGGGCAGAAGCTCCGCAAGCTTGGCGACGAGCGGCTCGGCGATCTCCATCGGGTTGCGTCGGAGAGTGCGCGACAGCTTCATCGCAATGCTGGTGGAATAGTCACCCAGCTTGGTGTCCTGCGGCGTCTCAACGACGAGCTGGCCTTCCGCCACGTCCAGATCATAGACCTCTTTTACGGCCTTCTGCGCGGCGGCGTAAATCTTGCTTCCAAAGTCGTTCATTCAAATACTCTCCTTACACTTATATACTGCCGTAGAATGAATGCGAGTATACATACATCTCATTACTATATCATAAAATGCCCTTTATGCAACCCCTTTCTGCCGAAAATCGTTGTACAGCGGCGTTTTTCGATTGACAGTACGGGGGATTTGTGGTAATTTTTTTGAGCATACAGCCGTTCGGCGCACCATGGGGCGTTGCCGAAGCGGTCATAACGGGGCGGTCTTGAAAACGGGAGAGTATTTTGGAAGCCGTTTTTCAATTTCCCCTGTGTTTTCAACGGGTTGCGGCGACAAGAAATTAAGAGAAAATCGGGATTTCTCTCCAAGTTTCTCTCCTTTTTCCGAGAAACGTTGGAGCGGGAATACATTTGGAGATGTACCCAAGCGGTTGAAGGGAACGGTCTTGAAAACCGTGAGGTCGGCGTAGAAAACCGGCGCGGGGGTTCAAATCCCTCCATCTCCGCCAGTCAGAGCAAAGTTCGCTTTGCTCTGATTTTTTATTCGCCGCATCAGGAAATCGCGTTCAAAGCGTCCTGTAAACCGTTAGTCATAGCCGCTGCCGAGAGCCGTTTGGAATTGCATTCCAGATGCGCATAGACATTGGCTGTGGTGGAAAAGTCGCTGTGACCGAGCCATTCCTGAATCTGCTTCATGGGGACACCGTTGGCCAGCAGCAAACTGGCACAGCTGTGACGAAGATCGTGATAGCGAATTTTCCGCAGACCGTGCTTCTTCAGCAGCTTTGCAAAGGCTTCGGTGAGATAATGTGGGGAGAGCAGTTTTCCCATTTCATCCACACAGATGTAACCCGGATAGTCCTTGTTATAGCTTTTGCCGCACACACGCTGAAATTCGTTCTGCTGTTTTTTCTTGTGCTGCAAAAGCTCCTTGAAAGCCGGGATCAGGGGCAGCGTTCTCATTCTGGATTTCGTTTTGGTTATGTCCTGAGCCTTCTGTACTTGCTTTCCGTCAATGTAACAGGATACAACCGTATGCCGGATGGTGATCGTGTCGTTCTGGAAGTCGATGGCATCTCATTTCAGGCCGATAGCCTCGCTTCTGCGCAGACCATAAAACGCTCCGAGAAAGATGGGGATTTCAAGCTTACTCCCTTTTGCGGCTTCAAAGAGTTTCTGGACTTCGGCACTATCGTAAAAGCTGCCGACAAACGGGGCGGCTTTGGGGCGATCCACCTTTGCTTCAAATAGAATGCTTGAATGTCGATGGCTTTCAGTTCGGCGAGAGGGATCGCCTTCTTCTCAAAATAGGGAACAACAATTTTCTGTACAATGGACGAGTAAGAAGCATATGATCTGCGAGTTCCCAGCCGTGGTAATTCTCGTCTGACCACATTTTCCAGAACCGGAACTCCTCCTCAGACGAAAACTGCTCGGGCGTGAGCGGATGATCCTGCTCAAAGGCGTCCGGGCAGAGGATGGCGCAGCTGTTCCGCTTGTTTCGTGAATACAGGCTTTTCCTATCGTGCATTGTATGTACCTCCGATTGTTTTTGGCGGGGAAACAATCGGGGAGGGGCTACGGGTATGCAGCGATCCAGCATTGCCAGCGCGAGATAAACCAAAAGCACCCTTTCCGTGATATGTACCCCCAATACTGGGTGTCCAGTATTGGGGGTACATATCAAGACAGCCGCAACGTTTTGTCTTTCCGGCTTGTGGCAGGGGTTGCCCTACAATGGTTTCCTTGCCGCAGTCGCACCGGCATTTCCAATATCGTCACCATTTTATATTGCGCCCCTGTGTTCTTCCGGCGCAGACCGGGCAGCCGGTTCCCTGCGCTCGGCTATGGACGGACGCCTGCCACTCGTGGCCCTGCGCGCATTTCCACCAGACCTTTCTATGGGTATGCGGTGTGACGTCTGCGGGCGTTAACGGTGCGTTTTTTACGGCATCCCATTGCTTTGCCAATTCCGGATAAACGGAGGCAAGGTCGTTGCCGCCGGACTCGACCGCTTTCCCAGCGCAATAGGGGCACCCTGTTCCCGCGGAGCGGTTATATACCGCGGCCTGCCAGGAATGTCCCTTCCTGCAGTGTCACCAGAGTTTCTTTTTGCTGCCGTAGCTTACGGTTTTCGGGGTCAGCGGCGCATTCCGTTCATCCCATTGTCCCAGCAGCTCTGTATTTCCCGTATGGACGCAGCGGTCATAGAACAATTCTCGCACGTGGGTTAATTCCTTTTCGTTGGTTACGTAAATTGGTTTTTCGCATCACAGGATCTGGGGAGAGTAGGAGACGGCCAGCCGTCCGTCCCTATCCCGGGACACATGAATCTCTACCGGATTATTTCCGGCCCATTCCGGATTCTTCGCAGCGCTTTCCTTCCACTTTTGGATAAACGCCGCCGTTTCTCCGAAAAGCAGCGCCTCCGCGCTCTTTCTGGCTGCCGCAGCTTCCTCAATGCTGTCGTATGTGCCGAGAAAATACTGCTTTTTCTGAAATACGATCTTCGCCAGATACTTGCCCCGTACCAGATAAACGCCTTTATAGCCGGTGGTGTTGTCGCGGGGGAGCTTTTGACTTTGGATCATCTCCAGGCTTGTCCCGCCTACATGGGTCAGAAGAGTACCAAGCTCCTGATCGTGCTCCTTCTTCCGGCAGCCGCAGCTCTGCTGGCCGCAATACATCAGGTTGTTGTAGGAAACATCCGGCTCGTTGCCGCAATCACAGCGGCAATGCCAGATCACGAAGCCTTTTGCGTCACGCTTTTTCGTTGGGTACATCGCGGTCAGCCGGCCAAAGCGCCGCCCGGTAATATTGGAAGTAGCATAGCTCCTCACACTTTTGCAGCCGCAATGGGTCTTGCGCCCGGACACGAGCTCCGCTGCCGTGGCCTCGCAGGTGTAGCCGCAGCTGCACAGGCACGTCCAGTACGCCCCCATCTCGGTACGCTTTCTGCTGCGGCCGATCACACGCAATTCGCCGAAGGTCTGCCCAAGTAAATTGTAAGCCGTTGCCTGGTAAGCCCGTTCTTTGCGCAGACAGCCGCAGCTCTGGGAGCCGCCATATTTCAATGAACGCTCCAGTACATACCTTTCCGTACCGCAGTCGCAGCGGCAAAGATATTTCTTTTCGCCCCGCGCTGAAAAAACATATCTGTCCAGAATGGTCCAGCGTCCGAAACGCTGTCCGGGATTAAATCCGTACTCTATTTTCTTCATACCAAGTATTCACACCTCCCCGTTGGCGCGCTCACAGAAGACGGTGACGCGCTCCGTCGTGTCCCAGTTGCAGGTGTAGAGCGTAAGTGCGTAACCTCTGTTCATCACGGCGTCCGAATCGTCCGGGGAAACGCTTGTCAGTTCCCGCACGGTATAGGTAAATGCGTTCCCGTCCACATCCGTAAATGTTACGATGTCGCCCAGTTGAAGCTCGAACAGAACACCAAAATGCGTATTGTAGTTATGCCCCGCCACAACGAGATTATCATTGTACACGCTGCCGGCGTGGCGACAGGGGGAGATCTCCAAGGCAGGAAAGCTCCACGTTGCCGCGACGGGCATCGTGAGACCGTAGCCCGGAAAATCGAGATAGCCGATGTAGTCGTAGGCGCCGGAGCGCACCGTCGGCATATCGAGCGCCGGAGGCGCGGGCAGGCCGTTCGAGCCGCTCCCCGTTCCGGCGGGGGACGGCATTCCGGGAGACGACGAGACGTCAGGTGCGGGGGTCGCATCGGTCTCATCCTTTGCTTCGCGCTCAGTCATGGCGTCTTCCAGCTGTTGAAGCGTCTTTTCCGCGTTTTCCCCAGCCTTTTTATCTTCTATACGGTTATGAGAAAAAAGGAGTAGTGCGGCAAGCACCAGCACTACTCCCGCTGTCAATAAGAAGAGCCCTGTTTTGTCAAGCTTTTTCATTCTTCTTTTTCTTGGAAATGACTACGAGACCGCAAACAATCAACGCCGCTCCCAACGCGCCGAAAACGGCGACCGGCCAGTTGAGTTGACCAGTAGAAATCAAAGGATCCTTGTTGTTGAAGCCCTCCACGGTGAACAGCCAGTCCACTTCACCAACACGGTAGGCGTACTCGTTGCCGAGCTCCGCGGGAACATGAAGCACCGCTTCAAGCTTCGCGCTCTTGCCCTTGGCGAAGGTGCCGAGAAGGACACTATCGGTGAGCTGCGCGCTCTTATCGGGCGAAGCGGAGAAAATGCTCTGCTTCGTGCCGTCCGCATTCACGAGATAAATTTCCATCGAGAGCTCGGAGAGAAAGTTCGCCATGGTGGCGACGGTCTCGTCGCGCTCACCGTCTACGTTCTGCCGATCCTTGCCGTCCTCGTTTTCAAACTTCTCGTCGTAGGTGAGCGGGTTGCCCTGCTCATCGTGCGGCACGGCGCGGATGTAGAGCTTCACATAGTCAAAGCCGTTGACACTGTTTTTGATCGTGATGGTCTCGGTGCGCTCGTCGCCGGGCATGACGTCTTTAAAATTATGAAAGAGGTCGGTGTCCGTGTAGCCGCTGCCGGTGGTCTCGATCACGAGTCCGCTGGTACCGTCGCGCCGGACGACCGCATCGGCGGCGAGAGCCGGGACGGTCAGCGCCGCAGCGGCGATGAAAGCCATTCCGAGAGAAAGGAGCCTGTTTGTCATTTTTTTCACGTTCCAGCTCCTCCTTAGTTTCCGAGGGAGGGTGTTAACTTGCCATCGATGATAGTCGCACCCCATGCCTGCTGAACGGCTTCGGCGGGTTCGCTCTGGATAGCTTCTGCCAAAACTTCAACGGAAAGCGTATATTCCGGATTTTCCGGGTATGTAACCGCACAGTCCAGAGGACGCTCTTCTGTTGAACTGCCGGGGGAAACCGGCAGCGAATAGTAGAAATATCCGTCCGCGCCTTTATTCCAGTAGTTGCCCAAATTTTCTGTCAGAGTGTAGGAGTAGCCACCGGGAACAGAGACGGCAACCTTTCCGTACGTATCGCGCCACGTTACAACATAGGTGGCACGGATATAGGCGGCAGTATTGCCGGTGTTTTTAATCTGCACATTTTCCTTCGAGCCTGTTACCTCGCAGGAAACCTTGGCGTACTCGAACGTGCTTTTCATCGGCTCCGTACGGGCGACCAGAAAGGCAACGGTCGTACCAACTGCTATGCCGATCAGAAGAATCATGGATAAGAGCAAAACTGCTGCTTTGTTCGTGGGGAATCGGGGCTTGCTGTCTTTTCTGCTATGTGCTCCCGGATACATAATCGCCGTCTCCTTTCTCGATTTTCAGAGCACGCTGTACGCATTTCCGCTCAGCCATTTGGAATTGCTGACGGTGTTTGTAAATCTGACCTCATTGGTCTGCGCACCCTGCAAGGTTATACTCTGAGAGCCGCCGGTTGTGCCGCACCGCCAGTTCCAATTGGTTTCTTCTGTGACAGTATAGGAGCCAATTTTCAAATTCCTTATTGTCACAGAGCTGTTTCCTTTAACCGCTACTTTTATCCCGCTTTCCGGCAAGTCTCCGCCGGTAACAACATAGATGAATGTCTGATTCTCATCCGCAATCCCGCCGTCCTGCTTGATGGTGAGATCGGCCACGGCGTAGTCAAACTTGGCGTAGTACGTCGCGGCTTCATAGCCCATGGCGGGGGATTCTGCCGTGCCGTAATTCTTGGTCTTGTCCGGTGTCAGCTTATTGTCAGTGACCCAGCTTGGATCCACGGCTTCAGTGCAGGCTTCATCTTTGTACCAGCCGACGAACTTGAATCCGGATGCCGCCGCGGGCGTGGAACCGACCGCTGCTCCGCTCTCTACCATCACGGTTTCGCTCACCGGGGCAACGGAGCCGAAGTTCGTCGCACCCGCAGGGCCGACAGGCTCATAAAAGATGTTTACTTGCTCTTCAGTCGCTTCTTCCGTAGTCGGTTCTTCCGTCGACGCGGTCTTCTTCACATACAGATCAAACTGAACATATGCGCCGACGTTCTCCTGCCCATTGCCATCCAGGATTCCGCTTGTGAAGGCAAAGTCATCATAGTAAACATTCTCATCACACACCGTAGCTATCTGGGTTACGTTAGTCCCTTCTTTCCAGTTTCGGATTGTCTTGGACACATCATTCAACTCATACCCACTATTTTCGGCAGGCACAATTGCGAAACGAATAGGATACCCCGGACCATCTGCTTTACGCTGAAGAATGACATGGTTATTATCGCGACCGTCGCCCAGATATGCAGTGTCATACGCATTATCATCCGGATCCTTTACAACGGTGTACGGCGCGTCAATATTCACGACGCCGCTCGCGTCCGATGTTCCGGTAAACATGACCAGTCCGTCGCTCCACTCAGGCAACGGGTCATTTTCTCCGTAATACGGAGAGTAAAGATCGCGCCGCACTTCAACGGTCACACCCGGCTGCGGTATTGCTTCATTGCTATCGTCTACGCAAAAGACGTTGATTTTAATGCGGATCTGTCCCGCCGCAGGCTCTGTGACAGGGCTGTCGGTTCCCTCAGCCGCCGCAGCAGTTCCCATAACCGACGTATAGAAAGGACAGCCCTCCCCGTGTGGCTCGCCTTCGGCGGGCTTTGGGTCGCAGGTGCAGCCCTTTTCTTCCACAGAGTTCTCCGGCGTGGGGACCGGGGTATCTTCCGCGAGTGTCAAATTTTCATTCTCGGCAGACGGATCGCCGGAAAACGCCAGCGTGCCGGGAAGTGCCATGCTGATAATCAGGGTCAGACAAATGATTAGTGCGATTCCTTTTTTGCGCGTCATATAGCTCCCCCCTTACACTTTTGGCCAGCCCTGCGCGTCCATGGCAGTATTCCCGTTGTTGGCGCTCTGCGTGGCCTGTGCGAAAATATCAATCGTTGCCGTTGCATTCTGATACGCGTTGCTCATATCGGCATGAAAGCTCACGGCAGTGCAAACCGGCGCTGTGACCTCTCCGGGCTTTAAGACTTTGTTGTAATAATAGTAGCCGTCCTTCTCCGTCCAGTCGGCAGTGTTGTACGCCAGCTCCACCAGAGAAGCATCCGGTGTGATGCTCCCGGTCGGAAGAACGATTTTCTTATCCACCATCACCCGCACCCACGCGTCGGATACGCCGGTGTTTTTGATCTCCACGATTTTGGTAACGGTGGTTTCGGGCATCACGCCGGTCACATCTTCAAAGGGCTTTGTTCTCTCCTCGTCCGCCCATTCCTGCACCGCAATCTGCACGCCGCCGGTTGTGATGACGTTGTGCGCCTTGCTGTCCGCGGTGAAGTACGCAATGGTTTCGGCGGCAAACAGGGAGAAACAGAGGGCCAGCACCGACAGAATTAAAAATTTTCGCTTCACTGTTCTTCTCCTATCAAGCTATAATTGGGAAGACCTTCCCCGGATCGAAAACAAAACCGCATGGCCATGTTTGACCATATGAGAACACCCGCGTTCCCCGGGTGCTCTCATATGGTCTGTACCCCGAGGGGTACAGACCACAGAGGTAGGGAGATTAGCGCAGCCTTTCAAAGAAGCTGCGTTCCCGAAAAGCAATTACGCCTGTGCGGCGAAAGCAGTCCAAGCTGCCGTAGCATTGGCAAAGCCCTCGGACTGGATGGCGTCGGCCTCAACCAGAACAGGGAACACACCGCTGGGATAGGGGCCACTCTCGCCGAAGAGCTCTTCGCTCTGAGCACTGGTGACAGTGGTATCCATGTGAATGGTGCCCCAGACGTTCCAATAGGTCATCTCACCGGGAGCCAGCGGGTCAATGCGGGTGAAGGTGTAGACGTTGTACTTGACGCCGTCACGCTCTACGGTGCCAGACTGATCAATTGCCATGGTGAATTCTTTATCCATGGCACTGGAGGTGTACATGCTGCTGTTCAGAACTGCGGTGTCCAGATTGGCGGGGATCATCACACGGATGCGGATGTAGGCATCGTTGCTGCCGGTGTTCTTGACATAGGGCATCTTGTGATAGGAACGGCCGGGGATAAGCTGCACGTTTTCACACTTATACTCTGCCGCGTTCGCTTCGATCTGCGCATCGGTATAGAAGGTATCTCCGCCCTTATATTTGCTGGTGTTGCCGCTGCCTTCCTTGGCTACATCAGACCACAGTTCAGAAGTAGAGGTTTCGCCGTTGGCAATGCCGGCGTTCTCACGATGCAGACTGGATTCCAGCAGTTCGATTTTGACATTTCCCACAGTAAACGTATTGGTGGCAGTCTTCGTGTCGGTGAAGTAAGCAAGAGATGCGCCCACAACGGCGACCGCCAGCAGGGCGACGCAGAGGCAAAGCGCGGTGACTTTCTTTTTCATGTGCTGTTGCTCCTTTTGTGTATTATGTTTTCTACGTACATGCGCAGAAAAATGCTTGAAAATCAAGCAAGGGTTAGCTATTGCTTATGCGGCACATCTTTGCCGAACCATATGAGAGCGCCCGCGTTCACCGGGTGCTCTCATATGGTCTGTACCCCGAAGGGTACAGACCACAGAGATAGGGAGATTAGCGCAGCTCATTGAAAAAGCCGCGCAAAGGAGGAATTATTTAAAGGCAGCCCACGCAGCGGCGGCGTCGGCGAAGCCTTCCGACTGGATGGCGTCGGCCTCGACCAGAACGTTCAGGTTCATGGTCTTGGCACCGTCGGTCTCGACAACCTTGATGGCACCGGCGTCAATGGCCTTCTGGATATCGGCGCTGGTCGCAGTCTTGTTAATGCCGATGAAGTTCCAGACGTTCCACTCGGTCATAGCGCCGGCCTTCAGAGGCTCGGTACGGGTGAAGGTGTAAACGTCGTAGGTTACGCCGTCCTTGGTAACACTGGCCTTAGCAATCGCAGGAGCATTGTCCCAGCCGCCGCCCTTACCATCGATGAATTCGCCGGTGCTAAAGGAGGAGGAGCACCACTGGTTGGTGATCACGCCGCCGTCCGTCACGGCAACAAAGTCATTGTTGGCCGCAGAGGGAACCATCACGCGGATGCGGAT
>ERZ839823.342-NODE-342-length-70192-cov-30.703623_pt1 | contig 70192 bp, 54 predicted proteins | sample MGYA00519862_ERZ839823 | MGnify/ENA primary metagenome ERZ839823 (study PRJEB31850, sample SAMEA3708853) | human gut metagenome | biome: human gut; feature: human-associated habitat; material: faeces | place: China | collected 2014 ...
CGGTGAAGGCGTCCTTCAGGAATTCGCTTGCCGGCACGGTGAAGTGCTGCTGAACACCGATCAGATCGGTGAAGCGAACGGAGACATACTCGATGCCTTCCTTGTTGATAAGGGCCTCAGCATCAGCCTTGGTTTCAAGTGCAGTCACGGGACCGCTCCTTTCGAATAAGTAACTTACAGGCTCTTAGTCTAGGAACGCGCGTTTCGCTCACTCGCCAATTGGGTTACGAGAATGTTTCGTAATGACATATTCGAAGGATGATTTCGCGAAAAACTGGGGTTCAATTGTTACGAACGCTCGTATTTGCCTCTGCAAAACCGTTCAATTTGTGGACATTCGTGTCGCCATGTCGCTTGCGACGTCCATTTCTTTTCTCAAAAACCTTACCGCATGCGCGCAGGCCAGCGGAAGGTAACGGAGATATGAAAAAAGGAACCTCGATAACGTGTTCATCGAGGTTCCCATATGTAAGCCGGCTTTACGATTCCAGGAAAATCAGCGGCCACGCATAGCACGACGGCTGATGCGCTGCGGGTGCATCGGGTCGACGCCCTTCGGAATGCCCATGCCGTTCTTCATCTGCAGAGTGCGCAGACGCTCGTTGAGGATGTTCAGCTCGGTCTTGGTAAGCATGAAGCGGCTCTTCGAATGGATGGCTGCCATCAGCTTGTTCTTGTGGCTGGTCGGCTGGTAGCTCTTGCACTTGAGCACGGTCTTGCGCAGATTCTTCAGGCTCGTCTGATTCTTGCCCTGGCCGACGTAGATACGGTAGACGGGAATATCGGAACCGGCGGTCACACCCTTGATATTCTGCTCCTGACGGTCCATGGCACGCTTGACGCGATTGTAATCGCCCTCGCCGAGCAGATAGATGCCGTTGTAACCGGTGCCGCGCCAAATGGCGTCTTTGGTCTTCGGATCAACCCACACCGGCTCCTGCGGAAAGTTGAAGCCAGCCTTGTTAATGTTGCCGAGCACGCTGATGGCAGCACCCTGACGCCCTTCAAGCTTGGCGTATCCGACTTTGTCGGCACGGTTGGTGAGCATCATGGTGGCGAACAGCAGGCCAAGCATGATGGCGAGGATCATGGACGTGATCCATCCGATCACCGACCACTTGAACACGATGCCAAGCACCACGAACACAACGATCGGCGCCACGAACACGCCGCCGCACAACCACGGAAGAGCCTTATCTTCGGCGTGGGTGTACTTGAAGATCTGAATGATCTGCTTGATGGTGCTTTGCTTCTTCTTTGGCTCTTCTTTGTCTGCCATCGACTTCCTCACTTGGTTATGCGGTTACTCACACTGGAACGGTAGTTTATCAGGAACCATGCCATATCGCACGGTTTCCGCCGTTTTTCCTTGATTGACGGGGATTATCGGGTATGCAGAGGCCTGCCATCCGCCTTAAGCAGCGCCTCGCCGAACGATTCACTGAAGGTGGGATGCGGGTGAATGAGCCTCGCCGCGGCGGCGAGCGGCACCCGGTTGCCGACCAATTGTTCGGCTTCCGCGATCAGATCGCTGGCGATCGGGCTGACGATATGCACGCCAAGCACGAGGGGAACATCCGGAGCGCCTGCCAGCGCACCGCTGACGATGGTCATGGATCCGCCTTCCCCACTCATGAGCATACGCGAGTTGGACAACATGGGATATGCGGTTTCCTGCGGATTGATGATGGTTTCACACGATTTCGCATCGTCGAGTGCAAGACCGACGCTTGCCGCTTCAGGGAAAGAGAACACGACTTGCGGCACGGTTTCGTCGGATACCGGCTTGGGGTCAAGTCCTGCGATGGTTTCGGCGATGGTGATGCCCTGTTCAAACGCGCGATGAGCCAAAGCATGCCCCGGAGTGATGTCGCCCAAGGCCCATACGCCCTCCACATTCGTACGCCCATACGCGTCGGTCGAAACATGACCGCGTTCCTCCAATTCGATGCCGTTGGATGTGAACCAGCCGGCATCGGTGTTCGGCATACGTCCGATAGCAGCAAGCACCACTTCACCATATGCGGTGCGCTCCTCCTCGCCGCCGCCTTGCCTGTAATGCACGGTGGCGCCCAAATTCGCACCGGTATCCACGTAATCCACCGACGTACGCGTCACCACGCTGATGCCGCGACGTTTGAGCTCGCGGGTCAACGTCATCGAAGCCCGCTTCTCCCAAGACGACAGCACGCGGTCCTTGCGGATCAGCAACGTCACTTCGCATCCCGCGGCATTCCACAACGAAGCGAATTCCAACGCCACCGCACCCGCTCCGACAATCACCGCACTGGACGGGAACGTATCCAATTCCAAAGCCTGCGTCGAATCGATCAACGCGCCTGAAAACGGGTTGCCCGGCAATGGTAACGGTCGCGATCCGGTCGCCAGCACAATATCTTCGCCTTTGATGGTAAGCTCCGACCCGACGGGGTCCTCCACTCCCGCCTTGAAGGAACGCATGACCTGCGCTTCTCCCCCGGCCGGCGCGACATGCACATCATGAACGTCCCTCAACTCAGCCTCGCCGCGGAACACCGTGACGCCGCGATGCGACAGCAATCCCGCCAACCCCTTCGTCATCGTCTCCACCGTGGACGTACGGAAGTCACGTAATTTGCCGAAATCAATGCTCTGTAAGGTGGCACTGATGCCCATACGTTCCGCCTGGCGTATGTTCTGCGCACTGTGTGCGGCCGTCAGCAACGCCTTCGACGGAATGCAACCACGATTGAGGCAGGTGCCTCCCAACGTTTTGTCGCGTTCGATGAGCGCCACCGTTTTGCCGAGCTGCGCGGCGCGCAATGCCGTGGAATATCCTCCTGGCCCCGCTCCGATGATGACAATGTCGAAATGCTGTTCAGTCATGCCTGCCCTCGTTGATTCGTGCGTTACAACTGGTTACATGGTAATGGAAAAGCCGTCGGTTTTCGCCGACGGCTTGAAAAAGCAACTGCGATTCTCGCAGAATGGATCACTCGGGCCAGTGTCCACGCTTCTGATAGCGCGGCTTCGGCAGACGCCAGCGACGCATCTGGATGGCACGGCTCCACGCGTAGGAACCGGAACGCATGCCCTTGGCTACGGACTGCTCGCCGAACTTTTCAATGAGCTTCTTCTTGAGCTTGCGCCACATGATCACGATGTCGATGATCACCGCAAACAGATAGATGTACATAAGCAGCATCAACGGCAATGCCAACGCCGGCCACTTGTAGGTCACGAAAATCGAACCGATCAAAATGACGAAGGCGACCGGAATGAAGAACTCACCCAAGTTGAAGCGGGCATCGACGTAGTCGCGGATGTATATACGCCACGGCAGACGCTCGGACTTCGGCATATGGTTGATGTCGCCCTTCTGCATGGCATCGTATTCGGCGTTTTCACGCTCGCGCATACGCGCCTTGGCGGCCTTGCGGCTCGCTTCACGATCCTTGGGAACCAGCGGACGGAGATTCTGCGCCTGGGCATCCTTGCGCTTCGGCGTCGGACGCCCCTTGCCGGCAGTAGGCTCCGCAGCCTTCTTCCCGACAGGCTCCTGGTCCGCATCTTCCTTCTTATTAAACACACTCATGCCTATAGAGCGTAAATTGACGTATCGACGCCTTGCCTCATTCATGTCAACGATTGGACGTGATTGGTTCGACGGATACAATGGTCATTCGATAGCATGCGGCGGCACGTTTCCAAGATGCGTATATGCCGCATATATAAGAAGGAGCAGTATGGCAGTTTTACATGCCGATGAGATTCGCGCGCGCGTCGAAACGGATTTTGACCGCATTGTCGACGTGCTGAACAAGAAAATCGCGTTGCAGTCCATTTCCGCAAAAGGCATTACCGCGGATCATATGAAACAGTCCGCGCAATTCGTGGCCGAAGAGCTGAACAAGGTAGGTGTCGATGCGCATGTGGTGCAGTCGCACAATCCCGATGGCACGCCGGGCGCTTGGGAGGTCATCGGTTCGAAAATCGTCGATATCGACGCTCCAACCGTGCTGTTGTACGCGCATCACGACGTGCAGCCGGTGCCCGATGCCAGCGTATGGAACACCGACCCATTCGTCGGCACGGTAATCGACACACGCCTGTACGGACGCGGCGCGGCCGATGATGGCGGCGGAATCGCCATTCATTCCGGCGCATTGCAGGCGCTCGGCGACGATTTGAAGGTCAATATCAAGGTCTTCATCGAAGGCGAAGAGGAAATGGGATCGCCAAGCTTCATTCCCTTCATCGAGGAGCATAAGGACGAATTCGATTCCGATGTGATCATCGTCGCCGACTCGGGCAATTGGTCCGCTGAAATCCCCTCGCTCACCACGTCGCTGCGAGGCAATACCGATATTGACGTGCACGTCAAGGCGCTGCATCATCCGGTGCATTCCGGCCAGTACGGCGGACCGATCCTCGATGCGAACACGCTTGCCTCCATGCTGATCGCTTCCATGTATGACGAGCATGGCGATTTGGTGGTGCCGGGCATCGCATCGGAGGAACCGATCGGCGGACTGCAGCGAGATATGGATGAGGCAACCGTACGTGCGGACGCCGGCATCGTCGACTCTTATCATCTGGCCGGTACCGGTTCCCTGGCCGCACGTCTGTGGACCAAGCCGAGCGTGACCGTCATCGGCTTCGATGCTCATCCAGTGGAGGGATCGTTCAACGTGATCTCCCCTGAAACGACGTTCCGTCTCAGCCTGCGCACCGCTCCAAACCAGCGTCCGGAAGAGGCTCAGGAAGCACTTGCCAGGTTCATGGTCGAGCATGCTCCGTTTGGCGCCGAAGTGTGGGTCGACAAGCTTGATAATGGCATGGGTTGGGCCATGGATCCAAATGCCGAGGCTACCAAAGACGCCATGGACGCCATGGAAGAGGCGTTTGGCGTGGCTCCGGTCAATAAGGGCGAAGGTGGCTCGATTCCGTTCATTCCGGAATTGCAGCGTATTTTCCCGGACGCGCAGGTGCTGGTCACCGGTCCCGAGGATCCGAAGGCCAACGCGCACAGCCCGAACGAATCCATCAGTCTTCCCAGCCTGAAAAACAATGTGATCACCGAAGCGCTGCTGCTTGACAAGCTTGCCAAGTAGCGGATATCACATATCTTTTTGAGAAAAACAACGGGCAAATGCGAAGGGCGTTCCATTCCATACAACGAATGAAACGCCTTTCGCAAATCCGCCGCGCATTCAACAAACCTCGTACTGCGCAGCCCTGCTCCGATTAATTGCCAGTGCCGGTAAAAGCCCAATGCCAGTAACCGGTGAAATAAGCGCAAGACAACGCAATCACCGGCACGGCCACGCAAATCACGTAAAACAGCCAATCGACGGCATGTAAGCTCGATTTCCTAGCCTGGCTTCGCGGAGCATCCGCGCCGAAACCACGAGCTTCCATGGCGGTGGCGAGTTTCGTGCCGCGTCGAATCGACACGACCAGCAGACTGAACGCCTGCGAGAACACACGTTTGACGGCGCTGCCGTCGCCCAATCCACGAGAACGACGGGACTGCCCAAGCGCACGCCAATCATCCTGCAGCAAAGTAAACATGCGCATGCCAGCCAAACCGCCATACACGAAACGCGACGGCAAATGCAGAATCTGCACCAGACCATCGGCCAAATCAGTCGGATCAAGACCAAGCGCAAGAATCACGCCGGGAACGGCAATGGCCGCCACACGCAGGAACGTGGCCAACGCCAAGTACAACGATCCCTGCGAAATCACAACGACATCACCGAGATTGACCAGCACGGCCCCGGAGGTCTTGCCATACAACGACACGGAAATGAAACTTCCCGAAGCGGCAATCCACACCGGCCAGGTTTTACGAAGCACCGTCCACGGAGCGACGCCGCCAATCCAGAGCAACAACACCTCCAATGCGAGTGCCACGGACGCGGAGACCACGTCCAGCGTCACGAACATGGGAATACATAGTATCAGCGCGCCGATGAAACGGCTGACCGGATTGATTTTTGCCACGAACCATGACGGCGATGCCGGCTTGGCATCGTCATGACGTTCCTTGTGCGGTACCACGCTGATGGTTTCCAACTGTTCCATCTCACTCCCCCTCGCTTACGAGAACGCGACGCGCTCCCAACGTTTCGATCAATGGTTCGTCATGGGTGACCATGATGACGGAACAGCCGGCGTCACGCGCACCGGCGATCAGTTTCACCATTTCCGTCCATGTGGTGAAGTCTTGGCCGAACGTCGGCTCGTCCATCACCAAGACTTTCGGCGCGACGGCCAGCATGGAGGCAACGGAAAGCCTTCTTTTTTCGCCGCCCGATAATGTGAACGGATTAGCTTGAGCGAATCTAGCAAGATTCATACGCTCAAGCATGTTGTCGGCTATAGCGTAAGACTCTTCTTCGCTCTTGCCCATGGATTTGGGGCCGACCGCCGCTTCGTCACGCACGCTGGATGCGACGAACTGGTGTTCCGGCTCCTGGAACACCATGCCGATCCGTCCGAGCAGATCCCGACTTTTCCAAGTGAAGACGTCGTTCTCCCTACGTGCGGGAACCATGGTCTCATCCATACTCACACGGCCGGAAATCGGCTTGAGCAAGCCGGCCAAAGTCAACGCGAGCGTGGATTTTCCCACGCCGTTTTTGCCGGTCAGTGCGGTGATCTCGCCAGCATGGAACACGAGGTTCACATGCTCGCCAAGCGCGAAGTCACGCCCGAAGCTGAGATCCTCCGTTCGCAGAACAACATCTCCCGACGATTGGCTGGATTCGGGGGTATGACTTTCGATGGTGCGTCCTGGAACCCATGCGCCGCCCTTTGCGAGCACCGATGCCATGCTGCCGAACACTTCTTCCGGAGTGCCGTCTGCGATGACGCCGCTGACATGCGAGTCGGCCTCCGGCTTGCCGAGTACGATAACCCGATCCACCAGATCAAGCCATACGTCAATATGGTGTTCCACCACCACCAAGGTTTCACGGGTCTGTTCCAGCACATGGCGTACCGCATCATGCACTTCCTTGACGCCCTCCGGATCGAGGTTGGCCGTCGGTTCGTCGAGCAGCAGCAGTCCGGGATGCATGGCGAGCACGCCGGCCAAGGCCAGACGCTGGCGCTGGCCGCCGGACAGTCTGCGTGTGGAGCGGTCAAGTTTCATGTAGCCGAGTCCAACAATGTCGAGCGAGGAACGGACCCTGCTCCAAATCTCATCTTTCGGCAGATTCAGATTTTCACAACCGAAAGCGGTGTCATCGCCCACACGTTCCAGAATCGTCTGCGCGTCAGGATCCTGCAACACCAATCCGGAACGTCCGCGTGCCTGACGGGCGTCCACTCCGTCAATCAGCAGCTCTCCTTCAAGCTCGCCTTCGTCATCGCCGCCGAGCACGCCGGCAAGACCGGACATCAACGTCGATTTTCCAGCGCCGGAAGCGCCCAACAACAACACGCGCTCCCCTGGCTGTATGGTGAAATCCACATGCCTTAACGCGAAATCCTTACGTGAGGCGTGTCGCCATCCCCAATCGCGTGCGACCACCCCGGCTGCGGAAAACGATTTTTCTGCATCAGTACCCATGAATCGTTCTTTCATTTCTCTTGCATTCCGCGTTTGCAGAACGAACACGCATCAAAGAAGTCCCGTATCCACCACTGTGAATGCGATACGGGACTTCATTAACGAATCGTCATACCAAGGCCTTCGCACGGCCGGATTCGAAACGGTCAAGCACGCCTGTTTTAGCGATGGCCTGCTGCAGCAGATACATCAGGACTCCAGCCACCAGAGCGCCGGAAATAACGGAAGTGACGCAGCTGACGGCAATACGCAAACCTGCCCAAGCAGGATTCACGGTCCAGTTATACAGGAAGCATCCCAAGCCGGCGAGGGTTCCAGCGATGGTGGTCGACAGCAAATCCCAACGTTTGTATGCAAAAATCGCAAAACCGATTTCGGCAGTGAGGCCTTGGCAGATACCGATAATCAAAGAACCGCCGATGCCCCACGGATTGCCCATGGCAAGCTCCAGAGCGGCGGCAAGGGTTTCAGCGAACAACGCAGCACCAGGCTTTCGCACGATGATGGCGGCCAGCGGACCCGCAAACAGCCAGATGCCGTTCAACAAGCCTTCGAAGCCCGGCGTCACCGCTTCGAAAAGCGTAATCGGAGCGGCGCAGATGACATCCCAGCCCCAGAAAATCACGCCAGCCGCAACCGCGATGATAGCGGCCACGACGATGTCAACAACTCGCCATTTATTGTTATGCTTCTTCACCACGGAAAATTCATTTACGGTCATGAATGTGCCTTTCTCTATGTCAAGGCACGGGAAAAGAGAGACGTCCGTGCGCCGGCATTACCCGGTATACGTTCATACGGTTGAAGCGCTTGCTTCCTCTCAGCCATACGGCCCCCGTGTCTGCGCTTGATACTACACAAGGCACAAGATTTTCACAAGGGTCATTTCATTTCGCTTCGTTTTCCACCCAGACGTTCCCCGGATGAGCTGTGAATCCGCAGCCGCATTAGGCCACTGTCCATACCGCAGGTCATGACGGCCTGGATACGTGCCCCGCACATCACATAGGTCTGTGCATCAACGATTCGGCCAGATTCCTGAACGTCTCGCCAATGCCATCGGCGCGCAACGCGCCATCCTCGTTCAACACGGCGGGGCGGCCGGCCTCACCGGTCTCACGCAATTCCGGCTCCAACGGTAGCTGTGCGAGCAAAGGAACATCATAGCCAAGGCTTTCGGTCAACTGCTCCGACACACGCGCACCCCCACCTTCGCCGAAAATCCGCAGGCGTTCGCCCTGATGCTCGTAATAGCTCATGTTCTCCACAACGCCGCGTACCTTCATCGGTACCTGCAATGCCACCAGGCCGGAGCGGACCGCAATGTCCGAGGCGGATGGCTGCGGCGTGGTGACCACCACCAGTTCCGCGTTCGGCAGAGCCTGCGCCACGGAAATCGCCATGTCGCCGGTACCTGGTGCCAAGTCGAGCAGCAGCACGTCAGGCTCGCCCCACCATACGTCTGAAAGGAATTGTTCAAGAGAACGCTGCAATCGCGGGCCTCGCCAAAGGATCGCACGATCGGCGCCGGCAAACATGCCGATGGAAATCAATTTCACACCCCATGCGGTAACTGGCATGAGCATGCCGTTCAGATTGGTGGGTTGCGCATGCACGCCGAACAGTCGCGGCAGTGAGAAACCATAGATGTCGGCGTCGATGGCGGCCGTGTCGTACCCCAATGCGGCAAATGTGGCAGCAAGATTCGCAGTGACGGAAGACTTGCCGACGCCTCCTTTGCCGGATGCTATGGCGAAAATACGGGTTTTGATGCCCGGCTTGTTGAACGGATTCTGTTTGCGTTCGGCCTTGAGGCCTGCCACAAGTTGGGTGAGCTTGTCTTGACTCATGGACCCGACTTCGATGCGCGGCAGCAATGTCGCTTCCGGATATGACGACACCGCTCCGTTGATCTGGTTGGTGATAGTCTGCGACAGTGGACAGCCTTCCACCGTCAGTTCGACCTCCACACGAACCTCGTAGGTGTTCGCCTTACCTTCCACCGGTATCGCGTCTATGGCTGCGATCATGCCCAAATCGGTCACGGATCGGCCCAGTTCCGGGTCGATTACTTTGCTGAGTCGCTCATAGATGCGCGCTTCGATGGTGCGCTCGTCAGTCATGGTTCCTCCTTTAGCCGCGTACCAGACTAGCGTCTGGAAGCGCGGCATGCCAGAGCCTTCTTGTGATTACGTTGCCAATTTGACGTGCCGGTGTCATACCGTTCCGTTTTCCAGCAGTATTTTGAACTGGTCCTCGTTTAGCATGGGAACGCCTAATTCCTCGGCTTTGGCGGCTTTGGCACCAGCGTTTTCGCCGACGACCACCCAATCGGTTTTCTTGCTGACCGATCCTGCGGCCTTTCCACCGCGGGAGATAATCGCCTCTTTGGCGGAATCCCGCGAGAAATCAACCAACGAACCAGTGACGACCACTGTCTTGCCTTCCAGTGTCTGCGGCAGAGCACTGGTCTGTGCCTGTCCGACTCCCACTCCGGCTGCCTTCCATGCTTCCAGCACCATGCCACGCCAATCGCCTGGATTCTTGGCCGAAGCAAACCAAGTGACCACGGATTCGGCAATTTCCGGACCGATGCCGTCTATCTGTGACAGTTCATCCACGCTGGCTTGTTCGATGGCGTCGAGCGAACCGAATGTGTTGGCGATGGTACGCGCCGTGGGAGGACCGAGCCGTCGAATGGACAGGGCCACAAGCACACGCCATAGGTCGGCATGGCGCGCCTTGTCCATTTCGTCAAGCATTTTCCTCGTGTTTTCCGCGGGGCGTATATATATCGGCTGCACACTGGATGTTCCGGAACGCGACACCTTGGTTTCCTCGCGAACGACCACGGCATCTTCAGGCACGTCATATTCGGGATATTCCGCGGATTCGTCGACGGAGTCCTTACGTTTTCTTGCAACTGTAGGAGCTGTCCAGAACGCCGGAACCTGATGCCACAGTCCCGATCCGCCAATGCGTTTGCGTATCTTTTTCGGTTTGCCGTTCTTGCCGATGGTTTCGTGGATTTCGATGATCGGCGCTTCACGCCATACGCGAACATCCTGCAGATCGGCGGACGTCAACGAAAACAGACCGGCTTCGCTGGACAGCACCGGTGTTTGGCGGGCCGGCAGCTCCAGACCTTCCACAGGCTCGTACGGTTCGGGCTCCGCGCCCGGCTCCACCACGATTTCCGTGATGTTCGGCGCGTAGGTGGCCGTCGAATCGGGACGGTCCTCTTCCGGATTCGTCAAAGCGATGGCGGATTGGTCGCCTAAATGCTCGATATCGAACGCTTTCCTGGAGGCCAGATTGATGATGCGTTCGGTCAACTGTGCCGGGCAGGATTCCACGTTCGGGCAGCGGATGTCCTTGTCCCCCTCTTTGGCCGGAGCGAGTTCCGCCCCGCAGCTCGGGCAGTGCGAAGGCATCACGAAACGGCGCAGCTGGCCTTCGTGTCCTTCCCTGCGTTCCAGCACAGGACCTACGAGTTCGGGAATCACATCGCCCGCCTTACGCACCACAACGGTGTCTCCGATGAGCACACCCTTGCGTTCCACTTCGAATGGATTGTGCAAGGTGGTTCTCGACACCGTCGAACCCGCAACATATACGGGCTTCAATATGGCCACTGGGGTCACACGGCCGGTGCGCCCCACCTGCACGGTGATGTCAAGCAGTTCCGTATTGACTTCCTCCGGCGGGTACTTGTAGGCGATGGACCAACGCGGAGCACGCGAGGTCGCGCCCAACGATCGTTGCAATCCCAAATCATCCACTTTTACGACAATGCCGTCGAGCGCGTGTTCGATGTCTCCACGATGCTCGCCGTAGTAATCGATCATGTCGAGAATCTGGCTGAATGTGGTGACCTCACGGTTATGTGGCGAAACGGGTATGCCCCACTTCTTATACAACCCATACGCTTCGGATTGGTTGTTGACCGCATCATGGTCGGCACCACGTTTGGCGCCCCACTGGAGCGTTCCAATGCCATGCGCATAGAAGCTCAGCCTTCTGGTGGCGGTGATGCGCGGATCCTTCTGCCGCAGGCTTCCGGCAGCCGCGTTACGTGGATTGGCGAAAGGCGCGCGCCCAGCATCCTCGTTTTCTTTGTTGAGCGTGTTGAAATCGTCCCATCGCATGAAGACCTCACCGCGGATCTCCACGAATTCGGGAATGTCTTCTTCCGGTCCCGCAAGATTCTGCGGAATGGTGGAGATGGTGCGCACATTGAGCGTGATATCCTCGCCGATCACGCCGTCACCTCTGGTCAGACCTTGCTCGAGCACGCCGTTACGGTAGATGAGGTTAAGCGCAAGACCGTCGATTTTCACTTCGCATGTCATCGGCAAAGGCTTCGTCTCAGGCCAATCAAGTCCCCGAATAACACCGTCGTACCATTCATGCAGTTCCTCAAGCGAAAAGACATCGTCAAGACTCATCATGCGAGACGGGTGGCGTACCGATGCGAAATCATTGGAGAAGGTGCCTCCGACACGATGCGTCGGCGATTGCGCGGAATCGAGGGATGGGAACTGGGCTTCCAACGCCTGTAGACAACGTATTCTCGCATCATAGGCGGCGTCGGACGAGACCGGCGCGTCATCGATGTAGTATGCGATCTGGTCGGATTCCACCCACGCCGCCACACGCGCCCACAATCGAGCCGCGGCTTCAGCACTGATGGACGAGACATCAAGTCGGGTCAACCGCATAGCGTCGGCATCGGTTGGCTGCAATGCGGCGATCCAGCGTTCACTGCCCGGCGCATATGAGCTGACTCCCCCGTCGGGAACCACAGCGGTTGACGCGGAGCCCGTATCGCCGCCCATTTCAGAAGCGTCAAAATCCCATGCGAGTTGTTCGGAATCGTCATGCCTTGTCATTGTCATTGCCTTGTCACTGTCTTCAATGTTTTGCCGGTCAGAGCCGCCATGCACACATTATCGCACAAATGTTCGATTTGCTGCATCGCCAACGTCTGTTTGGCGCACTGCGGAAAGCACGCCGTTCAGTTGTTCAACGACCTCAGGAACTGCATCTGCACCACGTCGGCACCGTCGCGCTCCTCGTCATCCATCCTTGAAGCGGCAACCGAAAGCGTACGTGCCGGCACGAACATGCCTTCATCCACACAGACCCGCGCGGCCTTTCGTACCAAGGATGCGACCTGGGTATTGGGCCATACCGGCAGTCCCGCTTGGGTAAGCACGTGCATGGCTTCCGGAACGTCGGTGGGCACCGGAATGCATTGCGATTGCGCGCGTCCGATCAATTCCTGCAGCTCGCTCTCCAGCATGGCGATTCGCCCGGGGGCAATCTCCTCGCTCATGATGTACGCGGCGGCCGCGATGTCGAAGTGGTCGCACATCCATTCCGCATAGGCGAGTCTGTAATAGGCGAACGACGCATCCTCACGGTCAAGTGCGACGTGCAACGCGTTGAGGCAAGCCGCTCTGGCCGGATCCCAATCCTCGGCGCGCGCCAGTTGAACCGCCAGCTTGAGATGGGAAAGCGGGTAGGCCGGCGCATATCGCACCATCGCATTGAGATGCGGCAACGCGGCCTTCACGCCTTTGACCTGTGCAAGCACGTCGGCGAGTTCCATATGCGCGTAGAACAGATTGTCCGGAATCAGCACGGTCCGTTCGCCTTCCGTGGCGAACATGCGATTGTAGATGACGCGTTCCGCATACGAGTTGAAATACCGCGGCACGCCCGGATTCGAAGCGAACAGTCGGTCCATTCGCCCCAACGCCGCTTCGGCCAGTTCCACGCTTTGGTCGACCTGTCCTGAGAACAGCAGGTCTCTCGCCTTGATGCGTTCCGCGTCAAGCTCGTCGGCCAAGCGGAAGGAGAAGTCCGGAGTGTCTTTGCCATCGATGAGCGCACTCGTCACCTGCGGAGCCAACGACGTCAATTCCGGGTCGGCAATGGTGTTGATGACGTCCATGGCCTGCTTTGCCTTGGCCACCGATTCCAGATGGGAGTCCTGCGCGATTCTGTGGAATTCGCCAACCGCGCGCTGCAGCAGGTCGACGCGCTGAATGGACAACCCCGACATGTCACGGCAGCCGAACAGCTGTGCCGTGTCATGGTCGAATATGGCGTCGGAAAGCTCAGGCTCCTCCTGACTTCCGGATGGGGAGAAACGACTATCGCGCAAATCGAACGTGGCGTCCACTGGCTTCAATGCGCCGAGGCCGTCCACATCCATTTCCGCATCGAACATACGGTATGTGCCTGTTGGATCAGACAATCCGCACTCGCCCAGACGCTCCATGAATTCGCTTCTGGTGAAGGTGACCGTCACCAGATTGCGTACGGTCGGATTCTTGCGAAGCTGGCTTAATGGATCATCACCATTCCCATCGAAATCGCCGAAGCCGATCAGTCCCGCGTCAAGAGCGCCATCATGCACGCCCTGTGCGGAACCGTCGTCCACGCTAGAGGAATCGTTCGCAGTCTCGTCGGGAACCGCGAACGTCACTTCGTCGAAGTCGATATCCCGCATCAGATCCTCGAATTGGCTGTTCAACGCATCATCCGTATCCTCGGAGTTGACGCCATCAACGCCCATGTCGGCGGATCTCGGCGCCACCGGACGGGACGGGTCTCCGTGGAAATCGCCGTCCTTCGGATCGGCCTTGGACCCAGAAACACCCATATCTCCAGTACGAATGCGTTCGAAAGCCGCCAAAGCCTCGCTCATCAGCTCGCTGATGGCGGAATCCTGCTCGGCCACGGCCTCTTCCAAACCAATCGAATCGATATGCATCGACACACGCTGTATGCCCGGATCGGCGCCAAAACTCAACGCGGCCATCATCAGCCCAACACGCAGATTGTAGTCCGCGCTCATGCGGGCACGTTCGGCGTCCGTCATATCCACCCATGCGTGGCGGGACACGTCATATTTGGTGGATGGCATCATGGAAACGCCGGCAGAGGTGAAACCGATGGCCATATTGCCGTCTTGGAGGCTGCATCGGAAGTCCACGTCGAAGCGGTATGGCAGGCGCATGCTGCGCAATAGTCTCGACATTGTCTGGCGGTATACCCATTCCGAACCGCCTTCGGCTCCGAAGGCGGTACCATCCTCGCCGTCCTTCGTGTTTTCGGCGATGGAACGTCTGGTTTCCGCGGCGATGTCCACCAGGCGCATGACGGCTTGGACGCCGTCATCCTGCTGTGAGTCGAGGATCGCGCCGAATTCGTCGTCCGGTTTCAATGCGATCAGCGCCGGATTTTCCAGTAGCGCCATGTCGATTTGCGCGGCTTCCGCGCGGGTTACGGTGTCTTCTGTGGGCAGCTTGCCGATACGGGCGTTGCGTTCCAGCCATGAACTGACTGCGGCGAAACGGTTGAGGTTGCCTTCGATGTTCAGCGCGCGCAGCGATGCCGAGAACGGCAGTGTGGAATCCCAAGCGAAGAAATAGCAGCCCGAGTAGCTGGACGTGTATAGGTGCAATGGTTCCGCGCCGTGTACTGCTTCGAGCCCTTGGTCTTTGTCAAGGGCGCCTGCCTCGCGCATGAGGTCGGCGAAATAATCCTCAAGTCCGGATGCGCGCATGCCATGAGAGCGTGCGCTCATCGTGTCTCTGATGGATCGGCGGATCGCGCCCATCGGCGCCTCTCGGTTGAGCCTGCGGAAGATGTTGCCCGTGCCGAATCCCACGAGTAGCCCGTTCATTTGCGGCAGCATGTAGGCTGCGAAGAATGCGATGGTGATGGCATCCCTGTATTCCAGATCGAATCGCATGGTTTCCGGCAGGTTGGCACGCATCTGTTCGAGCGTGTAGCGGTTGCCGACTTTCAGCCAGGATGCGAGCCATATCATGCGGCCACCGGGCATGCGTCCCACGACACCGCCTTGCGACGCGCGCACCATCTTCGGCGCGCCGTTTGTCGCATGTCCGAATCGTGGACCGTCTGGCAGGGTGAGGGTTTCTTCTTTGACGAATATGAATCGTGGTTCCAGATCCTGCACGTCCATTTCGGGATTGGTGCCCGCGAAGACGCGTGCTTTGCTGTCGGCGAGCGCGATTTGCGCGAAGTGGTTGTTGTCGGTGAATAGTCCGATGGAGAAGGCTTTGCCTTGGGTTTGTGGCAGTTGCGCCCAGCCGAGTTGGAGTGTGCTTGGTATGCCTTCGAAGCCTTTGATGATGTGTCGTTTGATGAGTGGGTTGAGTTTGATGGCGTTGCGGGTGAGTTCATCGACGATGTCGTCTGGCGTGTCGAGGGCTTTGCCGAAGGGGTTGGCGTCGGCGGTGTTGTGGGGGTGTTTGTTGTGGTTGATGAGTTGTCGTACCCCTTGCATGGCGTGGTTGAGCATGGTCCGTCCTTGGTGTGGATGGTGTGCTGATGGCGATGCTGGTGTGAGGTGTGACATGTGGGCCATTCTTTCAATTCAATGCGACATGCAGCCTTTAGAATAAAGTTCGTGACTTTTTCGAAACAGCGTTTTCAGGCGCGTCATCGTGTGTGCGCAGCTATTGTAGCCGCTTTTGTTGTGGTGGTGTTGGTTGAGTGCGTGTTGTGCAATGTGCCGTTTTTCCGCTCGTTGGCGGCGTCGGGTGATTCGGCGGCTGCGTATAACACGTTGGGGCCGGGGCTTGAGCGTCGTGATGACGGGTTGTTGGAGGTTACTGATCCGACGCAGGCGTATTTGCAGGTGGCTGCGGATGGTTCGTCTGAGTATGTGCGGATCGTGCCGGTGTCCGATGAGGTTATGGGTGGTGTGCCTGCCGGTTCGCGCGTGTTGCGTACGGTGCGTGTTCGTGCGGATGCGGATCGTGTGGCTGGTTCGTTGTGTTCGGTGTCGTTGGATTCGTCTCGTTCGTTGTATGTGAGGGCTGCGGCCGGTCGTACGGTGCGCGTGCAGGTGGTGGAGCCGAAGGGGTCATTGATTCCGTTTGATGCGGTTCGCGCGAATGTGCGTGTGCCGTTTTCGGTGAGTCCGTTGCGTGTGGCGTTGTTGGTGTTGGTGATGGTGTTGGTGGCGTTGTGGCGTCCGGGCTCGCGCCTGTGGAAGGTGCCGTTGAATACGTCGAGTGTGCGTCAGCGTGTGACGTTGGGCGTGTTGTTGACGGTTCCTGGGTTGGTGACTGTTGCGGCGGTGGCGTGGCAGTTGGTGTCTGCGGTGCCGTTGAGTTTTCATACGGATGGCATGTATACGTATGATTACGATCAGTATGATCATGTGGCTCGGGCGTTGCTTGATGGTCATGCGTGGCTTGATTTGGATGTGCCCGACGCGTTGCGCGATGCGGATAATCCGTATGATGTGACGACTCGTCAGCAATTGCTTGCCGATGGTGTGAGTCCGGTGTATTGGGATTATGCGTTTTTTGATGGTCGTTGGTATTCGTATTTTGGCGTGGTGCCGGCGTTGCTGTTGTTCGTGCCGTATCGTGCGATAACGTCGTTGTGGGTTGATGGTGGTCTGATGATGCCGTCTGGCGCTGCGGTGCCGCTGCTGATGTTTGTTTTTTTGGTGTTCGCGTGCCTGTTGACGATTCGCGTGATCGAGCGTGTGCGTCCGCATGTTTCGCTGGCTGCGGTCAGTATGTTGTGCGTGTTTGTGGTTTTGGCGTCGAACGCCCCGTACTTGTGGTATCGGACGAATTTTTATTCGGTGCCGATTGCGGCGTCCTTGTTGTTGAGCACGTTGGGCTTATGGCTATGGATGGGTGCGGTGCACCCGAACGCGGCCGATGCCGGTGGCGATGGTGGTGCGAATACGGTCGAATCGTTGTCGCTGCCTCGTTTGGCTGCCGGTTCGGTGTGTATTGCCGCGAATGTGGGTTGCCGTCCGTCGTTTGTGGTGGTGGCGTTTGCCGCGTTCCCGTTGTTCTGGCCGCAGATTCGTGCGATTGTGGGGCAGTTGCGTGCCATCGCGTCTGGTTCCGGCGTGCGTGGGCGTGCACGCACCGTGTTGCATGCGTTGCGCACGCCTTTGGCCGTGCTGGTGCCCGCATTGGTTGTGGTGGTGCCCTTGTTCGCCTATAACATGGTGCGTTTCTCCTCGCCGTTCGATTTCGGTTCGTCGTATCAGCTGACGGTTACGGATATGACGAGTTACCATCAGTCGTGGTCGAATTTTGTTTGGACGGTCGCATATTACCTGTTTCTGCCGTTGCGTTGGACGGATACGTTCCCGTTCCTTGCCGTCGATCCCGCGCCTTTGAAGGATTGGGGGTTTGCGGAGGCGATGCCCGGAGGCCTGTTCGTCATGGTTCCGCTTGCTTTGGCTGCGTTGGCTTGCCCGTTCCTACGTAAGCGCATGCGCGTTCGTGGCCATGCCGGCATGTGGCCCACATTGGTGATGTTCCTGCTGTTGGGTTTGCTGATCGTGGCTCTTGACGCGCGGCTGGGTGGCCTTGGATGGCGTTATATCGCCGATTTCGGCTGGCTGTTTGCGTTGGCTTCGCTTCCTTTGATGCTTATTGCGCTGGATTGCGAACGTCCGCGGCTTCGCTGGCTGTTGCGCGTGCTGGTGTTGGCGCTGCTGTTGTTCACGTTGTCGTTGACGGTGTTGTCGTTGTTCCTGTACGGCCGCGACGACGAGTTGATTCGTAATAATTCCGGTTTGTTTCATGACGTGCAGTCGTGGTTCACCCTGATGTAAGTTACGGCGTTTTCAGGGTTATTTCAGGGTTTTATCACAATTTTTCCAATAAATCATTCGGCTTGTTCCGAGTTTTCCGGATAACAGTGGCGATGTAACTGTTCGCTGTGAGATGAACCCTTGTTGGAGACATCAGTCATGAAATCGCTTCCACTTTTGTCGAACCATCCTCGTGTAAGACGCTGGACCGCGGCCGTCGTCGCATCAGCCGTCGCATTGGGCGTCTGCCTCGCCAGCTACGACAATGTCGATGCGGCCATCAAACAAAACAGGATTGAACGACTGAACGCACGTATCGAGAACGTGTACACAGCCGACTATCAGGATATGGCCGACGACAAGCTCGAGCAGGAAAAAAGCAAGTCCTCCGCAACAGAGGATAACATGTTTGTCACCGAAGATCCGTACGGCACCAACACCACGTCACTGTATGTGTATTTCACTACCGACGACGCGGTTGCCGTCTCCTATACCGTGCATGCAGACGGCTATACGGATTTCACCCGTGACACCTATCAGGAATCGCAATACAGCAAAACCCACGAATTCCAGCTGCTCGGCCTCATTCCCGGCGAGAAGAACACCGTCGCCATCACGCTGACCGATGCCGACGGCAAGTCCCGCACGCATGCCATCGAACACAGGGGCGCATCCCTGCTGGGCAATGAGGAGGTGCAGTTGGAGAAGACCGTCGCAGCCGATTCAGGTGAGGATCTGGGCGGCGGCCTGTATGCGATTCTCGGCAATGATTCCGACGAACAGGATTTCATGTTCTACTACGATACGAACGGCGTGCTGCGCGGTGAGATTCCGGTGCTCTACTATCGTTCGCACCGTCTGCTGTTCGATGATGACGGTCTCATGTGGTTCTCCGCGTCCACGCATCATATGGTGGCGATGAACCGTCTCGGCAAGCTGGAGAAGATCTACGATCTGGGATCCGACTACATTCTGCATCATGATTATGCGATGGATTCCAACGGCGACATCGTGCTGCTGGCCACCGAGCTCGGCCGTGACGACAACGCCGTGCAGGATCAGGTCATCAAGCTCAGCACCTCCACCGGAAGTGTAACCCGCTTGGTGGATTTCGGTGAGCTGTTCGCCGACTATAAGGCCTCCACCACGCATGCGGGAACCGACGAGTCGGATTCGAATGCCAAGAATCGTTGGGATTGGCTGCACTGCAATACCATTCAATTGTTGGATGACGGTTCCGCATTGTTCTCCGCCCGTGAGACGTCCACCATCATCAAGGTGGATGATTTGGAATCGGATCCGACGCTTGATTATATGATCGGCGAGCCATCCGTGTGGGCCGGCACCGATGAGGCCAGCAGTTTCCTGACGAAGTCCGGTGATTTTTCGGATACCGGCGGCCAGCATTCCATCACGTATGTCGCCGATGATTCGCTGCCTGACGGCCAGTATTACATGTATATGTTCGATAACAATTTCGGCACTTCGTTGACGCGTCCTGATTTTGACTGGTCGGTGATCGACGGCATTTCGACCGAATTGTCGTCCGATACGGCAAATTCGCGGTATCGCAAGTATCTGGTCAACGAAAATGCCGGCACGTATACGGAAGTGTCATCGTTCGACGTGCCATATTCGCCGTATGTCAGTTCCGCGCAGGAATTGGATAATGGCCAGATCCTCATCGACTCGGGCATGAAGGGTCTGTTCGGCCAGTACAACAAGGATGGTGATCTGCTGGCGCAGTTCAAGATGACGTTGAACAGTGCGTACATCTACCGCGTGTACAAGTACGATTTCTCGGGATTCTATTTCGCCTGACATCCTGTCCGCAGGCTTGACGGGGCCGGGAATCTAAACTCCTTGTGGGAGTTTAGATTTCCGGCCCCGTTTCGTATGCAATGGGTTCGGCACGCCCGTACAATGGTTGCCATGGGTTTTTTCGATTCGCTGTTTTCATCCAAACGTCCCGAAGCGACGCATGACGTCACGTTCACGCTAGATCAGGCAGGCCACACGTATGAGGATGGCAATGTCGGTCTGGAGCCGACATCGTTGACGATCACTCCGGAAAGCAAACGTGTGGCTGTGATCGGGTTGAATGGTTCCGGTAAGACCACGTTGCTGCAGCTGTTGGATGGCGCATTGTCTGCGACGTCCGGTTCGGTGCGTATCGACGCGAATGGTGCTGCGTATGATCCGTCGGTGAAACGTGATCTGAAACGTATCGAATCGATGATCGGCCGCGTTCGTCGCGAGGAAATTCCGAACAGTTATTACAAAGCGGATTCCATTCGCGAGGCGATTGATGAACCGTTGAAGAAGCATAAGGTGCCGGAAAGCGAACGCCAGGCGATCATCGGCAATCTGTTCGCGCATTTCGATCTGGCGGCGGTCGCACGTGAGCCCGCCTCCGCATTGGATAGCGAGAAACGTCATCTGCTGGCGATCGCTTCCGCATTGAGCTTCTCTCCCGCGGTGATCGTTGCCGACGAGCCGACCAAGGGTTTGGACGAGGTGGCGTCCGCGCATGTGGCGAAAGCTCTGTTCAGTTACGACAAACAGGTAGTGTTCGCCACGCATGACACGGAGCTGATCACACGCGCGGAATATGCGATCGACCGCACGCTGGTGGTCGACGATCATCAGGTGGTGTTCGACGGTGGCCCGCATGAGGCCGTGACCTTTTACACGGACCTCATCCGCGCTAAATATGAGGCTTCCAAAGCCTGACCATACCCACGGATTATTCCCGTTCCCCCACATGTTGCGGCTCCTTCATCGGTGTCGACGATGGAACCACAACATGTTTCAGCCGATCATTGTGTTGACGGTGTCAAGCACCGTCTGAACGTTATGCCTGAATTCGTCGGGTTCCGGCAATAACGAGATCGCGAGATAGCCGTTCGACGTCATATCGAAGAAATAGCCGGGCTGTCCTGAAATTCCGTGCTTTTCGATCATGGACAACACCAGTTCGTTCTCGTCAAGCACGCTGGGCACGCGCAAAAGCACATTCCATCCGCCTTCGGCACGCAACACGCTGACCATGCCCTGCTCGTCATCATCCAGCATGGTATGCAAGGCTGCGAGGTTGGTTTGCACGCGCTCTCGCACGCGCGCGGTCTGCGCGGCTGCGGCGCCCAGCATGGCGGGGATCTGTTTGGCGATGATCTCACTCATTGGCAGATAGTCGTCGGCGACCACGTCGAGTCTGCGCTTGGCCTCATCCACTTCAGCCGCCGGGCCGGACACTTGGATCCAACCCACTTTGGCATGTGGCGCGGCCAACGTCTTCGAGAACCCATCCAATGCGAATGTGAGCGTGCCGGTCTCCCCCGCGAGACGCGCGTTGCCATCGAATGGTTCAAGATCATAGTCGTAGAACACCTCATCGGCGATGATGGCCACCTCATGGTCATGACAAAGCCGCACAATGGCCTCACGTTCCGACGCTTTGACGTACGATCCGGTCGGATTGTTGGGATTGATGAGCACCAGCGCGCGGATGCGGCCGCCATCTTCACCTTCAAGCGCTTCGCGTAGTTCGGCCACGTCGATGTACCAGGATCCGTCGAAACGTTGCTGGTACTCGATCATGTCGACGCATTCGAGTCGTGCGATCGATTCGATGAGCGGATATCCCGGCTTCGGTGCGAGCACGGCGTCACCTGCATTGCAGAGCAGTTTGATCAGCCATGAGTACGCTTCGGACGTCGAGCTCAATATGTATAGGTCGTCGGCGGTAGCGGTATTGCCTTGTTCATGCAGGAATGCGGCCAGCGCTTCGCGTGCGTATCGTTGCCCGCGTGGCTCCGCTCCGTAGATGTCCGGCAATAGTTCCGACGCGAGCGCATGTTTGGTTGGATTGGAGTCGTTGAGTTTGCCGAGTGTGATGCCGTTTGCTTTGGCTTCCGCTTCGGCTTTGGCGATGGGATTGGGCTCGCTGATATCGACTCTGGAGGAAAAACGCATGGTCTCCACCATACTCTCTGGGTTGCGCAAGTGTTGCATCGAGCAAGAAGGATGCATTCGTCATGCGATCATCAGAGGAATAACAAGAGCCGTCCGACGGATGAATCGGACGGCTCTCGCTTATATGAAGGTTAGGAACCTTTATGGTTCACGATATCACTTCTGCTTGATGCTTGCGTAGTACGCAGCGCCGATGATGCCAGCCTCATTGTGCAGCTTGGCTGCGACGATCGGGGTCTTGATGTCGATGTACGGCAGGAACTTCTCGGACACGCGGGACACGCCACCGCCGACGACGAACAGCTGCGGATCCAAGTAGAACTCCATCAGGGAATAATACTTGGTCAGACGCTTGGCCCACTTCTTGTAGCCCATATCGAGCTTTTCACGAATGGAGGATGCCGCGTACTTCTCGGCGTCACCCTTGCCCTTGAGCAGTTCCAAATGGCCGAGCTCAGTGTTCGGAATGAGCTCGCCGTTGAAGATCAGCGCGGTGCCGATGCCGGTGCCCAGCGTGGTGGCGACGACCAGGCCGTCCTGGCCCTTGGCTGCGCCGAACTGCTGTTCGGCAAGACCGGCCGCATCAGCGTCGTTCACCACGGTGACCGGACGGCCGCAAGCTTCGGAGAACACTTCGGTGACGTCCACGCCAACCCAAGACTGGTCCAGATTGGCCATATAGCCGAGCTTCTCGCCAACATGAATCGGAGCGGGGAATGCGATGCCGACCGGAGCGGACTCAGGAACCTCAAAATGCTCGAGCTGCTGGCGAACGATTTCGCCAACGGCCTTCGGAGTGGAAACCTCCGGGGTGAGGATCTTCAGACGCGGTTCAGCAAATTCGCCCTTCTCGAGGTTAACCGGGGCTGCCTTAATGCCGGAGCCACCAATGTCAACGCCAAATGCCTGTGCAGTTTCAATCATCTTCGACCTCTCCTATCAAGGTACATAGTGGGTATATCGAACCGGTAAACGCCATAGTAACTCGCCCCATGCCCCAAAACGCGCCGACAATACACAATTGGTGAATACGATTGCATAATCTGTCGCAATGAAACGCAAATATTTGCGATTGTTTTCTGCAAACGATTCGCCCCATGCCAACGCAACGCATCGGCATGGGGCGAATCATAAGAAAATAACCGTCTGAAGACGGTGTAGCCACATTACTTGAGCGGCGGCATCGGCTTCCAATCCGGATCATGCAGCAGCTTGCGCGAATCCCACCAACCCTTGACAATCTGCACCAAGCCGGTCTTGGCATGCTCACGGTCCACCATCACCAAGCGAATGACCTCCTTGGCGGCGGTCAGCAACGTGCCAAAGCCGAACATCAGCGGACGGTAATCGCCGAACGACATGAAATAGCGTGCCATGTAGCCACGGTTGCGCATGATGTGGTAGCGGTTCATGTCGGAAGTGGAGTTGAGCTGACGCACGCCGGCGATATCCCAGTTACCGATCTCGCGCGTACGTCGCAGGATCACGTCGGGCACCACGATCGGATTGGTGACCTTGCTGGCGCGATATCCGTACATCGTATCGTCCCAGTAGATGAAGAAGCGGGGATCCGGCAAACCGATCTGTTCCACGATATTGCGGCGGAACAGGCCGCCTTCAAAGCATAAGGTGTCCATCACACGATAGCCGGGACGCCCGAACGCGGCCGGAGCGATCGGATTGGGAATGCCAAGAGGCACGATGAAATCGTACTGCCAGTAGAACGGGCCTCCGTCGTAGTCGTATCGGCTTCCCTGGATCACATCATGGCTGCCGGTCCACTTGGCGAGCCTTTCGATGGCCTCAGGCATCACGGCCACGTCGTCGTCCATCACCCAGAACCACTCCGCACCCAGCTCGTATGCCTTCTTCACACCTGCGGAGAAGCCGCCTGCGCCGCCGAGGTTGTCGGATTGCGGCGCGTACACCACACGGCTTTCGTTGCCCGACTGGTCGGCGATGGTATTGCCCCACTGCGCGGTGACCGCTTCACGGAAATCGTCGACCATGCCTTGGGTCGCCTCGCTGTGCTCGTTGTCCACGACGATGATACGCCATGGCGCCACAGTGAGTTTTTCGATGGATTCGAACAGGGTGGCGAGCAGCTGCTGACGCCTGTACGTCACCACGACGATAGCCAGCTTTTCGATGGTGTTCTTCGCAACTTGCTTTTCAGTCATACGTTCCATTCTTGCACTCGCCCTCAACCGAACATCGCCTGTGTTCGCATCATGCGGCACGATTCCATTCGACAGACGGGCTCTTGCACATTTCGTGCGGCTTTGCCATAATGTACGGCGTAATGCAGGGGAACCCGTGTTCGTCGGGTTGAGATGGGCCAAGTGAGGCCTGAACCCTTTGAACCTGATGGTTAACACCAGCGTAGGGAGGCATGTCTAGTGACTGCTGTGACATCAACAACCGATTTCGATTATGAGTTCGACGCCGCCAAAGGCATCCAACGCGACAATCTTCCGCCGTTCGCGCAGCGCATGCGCAAGGCCGCCGACCTGGTTTGGGAGGAAGGCTACCAGCAGCCGTTCATCCGCGAGCTTGGCGAAGGCACACTGCAACGCGAGCGTTTCGCCTTCTATCTGCTGCAGGATTTTCGTTATGTGAACGATTACGCCAGAGTGCACGCTTTGGGATTAGCCAAGGCCACCGACCCTGAAATCATGGCGTTCATGCTCAAGGTGCAGAACGGCGCCCTGCAGGTCGAGACCGAAGTACACCGCTCCTACTTGGCCAGCTATGGCATCACCGAAGAGCAGATGAACAATGTGCGCCAGTCGGCCTTCGCGCGTGCCTACACGTCGAATATCCTTTCCATCGCCTATGGCAAGGATATTCTCGACATTCTTGTGGCCGTGCTGCCGTGCGCCTGGGTGTATGCGGATTATGGTTATCGTCTTGCCGCCGAGTTCGCGGACACGCTCGACAACAATCCGTACAAGAGCTGGGTCGACATGTATAAGACCGACGAGTTCTGGCAGGATTCCGTGTGGCTGCTCGATCATATCGAGAAACTGGTGGCCGACGCGAGCGAGGAGCGCAAGCGCGAGCTGATCGACATTTTCGTGACCGGCGTGGAGAACGAATACATGTTCTGGGCCAGCGCGTACGACATGCAGTACACATGGAAGCCCGAATGGAATCAGGCGCGCTGATAGCACTCCTTCATGGGGTTTCCTGACTTCCGATTGTTTATTTTCATTGCAGCAAGGCGGGTGTCTTCTGATTGGTTTTCAGAAAGCACCCGCCCTGTTATGTTTGGTCGCGTCAGTTTCCCGCTTTATTCGCGTACGAGGCGGATATGTTCCACGTCGTCGCGATGGGAGCGGCGGTAGAGCACGAAACGGTTGCCGATGACCTGCACGAGTTCCGCGTTCAGTTCTTCAGCCAATCCCTCGCCTGCTTCCTTGGCGGTCAGACCGGATCCGTCGAGCACGGAGCACTTGATGAGCTCACGCTTTTCGATGGTTTCGTCCGCCTGCTTGATGGCGTTTTCGCTCAGATCGTTCTTGCCGACCTGGATGAGCGGATTGAGCTTGGTGGCCAGGCCTCGCAGCTGCTTGACCTGCTTCTTGGTTAATGCCATAACTTGTTCCATTCCTATCTATGATGCTTGCTCAAGAGTAGCGTGAGGACGGTAAAATCCGCCGACTGCCTTCAGTTTAGTCCAGCGATCAGAACCAACGCAGCCACATATGCCACAACCACACCGCCCGCGGCAATGTCTCGTTTGGCGATGCTCATCACGCGCCAATGTGTGCGTGCGATACCCTCTTCATAGCATCGCGCGTCGAGTGCGAGACTGAGATTGTCGGCATGGCGTATCGCCCCTGCGAACACCGGAATGATGATGGAAACCATCGCCTTGATACGTTGCACGAACGTTCCCGTTTCGATGCTGCCACCTCGAGCCGCCTGTGCGTCCGCAATGGCTTTCGCCTCGCTTCCCAGAGTGGGCAGGAACCGCAGTGCGAGGCTCATCACCAGTGCGATCTCCTGCGCGTGCACGCCTATTTTTGCGAAGGGTTTGAGCAAGGCTTCGAACGCGTCGGTGATGGCCGTAGGCGTGGTGGTGGCGAGGAACACCACTCCGACGATAATGACCGCAACGAATCTGCAGGCGTACAGTATAGCGATACGCACACCGTCGTCGGTGATTGGAATCGGTCCGATGTTCGTAAGAACATTGCCGGATTGTACGAAGAACACATTGAGCAGTCCGCAGAACACGAACAATGCAAGGAACATGTGAATCGATTTGAACAGTTGTTTCACGCCGATGCCTGATGTCGCAACGATCATGCCGGTCAACAGTGCGGCCACGAGCAGCTGCCAGAAAGAGCGGATGGCGAATGCGGAGAACATGACCGCCAACGCGCCCACCATCTTCACGCGCGGGTCAAGCCGTTCCATAAAACTGCGGTTTTCACGGACGTCTCCCTTTGCATGTCCGGAGCCAAGCGTGTGCAGATTCTTCGAACCTGCCGATTCGACAGCAGAACCAGGCTCGGCATCACGAACTTTTCCACCAACGTTCCGGTCAGCGTCAAGCGCGATCGTCCGGTCGGCAAGTACGTCGATTTCCGCTTGCGAATGGGAAATGATGAGTATGGTGATGCCTTGTGCGTGGAGGGTTTGGATGAGATTGTGCACGCGGGTTGTGGCCGCTTCATCAAGTCCCGCGGTCGGCTCGTCCATAATGAGAATCCGCGGTTGGCATGCGATGACGCCCGCTATGGCAACGAGTCGTTGCTGCCCGCCGGAAAGGTCGAATGGCGAACGGTCGGCAAGATGTTCAATATGCAGCAATGCCATGGCTTGGCTGACATGTTCATCCACTTGCGCTTCATCAAGCCGTTGGTTGCGCGGACCGTAGGCGACGTCCTCGGCTACGGTTTCGGCGAAAAGCTGACGTTCGGGGTGCTGCATGACGTAGCCGATGGTGGCGCGCAGTTTCTCGCGGTCCGCACGCTTGAGCGACTGCATATTGCCGTTGGCGCGTTGGCGTGCGACGGGAATGGTGTTGACGGTAATGCTGCCAGATTGCGGCTGTTCCAGCGCGCAGAGAAGACGCGCGAGGGTGGTTTTGCCTGCACCGTTATGCCCTGTGATGGCCACGGTTTCACCCTCATTGATGGTTATGGAAAGCTTATCGAGCACAGGCTTGCTACTGTTTGGATATTGATATATCAGATTATGGATTTCAATGATTGGTACAGCTGATGTTGGCTTCGATGCGCCATTTGCAATATTGGATTTGGCAATTGGGTTGTCTTCTTGCGCTGTGCCTGATTCGTCCATTTCCGGAATACTTGCAGTATTACCGCGAGCGCTTTGCACGATACGCCCGTTATCCAGGCGAATGATGCGGTCGGCATTGACGAATTCGTCACGATGGTGGGTGACGAGAATGATGGTTGTGCCGTGCTGCTGCAATTCGTCAAGAATATGCATGATGTCGGCACGGCCTTGCGGATCGAGCATGGCGGTAGGCTCGTCGAGCACGAGGATTTCGGGATTCATGGCAAGCATGCCGGCGATGGCGACGCGCTGCTGTTGGCCTCCGCTCATTCGCGTGGGATCGGCTTCTCGTTGTCCGCTCATGTCGACTGCGTCAAGTGACATGGCGATGCGCATATCGATATCATCATGCGCAATGGCGAGGTTTTCCGGACCGAAGGCAACATCATCCTCGGTAACGGTGGTGACGATCTGATCTTCCGGATGTTGGAAAACCGCCCCGATACCATGCCGGGCGCTGCGGTAAGCATCAGCGTGCGCGCCGGAGTCATCGAATACGTTGTTTCCCAACAACGTGACATGTCCGGCATCGGGTGCGGCAAGTCCTGCGATGATGCGTGAAAGTGTGGATTTGCCCGATCCGTTTGGTCCTGCCAAGCATACACGTTCGCCTTGGCGAACGGTCAGGTTCACGCCGTCGAGCGCCCAGGTCGCGCCGGAGTCGTAGGTGAAACGAATATCGTGCAGTTCGACCGCGATGGTGTTCGTGGCGCTGTCAGGATTCATGGAAAAAGTCTTTCATAAACGAAAGGAACCTTCCATACGTCGAAAGGTTCCTTCCTATTCATCAATATGCGGAATCGATATGGTGAACGAGGCTCAGCGGTTCAACAGGTTGGAGATCGGCTTGTAGATCAGGAAGGTGACCACGCCATGGATGGTGAATTTCAACGCGTTGAACGGCAGAAGCGCCGGCACGATCAATGCCACGACCTGTGCGGTGGTCATGTGCGCGTAGAACGGTGTGACGATCACATTGCCCACAATCGCCACCGCCAAGGCCGCGATCGCACCGACGATGATGCCGATGACCGCGCCTTTGCGGGTCTTGTTCCTGCGATAGATCAGTGCTGCCGGCACGGATAATGCCAAAGCCACGAGCACGGCCATAAGCGTGCCCCATGGGTTGGTAAACAGGTGCGGCAGGAAACCAAGCACGCTGACGATTACCGCCGCCGCTGGCCCGTAGGCGAAACCTGCCACCAGGCTGACAATGCCGGATGGATCATATTTCAGCCATTCAACGCCCGGCACAATGGGAAATTCCACAAAGCTGACGGCCATCGACAGCGCCACGAACAGCGCATACATGGCGATGCGTTTGGTGGACCAGCGTCCAGAGTCGGCCACGCCTGTGGAATGCGCGTTGTCGGGGCGCGTCATGCTTTCGCTGGCGATTTCGGCGTCGTTGTTTTGGGTATTGTTTGGTGAGGATACACTCATGTTGAGCCCCGTTTCTTCCATCCGGACTTTGACCGTTGGCTCCGGATTCTCACCGGATCAGCCGCTTTCGCGGGTCGCGGGCTTCGGCATGGGACCGTTATGAACGTCAGTCGTACCGTTACCGCCAGTAAGGATTTTCACCTTCCCTGAAACTTGCACGATTATATATACGCCTATCGTCGGAAATATGCAAACCGCGTCTCACTGGCGTCTATTATCAGCAGGCATCAATCTTTAATCCGGAAACCATGATCTTAGCCTCATATGCCTTTTGCCTATGGCATGAACGTCGCCTCATGGTGTGTTGCCGCAGTGTGCGCTTTACCTGTTGCTTTCGTATCGTGTGCGTTCAAGCAAGCGGCAGGTACGTTGATTGTTATGCCAGCAGGTCGAGCAAGTCGTCTTTGCTGAGTGTGCCGACGCCTCCAGATGCGGTGCCGTCGGTGAACTGTTGGGCAAGCTCACTTTTCTTCTCCTGCAGTTTGAGGATGCGTTCCTCAATGGTGTCTTTGGCTACGATCTGGTACACGTTCACATCCTGCGTCTGTCCGATGCGGTGCGCACGATCGGTGGCCTGGTTCTGCGCGGCCGCGTTCCACCACGGGTCGGCGTGCACCACTACGGACGCACCCACAAGGTTCAGCCCCGTATTGCCCGCTTTGAGCGAGATGAGGAACACGGGAACATCGTTGCCATTGAATTCGTCCACCAGTTCCACACGGCGTTTCTTCGGTGTCTCGCCGGTGATGGTGTAGAAGTCCACGCCCTGTTCAGCCAAACGTGTACCAATCAGGTCAAGGAATGAAGTGAACTGCGAGAATACAAGCACTTTCTTGCTTTCGTCCATGCACGTGGATACGAGTTCGCAGATGGCGTCAAGTTTGGCGGAAGCGTTTTTCGCATCCGCATAGACGAGTCTCGGATCGCAACAGATTTCGCGCAACAGTGTGAATTCCGCAAGGATTCGAATCTTCTTCGTATTGAAGTCGGCGTCCTTGGTTTTGGTAAGGGTGGCGCGCAACCGTTGCTCGTGCGCCGCATAGAGTTTGCGCTGTTCGCCTTCCAGTTTGACGGTGAGCACGTTTTCGAACTTGTCAGGTAAATCGGTCAGCACGTCTTTTTTCAGACGTCGCTTAATGAACAGTCCGACCAAAGCCTGCAGTTTGTCAGCCATGACGGAATGTTCAGAACCGGGTGCCATGATCGGCTGTTCGTATTTTTCTCGGAACTTCGTGTAGGTTCCCAGCAATCCGGGCATGAGGAAGTCGAAGATGCTCCACAGTTCGCTCAACCGGTTTTCGATGGGGGTTCCCGTCAATGCGAACCGGTGTTCGGCGGTGATCTGTTTGACGGCTTTCGCCAACTTCGTGGCATGGTTTTTGATGTATTGCGCCTCGTCGAGTGCCATCAATGCGAATCGGCAGTCGGCATAATCATCCACATCTCGACGCAGCAAATCGTAAGAGGTGATCACCACATCGGTTTGCTGCGTTTCGTTGGTTTCAGTCGAATTGTTCCATTGCTGTGCCACGGCTGCGATGAGCTTGCGCCGTTGCGCTTTCGTGCCGGCCACGACTTCGATGGTCAGATCTTGCGTGAATTTTTCGCATTCGGCGGCCCAGTTGTATACCAAGGACGCCGGGCAGACGATCAACGCGGGACCACTGCCCTTGCGAGCTTCCACCAGTGACAGCAATTGCACGGATTTGCCCAAACCCATTTCGTCGGCGAGAATGCCACCGAAACCTTTGTCCCACAAGGTGGAAAGCCATTGGAAGCCTTCCACCTGGTATGGGCGCAGTACGTTTTTGAGGTTGCGGGGCACTTCGTATCGTTTTGGGTCGATGATTTTCACATCGTTGACATAGTCGACGAACGATTCGCTTTTGCCGTCGTCATCAACTTGAGCATCCAAGAGGAACGCCCGATATCCGGGAATGGTGATTCTTCCGGAATCAATCTGTTGCTCATCAAGGTCAAGATCTGTGACAATCTGATCAAGTTCATGCAGATCGGCATTCTTCAGATCAACGAACGTACCGTCCTTGAATCGATGGTAGCGGCGGTTCCTGCGGTAGGAATTCAGCAACGCGCCGACCTCGTTCATCGGCACTTCGTCGGCTATCGGCGAAATCTCAACCAGATTCGAGTCGATGGACAGTCCGACCTTCACTGTAGGGCTGCCTGGCATCATCATGCCGTCGAACGCGGCCGTGGAGAACACCTGCCCGACCGAGCGCAAGATATCCACGCCTTCGGTGAGCAAGAGCAGAATAGTCTGTTCGTCTTCCTCACGAATCCGCGCCACGTCAATGGAACTCCATGTCGGGAAAAGCTGGCGAACCACCTGCACCGCGAATGATTCGCGGGCCGTATCTCGTTTGATGAGCGCCGCTTTCGACCGCGAGTCCGGATTAATCACGCCTCGTAGCGCTTTGGCGGTCGGCACCAACTGGAACACAAAATCGCCGTATCGTGCCACAGCCTCGCAGGTGATGCCCTGCAGATCACGGTCCAAGTAGAATTCGATCTGGCAGTCGGCTCCCATCTGTTCGGCGACTTCCTGTGGAATGTCGAAACCAATGCCCGCTTCGGTAAGTTTTGGCAGTATTGTTCGTGCGAACATGGGCCAGTCGTTTTCCGCAATGAACACACCATCGCTAACGTTCGACGCGCACAATGTCATCAACGCGTCCACTGCGGGAAGGATGCTGTCGGTACAACGGAAGAGTCCGCTCACTGGCATCATATGGGAATCCATCGGAGTGCCGTTATGCTCGGCACTCATGAGGTACACGCCCCGCTGCCCAACAATCCGATCCGTGATGGTACGGTTCGACGTGATACGCACGCCCGACGAAGCGCCTTCCTTCACATATTCGGCGATGAACCGAAATTGCGGATTGCCATCGAATATGGCGATAGTATGCGATCTGGACTCCCCTGGCGTGGCCACTTCGACATAGCCCGGAGCGGCGTCATCCGTATGGGCGAAATCATCCGGAGTGAGCTGCCGCGCCCTCTCACGCCCCTCATGCTTGGGAGCTTCCAGCGGCCCGCGTGCTATCAGCACGTCTTCGATGTAGTCCTGTTGCGGTTCCGCTTCGAACAGGTTCAGCAGATCGCACAATTCCCCATCGGTAAGCATGATTTCACGTTCGATACGCACGTCTGGCGCGTAATAGTAGTTGTTCTGCAGTTGCGCTGCGGCACGTGATCCAACAACACCTTGCAGGAATCGGAACAGCTGCAGCGAGAACGGTTCGAGCATGTCCGGAGTGTGGGTGAACGAGAGTTTCTGCCCGTATGACACGTATGCCCCGTTGTGCATGTCGGCTACGAATTTGGAAATGCTTTTGATGATATAACTTGCGTCGCCGCAGCCGATTTTCAACGTCAGGCTCCACAGCTCACGGTTCATGATCAGCGTGGGCTCCAGACGCACGCTTCCCGGTTTCACTATGATGGAACCGCTCTTGCGTTTTGTTTTCGTGGCCCCTTGCGTAATGACGCCTCGTTGCTCGTCGGCGAGACGGCTTTTCGCGTCGACGATGCGCTTGAGCACGTCAAGCTGCGCGCTTTGACCGGTATTGTCATTCTTCGCATCCAGCGCACGCATGTAGTCGGATAGGATATGCGAGGTCACGCCACTTCGCTTGAATCCGCGGAACCGTTCGGGCTGGTCAAGAAACAGCAGCAGCATTGCGGCGACATGCTTGCACATGCCGGTATAGCGGCGCCCCCCAGCCGGATCCGAATCGAACTCGTCATCGTCCTGCACATGACCAAACGTCGATCCTGAACCGAAATCATCATAATCATCGACATAATCGTATTCATCGTCATCATCATCGAAACTGCGATATTTTGGATTGTTGCGGTAGCTGGGCGAATATGCCGACGAATACGTGCCATAACCGTGCTGCGAACCGTTGAACGCGGGGCACGAGCAATACCTGGCCAAGAAAAGCTCATCATGCAAATCAAGCGTGGCTTGCACTTCGTATCGGCTGGACGGTGAGGTGGTGCCCCGCATATTGGCATGCAGGGTGATGCGGTCGGAATCGGAGTCGTTCAGGCAATGCAGATCCGACATTTTCGCACGCCACTGGTTGGCGATTCCACGGGCACGCTGCAATACAGGCTGACTGCATTCGCTGCGTAGTTCGTCGGAAAGCCATGACAAAGTATCCGCCAACTGAACCCCAATCGTTCGCACATTTGTTCTTATGAAAGAGTATCAGCACAGCGGAACAGGAAAGCCGTGGCTGCAATCCCAGCCACGGCTTCGCTCCATACCGGTTATATCAGCGGCAACGCTTGGTGAGCGGCTGCCATGGATCGAGTTCCACCGGTTCGGATTCCAGCAGCGGCCCGATCTACGCTGGTTGGTAATGGAGCCCTGCTTCAGTTCTATGGAGAAGTCGCGCGGCAGCGAGCGCTGACCCTTGTAATCGGTGGCGGCTTCGAGCACGCCCACAGATACCGTCGCGTTGACCGTGGAACCGACCGATAATACTGGTGCCGGCCAGAGCGCCACTCAAGTGTTGGATTCGTTGGAGGTCAAAGGCCGCACCCCAGCCAGCGCCACAGCAGGACGTCTACTACCAGAACTGCACTGCGGCACGAGCCGCTGGCGTCGCGCCTATCTACCAGGGTCAGCCGGGCTACCGTTCGCAACTGGACCGCGACCATGACGGAGTCGCCTGCGAATAAATCCAATACAGTGTCTCCACCTTTCCGGTTGCGAGACGTATGGTGGTGAGGCATAGGAAAAGCGCCGGGTTATCATCTGGCGCTTTTCCTGTGCCTCAGCATTTTCCGTATTTCCGCAGTGCAGTCACGAGAACCGCTATAACCTGCGCAGCTGCGCGATGTCATCGCGCAGCTGGTTGACGGTGTCCGTCAGTTCCCGCACATTGTGGCGCAACTGTTCCGTTTCCGATTCCGCCTCATCCGCACGCGCGACCGTCAGCTTTTGATGGGCATGCGATTGTCGAGCGACTGACCGTTGGCGTAGCAGCGGACGTTGCCTAATGCAATGGAGATGATACTGCGTTCGGTGATCTCAAGATGGTTGCCTCCCGCCACATGTGGGGTGATGAGGCATTTCGGCTCGCACCACAGCGGTGAGTCGGCCGGCAGCGGCTCCGGTTCGGTCACATCGAGCGCGGCGCCATGGATTCGTCCTTCCGCGAGCGCGTCGGCAAGCGCCTGACTTTCAATGGCGTCGCCGCGGCCCGCGTTGATGATGATGGCGTCAGGTTTGAGAGATGCAATGCGTTCCGCATTGAGCAGGTGGTACGTTGTCGGAGTGGATGGTACGCACATGGCGATCACATCGGCGTATTGCAGGACGTCGTCGAGGGAATCGAAACCGACCATATGATCGATGCCCGGCGCTTCGACGGCGGGATTACGGCGAATGCCGATGGTTGTCATTCCGACGTTTTTGCAGAGTCGTGCGAAGTGTGATCCGATGTCGCCGGTTCCGATGACGAGCGCCGTTTTTCCGTTGGGGCTGATGGCGCGTCCTGCGTCCTGCCACATGGCGTTCGGGTTGCTTGCCGCGTAGATGTGCAGGTTCTTCATGATGGCCCACATCATGGCGAACATGTGTTCGGAGACGCTTTGCCCATATGCGCCCGTGGCATTGGTGAGCATGGATCCGGGCTGCAGGATGCCGGGTCGCTGGTATTTGTCGACGCCGGCACTCCAGGTTTGCAACCATTCGAGTTTGGGGCATTGCGCGCATTCCTCGGGCGCGATGTTGCCGATGACCGCGGTGGCTTTGGCTTTGAGTTCCTCCGGTACTGCGGCAGTCCAGCTCATGCTTCCCCGTTGGGCCGAATCGCCGACGAATTCCTGTGGTATGTCTTTCGCGGCACGTATGAATTGCGCACGTTCGGATTCGGTCAACGGCAGGCAGTTGACGATCAATTTGCGGTGGTTCCATATTCCCATGCGTTTTACCCTATGACAATCGTCGGATATAGGGTTTCACGTTGGGTTCTGGGTCAGACGCCGAGTTCGTCGGTGTCAAGGATGATGGTGACCGGGCCGTCGTTGGCGAGCCGCACGCGCATGTGGGAGCCGAATCGTCCTTCTTTTACTTCGAGTCCTTGTGCGCGCAGGGCGTCGTTGAATCCGTGCCATGTCTGTTCGGCGTGCGCGGGCGCTCCGGCTTTCACGAAGCTTGGGCGGTTGCCTTTGCGCACGTCCGCGTATAGCGTGAATTGGGAGATGGACAGCACACTGCCGTTCACGTCGTGGATGGAACGGTTCATTTTGCCGTTCTCGTCTTCGAAGACGCGTAGGTTGGCGATTTTGCGGGCGAGCCAGTCGATTTGTTTCGCTCCGTCCGTGTCTTCCACTCCGACGAGCAGCACATAGCCGACGCCGATACGCTGCGGTTCGAACGTGGCATCGACTTCCCCACTCACCTCGTCGACCACGTCGACGGATCCTTCGCCGACCTTCTGCAATACGATGCGCATAAGCTGCCCTTCTCCCCTCTCGTCTTCCCGTCCGATTCAGCCGGCGTAGTCGACGATGGCTTGCGTGACCTGTTTCAGGTAGTCGAGCGACGTCTGCCAATCGTCCGGCACTTCGATGGAATGGTTGGCATCAGCGTACGTGCGCACATGGTCGGTGAGCAGATGCGCTTTGGCGTCATCGTAGTATGGGTCGGCGTCACCTGCGCAGATTAGTGGCATAGGGCTGCTGGCAGTTCCTGGCAGTGGTGCGGGAATGACCGACTTGTGCTTGTCGAATGGCGGCGGGTTGAGTACCGGGGTGAGCAGCACCACGCGCAATCCTAGTTTTGCGGAATGCGGATATGAGAGTGTGGAGAGCGATTTGGTGACGACCAGCAAATGCGGCTCCTCACCCGATTCGGCAGCATGTTCGAGCGCCGCTTTGCGCCATTCGTCGACCACGCGTTCCATGCAGGCGATCATTTCCGGAAACTCGACGCTTTCCGTCAGTTTCAGGTCGAGCCGGTCCACGAACCATCCGTTGGCCGCAAGCGCCTGCGCGGCCCAATACAGCAATGGCCGATCCACGGTGTAGCCTATGCCCGGCATGATAAGCACATGCTTGCCGGTTTCAGTGTTCTTCACGCGGTTCTTACCCCATGGGGTGACCGCCGGCGTCACATTCTTCGTTTTCGCTGGTTTCGCGCTGTTCTTACCCATGCTGCTTCCCAAGCCGCCTCTCCATGCATTCCGGACGTAACCAATCGTCACGACTGGCATCGTTCCAGTAATGCATGCTAGGCGGCACCGACTACAATCCCCTCCACTCCACAAAGCACACATCGAACGGACTATAGTAAAAGAAAGTGTGTTTTTAGGGTTCGGAGGCGCCATGGAACATCGAACGTTCCACCGCATTCTCGCCGCAATCATAGCAGTCCTGATCGTTCTGGCAGGATACGGCGTCTACTATGTCAACGACTACCATCACGCCATCAACGTCGGCAACGCAATCCAATCCAATCCAACGGTGAAAGTCACCGACATCGAAGACGGATGGCTATTCGACGGCCCCGGCACAACAACGGCGATGGTGTTCTACCCCGGCGCGAAAGTCGAAGCAAGCGCCTACGCGCCGCTCATGCAGGAAACCGCCGCGTCAGGAATCGACTGCTTCCTAATGAAAATGCCCGCCAACCTCGCCATCTTCGGCATCAACCGCGCAGACGTGGTACGCAGCGATATCGCCGGCTACTCATACGACCACTGGTACATAGCCGGCCATTCGCTCGGCGGCACGATGGCAGCAAACTACATCAGCAAACATACCGACAACTGGGACGGACTCATCCTCCTCGCCTCCTACCCAACCGATGACCTAAGCAAAACAAAACTACGCGTACTATCCGCATACGGCAGCAAAGACGACATACTGAACCGCAAAAAAGTCGAATCCGCGCGGCAGCGCATGCCGAAGCAATATTACGAACGGGTGATCAAGGGCGGCAACCATGCGCAGTTCGGCAGCTATGGCGTGCAGCAGGGCGATGGTGTGGCCGCTATTTCCGGTGATGACCAGATTGATCGGACCGTGGCGCTTATTAGGCAGTTCGTCACCAACAGTCTTTGAATTGTCCCCGTTTCCGATCGCAATCCGTTGCGACTTTTCTGTAAGTGATGAGTACGGGGTCGGCCCCGCTACTCTGGGAGCGCAATTTCACTTCGAACAGTTGAGTACATGTGTTGGCGCGGTACCGTGAAAGTATGGCAACACACATGCTGAACATCAAACGAATCTACGACAACCCTGTCGACGATGACGGCTACCGTATCCTTGTGGACCGCATCTGGCCGCGCGGTGTTTCCACGGAACGCGCGAAGCTCGACCGATGGGCCAAAACGGAGGTGACGCCCACCACCGATTTGCGTAAATGGTTCGCGCACGATCCGGCGAAGTTCGACGAATTCAAAGCACGCTACATAGAGCAGCTCGATTCACGTCCCGAAGCGGCGCGATTCGCCGACGACGTACGCAATCTGCTACGCGACACCAACGTTACCCTGCTGTACGCGGCACGCGATCCGCGCGTCAACCACGCCGTCATCCTACGTGACTGGCTGTTGGAACGGCTCACCTGACACGTACACTCACATACTCGCTCACGCACGTTCCGCATCACGTCCATTACAACGATTACCAGCTATTACGAAACACGCGTTTTCATAGGATGAAACTTTCGTTACACGTCTGCCCTATACCATCACGCGATGGGCGCCATGGCGTTGGCGTTTAAACGTTCGATGCATACTTTCAGGTCCATCAGTTCCTTACCAAACACCAAGAACAAGGGCTTCGGCCGGTCGAACGGCGGTCGGGCAAGGTCTTCCGGCTGGACGTATCCGTTCTGTTCGACGTAGTCGATGATTCTGTTCATCAGCGCGTTCTGCGCGGGACTGAGCGAATGGTTGTTGATGAATTCGCCAAACGCCTTCATTGTCGCCTGATGGTCGAGTTTAATGATACGGCGCACCGACAGTCCGAGAGGAACGTCTCCGAACGCCTTCTGGTATTCCTCTCTGGAACCAAGCTCATGAATCATGATGTTTTCAAGGTTCGAGAAGTCCTTGCCGGAAAGTGGCTCGTTGTAGTGGAGTTTACGGATGACCTCATCGTTGCTGTGCTCGTTGATGTATCGGTTGAGCTTCTGCTTGTAGTCTTCGTAATGCTCGGCTGTGTCGAATTCCCGTCCTTCCGATCGGTCGATGACAGGGTCCTTCAGGTCCGTGATGACCATTTTCCTGGCAGTGGAGTCCGCAATGAAGCGAATCAGATCGCGCAGTGTCATACGAATCCGCTCCAGTTCCTCAAGGGAGGCCCCATCGAGGTAATCCGGATTGTCGGCGACCAATTTGATTTCCGTTTCCCGCTCTTTGACTTGAGGAATGGTCATGCGTTCCTTGAGCCTCGTGGCAATGGCACGAATTTTCGTCTTATGTCTCGCGGCGGTCCGTCCTCTGACGGAAGCCACCATAAGGCCGTACATCAGCGCGTCGAAACGTAACGCATACTCGTCTTCGCCGTCGTAATGCGTAAGAGAAGCGACTTCACCGGTCAGATCGTGCACGTCAATGTCGCTTAAATGTTCGAACGTTTTAATGTTCCGGTATTTTTCCACGTATTCGCGCCGCAATCGCACTGATACCTTGGATTCGTCCAAGGATGCGACTTGTCCGTGAATGTCGTTGACGAGTTCGTCACGCCATGCCATGAGGTTTTCGTCGGAAGTGAATTCGCTCGACTGTAATGCGTGGACCAATTCGGTTTTGCGTGAGAATATCCTCTCACTGAGGGACGCGACCGGCTTCTCATCGGCATCGTTCTTCTGCTCGCGGAAGAATTCGAAATTACCGCAATAGTCGAAAATGTAGAAGCGCTTCTTGTCCACGTATTCGCCGTCGATGCCGTCCACGCAGTCGAGTCCTTCACATAGGCGTGTGCCACGACCGATCATCTGCCAGAATTTGATACGCGAACGAACTTTTTTGAAGAACACGAGATTCACGACTTCCGGCACGTCCACGCCGGTGTCCATCATGTCCACCGAAACGGTGATGACGGGCATGGTTTTGCGTTTGAAATCCTGGATGATCGCGTGCGAGTAGTCTTCGCTGTGCACCACGACCTTGATGAAGCCGCCACGAGCAAGCTTGGGATATAGTGCGCCGAATCGTTCCACGATGAAACGCGCGTGTTTTTGGTTCTGCGCGAAAATGATGGTTTTGCCTATCTGTTCTCCGCCCATGGTTTTGATGCCATGTTCCATGAGGTCTTGCAATACGGCGTCTACCGTGCCGGCGTTCATGACGAATCTGTTCAATGCGTCCGCGTCGATATGGTCGGGTACTTCGACTCCGCCCTCGCCATCGTCTTCGCCGAAATCATCTTCGTAACGTTCCTTGTCCTCTTCGGACAGGTCATCGTATGTGATGCCTTCGTCGGTGAATTTGGTTTTTGCTTCGATGTTGTAGAACGGTACGAGATAGTGGTCTCGTTCCACGGCGGTTTTGTATTCGTACAGATACGTTGGCACGCCATGTTCCGCTTGGAAGAAGTCATAGGTGTTGCGGTCCACTTCATCGCGTGGTGTGGCGGTCAAGCCTACGACCAACGCGTCGAAATGGTCGAAAATATCCTTGTATTTTTTGAAGATAGACCGGTGTGCTTCGTCCACGATGATCAGGTCGAAATGTCCCGGAGAAAACGCAGGCTTTCCGTCGGATGCTGTTTCGGTGTCGATTGCACCGATCATCGTCTGGTAGGTGGAGAACACCACCCGGGCGTCGACGTCGTGCTTGTTGTCGCACAGATTGCATAGCGACCAGTCGGGATAGTATTCGCCGTAAGCGCTTTTCGCCTGCTTGACCAGTTCGACACGATCGGCAAGGAACAGCACGTTTTTCACAAGCCGCGCGCGCATGAGCACGTCGGTAAGTGCGGCGGATACGCGGGTTTTGCCTGTTCCCGTGGCCATGACGAGCAGTCCACGACGCTTGCCTTTCCACAGGTTATCGCAGAACGCTTTGATCGCTTCGATTTGGTAGTAGCGTCCGGCGACTTTCTCGTTAACCGGAACAGTCCGCGGGTCGATGGCTTCCCTGCGCCGGTTCATAATGCGTTGCAGGTCATCCTGCGAGAACACTCCCCCGACCGGGCGTGATGGTCCGTTCTCGTCATCTACGAATTCCGTGGCGTATCCGTTGCTCAGGAAAATCAGCGGACGGTATCCGAATTCGCGTTCCAGACATTTCGCGTACTGTCTGGATTGTTCCAGTCCTTTCTTCGGATCATACGAGGTTCGTTTCGCCTCGATGATCGCCAGCGGCTTGCCGTCTCTGCCTTTGAGGTAGTAGTCGACATAGCCGACCTGCCCCTCATGGTCTTCCATACCGGTGACCTTGCGTTCTTTGACGACCTCAGCCTCGGAATCAACATCCCATCCGGCGAGCCGCAAATCAAGGTCGATGAACCGTTGCCGCGTCTCGTATTCGCTGATATCCATCTCGCTGTCCGGCATGGGTGGACGCGGAGCCTTCTGCACGGACAGCGCGGCTCGGGATTCCTCAAGCTGACGTTCGAGTTCCTGGATACGTTCGGTTTTGGCGCTCAGTTCCTTGGCGAGTTCCTGTTTCGCGGCGTCTTCTTTGGCTTGGACTTCCTTACGGGAGAGCGCTTGTTGGACGCACGGCACTTGTTTCGGATCGAAGGCGCGCTTTTCGTACCATCTGCCGTACGAGTAGTCGATCCATTGGATGAACACGAACAGGAGTTTCAGATCGAACATCGCGTCCTTGGGACTGATGCGTGTCTTGCCATGGACGGTGATGTTTCCGGCTTTGACGATGTACTGGAACGAATCCAACATTTTCTGGTTGCCGATCGCGCGTTCGAAAGTGGGTTCGTGGATTAGCGATTGGAGATTGTCGCGATACGGCATTTGGATGGAACGGTCCGCCGCGTACACCCATTTCACCGCCAGTTCGAACGCTTTGCGCGTGGCCATGGCGCACATGGTCGGAGAAATGGAGAACGCTTTTTCGGCTTCGACGCATGGAATGGCGAACTGCTCGTAATCATCCTGACCCAGCAGGAACGAGAAATTGCTCATGATATGCCCCTCCAGCCCCATCACACCGCGGAAAACACCATATGAGTTCATCATACCGCTTCCACGGCTTGCATAGGGTGTTATTCCAGTGTTTTTCCAATCGTTTCTAGTCTGTGTCAGCCACAGAAAAGAAGCTTGCATGCATAATTCCAGAGAGGCTGTTGAGAAGGTGGAGCATTCCGCCAAATCGCGATTTATCGACCTGCGCGACGAAAGCAGCAAATTTGTATTGAAGGCTTAACGGAGGAAGGGGAACTGTCATCGTCTCTAAGTCGTCTTTTGTAATTGCTTCTCTAGTTGCACCAGCCATTCTTGAATGTTCAAGAAGAAAACGCTGATATGAATCACTTGTAAAAATAGAATTTAAGACACGCGGCAACATTCTATTTGGATCACAACGCACAATAGAAACATGTTGATTGACACGGCCTCCTGCCAAATAATCAGGAAGAAGACAGGAACGGGCAACTGATGCACCAGTGATATTCAAAAGAACGTCTCCCTTGTGCAAGGTAACATTATCCAGCTTTTTTGCTTGAATTTCATCGATATAAGCTAAATCTTTTGATTCAAAATATCCATTATGAACATTCATGCTTCTAATCAATGGAATACCTGATGTTTTATAAGCAGCTTTACCGCCACGAGGCGTAGCGCCAGAGCCGAGTTTAGTGCAAAGAGAAGCTAATGTGATGCGCGCCCATCTGTTCTCTTCGACTGTGTCTCCGAACATTTCGATAAACCGGGATTTGACGAGAGCATCAAGGTCCATAAGATGCGATTCCGCTATCGTCACTTGATTCGAAATCATTTCGAGGTTCCGAACAATACTCCTTTGAATTTCTATCGAGGGTAACGTGACCTGCATATTACGCAAAATGGTCAGATTGATGTTGTTCTGTGCAGCGCCCCTGCCCGATGATTTCGATATCGATTCTCGGGATTTTAAATAATGGTATAAAAAATCGCGATCAAGTGAATCATCTTTAATTTTGAGACCAGCAATTGCTTGATTCGTTGTCGCAGGAATCTTCAAGATGCTCACAGCACCAATCGAAGCGAATATTGAATATAGCAGGGTTCCAGACTCAAGCATTTTCACAGAAGAGTTGTTAAATCCAGCGTCTGTTATGCGCTCTTCAGTTGATGAAACATACTTTTCGGACATGTCTCCAATCTTCACCCAAGGTATGGTTCCATCTTTCCAGTATTCAGCAACGGAACGTTTGGGAGTTCCACCGGAGCATATCTCGCACAGCTCTCCGAGCTTCACTTTCTTTCCGACAAATTGGGGTTTGTCAGTCATTCTGGCCTCCTCCGAGCATTTTGTGCAGTTCCGCGAGGCTTTCCGTCATCTGCCTGTTCAAATCATCAAGATCGGCGAGGATTTCCTCAGTCGGTGGATATTCAATACGTTCGTACTTTGTTTCCGCGTACTTGTTGAAGCTGAAATCGTAATCGTTTTCCACAATTTCGCTCTTCGGCACCAGAAAGCTCTTATCAGTACGGGCGCGCTGTTCTTCCGTGTCGAGGTTTCCCCATCGCTCGAGAATGTCGGGAATGTCGTTGTGCTTCTCGTCCGAATCGCGCTTGTCGTCGAGCGTGTATCCGTCGCCTTCCATGTTGTAGAGCCAAACCTTGTCCGTGCCGCCTGCGTCCGTCTTCGTGAACACGAGAATAGCGGTACTTACGCCTGAATACGGCTTGAACACTCCTGACGGCATGTAGATAATCGCTTCGAACCTCTGGTTGTCCACCAGTTCGGCGCGCAACTGCCGGTAGGCCTTCGAGTTGGAGCGGAACAGCACGCCGTTCGGCACGATGCACACACAACGGCCACCAAGCTTGAGCATGCGCAGGAACAATGCGACGAACAGCAGCTCCGTCTGCTTGGTTTCCACAACCGCCTTCAACGAGTCGTCTATGTCCTCAACATCCACGCTGCCAGTGAACGGCGGATTGGCAAGAATCAAATCAAACTTGTCGCGGATGGTGTTCAGATGGGACAAGCTGTCCTGGTTGCGGATGTCAGGATGATCGATGGAATGCAACAGCAGGTTCATCGCGGAAATGCGCACCATGGTCTGGTCCGTATCGAAGCCGGTGAACTGTTCGCCGGAGAATGTCTTCCACTGTTCCTCGGTCATCTCCTGGTCATGGTTCTTTCTGATGGATTCCGCTGCGGAAATAAGGAATCCCGCCGTGCCGCACGCCGGATCGCACAAGTTGGCACGATGGATACAACCGCGTGGGGTGGAATAAGGGAAACCTATGGGTAGAATTGCTCTACTACCAGGGGTTTTGATTGTAACGCGACACTGCTAGGTGCGGCACAGGAGGATCCAGTATCTCGCTCACTAAACCTTCATCGGAACTGCTAGTAAGCTTGAACCACTCCAAATTTCGCGCGCAGCAGTGTAAGGATTACGCGGGCGCTAGTTTTATTCACCGTCGTAAGCTGCCAGGTGCTCGGCCTGTTCGATGATCAGCTTGACTGCTTCTTCTTGCTTGTCCGGCGGATACTTGTACTTCGCGAGAAGCCGTTTGATTCGTGAACGCATACGAGCACGCACGGATTCTTTCAACGTCCAGTCGATCGTTGCTGAACGGCGAATTGTATCGACGAGTTCATGGGCAATGGTCTTAAGCGTTTCGTCACCCATTTCCATGATGGCCGAGTCGTTTTGAATGATCGCGTCATAAAGCGCCACCTCCGCGTTAGTAAGACCGAGTTCGGCTGCGCGCTTCTGATCGTCGCGCATTTCCTTAGCAAGTGCCACGAGCTCAGCAATAATTTCTGCAGTGGTCAGTGAACGATTCGTGTAGCGTTTAACAGCCTCGGTAAGCATCTCAGAAAACTTACGTGACTGGACGAGATTCGTTCGTTGCAATGTGCGGATCTGATCGTTGAGCAGGCGACGCAACAACCCGAGCTGAAGATTTGGTTTTCATTCTTGCCGATGGAATCGAGGAACTCATCGGAAAGCAGGGATAGCTCAGGGCGTTCCATCCCGGCAAACTGGTAGACATCAACAACTTGATCAGCAGTGACAGATTCGTTGACCAGCTGAGCGAGCACAGAATCTAGGTTTCCTGCCCCAACCCCACTCTTACCTGCATCAGGGTTAAGGATCTTTAAAGCTGCAGCTCGCACATCAGTAAATAGACGAACATCGTCGCGTATCGCTTCTGCCTCCGGACGGGAAGCAACCAAAGCGTAAGCTTTGGCCAGGGCAAGAACCTGATCGTTGTACCGTTTGGTGACGTCTTCATCCGAGAGAACAAAATCAAGTACCTCCGCATACTGCGTAAGACGCTGGGATGCAGACAAAGTGGGTGACGAATCGTAATTAACTGTGTGCAAGATACCCTGGATGATGTCGTACTTTTCCTGCATCACGTTCAGCAGCTCATCGACGGGGACGCCAGCTTGTTCACGATCCGAAGGTGAGTAGACAGACAGAGCATCTTGCAACGACTGGAACAGGCCGATGTAGTCAACGATTAGCCCGCCAGGTTTGTCCTTGAAACGGCGATTTACCCGAGCGATGGCCTGCATCAAGCCTGCGCCCTGCATCGGCTTGTCTACATACATGGTGTGCATGGATGGCGCATCGAAACCGGTGAGCCACATGTCACGCACAATCACGATTTCCAGCTCATCGTCTGGATTCTTCGCACGTAGTTTAAGATCTCGGCGTTCATCTTTTGAATGAATATGGGGTTGAAAGTTTGCCGGGTCGGACGCAGATCCCGTCATCACAACTTTGATCTTGCCTTTTTCCAAATCATCACTATGCCACTCGGGGCGTAGCCGCACGATCTTCTCATACAGCTCGACTGCGATCCGACGGCTCATTGTGACGATCATAGCTTTGCCCGCCATCGCTGTTTTGCGTTCTTCCCAATGTTTAACGATGTCTGAAGCTATCGTGTCAAGACGGGAATCAGCACCGACTAGTGCTTCAAGCTTTGACCACTTCGTCTTTGCACGCTGGGTGGAATCACTCGAGTCTTCCTCGCTGGTTTCCTCAATCAAGTCATCAATATCGGCTAGCGATTCATCAGAGATATTAATCTTCGCCAAGCGCGATTCGTAGTAAATTTTGACTGTTGCACCATCTTCAACTGCTCGAGTTAGGTCGTAGACATCAACGTAGTCTCCAAACACTGCGCGGGTTGAGCGATCATTCGATTCGATTGGGGTGCCGGTGAACCCCAGGAATGTGGCGTTCGGGAGCGCGTCACGCATATGCTTAGCCAACCCAGCCTTGAGTCGTCCCTGCGAATCCAGAGTCTCCGTAAAACCATATTGAGAACGGTGAGCTTCGTCCGCAACAACGACCACATTACGGCGATCCGTGAGCACAGGATTCGAATCCCCATCCTCACCTGGTGCGAACTTGTGGATAGTGGTGAAAATGATTCCGCCAGATGCACGGGTCAGCAACGAACGCAGATCAGCTCTACCTTCTGCCTGTACGGGTGCCTCAGGCAGGATCCGTGCTGGGGCGAACACCTCCCCGAATAGCTGATCATCCAAATCGTTGCGGTCAGTGATGAACACCAACGTCGGGTTTGCCATTTGCTGATCACGCATGAGCTTGGCAGCATAGAACACCATCTCAAAGCTTTTACCCGATCCTTGGGTATGCCATACAACGCCACCGCGGCGATCCCCATCGGGAGCTGAAGCTCGGATAGTAGACTCGACTGCCGCATTGACTGCCCAGTACTGGTGATATTTCGCAACACGCTTGATCAAAGCCCGGCGACGTTGACCGGACATCTCGTCCATGACTGGTTCGTCAGAAAATATGACAAAGTTACGCAAAATATCTAGGAACCGATCAGGAGCGAAAACGCCTTTGATGAGTACCTCCAAAGCGGGGCGGTTCGTGATCACATCACGCCCATCAATGGTCTTCCACGGTGCGTAGTGCTCGAACCCGCCGGTAAACGAGCTCATCGCAGCAGCAGTTCCATCTGAAATTACCGTAACAACGTTTGGCACGAAGACTGATGGGATTTGGGTTCGGTAGGTCTGGATTTGATTCCATGCCGAACGCATGGTGGCGTGTTCATCGGCTGGGTTCTTTAGCTCTAGCAAACCAACGGGCAGACCGTTCAGGAACACCAGAACGTCAGGACGGCGGTTGTGTCCGTTCTCGATGATCGTGAATTGATTCAACGCCAACCAGTCGTTCGCTGTCGGATGCTCGAAATCGATCAAGCGTAGTAGTACGGTAATGGTTTGGCCATCGCTGGCTTTCGTCTCAACAGGCACACCCTTGATCATCAGGTCATGCATACGCTGGTTTTCCAGCATCACATCTTGTGACTCTGCACGCTGCATCCGTTTGAGAGCTTCACCAATCATCAGCCGTGACGCGCTCGGATTCAAACGCTGTAAAGCATCTTTAACCCGACTCCACAACACAACATCTGAGGGCTTTTCCCGAACATCGCCGACAGCTGCATCAACTGGTCCAAACCCAGTGCGGTAACCGAGTTCGGCCAACCAATCCAACGCCGCCTGTTCAACCACCGCCTCGTTAAAACGATTCACCGCAATGCCTCCCGCGTAATCACTTCCGCAGCCTCTGACACACGAATACGACCAGACATCAGCTCCGGAAGAAGCGCATCGCGAAGATTAGTTAATTGATGAATTTCTAGCTGTACGGAAACGTATCTGTTCCACAGGGGCGTACAAGCTTCAGTTAACTTCATCAGCCCCGCCTTTTCAGGGATTTTTACCAAAGTGCTGTCTAAGTGGTCCCGACGAATATGACCCATGGTTGTAGCTTTATCCGCAGCAATTGCACGAAACTCGCTGATCACTGAGTTCAGGCGGTCAAAAACCAACCATGAAGGGTACTCTTCAGGGAGCACCTTAAAAATATGTTGATTGATTATCGCGTCGGCGCGTGTCCAGACGTACACTCCCAGCGTTCCTGACCATGACATTAAGATATCCCCGACTCTGGCAGTCTTGTTATCAGGAACCTCGATGTTGTTATACACCGTGGACGCACCAATCCCTGAGTTCAGTTCAGCTATTCGGATGACAACGCGACCGTCTCCCGAAGCACCTTTTGTGTATGCACCACCATTAACGAATTCTGCGATGTCTGAGACAGGGATTTGCTTACTATTGTTTTCTAGCTCTTTCTCTACGCTTGAAGAAATAAGCTCAGGAATGAGTTTTACCATTCGCATGTTCGATTTGATTTTGTCGTCAAGTGCACCCAAAGTTGCGGCGATGGCACGCTGCTCCTCCAGAGGAGGAATATCGAAGCGAAATTCCTCGATGCGTCCCGGTGAAGTATGAAGAATCTTGCTGCCTGATGCCGTGGCAAACAGATGATGGTTAAACACCCTCCAGCGGGCAAGTTGAAATATGAACGGAAGATAGACGCGATTGGGGTCGATGGCTTCCACCTTCCCGAGACGCTGATTGTGCAAGTAGGTTTGGCCGTCATCGGGAATAATGCCTGGGATACCAAGTATCTCTCCCCCTGGAGTTTGACAAGTCATAACTAGCAAGAGATCTCCCGGTGAAAGATTAAATTCAGGCGGATACTCGCCAACATATCGTTTGACTTTGCTCGATTCGAAGCGAAAACCACCTGTGTAGTCGAAGTTGCCGATGCCGACCACAACTGGCAACGTTTTGTCAGAATTTTCGGTCATGCCTGAGAACGCGAACCCGTGCTTGATTCGAACAACATCACCCAGGAACGTAGGTGTCCAGCTACCCGTCACTACGCCAGCCTCCTTAACTGCCGCTGGATCTTTTCCTCCAGCTCGCGTCCACGCTCGAATTCTGTGAACAGTTCCTTGGTGAGTCGTTCGATTTTCTCGTCGATGGGTTCGCTGTCAACCTCAACTTCAGTGATTCCAACGTAGCGACCAGGAGTGAGTACGAAACCGTTGTCAGCAATATCGTTCGTCGAAGCAGATTTACAGAAACCTGGTTGATCGTTGTAATCCTCGAATTCAGATACCGAACGCCATGCGTTGTATGTGCCTGCGATCTTGTCTATATCGTCTTCTGATAATTCGCGCCGTGCACGCGTAACCATAGTGCCGAGTTGGCGTGCGTCGATGAACAGTACTTCGCCGGTGCGCTTGCGGTGTCCATTTCCGTTACGGTCTTTTGCAAGAAACCATAGACTGGCTGGGATTCCGGTGTTTAGGAAGAGCTTGTCCGGCAAGGCAACGATGCAGTCAACAAGGTCTGCTTCAACGAGCTTTTGTCGAATTTCTGGGTCGGTGCCGTCGGATGACGAGAGTGCACCGTTGGCCATGACGAACCCTGCGGTGCCTCTTGGCGCTAGGTGGTAAAGGAAGTGCTGGATCCAGGCGTAGTTTGCGTTTCCTTCACGAGGGGTTCCATAGATCCATCGTGGATCGTCGGCTAGGGATTCGTTCCAATAGTCGGAGATGTTGAAGGGTGGGTTGGCAATGATGTAATCCGCGCGAAGATCTGGATGGAGATCTTCGGTGAAGGAGTCGGCAGACTTTGCACCAAGGTCGGCGTCGATACCTCGTAGTGCGAGGTTCATTTTCGCAAGTTTCCAGGTGGTGTTGGTGAATTCTTGGCCGTAAATCGAGAGCTGGTTACGGTTGCCGCCATGAGCATCCACGAATTTAGCTGACTGGACGAACATGCCCCCACTGCCACAGCACGGATCCAGCACACGGCCTTCGAATGGTTGCAGCATTTCTACGAGGGTCTTAACCACGCTGCGTGGCGTGTAGAAGGCACCACCTTCTTTGCCGGTTTCCTTGCCAGCAAATTGGCCGAGGAAATACTCATAGACCGAGCCAAGCACATCATCTGAGCCATGATCGTCGCTTTTACTGAAGCCGATCGTGCCGATCAAGTCCACCAATTCGCCGAGACGCTTCTTGTCCAATCCTTCGCGCCCGTAATTTCGGGGAAGCACGCCTCGTAGGCTTGGGTTATCTCGCTCTATTAGCTGCATGGCAGTGTCAATAAGCTGGCCTATCTCAGGCTGCTTAGCCAATGACTGAAGCTCAGTCCATCGTGCACCCTCGGGCACCCAGAACACATTGTCACCGGTGTATTCGTCACGGTCCTCCAGGAATGAAGCGAACTGGCTCTCTTCAATCCCGTCTGCACGCAGTTCGTCTCTGAGTGTGGCACGGCGTTCTTCAAAGCGATCTGAGACATACTTGAGAAAGACAAGTCCAAGAACGACATGCTTATATTCGGATGGCTCTTGGTTCCCGCGGAGTTTATCGGCCGCTGTCCAGAGGGTCTGCTCGAGCGTCTTCACGCTCTTCTTCGCTGACATTATTGTTCTTCCTTAGTGTCGGATATAGGGTCTTCAGGTGCCTCAAGGGGCACAATTTCGCAGATTTCGGAAATATCGCTATCGAGAACTTCACAGATGCGTGCAAGGACGGACCTGACCCCCGTTAGGTAGACACCTCTGATTCCAGCCAGTGTGGTTGGGAAGGAAGGTAATCTACCACCATGCCCCGCAAGGTTTACACGGAACAGTTCAAGCGCGACGCCGTCGCGATGTTCGAGTCGAACCCGGATACCTCAATGCGCAAGGTCGCAGAAGAACTCGGAATCAATCGCTCGACTTTGGGATGCTGGTACAAGCAATTCGGCACTAACGTCGCCAAGGATGAAGATGCAGCGTCACCCGTAGAAAAGCTTGCTGATGCGGAAAGAATCCGCCAGCTAGAACGCGAAAACAAAAGGCTTGGACCTGACCCCCGTTAGGTAGACACCTCTGATTCCAGCCAGTGTGGTTGGGAAGGAAGGTAATCTACCACCATGCCCCGCAAGGTTTACACGGAACAGTTCAAGCGCGACGCCGTCGCGATGTTCGAGTCGAACCCGGATACCTCAATGCGCAAGGTCGCAGAAGAACTCGGAATCAATCGCTCGACTTTGGGATGCTGGTACAAGCAATTCGGCACTAACGTCGCCAAGGATGAAGATGCAGCGTCACCCGTAGAAAAGCTTGCTGATGCGGAAAGAATCCGCCAGCTAGAACGCGAAAACAAAAGGCTTCGTGAAGAGCGCGATATTCTGCGTAAGGCCGCGAAGTATTTTGCGGAAGAGACGACCTGGTGATCCGCTTCCAGTTCGTTGACGACAATCTCGCCGACTACTCGGTCAAGCGGATGTGCACAGTCCTGGGGCTAAATCGGTCTTCGTATTACAAGTGGAAGAACTCGGCTCCACGGCGCCGTGCGCGCCTTGTAGATGACGCTGTGGTGGCCGCGGAGATCCAGGCAATTTTCGACGCTGAAAACGGCGTCTGGGGCGCTCGTCGCATCACTGCTGAACTCAACGACCGCAAGCGCGACAACGGCACTACACCTCCGGCTAAGCGCATCAATCGCAAGAGAGTGGCTCGTTTGATGCGGGCCCAGAACCTGTTCGGATTTCAAAAGAAGCGCAGGGTCAAGACCACTGCGCGTGACAAAGGCCGGCGCGTGTTCGCAGACTTGGTGAACCGTGATTTCACAGCCTGTGCTGCCAATCGTGTGTTGGTTGGCGATATTACGTATCTGCCGATCGCAGACGGGGCGAACATGTACTTAGCAACAGTGATTGATTGCTTTTCTCGCAAGCTTGTCGGCTTTGCTATCGCAAATCACATGCGTACCGAACTGGTAGAAGAGGCCCTCGAAAACGCTTCCCACCTGCGAGGAGGTCTTGATGGTGCGATTTTCCACTCGGATCATGGAAGCGTGTATACCTCGTCGCAGTTCCAGGCAACATGCAAGCGCTTGGGCGTTGCCCAGTCGATGGGCGCGGTGGGAACCAGCGCGGATAATTCGCTCGCCGAGTCGTTCAACGCAGCTTTAAAGCGGGAGGTCCTCAAAGATGCGAAGACCTTCGCCAATCAACTGATCTGCCGCAGAGACGTCTTCCGGTGGTGCGTGCGCTACAACACGTGCCGTCGGCACACTTGGTGCGGGTACCAAACTCCCGATGAGTTCGAGTCCCAAGCCGCTTAAGGTCTGATAGGCTTACACCTACTTTTGTTCACCCCACGGTGTCTACTTTCCGGGGGTCGGGCCCATTCGCAAAACATACAATCGAAATGAAAACCGAATCTTCCAATCCCAATAATTCCTTCAAGCATTGAATGTGCCCGTAATTCTGCCGCAAAGGCGAATGGATTTTTTGTTCTTGCCAAGGTACATGAACCATTCAGAATATTTGGAATCGCCGTAAATCGTGCCGGTATAGTTCTTCGTCTCCACTACGTAAATGCCATACGCTGAAACAACCACATGGTCAATCTGATACAGCCCCGTCGAATCCTTGAGCACCAAATCATCCAGCAAACGGTACTCTGATTGCGGCAGTTTCCTCAGTTCCTCACTGGCCCAATGCTTGCCAGCCCTGCCAGTAATTTGATTGCCCCAAATCGTTACGATTGTCGCAAGAATCAGAATCGGCAGAACAATCGCGACATACCAAATAGTCAAATTCGACTGAGCAAAAGCAACGGTGGCAAAACGCATCACTGCGACCCTTCTTCCTTGAACAACCCTCACTTGCAGCATACCCCCTCTTTCGCTCACATCCGAATAGAATGATGGAAAATCGCAAGACGTGCGCAAATCCAATCGAAAAGCAGGAGGTTCTCGATACGTTTGCTGACGAATCAGCCGTATCAACCAAAACGCAACAATGCAGATACAAAGGCACGAATGCGAAACATGAAAGTGGCAGCCGGGCAGTTCACCGTAACGGAAAAGCCGGAGCACAACATCAGCATCATCAGTGGGTTCACCAGCGAGCGGCACGCAATCATGCACGGATATTGTTGCTGCCGGAAGGTCTGATCGCCCGAAGTGACGATGACCCACGCTACACGGCCGACCACGCGCAAACCATAGACGGCCCATTCGTCACCGCGCTGCGTGGCATCAGCGAAGCCAACAATCTCGCCATCATGGGCACGGTCCACCTTCACGAGGACACCGCCGACCTGCCGTACAACTGTTTCCTCGTCATCGACCATGGCCGGATACTTCTCGAATACCGCAAAATCCATTTGTATAATGCGTTCGGCGAGCGCGAATCCGATTCAATCGCGCCGGGGCACGAGATTCCACCGCTCGTGGATATCGATGGTTGGAAGTTCGGTGTGATGACCTGTTACGATATCCGTTTTCTGGAGCTGGCTCGCCGTCACGCGGTGGCCGGCGCCGACGTGTTGGTTGTAAGTGCGGCTTGGGCGCGTGGCGAGGGCAAGGTGGATCATTGGACGACCTTATGCAAGGCGCGTGCGTTGGAGAATACCTGCTATCTTATGGCGTGCAGCGAGCATAGTGGGCATGACATCGGCCATAGTATGGTAGTTGATCCGGCCGCGCGAATTCTTGCGCAGTCCGGCGAACGCGACGAACTGATTTACACCGACCTGAATCGGAATCAGCTGGAGGACGTGCGCCGAATACTTCCCGTGCTCAAGAATCGTCGTATCACGTTGTAATCGCCTGTACGCACAACAGGACGCACAGGCGCTGGCGTTATTACTGTCCGGATGAGAAACGTGCGAGGACTCCGGACTTGGCCAAGGCACGGTACAGTCCCCATGATCCGAAACCGGCGAATACGGCCGCGCTTAGCAGTTCGCATGCGGTGCCGATGAGCCCGCGTGGACTGAAGAATGAGAATGCCTGGTAGTAGAACAACAACAAGTAGAAGTTGTAGACGACGCCGACCGTCAAGGCTGCCAGAATGGTGATGCTGAGTGTCCAACGACGATAACGGAACAGTGCGACACTGCTTCGGCGGCGGACGCTCCGACGGCGATGTCGATCACACGCCATGTCAATGGTCTACGTTTTTCCTGCGGCACGCCTTTGGCTGCACGCATAAACTGCGCTTGTTCGGATGGCGTCAACGGCAGGCAATTGACGATAAGTTTGCGATTATTCTCGATTCCCACCTATCCCACCTTAGGACAGACATGAGATAAGCCTTTCACATGTGAGTGGCGAATAGATTCAGCCGGGTCTGACTTGACCCGGCTGAATCACATGTATGCGCCCGTCTGTTCAGGCGAGGGACTCGTACGCTTGCACGTCGACCGGCTCGAGCCATTCGTTGCTCATCACGTTCGGATCTCCTGCTGAAACCATGAATGCCAGATGGGAGAAGGATTCGCCCGGAGCCGCACCATGCCAGTGCTTGGTGTCGGCGGGAATGCACACGGCTTCGCCTGCCTTGAGTTCCCTGGGCTCCTGGCCTTCGATCTGGTAGTAGCCTCGGCCGCCCACGGCGATGAGCACTTGGGCTCCACCGTGGTGGATGTGCCAGTTGTTGCGGCATCCCGACTCGAAGGTGACGTTGTGGATGGAGATTTCGGGAGCGTCAAGCACCGGTGCAAGATAACTTTGACCTACGAAATACTGGGCGAAGCCGTCGTTCGGCTCTCCCATCGGAAATGCGCTTGGGTTTTCCATAATGGTCCTTTCGTATCAATACGTGTTCATTGAACCTCTCTGAAAAACCAATGTCCAATAAGTGTCGAACATGCTTTTCCATGCAACAAATGCATATAGAGAAAGCTGCGACACGTATTGGATTAATAACCGACGCAACGGTACCGTGGAACATATTGACGTCGTTCATTCCATCTATTTCAGGCAAGGAAGCTGCACAACCATGACAGACATGCAATACGCGCCATTGGGCCGGTCGGGAATCAACGTTTCCAAGGTCTGCCTTGGAGGCATGAGCTTCGGTAAGGCCTCGCCGGATTTCCATCAGTGGACCATCGACCAGCAGGGAACGGAACAAGTCATCGGCCACGCCATCGACCGAGGCATCAACTTCATCGACACCGCGAACTGCTATGCCTTCGGCACTTCCGAGGAATACATCGGTCAGGCGTTACGCAATCTCAATGTGGCGCGAGATCAGGTGGTGCTTGCCAGCAAGGTGTACTTCAATGATGGGCATCTTTCCAAAGAAGCCATCAACCGAGAGATCGACGGCACGCTCAAGCGTTTGGACACCGACTATCTCGACCTCTACATCATCCACCGTTTCGACTATACCACCCCCGCCGAGGAAACCATGGAAGCCCTGGACGCGCTAGTCAAAGCAGGCAAAGTACGCGCATTGGGCGCCAGCGAAATGAATGCGTACCAGTTCCACAACCTGCAGGCCGTGGCCGACGCCAATGGGTGGACCCGATTCACCAGCATGCAGTGCCACTACAATCTGCTCTACCGCGAAGACGAACGCGAGCTCATCCCCGTATGCCAGCAGTACGACGTTGCTTTGACGCCCTACTCTCCCATGGCTTCCGGACATCTGGCACGCCCGACATGGAATTCGAATTCCACCCGCGGCACCACCGATGGCACCATGCACAACAAGTATGACCAAGCGAAGGCGCAAGACATGCCCATCGTCGAGCGCGTGCATGAGGTGTCCGAGCGCCACGGAGTGCCCATGGCTCAGGTCGCGCTTGCATGGCATTGGGCCAAAGGCGTGACCGCACCGATCGTGGGCTGCTCGAAGCCGGCTCGCGTGGATGACGCCATCGCCGCGTTGAACGTTCAGCTTACGGAAGATGACATTGCCTACATCGAGGAGCCGTACACCGCGCACGAATTGGTCGGGCCGCTTTCCCGCCCCGGTGAAAAGGCCTTGGCCGGCACCCTGGCGCCCACGCTCAAGGAAACAACCCGAAACTAAAACCATATGTGACGGTATCTGCCTTATATATGGCAGATACCGCTCCCCGTCTCCACGTATCTCGCCTATATATGGCAGATAGCACCGGACAGCCTCGCAAATCTGCCATATATAGTTGAGTTAGAGGCCGAGACCCTCCACCCAAGAAGTCACTTCGTCGGCCGATACGCTGGACGAGAACCTCTGACCATCCTGCCAGTCGCCAGCTCCCGCCATATCCGCCAAATCAGAACCGCTGCTCCCCAACGGAGATGACGCAGAAGTGGCGAACGGAATGACTTTCTCGCCGGTGAAGTCATTGTCAGTCACAAAATGATTGACCGGCCATACGGCCCCGCCCCACCAGATCGGATACCCGATGAATACAGTGTCGTACTTATCCCACCCATCTGGCGAGGTAACGTTCAAAAGAACATCGCGCAGGCTTTCATCATTATGCTCGCCGTTCACTCGACTGAATTCGTCGTTCCAGTTCAGATCACCACTGGAATATTCCCGCTCCGGGGTGGGCTCGAACAAATCACCGTTCGCCGCATCCGCAATGGCCTTGGCCACGTCGGCGGTGTGACCCGTAGCGGAATAATAGGCCACGAGCACATGACTTCCACTCTGCCGGCCTCCCCGCGCATTCGGCTGTGAGCTTGTGGAACAACTTGCCGCAGTGCAGGATTCCATCGACTACATCGACTACAAACAGGAGTTCTATGACGGCGTGCTTGCAGGAACAACCGAATACTACAGCAATCTCATCGACGTAAACGGCGGTACAGAAACAGATCCGCCCGCCTGCGAGCATCTGCTCGACTGAGTACTCCATTTTACGCGCAAAGCCATGAGCTCTCTCAACATGTAGTTAAAAAAACATACGTCAGCATTAAATACTAAATCAGACTGCTTACACGTGGCCACGCAACCAATCTGATTCTCTATCGGCTAAAAACTCCTCACAATCATAAGTCGCGCAGATCCACGACTGCATCCCACAATATGCATGTCCGCGCAGCCCCTACACGTCGGAATCGGAAAAGTCGCTAAAGTCATCCAAAGATGACACCCGCTTGCAAATAACTATACGGATATTCCACTCGTGGCAGACTGGCGTTGTGTATAGGAGGGAAAATGAAACTAATCGCCATACTGTTGTCCATCGTCATGACGGGTGCGCCTAACTCCATGACTAATCAAGGTAGTCTTTTTACATCAGCAAACGTTCTCAATATGTATTCTGCAGAGATATACCCCAAGTGCCCGCCAATCCTACACTGGCTCTGCCGAGTCTTCTGACATGATGACAGGAAAACGCGCATGAAACTGCCATGCCCCTTTTTCAGAAGATGATTTAACGAATCCCCCTATGGATTCGATCCATTTTATGTGCAGCAACAAACCGTTTCCAGACCTCGGCTTGTCAAGGAATAGGTTTTTTGAAGAAACATCATTCACTTGATCCACATGAATTAAATTATCGTCATCCCAAAAAACAATAAGACGGTATTCGCCTCCTGGACTTCCATGTACAGCAATGTTTGTATATAACTCATGAATCAAAGAAAGAACCTCACGAGAAAAAGCATCATCAAGATCCGTTGAATCTTTGATCATTATTCTTGTCTTTCCATGAAACCCAAGCTCCCTTAGGAAAGAGTCGCCTTGCTCGCCGACGACCCACAGTCCAGAGAGGCTCATGTTATCCGTTTGCGCTGATTTTGTTTTTCCATCATTCATCAAATCGACAACATCTCGTACCGCATCCAGAGTTTCTACAACAAGAGCCCTAACTCCCCTTATCTCTTTCTCATCAAAGGTCTTGGTTTTCTCAGCATCCAAAATCACACTATCCAGCAAAATTGCCATGTATGCCAGGTTACCGGCCACAGAATCGTGTATTCTACTGGCGACCGCATTCTCTTTTCGCAGGTACTCGACATGCTGACTTAATTCTTCATACCTTAGTTTGTTTTGTTTGAACTGTGCGGCAAGTTCTTTCCACGCAAGCATTTTCCCGATGAAGTATGCGAAGAACATGACAAGAATCAACATGAAATATTCATTGACAGCCACACCGTCAGCATCAAAGCGCCATATTCGAACCAATGCTACAGCAGAAGGGTAGAACATTCCCCATAATGACTCAATTCGCAGTCCTACATACCCTAAAGCCAGCCAAGTTCCCCATAAAAAGCTGGGGCCGCCATCATCCGGAATGAGACAGCATATTGCAAAAGTCAAAAAAATGATGTTACAGCATACGATTGGCTGTCGTGAAATCAGAATAATAGCTAGCACATGCGCAGCAACAAGGAAAAATGTCACCACACCTGCAGGAGGGAAAAACAGCGTCTCCGTAATAGTCATGGCGACACAAACCGCTATAAGCAGATACTGGGCATGTTCGACGCACCATGAGGTAAACGGCTTTATCCCTTTAATACTCACGGCTATTTACTTCCATCCATTGAATTACCGCTTGAGTCCTATTTTTAGCCCCTAATTTCTTCATGACCCTTCGAATATATGTTTTCACCGTAGGTTCCCCTATGCCAAGCTTGATGCCGATCTCCTTTGAGGTAAAACCCAGGGAACACAGCCCCATAACCTCTCGTTCCCCTTTCGCAAACGTTTCATAGTTGACATTTCCACTTTTGGCAGTCAATAATCTCTCATGCGACTCCTGCGCACTTTCGGAAGATGCATATTTAACATCCGCCCGCCGCCCATTCACTATTGCACATAAGACATGGCAAAGACCTTTCACATTCGCCTTATCCACAAGACAGCTCGCTCCGTTTTCCAGAGCAGGCACACAGTAACGGTCCAGAGAAAAAGCAGTCATGCCCACTAAATCAACCTGAGCAGTCTCCTCACGAATGGTCCGGCACACATCGCAACCGCTCATTCCCTCTAGAGACATATCCACAAGCAATACATCAGGACGCGTCCGCGAGTTAAGACTCTTACTCACCGCGGTCAGACCATCCGATACAGCCCAACACACGTTAGCCTGCGGAAGAATACGCTCAATCATCATCTTCATAACACCAAGCGTCAATCTGTCATTGTCCACGATAGCGATTCTTATTCGTTTTCCCAAATACATCGTCACTCACCTTCACCCCTAAGCATACAAATATAGCCACGCATTGCATCACGTACAGGCCATCACCCAGCCAGCAGCAATAGCTATTTTCAAACACGGAAAAGCGAAAAATCCTCATTTTCCAGAACCGGCATCCAAGATCCCCATTCCCCTGATCGCCCAGAATCACTTAACGCTAAAAGCACACCGGCCGATCCCGTCCCCAAATCCATGGAACACTTGTATCCATAAAGTCCCGGGAAAACAATGTTTCCATTGTTCTTCATCAGGTAAAGATTCAATCCATCAATAATCCGCTCCCACAGCTCATCATCAATACCTAAGTCGCGCAACGCTATTGCAGCAGGCAACAGTCCCACATAACCCCCGAATAAGCCACCATTAAACGTGCAAACCATATCTGAACCTTGGGAAAGCCTTCTAAGAAACTCCTCATTAAGGAATTCCATTGACTCATTACCATCTTTATAGACTTCAATAAAAGCTAGGGCCACACCAGAAGTTCCACAATCCAGATAAGGCATTGTTCTGGGTTTATTCTTCAAATGATCCACGTAATACATCGGACGCTCCTTGTTATCCGCATTGGCAAGATGCGTTAGCGTAAGACGAAAAATGCTTTCCGCACGGGAGCGCAAAGCATCGTCTTTCCTGCAAAGAGAAGCCTTCCACAGGAACAGACCTGCACCCAACCAGCCCTTCATTAAGGTAAAGTCCGCTTTCGAACTCAGCATGTCTTGCGAAGTTAAACCACAATCGCTTCTCTCATACACCTTGGAAAGAATATACGACAACATTTTTTCTTCATGCGAGTTCCTAGATGCTCCCAATGACAGAAGAGCCATGCCAATGCCAGACAAACCAGAGTACAAGGAATAGTCGTCAATGCCTGCCAAATAATCAATGTGAGAGATTCCGATATAAGAAAGCATTTTATGACATTCCTCGCGAGAAAACACCTCATATGCAGCCATGGCCACACCTACCGTACCGTTAAACAATCCCGCGCGGAACGACATACCGTCTTTCAATTTACGTAATACCGATATATATTTCTCCCGCGCAATAGCATAAAACCATTCCGAGTTTTCCAAACATGAAGATTTCAGCAAAGCCAAGCTCACACCGGCAAAACCAGACCCAATGCTATATTTAGACATCTCATCGCCATACATTGAAATATCACCTTTGACAGGATATTCACCTCGCAAGTCAAGACCAGAGACAATCCCTTTATAAAGAAGTCTCATAAAGGTTTCAATATTCTCAGGATCTAAAAGCTTGTCACAAGCCTGTAACGCTTTGTCGATAAATGGTCCATGAGACAATAACGGAGTCAAGCCAAGCATTCGCGATCTGACAGACCGAAGAAAAGAAACTGCCTCATTCCCAAAGTGCTTTTGCACCATATAATCCTGACAGAACAACAACGAAGGAGCCAGATAATAAAGGGGACATATGGGAACAAAAAGGCGGTGCACTATAACCGCGAAGGCATACCAATCTTGTTGTTCATAGTTGCATACAGCATCGTTGGTAAATCCTGGAGTAGCGATATCTACTTGAAAATCTTGGGAAAGTTTTTTCGCCGCCTCAAAATCAATCAGTTTAATTTCTAAAGAATCATTAATCAGCACATTTGATAAGCTCAAATCTCCAACCGCAAATCCAATTCCATGCATTTTCGCAATTGCACTTTCCAATTTGGTTGCGATCTCTTTACACCCTCGCCAATAAGAATCAGAGCAATCCGTCCGAGCAGAGCATCCATCGAAAGGGAATTCCATTGCTATGTACTGCTGCAAATCTCGACCTTCAAAAAAATCCTCAACTAAAAATGCATGATTCCAGACATCAAAACAATCGACAGCATTCACAACATCAGAGAGCGGACTCAAGGAACGAAGGATTTGATATTCATGCTTGATTCGATGAAAAGCATCCAAACATGACCTATCACTGACCCCAACATTTTTTCGCCCTTCTTTAAGGATATATTTTTTGCCGTTTCGCGAAGCGAGATACACCCCACCGTTATTACTAAAATGGACAGCGGAGTCTATTTGATAATCCGTTAATTTTCCATTTGAGTATTCAATAAAATAATTATTCTCTTTAACATATATAGGTTCATCAACGAAAGAAGGCAAGGAATACAGCGGTAATTCTTTATCCGGTATTAAATCACCCTGAGGAGTCACTATCACAGGTACATTCTTTTCGTTTGAAAAGCGCGGCTTCAGAGCACCATATCTGAAAAATACATTACTATTTTGCCATTGTTTATCAGTTAAGATATAAGGACCATCATCATATTTACAAACAATGGTTTTTAAATCTTTTAGTAGCTGAATAAAAATATGTTCAGAACTGGGGTAAATAGTTATGAATTTACCTGACTCAAGTCTATCCGCATATTTTCCATTCGCCTGAATGAAACAAGTTCTACTTGAAAGATATTTAAAAGAAATAGATTTAACGAAAAGATATTCAGCAACATCATAGAGAACATTCTGAGCATCATAAATTGTAGAAGTGATATGAATTTTCCAACCTTGAGGAGGAAAAGAGTACATCAGACAATTGACATAAGTCCAATGCCCATCAGACCTAACGCCCCATTGCTCTGAGTTGTCATTCGTCGGCAAAACATAAGCATCTTCACAAGCATAAACAGGTTCGCTATAGTATATGGTCTCCTTATCTGCCGAGAAACGGAGGTAATCATCCGCCGAGTAACCAACCATCACAATTCCCTCTTCCCCTATATCAATCCTTCAAGAGTTGATTTTGAACAAAAAATCTATACGCTGGACATCTTTCAATGAGCTCTCGATGATCCCCCTGATCCAAAAGATAACCATCTTCAATAAAGAAAATAACGTCTGAGTCTATTATCGTAGACAAGCGATGTGAAATGACAATTGAAATATCATACTCATGCGATCTTAATAGGTTATCAAGCACACGTCTTTCTGTCTTCACATCAAGATTCGACGTTGCCTCATCCAAAATAAGTATCGGAGCTTTCCTTAAACAAGCTCTCGCAATCTGCAATCTCTGTCGCTGTCCACCAGACAAAGACATCCCCTGCTCACCAACACTCTTTTCCAAATCACCAACGGAAATAATTTCATCTAAGCAAGCATTTTTCAAACATTTATTAATGTCTTTTTCTGATGGCACAAAATCAAGACCAAAAAATAAATTTTCTTTAATTGTTGTAGAGAAAAGGAGATTATCTTGAGAGACGACAGTAAACCACCTTCTCTACTCTTCTAGATGCTGCCCATCAAGCAAGCTCTCATTGATAGCAATGGCTCCAGAATTTGCACTATATAGACCTGTTATTGTATTAATAATAGTCGTTTTCCCGGATCCAGATGGTCCAATAATTGCATATCGACCACCCTTTTCCAACCTCATACTAACATCATGAAGAACTTCATTATCATTGTAACCAAATGAAACGCTTTTCAGTTCCAAATAATCAACATTATTATACGCAAAGTTTTCCATATCTACTTCTCTTGAGATCCGATGACACGGTTGATTCTTTTTAAGGAACCTTTGATTGTTTGACAACTCAAATAAAAGGTAAATAAACCACCTACTGGAGTAACCAGCTGAAAGAATAACATTACATATGCAACAAACGAACCGTATGTCAAGAGATGTACGTCCATCAGATGAACACCATAGCAAACAATGACCCCAGTACAAAAAATCGAAATCAGATTTTGAACGGGCGTAACAAAAGAATATACTTTGTCATTCAAGAGATTAACTTCTTTTATTTCATTTACTCGTTTCTTGAATTTTAGAAGCATACATCTCTCTGCATTACATAACTTAACAGTGCGCATACTTCGCACTATTTCTGAAGTAAACGTATTTAATTTACCAATTCTCTCTTGCAGCATCATCGCATTTCTGTTATTAAATATACCTAAGGGAACAGCCAGTATCATCACTGCAGGAAAGATAATTAGAACCAAAATAGATAGTCTGTAGTTAATTACAGTAAGAGCAACGACGGAAAACAGTATATTGATAACACTCGAAACAAACTGAGGAATACTAGCCGCCACAAAATTCCTGACCAGAGAGATATCATATACTATTCCACTGGCGATTTCACCGCTATTTTCATTGTCAAAAAAGAGCATATCTTTCTCAAAAATTATATCCATAGCCTGAATACGCAATTCCGCCACATGAAGATCGGCCTCAGTTGAAATTAGCAATCCACCAATTGCACACAATATGAATTGCGCCGCAAAAAGAAAAGGGAATACATACAGTAAACTAAGATCAAATTTTTTATTATCTATAAAATCTTTTATCAAAAGAGGAACAAAGAATGATAACGTCGATCCAGCGATACTGCAAACCATGCCAAGAATCATTCTCTTGCTAATTCGCATAAATTTAAGCATCAGATTTTTCCGCCAAATATTTTGTATTAGTTTTAAGCAACTTTCCTTTACTGCCTATTCTAGGTTTAACATCCTCATCACCAACTTCTTCAGGTTTTAATCCTAAGCTTTCAACAAAAGCATCTGATAAGTCATCAAGCGCCATATCCTTCATTGACCAAATTCTCTTATTTACCCTAATCAATGGCGTCGCAAACCCCTCCCTCCCTGGAGCTATTAGGTCGCTTCGTAGTATTGTGTAATCATTACTTTTTTCAATCCATTCATCGTACTGTCCATTTAAACTTTCCTTTGCAATTTCTCTAGATATTCCCGCTTTAATCGCTTGTTCGATTATCTTTTCATCAGACATTTCTACATAATCTACTTCTGAAGGCTGGAACTTTTCATCAAATATTTCTGAAATGAATGCAACGACATGCTTTGGATCTTTTTCTGAAATGTAGGCTATGGATCCCGATACTCTGGCCGAATAATGGTCAGATGAACACTTGTCTAAAAAAATCACAGGATGAATTTCAAGCTTAATCTGACCACTCGTATACATTTTTCCTATATCATCATTTAATGTTCTATCAATTTGTGCACAAGCCGGACATAGGGGATCTAAATAAAATTCTACAGTCGGAATATCTTTTTTTGACCCAACTTGCACCAGTAGCCCGCCATCATTTGTTGCGTTTGTAGGTTTTCTTTTCACTTCTGATAATGACTCATACGCTTTTTTTATATCTTTAGCGTCACTTGCACTGTTTCTAGACATGAAAAGCCCAATAAATGCACTGGCGAGAAGTATAATAATTATAAATACAGTAAACAATCCGAGAATTGTTTGCTTTTCTCTTTCATTCAATCTTTTCATTACAGCATCCATCTATCAAAATGGCTATCTGTTAACTTCAAAACAGATAGCCACTGCAGTTTAAAACTGTTGCTCTTCTACTTCAGCAGAACCAACTCCACGAACTATGCCAATGATGCGTATTCGGATCACAATTAGGATCCGTCGAACAATTTCCATGCGTGTCAACACATGGTGGCCTTTTAGAGGTCATACTTGCAGGTTGCGCAATCAAAGCCTGTAAACTGAGCAAATCCTTCATTTCCACTCCTTTGAACTTCCAGACTCTCATCACAGCGAAACAGATAGAAGTCCAGAAACATTTCTTCCACTGACGAAACCCAGTTTGACACTTTTCTCAATTTCGTGTCCTATTCACTCTCTTATGTCATCCCTTAGATGACATTTCAAGCCATATATGGATCTACCATTTTTGACATGTAACGGCTCGTTTTTCATGATGGGTTACAGACATCATTGTCTGTAACCCATCACATTGCGAAACGGCCATCAGAACCTAGAAATCAGCCCTAGAAAGGACTGGGCATACTCTCTTCACTTGTTGCCGTCCAAAATTGCCGATAGATCGACAACCCAAATAAGTGAAAGCTGTCCATATACTGAAGCTTGTCCGAAAATGTCACTTTCCATACAAGGCAGAAACGTTCAGCAGCGCCCCTCATATAGGAAGAAGGAAAGTGCACCATCTTCCAAGCCACCCTGCGTGAAGGAGTCCCTGCGTACAGTACGTTCCGCTTTGCGCGTCAAACCACGGTAATCATAAAAACCGTAATCGCAGGTAGTGTCAGTGAAGAGGAAATACTCGTTCATTCCGGCATTACGAAACACGCCAAGCATGTGGTTGAACAGCTTACGTCCGACGCCCATGCCCCGCGCTTCCGGGGAAACCACAAACAACGTTATCTCAGCCTGATAGCTTTTGCCGGCATCTCGTTTCAACACTTCATCGACCTGCAAAATCGCAATCTGATCGGCAAGTCCTCGACGGCCATCCTTACTTGCCAACAAGGGCAACGCCAAGCAATTTCGCGTAATAGCATGACGTATCCTCTGCGCTGTGGTAACACGGGATCTCAACGAGCCCAATACCACGCCAAGCACCCGACCATCACGTTCAGCGACCGTAGCCTCGGTGGTGCGGGAAAGAAAATCATGCATGTCGATGGCCGCGAGTCGATGCATATTACGCAAGTGAATCGCCTTGCGCAGCTTATACTTACGTAACCCGCGCTCATCGTTCGGAACGTTCCCATTATCATCCGACTCATCATCCACATACCAAGCCTGACGGACAAGCTCTTCAAGCGCAGGAAAATCCGTGCGACGCATCGGTCGGAGCATAATCATTTCTGAAGTCATGCTCCCCCATCCTAGCCGCAGCCATGCCAAAACTCCGCTCACGGATGACATAATGCACATAGTATTGCGATAGCAGGAATGCGTAGGATTTGTTGGCATTGGCGTGTGACGCTTGGGGGTCTGGGGTCACACGCTTAGGATGAGACAGGATTGCGTGCGACGCGCAATGAATGAGAGGTTCATCATGGCAATGTTGATTAGACGAATTACAGGCACTCTATGCTTAGTACTTGCCGTGGCATGCGCATGTTACGCTTTCGCCGTGCGCAATACGCATTCCGGCACGAGTTTCTGGATTGTTTGGCTAGCGTTCGCAGTTTTGTTCGCGATACTCGGATTCGGTCTGCTCTTCCGGTGGTGGACGATATTGCCAAGACTGGTCAGAGGCATATTGATTGCGGTTGCGTGTATTGGTCTGGTCGCGTTCGGCACGGTGGAAAGTTGCATCGTCAGTAAAATGCATGCGCAAGGCAAACCGGATCTCGATTATGTGGTGGTGCTCGGCGCTCAGGTGCGTAAGTCCGGCCCGAGCCTTGTACTTCGCTACCGTCTCGACAAGGCCATCGAATATTTGGATGAGAATCCGAATACCATCTGCATAGTCTCCGGTGGAAAAGGACCGAATGAACCGTTCCCCGAAGCCCAAGGCATGGCTGACTATCTTAAAGAGCATGGCATTGACGAGCAGCGCATTCTTGAAGAGCCGGATTCGAAGACCACTGAGGAAAACATCGTCAACAGCAAGAAGCTGATCAGTGACGATGATGCTTCCGTAGGGGTGATCACCAACAATTTCCACATGTTCCGCGCACTGCAGATTGCCGACAAATATGGTTTGGACAACGCCCAAGGCATTGCGGCCGGCTCTCCCCCGAACATGCTTGTCAACAACATGGTTCGCGAGTTTTTTGCTGAGATTAAATTCCTGCTGTAGATTTCAAGTTTCTCAAGCTGTAAGCATATCGGGAATAAGTTGAGGGGTTGGCTCTTGGAACCAACCCCTCAACTTATTTGGGACTCTTACGAGTCAGAAGCTATCGATCGAAGCTCACTCTTCGGAAGCAAGCTCGTCAGCCACAGCGGCAGCTGCAGAAGCAGCTTCGACGCTCTCGGCTTCTTCATCTTCAGCGGCTTCACCGAGGAAGGCGCTCAGGTCCAGGGTTTCGCCCTCGGACTTGAAGGTCACGGCGCGCATGCCGGCGAGCAGGCCCTTGGAACGGCCGACTTCCTGCACTGCGGAACCGAGCTGGCCGTTGCGCATGATGGCCTGGATGAAGGCGTTCGGATCCATGCCGTACTGCTGGGCGATGGAAGCGAGGAAGTTGAACACGTCGGACTGGGAGACCTTGACGTCCAGCTTCTCGGCGAGCACGTCGAGCACCATCTGGTCGCGCAGTTCCTTTTCGACGGTTTCTTCGGCTTCGGCCTTCTGCTCCTTGGTGGCATTGGCCGGATCAGCGGTCACGCCCTTGAGCTGCTGCTCAACCATTTCAGCCTTGACGCCCTTCGGCACCGGAATCTCCAGGCCCTCTTCGAGCTTGGCGATGAAAGCGTCGCGAGCTGCGGTGGCCTGACGACCTTCGGCATCCTGGGAAGCGGCCTTCTTGAGGTCTTCCTTCAGCTCGTCGAGGGTGTCGAACTCAGAGGCTTCAGAAGCGAAGTCGTCGTCGAGTTCCGGCAGCTCTTCAGCCTTGACGGAGTTGACCTTGACCTTGACCTGAGCCTTCTCGCCTTCGTGCTCGCCTGCTTCCAAGGTACCTTCGAAGGTGGTCTCTTCGCCGGCGGACAGGCCTTCGAGAGCCTCATCCAGACCGTCAAGCATGGTTTCGGAGCCGAGCTCGTAGCTCACGCCTTCCTGGGAGTCGACCACTTCGCCGTCGATTTCGGCGGTCAGGTCGATGTTGGCATAGTCACCCTTGGCGGCCGGGCGATCCACACCCACGAGGGTGCCGAAACGCTGGCGCAGGGCTTCCAGACGGTTGTTGATGTCTTCGTCGGTGATTTCGGCCTTGGCGACCTCGATCTCCATGCCGTCGATTTCCGGCAGTTCGATGTCCGGGCGACGCTCAACGGTGGCCACAAACTTCAGCTTGGTCTCGTCCTTGGCGGATTCCGGAACTTCCTGAACGTCGATTTCCGGCTGGGCCATCGGACGGATGCCCTTTTCTTCGAGAGCCTTGGAGTACAGCTCCGGCACACCGTTGTTCACGGCTTCGCCAGCAACGGCACCGAAGCCGATGCGCTGGTCGATGATCTTGCCGGGCACGTGGCCCTTGCGGAAGCCAGGCACGTTGACCTGCTTGGCGATTTCCTTGCGAGCATTGTCGAGATACGGGTTGAACTCTTCCGGATCAACGGTGACGGTGAGCTTCACCTTGGTCGGCTCAAGATTCCTGACGCTGATTTTCACGCTTGCGCTCCTGAAAAATACGGTTCTTCACATTTCTGCCGTTAGGCAACCTCTACATGATAGCGCGACTCACGGACTCTGCAACCAGCGCGACCTGCCACGCCCTCGCGCCCTGCTCGGTGAGGAATTGCGCAACGTCACGTTTTTGCGGTTCGTCGGTCCAACACAGGTTGCGCAGATACTGCGGTTTGATGATGACGTCCGCGGGGGTACGCGTGTCTTCCGCTATCTGCGCCACCATCTTGCGTGCCTTGTCAAGCGTTGCGAGACGTTCCGGATAACGTTCCCTCCAGACTCGCGTCGCTCGTGGAGCGGATATGCTCTGCGCCTCCTGGTTCTGGGGATTGCCGCTTTCGATGACCGGCCATTCGCTTTCCGGCAGATCAAGCGCCTGTTGGATTATTCTCTTCCACATGCTTGGCTTGATTTTACGTTGGATCGGCGCGTAACGTTCGAACATTTTCTCCTGTTCGGCACCGGCTTGGATGCGTACACGCTCGTTGATGGAACGGACCGCCCTGAATTGCGCGGCGTTATGCGGCTTGCGTTCCGCCACTTCGATGATGGTGCTGTCGGCGAGCAGCAGTGTCGGCGAAATATCGTATTCGCGCGCCAGTTCATCTCGTTTGGTCCATAATGCTTTCGCCACGGCCAGGGCCTGGCGGTCCTTCATGATTTCGGTGATATGCGAGATGCGCAGCCATGGGATGGGATGCTCCTTGCGTGGCGCAGTTCCTTCGCGCAGCGCGTAATCGAATTCCTCCTCAGCCCATTCGATCTTGCCTTGCTTTTGCAGTTCGGCGCGCATGGTCGTTTCAAGCTCGATCAGCAATTCAACGTCCAGCGCCGCATAATTACGCCAGTCTCGGGGCAGCGGCCTGTACGACCAGTCGGCCGCGGAATGCTCTTTCGCAAGCGTCAGTCCCAGATAATGCTCGGTAACGGCAGCTAATCCGAAACGTTTGAGCCCCAGCAGCCGTGCAGCGATTTCCGTATCAAACAAACGTTTCGGCTGCAATCCCAAATCAACGAATCCCGGCAGATCCTGCAACGAATCATGCAGAATCCATACCGCATCGCCCACCGCACGATTGAAATCGTTCCAATCAGCACCTTCCGCAGCCAATGCCTGCGGATCAAGCAATCCTATGCCGGCACCGTCTCTTTTGAATTGCACCAACCAATCGTCATGACCGTATCGGAAGCCAGACGCACGTTCCGCATCCGCAGCCAAAGACCCATGCGAAGACGCCAATGCGCTGCAGTACTCGCGGAATGCCGGTAGGGTGTCGATCACATCGGGCACGCCCTCACGCGGCTCGGCCTGCAACCTTGGCTCGTCAGTCAACGGGATAATCCTCCTCGGATTGCGTCATGGACCGGAGGAACCTAGCCCACGCGCCCACTTGGGCGCCCGCGTCAAGGCCTCCATCGGCATAGTCTAGTGGCGTCCAAGACACACGAATCTCACACCCGGTTTCGGGAGCGTCGGACTGAGTGCCAAACGTCGTGCTTTTCGTGACTGTGACGGTTCCCGAAACATGTTCGACATCGCACGAACCAACACGGTCCATCATCGCATCCCAATACATGGACGGTATCAGACAATCGCCTTCGCCTCCAGACAACGGCAACGCGGCGAAAGCGACGCAACGCCAATGAGAATGCCAGTCATTTCGGTATTTGTGCGAATACAACACCATGATCCAGCCTGTGGAACGCGCCTCGTCGCATTGCATCTCAACTCCAATGCCGAAACTCGCCATGGCGCACGGCACTGGAATCTCACGATACGACACGCTTGGTAATCGAGGCATGCGTTCTACGGAAAGCACGGCGTCCCATACCTTGTCTGGCACGCCGGAAGGTCGGGTCAACATTTGTTCAGGAGGGTCGGCGTAGGCGCACGATCCCCTACCTGTGGCACGCGCTTCGTTGGGCGTGCCTTGAGGAAAAGCATAGATGTCCACCATGATTCAAGGCTACGGCAGAGTCGCCGGTTTTGCGGTATTTCACAGCATTTCGCCACGCGTCGAATGTGAAGATTTTTTCGCGTGGCGAATGCTGGTTCAACAATTGCACGAATATTCCTTTTTCCAATCGCTGAGGCACTTTCAAACGATTGATTTGCCGGAATCGTTGGCTGGAATATGCGTGGCTTCCCGTTTAGTAGACGGTGAAGCCGTGCGATTGGAATTGTTCCACCACACGCTGTTTCATTGCCTCGGACGGCCCCTTCTGGTCTTCCAACGGGTAGGGAATGTTGAGCATATGCCATTTTGGACGGCCAAGCTGGTGGAATCCAAGCACATCGATATGTTCCACTGCGTCGCCGAACGACTCGCAGATCTTCGCCACATTCTCAACGTTTTCCTCGGATGAGGTGAGTCCGGGCACGAGTACGAAACGCACCCAGATCTTCTTGCCGGCCTTGGCCAGACGCTGTCCGAAATCGATGGTCGGTTGCAGAATGCCGCCAGTCACCTTCTTGTAGGTTTCCTCATCGCCGGATTTAACGTCGAGCAGGCACAAGTCGATGTCGTTCAGCATGTCGTCGGTGTAACTTGCGCCAAGGAATCCGGAAGTATCGAGGCAGGTGTGCACCCCCATCTCCTTGGCCGCACGGAACACGCGGGAGACGAATGCCGGTTGCATCATGGATTCGCCGCCCGAGAAGGTGATACCGCCATGCGTCGCCTTGAAAAGATCCACATAGCGTTCGATCTTTTTGACCATGGCCTCGTAATAGACGGGCTTGCCGTCACGCATTTTCCACGTATCCGGATTCTGGCAATACTGGCAACGCAATGGGCAACCGCTCATGAAGACGGTCATGCGTGTTCCCGGACCGTCGACGGACGTGTTGATGTCCCAGGAATGCACGAAGCCGATATCACCGCTTTTCAGCGCGTTGATGCGGTCACGCCGGTCCAGTCCGATCGGCGATTCGAAGCCTGACAACCCTCCCATAAGCGTTTGGTTGACGTAGTTTTGCGATTCTCTGAGCATATGCCTTGTTGTGGAGCGAAAATGTACGTTCTCAGACATCGGTGTCCTTTCGTTGTATCTCTCCAATGGTTTCCCCACATTGTACAGGGAAAACCAAGGGGCGAAGCTTTCACGCTCCGCCCCTTGCACTCTACCGCTTCACACGGTACCGTTCAGTCTCAGTCGACGACGGCGCCCTGGTGGAACGTACGGGAGATCACGTCGAGCTGCTGCTCCTTGGTGAGCTTGACGAAGTTCACCG
>ERZ839823.345-NODE-345-length-69981-cov-45.066742_pt1 | contig 69981 bp, 59 predicted proteins | sample MGYA00519862_ERZ839823 | MGnify/ENA primary metagenome ERZ839823 (study PRJEB31850, sample SAMEA3708853) | human gut metagenome | biome: human gut; feature: human-associated habitat; material: faeces | place: China | collected 2014 ...
GCCTGCGCAGGGAACGGCGTCCCGCGGCGTCCCGATCCGCGGCCATCAAAAAAGAGCACCGCCGCAGCGGTGCTCCCTTTTAGGTTCTTATGCTCTTATGCGCGGCCGCTGCGCAGGTAGCCATAGTTCTTCTTGAGTATGTTGCGGAAGAAGGGGATGCACAGCACCGTATCCGCCGCGATCCACGCCATGGGGTCGGCGGCGCAGAGGGCGTAGAAGGCCATGGCCGGTGCATCGGCGCTGACGGCGCCGCCGGCAAACAGCCCCGGCAGTACCAGACACACGGTGATACGCGCCACCAGCTCTGCCGCGCCCGCGCCCAGCACGAAGCCGCTGCGCCCGATGCCCTGCACGCAGTTGCGCACCACAAAGACGAAGCCCAGAAACAGGTACATGGAGAAGTCCACATACAGCAGCGAGTTGCCGTAGCGCACCGCGTCCGGCGTCACCTTGTCGGCGCTGAGGAACACATGGTAGCAGAAGTCGCCCCTTGTCAGCAGCAGACCCGTGCCCGCCGCCAGAATCGCCAGAATGGACACCATGCCCAGCGCCTGCAGCGTGCCCCGGCGAATGCGGTCGTACTGACCTGCGCCCAGATTCTGCGCCGTGAAGCTGGTCATGGCGCCGCCCAGCGCGTTCATGGGCGTGGCCACCAGATTGAACAGCCGGTTGGCTGCGCCAAAGCCATTCTGCGCCGCGTTGGACACCATCACACCGTCCCGCATATCGAATTGCACCACGCCGCCCTGCATGACGATGATGCCGATGGCCAGCACGGAGAATTGCAGTCCCAGCGGGATGCCCCGCGCCAGATGGCGCTTCACGTCCATGAGGGTGATGCGCCAGTCCTCCCGGTGCAGGCGCAGCACCGGATAGCGCACAAAGGCGTAGATAAAGCAGCCGATGGTGCTGACCAGCTGCGCCAGCACCGTGGCAAGGGCTGCGCCCGCCACGCCCCAGCGGAAGGACAGAATGAACAGCAGGTCCAGCCCCACGTTCAGCACCGTGGAGAACAGCAGGAACAGCAGCGGTGTCACGGAATCGCCCATGGCGCGCAGGAAGGAGCAGATGAAGTTGTAAAACAGCTGCGCGCCGATACCGGCGAAGATGATGGCGCAGTAGGTGTACGCCGCGGTGTATACCTCGTGGTTGTCCGGCGTCACGTTGATCCACGCCAGCATGGGATCCAGCAGCACCAGCGCCAGGGCCGTCAGTGCCACCGTCAGCGCCGCCGACAGAAGGATCTGCGTGGCCAGAGAGCGCCGCACCCCGCGCTCGTCGTGCATACCCACATAGTAGGACGTGATGACGCAGAAGCCCGCGCTGACGCCGAAGGCGAACTGCAAAAAGATGAACACCAGAGAATTGGTATCGTTGACGCCGGCCACCTCGGCGGCGGTCAGCGTCTGACCAACGATGGCCGCGTCGCTGATGGAGTACACCTGCTGCAAAAGGTAGGACAGGATCACCGGCAGGGAAAACAGGAGGATCACCTTCCAGCACGGCCCCTGGGTCAAGTCGATGGGCTCCCTTCTTTTATGTGCTGTTTTCACAGAAATCGCTCCCTTCTTTTGTGTAGTATAGACAATTATCTCTCTCAGAGCGCCGATTATAATACCTTGCGGCGCCATTGTCAAGAGCTCTTTTATAAAAAATCCGTCCACCGGTCATTCCCGGTACCGCGCTGCCGTTCTTCACGCATTTTGCGGCGCATTTCCGCTTTCCGCCAGTGGACACAGCCGGTATTTCGTTGCACTTTCTGTCACTTTGTGGTAAGATACCATTGACACAAATGAAACGGGGAGGTCACTTGATATGAGATCCGATGGCACAAAAAAGTCACCTGTGCGTATGCTTGTCTACCTGCTGCTTCTCGCGGCGGTGGTGGCCCTGGGCTATTTCACCGACATCGTTGACTTCACGGAGCTGAAGGCTGTTTTTTCTCTGAAGCTCAACGCCCTGCTGAAGCTGGCTGTCATGGTCCTGCTGGTGCTGCTGGTGTCCAACCTGGTCATCTTCATTCTGCACGGTATCAAGCCCCGCACCCACCGCGGCGGGTCTGTGCTGTCGCTGCTGAGCAGCCTGGTCAAATATGTGGCCGGCATCATCATCGTCTGCCAGAGTCTGTCCCTGCTGGGCGTTAACGTGGGCACCATCATCGCCAGCGTCGGCGTGCTGGCCCTGGTGGTCGGCTTCAGCGCCGAGAGTCTCATCGCTGACGTGGTCATCGGCGCCTTCATGCTGCTGGAAAACCAGTACAACGTGGGCGACATCGTGGAGGTCAACGGTTTCCGGGGCGTGGTCACCAAGATCGGTATCCGCACCACCTCCATCACCGACGGCGGCGGCAACGTGAAGATCATCAACAACTCCGAAATGAAGAATATCCTCAACCGTTCCGATAACAACTCCTGGTCTGTCAGCGATATCTCCATCCCCTATGAGACAGACCTGGAGAAGCTGGAGGCGCAGCTGCCCACCCTGCTGGAGGAGATTTTCCGCGCCCGGGGCGACGTGATGCTGGATACGCCCCAGTATCTGGGCGTCCAGACGCTGGACGCCTCCGGCATCGTCCTGCGCTTCTGGGTGAAGGTGGCGGAGAAGAACATCTACGCCGGTACCCGCGCCCTGAACCGTGAGCTGCTGCTGGGCTTCCGCCGTCTGGGTGTGGAGTGCCCCTTCCCTCAGATGGACGTACACATGAAATAAGCCATGGAAGAGAAGAACAAGGAGTTCACCCTGGCGCAGGAGCACGCCGCCCCTCCACCGGAGTGCGCTGCCCTCCCGCCGGAGGTCCTGCCGCCGGACACCGTCCTTCCCGGCGAGGCCTCCGCCGCGGAAAGTGCCGCCGCGCTGAAAAAGAAGGCCGCCAAGTGGAAAAAGATCGCCATTATGCTGGTGGGCCTGTCGGCCATGACGGCGGTGGCCGTCACCGGCGGCGGCACAGCGGAGGATCCCGTCCCCGCAACGCCGGACACCCCGCCGGTCCAGCAGGAGCCGTATGTTCCGCCGGAACCGGAGCCGGAGCCCCTTGCCGGTGTTCTGCACTATACCATATACAACGATACCTTCGACGACAGCGGCGTGCCCCTGATCCTGGCCGAGGGTACCGTGGACATGGCCACGCTGTCCGATACGCCCCTGGCGCTGCCCCAGCCGGAGACGCCGTCCGATGGCAGCTATGCGTTCCTGGGCTGGGCGGGCCGGTATGACACCGCCGGCGGAAAGGTCTGGACGACGGTGCCGGACCCCCTGACAGCGGACTTCGCGGCGTCCATCAGACCCGGAGATACAGGGGAGAGGTCGATCGTGCTCCGCGCCGCCTGGCGGCTGACGGAGCAGAGCCGCTATCCCTGGTCCCTGACCCTGGACGACGGCGTCACTGCCGTCACCTATGAGGCGGCGGTGCCTATGGCCTCCGGCGGCAACGTGTACCTGTGCGCCTACCCGCAGCCCACCCGCGACGGCTATCGCTTCACCGGCTGGCTGGACGCGGCAGGGGAGAGGGTGGACCTTCTGCCCGCCTCCGCCTTCTTTGCCAAAACCGCCGACGGCGAAACGGACTGGCGTACCACCGTCCCTGTCACCCTCGCCGCGGACTGGGAGAAAGCATAACAAAAAAGAACAGTCCCTTTAGGCCGCCTGGCATAAGAAAACATACGCCGCAAAAGGCGCGTTTCGCGCAGCCCCATCGTTGCGCCGCCTTGACAGACATCCAGTATGCCTGCGGCGGCGCGCCTCGGCTCTGCACAAAACGCGCTCTTTTTCGGTGCGAAGCAGTTTTGCCAAAGTAAATTCGAGCTGAAATTGGCTGCAAAAACGCCCGCATGCTGACGCATGTGGGCGTTTTTGCGGTCGATTTCAGCCGGATAGACACAGGCAAAACCGTGTGTTTTCTTGTGTCAGGCGGCCTTTCGACTGTTCTTTTTTGATTCTTCTTAGTACGCCACGCCCCAGTAGATGTCGGTGGTGCATTCCTTGCCGCACACCACGCACTTGCCGGTGGTGCCGGACTGCTTCAGCGGCATGCAGCGGCTGGACACGCCGGCCTTCTCCTTCATGGCCAGCTCGCACTCCAGGCTGCCGCACCACTTGGTACGGGCGAAGCCGCCCTTGCCCTGGGCCATCTCCTTGACCTCCTCCCAGGAGGTCATATCGAAGGTGTTGTCCTCCAGATTCTTCTCCGCCATGGCGTACAGGTTGTCGTGGACGTCCTGCAGCAGCTGCTGCACGGCGCTCTCCAGCTCCGTCAGGGGGACGAAGGTCTTTTCACCGGTGTCGCGGCGGGCGATGCAGCACTGGCCCTTCTCCATGTCCTTGGGGCCGATCTCCACACGCAGGGGCACGCCCTTCATCTCATACTGGGCGAACTTCCAGCCGGCGGACTGGTCGCTGTCATCCATGCTGACGCGGATGCCCGCGGCGGTCAGGCGGTCGCGCAGACCGGCGGCAGCCTCCAGCACGCCCTCCTTGTGCTGGGCGATGGGGATGACCACCACCTGGGTGGGAGCGATCACCGGGGGCAGCACCAGACCGTGGTTGTCGCTGTGGGTCATAATGATGGCGCCGATCAGGCGGGTGGACGCGCCCCAGCTGGTCTGGAAGGGATATTGCAGGGTATTGTCCCGGCCGGTGAAGGTCACGTCGTAGGCCCGGGAGAATTTATCGCCGAAGAAGTGGCTGGTGCCGGACTGCAGGGCCTTGTGGTCCTTCATCATGCACTCGATGGTATAGGTGGCCTCGGCACCGGCGAATTTCTCCTTGTCGGTCTTGCGGCCCTTCACCACGGGCATGGCCAGCGCGTTTTTGCACACGTCGGCGTAGCAGTTCAGCTGCTGCTCCGTCTCGGCCTCGGCCTCGGCGGCCGTCTCGTGGATGGTGTGGCCCTCCTGCCACCAGAACTCGCGGCTCCGCAGGAACGGGCGGGTGGTCTTCTCCCAGCGGATGACGGAGCACCACTGGTTGTACAGCATGGGCAGCTCACGGTAGCTGTGCAGCACGTGGCTCCAGTGGTCGCAGAACATAGTCTCGGACGTGGGGCGGAAGGCCAGACGCTCCTCCAGCTGTTCGCTGCCGCCATGGGTGACCCAGGCCACCTCCGGGGCGAAGCCGGCCACCAGCTCACCCTCCTTCTTCAGCAGGCTCTCGGGGATCAGCACCGGCATGGCCACGTTCACGTGGCCGGTCTTCTTGAACTCCGCGTCCATGTACTTCTGGATATTCTCCCAAATGGCATAGCCGTAAGGTCGAAGGATCAGAAAGCCCTTGACGCTGGCGTAGTCCACCAGCTCCGCCTTCAGGCAGATATCCGTATACCACTTGGCGAAATCCTCCTCCATGGGGGTGATCGCCTCTACATTTCTCTGATCCTTAGCCATAGCTTTATACCATTCCTTTGTTAGTATATAGGGTGTGTGCCAACTTCACATTTTACCCGCCGCCATGTGACTTGTCAAGTTTTCAGCGGAAAAAGACCGCCGAAGGCTTTTGGAGGTTGTCCTTTGCCGCAATTGACAAATACGGCTGTCCCATGGTATAATAAAACTCCAAAATAAGTGTGGATTTTTCTGGAGCATCGCTTCCATTTTTCGCCACGCATCCGACAGGGTGTGCGGCGTTTTTTATTAGGAGGAACGACGGATGAACATATTTTACCAACTCATCGGGTTCGGCGCACTGATCGCCATGGGTCTCAGCTATTGGCAGAATGACAAGCGTACCATCTTGCTGTGGCAGGTGGTGGCCAACCTGATCTTCGCCATCCACTACACACTGCTCCACGCATGCTCCGGCGCACTGTGCAGCTTTTTCCAGATTGTCGTGCTGCTGCTTTTCCTATTGCAGGAGAAATTCAACTGGAGTAAACTGGTCACCGCGATACCCATCGTGGCAGTATTTCTGCTGATTGCCGTGGTGACCTATGAGACGCCAGTGACGGTACTGCCCATCGTGGCATCGTTGGCGGCGTTACTGCCGTTCTTTCAGTCCAGGCGATGGGTGATACAGATGGCGGGCATTGCCAGCGGCCTGTCGTGGCTGATGTATGTCATTGCGGTACGGTCGTATTCCGGCATGGTGACAGAGTCGGTACTGACCATCATCACGGCGGCGTCCCTGCTGAAGAAGGAAACCAGAAAGCCCTGAACGGACAGCTCCCCCGGCACATTGCCGGGGGAGTCTGCCGAAGAGGTGCGCCGCGTCAGGCGTAGTGCTTCAGACCCTGCGCCATGGATGAGGCGGTGCAGCGGCGGGCATGGCAGGCCAGGGATGCCACACTTCCATCCCAGCGCTGCTTCCAGAAATAGATATACGACCGGCTCTTGTTGTACTTCCGGCTGGCGCGGCTCACGCCGTATTTCTCTGTGTACTTCATTAGGAATTGCCGATAGGCCATGTCTTGTGTTATACTTTTTCTCATGAGGGATATGGTCTCCTTTCGGGCTGGTTTGGTGTGGTAACTTAACTATAACCCTTGAGACCATGTCCCTCATATCTTTTTATTCACTTGTCCAAGATGTATTGTAGTCCTACACCGCCGCAAAAAGGCCGCAAAAAAGCGCCCCGCAGGGCGCTTTTTCAGCAATCCCGGCCCAGCCGCCTGTCGCGGCGCCGGCCAACGATGACATACACGAACACATAGGCGATGGCGCCGGTCAGCAGTCCGGCCAGCACATCGATGGCCGCGTGCTGCTTGACGAACACGGTGGCCGCCATGATGAGGATAGCGTACAGCGTTACGCCCCAGCGCCAGCCGGGCTTCCGCAGTCCCGGCGTGTGCCACACCGCCGCCACAGCCGCCATGCAGCCCAGAATATGCACGCTGGGGAAGACGTTGGTGTTGGTGTCGATGGAATAGGTGTACTCCACCAGCCAGGTGGCGGCGTTGTGGTGCGCCATCACCGCCGGACGCAGATCCTGCCCGTTGGGCACCAGAATGCAGAACACCACCGCCGTTGTGAACGTCACCATGATGAACCACATATACCGGCGGAAGCCCTCGGCGTCCTTCAGGATCAGATAGATGCCCAGCACCACCAGCAGCGGGCTCCAGGACACATAGGGGAAGATGAACCACTCGCAGAAGGGGATATAGGTGTCCAGCACCGTCTGTGTGGCCCAGTAGTTATCGGTAATAAAGTGCTCGATGGTAAAAAACATCGCCAGATAGACCGGCAGATACGCGCCCCACCAGGCGTGGGGATGGGTCTTGAAGAATTGCTTGATCACCTGCATACGACTACTCCGACAAACTTGATGATTTCGTATCCCGTATTGTACCAGAACCGCCCCGGAAAAGGCAACCCCCGCCCCGCAAATATCACAGAATTTTTACAACTCAGGCAAACCGCCGCAGGTGTTGAACGGACTGGACAAACCGGGGCGGCGTATAGTATACTGTCTCCAATACAGACACAGGAGGAACTGCCATGCAGATCATCAAGCGGGAGGAGCTTCCCGAACAGCGCCAGGTGCGCCTGACTATCGCCGTGGACAAGGACACCTGGCAGGCGTCCCTGGCCAAATGCTACCAGGGCGTCAAGTCCGTCTGCCCCGTGGCCGGCGAGCCTACCCGTGAAAACCTGGAACAGGCCTACGGCCCCGAGTTTTTGTACCAGGAGGCCGTCAACGACACCTACCCTCAGGCGCTGGTGGAGGCCATCAGCCAGAGCGATATCCAGATCGCCGGGACCCCCACCCTGTCGGTGGAGACCATCGGCCCCGACGGCTACACCTTCGCCGCCGTTATCGATCTGTACCCGGAGGTGGAGCTGGGCCAGTACAAGGGCCTGTCCGCCGTCTATCCCCAGGTGGAGCTGAGCAATGACGATACCGAGGCCGCCCTGGACGAGTACGCCCGGGCCAACCCCGATGTGCAGTATCCGGAAAGAGCCGCCATGGGCGACGAGGTGACGCTGGACTTCGAGGGCTTTGTGGGCGGCGTGCCCTTTGAGGGCGGCAAGGGCGAGCAGTATCCCCTGCTGCTGGGCAGCGGCTACTTCATCCCCGGCTTTGAGGAGCAGGTGGCCGGCGCCGCCGTGGGCGAGGAGCGCGACGTAAAGGTCACCTTCCCCACGGAGTACGTCCCGGAGCTGGCCGGCAAGGACGCGGTGTTCCATATCAAGGTCCACCAGATCACCCGGCGGGCCATGCCGGAGTGGAACGACGATTTCGCCCGCCGGCAGGGCTTTGCCGATGTCTCTGCCCTGCGCCGGGCCGTCATGGAGACGGCGGTGCAGAAAAAGCAGGCCCAGGCCGCCGAGCAGTTCGCCAATGACCTGATCCGCCAGGTGACGGAGGCCATGACCGTTACCATTCCCGCCGCCATGGTGGAGAACCAGCTGGACGGGCTGATCAACGAGCTGCGGGGCCATTTACAGGCCCAGGGCGTGTCCCTGGAGCAGTACCTGGAGATGGGGAACACCACGATGGAGCAGCTGCGCGACCACGCCCGCGAGCAGGCCGCCGCGGCGGCGCGCTATGAGCTGGCCATGACCGAGATCGCCCGCCGGGAGGGCATCGACATCACCGAGGCGGACGTGGACGCCAAGTATGCCGAGCTGTCCAGGCAGTACGGCCTGTCCGTGGAGCTGCTGCGCCAGCAGCTGCCGCCCCTGCGCCTGCGCCACGACCTGAAGCTGGCCGCCGCCCAGGCGGTGGTGGTGGACTCCGCCAAACGCAAATGACCGTCCCGCGGGCAGCAGCCTGCCCGCGTACCGATCAATGAAAAGCAAGGGAAGGCCCGTACGGGCCTTCTCTTTTTGTATCCCGAAAACCACTCGCCCAGCGAGTGGTTTTCGGGATACAAAGGGCGGCGGACAGATACTGTCCGCCGCCAGATCGCTTTGTCGCTTATATGCCCTACCAGGGATAGAAGTAGATCACCGTGTCCGGCTCCATCTGAATGGGCAGATAGGAGCCGTGCTGTCCCTTGTCAACGGACAGATAGGTGTAGTCCTCGAAGGCCACGGGAACCTGCACGATGAAGCCGTCGTGGATGATCCGTTCCGTCTCGCCGGGCGTGTATCTCTTGCCGCCGGTGCGGGTCAGATCCAGCATTATCACACCGGAGTATTCCCCGTTGGCGGTCAGCCCCCATTCGCCTTCATAGACCTCCTCCGGTGTGACGAAGTCACTTTCGTACCACCAGGTCAAGGTCGCCGCGCCCCAATAGTCCTCCTGACTGCTGTTGGCGTGCAGCTCCAGAGTGGCCAGAGCGGACTTATCCGTATGACCCTGCCACGCCCATATCTCCTGCGTCAGCTGTGAGCCGGAGGGACACGTCCAGCCGATGTCGCTGCCGAAGCCGTCGTTCCCCTCCTGCGAGTAAAAGGTGAAGTCGTAGGCCAGCCTCCGTTCGTTCTCGGAGTCGTAGGGCAGCGCCACTATTCCGGGGATGGGATACCAGCTCAGGGTATCGGGATGGCTGTCGGTCAAATGTGATGTTAGCCTTATCCGGGGTAATTGTTAAAGCCATTATATGATGTTTCAGAAGCAACAAAAATAGAATTGGAGAAAAAATATCTGATTTGAGTGTAAAACGAGGATTCCTAAAAGAACTCTGCCTAAATATTGCAGTCAACCCTCACTTAAATAAGCGGCTATGACACACGCAGCGATAATGTTATATAATAATACTATAAGTCCAGTCCCAGTATGCTGGGACTGGACAGCTACTTGCCCCTCATTTGGTATATTCTCAGAGTATCAGCCATTTGCTTATGTTGCACATGCGGTGGATATACGGTATAATAAATATAAAACTACCGCTTTATGAATGTGAGGGGAATCGACTAAAAAAGAGATCGCTAGGTCATCACGTTTCTGAAGGTAGGAAAAAACAGGTAAGGAGGTTAGCAAATGGCACACGATGGTAAATTCGCTCAATATTTGCGTAGAAAGCATATCCACTGGATGGTTGCTGCAGTGCTGTGTGCGCTAGTTGCATTGCTTGTGTTGCGCAGAATTCAGATGCCTGCCAATGTCCCGCTGCCTCAAGTACCCGTCAGTGATCCTCAACCTAAAACGCCGTATTCCATTCCCATCGAGAATACAAAACTGTACGTTTATGTAAGCGGAGAGGGAGCCTTAGATTCTGAAGAAAGCACTACCTATCCCGAGGAAGCTGCTGTCGAATTAGCAAAATCGTTCCTCGACGACTTGATGACTCCTTCCGATGCTCGAACATTTACGATTACGGAGTACAGGGATCTCAAAGTGCGCCTACTGCCAACGACTGATATGGACAGAGAAAGCGCGGACATATACGTACTTAGACCATCTGAAATCAGCAAAGATACTTGGATTGTGGAAATAGATGTTTCCTTTCAATATGAAGGGGTCATCAGCCCCATCGGGAGTGCCGATCAGCGGTGGATTGACAGCCTTTATCAAGGCAGTCCCATTGGTTTCCTACTAACACGAAACGGAACGGAGTATACAATGCGTTCTCGCTACAGTGGTGCATAATAGAAAAGCCAGCCACGCCAGAATTGAAAAATAACCTCAAAAGAGCAGCTTATTATTTCGGTATGGCTTGCCAGCGAAAATGGTGTCATTTGGTGTCAGGAAAACGGTTGGTGTCAAAACGCCTGAAGTGCCTTTGCATATTCTGCAAAAAGCAAAAAAGAACCACAAAACCATTCAAAACAATGCTTTTGCGGTTCTTTTTATTGGTTGCGGAGGGAGGACTTGAACCTCCGACCTCCGGGTTATGAGCTGCGGTCAGGAATACTTTTGCGGCGATTATTCAGGGGTTTGGCACATATTGACGGCTTTTTCCAACGCTCCGAATCCACTGAAATCTGCCCAATCCACTGTGTGCTAACCCCGTATGGGTCAAAATATGGGGCAAAAATGTGGTCTTAAAAATGGGTCAGCCAAGCAGGCAGCTTTCACTGCCAAATTTGGACTTACGACACATTCAAGACCACTTTGGATTCACTTTTCCGATGGTTACGCTGCCCGGGTTTTCAAGAGATTTTTCATCCCCTGTTTTCGAGCCAACCGCCAATACCGGAAGCTTTTCTTACTCTGCCAGTAATCTCCCGCCCTAGTTCCAACATGGGTCAAAAACATGGGGCGGGCGGTTTTCCTCTCCCAAGGCAGAAACCAACTCCCATCCCAAGGTGTCGTGATTGTACCATAGCTTTTAGAAATTGCAAGTCTTTTCTTCCCAAAAGAAACTGCCGCCGGATGGTATCAACCGATACCACCCGGCGGCAGCTAACAATACGAAGTAATCAAATAAGTGGAAATCTTACTCTGCTAACAAATCAATTTGCTACCAATGCAGTCAGAGCATCCGCTGTGTCCTTAGATTTCTCGTCACCAGCAGTCTGTGCGATCTCAGCAGCTATCGCCTCTTTATCCATCTTCAGCTTATCCAGCAGGAAAGCATGCCTCAAATCAAAGCTTTGGAACACATCATCCCATGTCAAAGCATAGACTTCATAGTTGTCAATTTCAGCAACCAAGCCCTTTTTGCCTTTAGACGTCTGGGAATCGTATCGTGCCTTGACATCGTCATCAACAGCGCTACATACAGCAATAAACTTCCATCTGCGGTACTGGCTATTAAACAACGGTTGTTTTCGGACGTAATCCATATAGTCTTCAATTTGACGTAAAACCGCTTTGGTGAGCACTACTTTGGGTGCTTTCAGCTCAACAACCAGATTTTCCTGAATCGCACTACCATTTGCATCCTCAGTATTTCTTGCAGCACAAGCAAAAATATCCATCCGGCGAAGCTCTTCTTCATCTGGTGTCAACACTGGATTTGGAGCCTTATCACCATAGAGCAAGTACAGATACTCTTCAAGCGCCTTTTGCATTCGCTTGTCTGCCGTTACCAGGTGATACTGTTCTCCGAACAGCCAGTAATGCTGCTCCACAATCTTTTGAACGTGGTCACGTTCATTCGCATATCCTGCATAGTCAAAGACGATTGTCTTGAGAACCTCGATGACCTTATACCGGTCTTCAATAAAACGAATGGTTGCTATAATATTCTCCAGATGTGTCCGCTTTAACACAGATGCAAATTCTTCACGCTGCTTTGGCGACAGTTGAACAATTTCATCGATAATGGAAAGAACATTTTCCCTTTCTTCGGAGCTGAGTAACAAATTCAAAAAACCCAGTAAAGATTTTTCCTGAATCGGCTTCAGGTTATGGAATATCCTAGGCTGAATTCGATAAATCTCCTTTGTGACTTGCACCAAATCCTTTTTACGTAAGGCCCCGTAAAAGTCATTCGGGAATGTAGGGAAAGAATCTCTGGCCTCCATTCGCGCAATGGCTTTATCCACTTGTGCCGCCATGTGCTTATGCAAGCTTTCTTCTATAACATCCTGAATTTCTTTGCTTAACTCTTTTAGAACCTTCTTGTCTTCATCATACTCATTCAGCGCAGTTTGCCCATCAAGTTCTACTCTTTTGCCCTTTAATGTAATTCCGTCTCTCCCCAAAAAGAACGGCGAAGTGACAAATACACTGTGGTTAAAATTCACCGTATTACGATTAAATGTTGTCGTATCCTTCGACCTAACAACACCCTCTTCATCCAGGAAATACACAGAGAAATTCTCTGTAATTTTCTCATTCCAAACAATCAACGCAATTTTGAACGGGATTCTGGATATTAGGGTTTCCTTTTCAACACTTGCATCAGTATTAATGTACTTTCGATAATCCAACTCTGTACCATTGATGGTTAGTACGATTTTCTTATCCTTATTGAGGTACAGATACCATGCAAAGGCTTTGAGCATAGTATCTTCTAACTGCGCAAAGCTTACATCATCTTCACATATACCATCAATGCCACTGATGATCAGTCTCGTGCCCGTTGATCTCGTTGTTGGTGCCGGATCAGAAACATCGCATTGGTTTTTATCAGCATTCTCCAAGCTGATTGTATACGCGATATTGCCATCTGGTGTTGCGGTTACCGTCGACCATTCAGCCAAGGATGCAAAGGAAAAACACGAGAATCGTCCTTTGCCCTTGTTTGCCTTTGTTTTGATTTGCAGGGATCGGCTGTTCTTTTGAGAATCGAGGAATGCACCAAATGTGCGTTCAAGGGAATCATAGGCGATTCCATCTCCGTTGTCAGTGATAACAATCTCTGCACTTCCTGTCAGCTCATTGGGAATACAATCAATTGCAACAGCGGTTGCATTGGCCTCAAAGCTGTTCCATACATATTCGCACAGGGCATCCTTGTAGTCCTTCGTAATACCCGAACTCTCTACACTCTGATTGTTTACACTAAGCTTAAGAATCATTTGAATACCCCCAACTGTCTATATCTGTCACCGAGGTTATACTTCTGTATTTGTATTCTATCATGGAATTTATCCAATTTATAGCATCAGTTTAGGAAAACACAAAAATAGTTGTTTTGTAGACTTGCAATAATCTGCAGTTATCAGCCATCCAACAGGGAGGGCTTGTGCTATATTGCAGCCTGTGGCAAACCAAAAGAGCAACTATCACTTCGTTTCCCACAAATACGCCAGTCAGCAGGCTCGTTATTTGGCTCAACCGAAATTTATATTTTGTACAGAATATTTTTCATTCCCCTATTGACAAATCCCTTTCAGTGTTGTATATTATTTCCATCAATTTCTAAATTTCGGATGAAAGGAGTTTTATATGAATACATCCAACACTAATGACTATTCCGTTTTTAAGGATGCGCTAGGGAAGCGCATTCAGCTTTTGAGAACTGCAGCAAGCCTAACGCAGGAGGCACTAGCAGCGAATTCCGGATTGACGCGCACGACTATCGTTGATATCGAGAAAGGTGCTACAAACCCCACATTAGAGGGACTCGCTCGCATTGCATCTGCACTGGGACTCAAGGTGCCCGACCTGTTCTCTTCCGGTGTAGCGCACCAAAGTACCTACATCATGCAGCCCACCAGCGGAAACCTCTATACACCCTTGGTGGAGCAATTGACCACAGTTAAAAATGGTGAGCTGAATATCCATGTTGCCTATGCTAAAAGCAGTGGCGTCGATCTGCTGACAGCGGCACTCCAGACCTTCCGCAGCGCAGGCGGACACCTCCGTGTACTCGCTGGTATTGATCAGAAAAACACGACCGCTGAAGCCCTATACAAACTCACAAAGCTCTGCGACGAACTCTATGTAGTCCATGATAGCGCATTTGCTCAGACATACCATCCTAAGATTTTCATCGTCCGGAATGCGGATCAGGCATGGGTCGCTGTGGGTTCCAACAATCTGACTCGTGGTGGTTTGTGTACCAATTACGAAACCTGCAACACTCAGTTTCTGAATCTGAACGATACGCTGGATCACAGATCTTACGAGAATCTGACGGAAGCATTCACCCTGTATCAGGAGTCTAATCTGGTAAAAAGGATTTCTTCTGTTGAGGACATCCAAGAGCTTCTGCGTAATGGTCTGATTGTTACCGAGCAGCAGAGCCGACAAAACTCTACCAAGCGCAGTAGCTTCAGTGCGAATACACACTTTGGCCACCGTGCAGTTTCCAATCTCCCCACCGCATCGGTAAAGATTCCCGTCCCCGCCAATTTGTTTGCAGGCACATCTTCCAATTCTAGGACAGGCAACAACGAAAGTGCCGCCACACAGCAACCTACCGCACCTTTGCATGATTCTGAAGTTACCGCAGCATCTTTTCTTTCTTTGGAAGCATCCAGTGATGTACAGGCAACCTACTGGTTCGAAATGCGCGCAAGCACCGGCGGCTCTAGAAACATTCTCGATCTTTCTTCTTCCGCTAAGCTTCAGAGCGGCACCCACCCAAATGTAGAAAACGGATCTATCCCCGGTAGTGTGGCCTTTTTCGGTTTGGATCCCATGGCTCGTGATGTGGAGAAGAATGTCACTATCGTCTATAACGGTATTTCCTACTATCCCAGCACCATCAAATTTGCACCCAATAATGCATCCTGGCGAATCCAGCTCAAGGGAGATGCGGAGACCGGCGACGAATCCCTTTCTCAGTATGGCAAAACAGACTTTGCCTATCACATTCTCGTTTTCCATCGTGTAACCTCTGACCACTACATTCTTGAAACCATGGCCGAAAGCGAACTGGACGCACTGAAAGCAAACAGCGAATTCTGGGCAACCAACGGCATTAATAAGTCTTCCAAGGCATTTGGTAAGATCAGAATTGGATAATCCCAATAGATAAGACGCAGGCCCGAAAGCCTGCGTCTTTTACTATGCCTTAAAGGAGTTGCGAACCATTTTCTCTTCTGCGCTTGTAAGACCATACATCTGGAAAATAATCTTGTCGATTTCCTCCCGTACATCTGCAGCGGTTTTGTAGTAGTTATCCGCATTCTTTATTTCCGGAACACCATCCCACAAACCACACAAGTCCGGCTCATTCCGGTATAGTAGCCGTTCCAAGGCTCTGACCGCATCCAATGCCGTATAATCTACACCATGTAAAGTAACCATGCTGTTCCATGCCTCTCGGAAAGGAACAGGAATCTGCCGTACAACACTCTGCGTCAGATCAATACCCCCCATTTTCAACCGTACAAAAAAATCAAACACCTTGGAATTAAACAGCGCCAGTATCATCAAAAGATCCTCAACTGGTGTTGTCTGGAGCAATTGAACGGATTGGCAAGTTGGCATTGACGGTATGATCGATGCAATCATAGTCCGTTGATTGGTGGGAGAGGTAAGACTTCTCCAGCACAGAGAATACGGTTGATCATACCTATCAAGAAATGATTCCCAAAATTTCTTATCAATAAAGTATCTGCACTCCGGAGCAGGCTTTGGGGCAACAAAACTATCACCCGGTTGCCGTCTAGCAGATGCCTTTGCTTGATAACGTTCATCAGCACTCATTCCTGCAAATGTGGAAAAACGATTATCATATTGTTCGATGAATTTTCCCTCATAGATTGGGACTCGTGTTTTTTCCGACTTTGTAGAAATGTGTTCTGCATGCGCAGTAAGGTGTACCAACCTACCAAAATGACACTTTGGAAATTCTTTTGCAAACACTGACAGCGATCTGTGTGTTCGAAGTAAGAACGAGAACTCCTTCGAATCTGCCACATTCGGAAGCAGTCCTGTTTCCGGATTGATAAGTTCCAGCTCCTCGCTCGTAACATTGATTGGCACAGACGACAATATCTGTTCTTGCTTAGTCAGTCCATAATGTACCTTTATGCCACCGGCATGTTCTCCTCCGAAGAAGAGTACACAGAATTTCTCGCGGCTGTCAATTTGGAAAAGCTTCTCCCGATTATCAAAGAGAAACACCTCTGAAAGTGATCCTTGATTAACAAAATGTCGGAAGCAAGACGAATAGCAAGTTGATGTAACCAGCGCACTTTTCACTATAATCGCTGCAAAACCATCTTTTTCTGTCAATCGAGAAGCTAGCTCAGCAAACATTGCATATGTGTTCAGCTCCCCAACCAACGATACTTTCAGGAGCGGATGTTTAGGGATTTCTTTTTTCACCGAAGCATAATCATCTTGCAGAAGCTGGTAGTACTCCAACAGTTCTAGCCAATTAACCGCAAGTTTTTTAATTTCCTTTTCGCGCTTGTTTTTCTGCGAGATTGCTGAAATTGCAGGACAAACCGGTCTAAAAAATGCCCGTTCTTCAAAGCGGAGCTTTTCCCATGGCGGATTTCCTAACACGACCAGGTTTTGTTGTTCCAGTTCCAAGCAATTGATTCCTTCTGTCTCAGCATACAATCTGTTAAGCGCAAAATTATCAAACCTCACTTCTAGCGGTGCAATTTTATCGCTATGAAGCAATGGATTGCCTACAATAAAGTCCTTTGCGACCTCACGAAGCAAATTTTCATCATCTTCAGCTTCAACTGCAGAAACAATCCGCGCAATGGTGATCATCAGTGCTATTGGGTTGACATCTACACCCCTCAACTGAGTTGCCAGCTTCTTTCTGGAATAACCCAATACATGATTATCAAAATACTGGATTACCGCTAACAGAAATTCTCCGCATCCACAAGAATAGTCCAGGAAGGTTATATTCTCATACTCATTGCAGCAAGCAAAAGAGTCTGAATCTATCGCACGCCTCCGCTTTCGATCCATGTAGCTCTCTAGCGCACGATAAGTAATTTGCGCAGAAAAGTCAGAAGAAGTATAATATGCCCCCGCAATATCTCGGCTAACTTTATCGATTTTATATCCAACTCTCTCAGGCTGTACGCAAAACTCGCTTGCCAAAAGTGCATCATACAGGATTTCTGGTTTTGCTGCAAGTGCGCTTTCTTCTGGCCAATTGTTAATAATGCATTCGCGGTTATTCTCAAAGAACTCTGTCGTGCTCTGTGGGATTAACTCAATTCTTTGATAGAGCGCTAATTGATCTTTAATTGGCATATTCTCGCGCTTGAGAAGATAGCAAGTGCCATGGCAAAAGTAAATCGCCTCGAGATGCAATACCGCTTTTTTGACTTCGCATATACGCCTAAAGTCACCACGAAAAATTTCCGAGATGGTGGTCGTAATTGCATTTTGAATTATATGTATCTGGTTGCTCATGCTTCACCATCCTCAAATCTTTCTTGTGAACATTCCGCCCTCATAATGATAGTACGGACGATTACTGAAGGTCTGTGTATGAATAGAATTGAACTGCATCGCAATCCATTCTTCTACTGTATCCCATTCGTTTTTCAACCCAGGATACATCTCATAGAACTTCTGGCACAGTTGTAACATCTGCATTTCATCGCGAGTCTCCACTCTAAAACCAAGAATTGCTAGAACAATGTTGTGCAATACCAAGTTCTTGTACTTGGCCTTGCATTCTTCGAACGTCTCAGGAGAAGACGAAATCAACTCAACAATTAGTTCTGGACTAACCTGTTCCTTACGTGCGATAAACTCCAACAAGCCATCACAACCCAAGGATTGTTTATTCACTCTGGTTCGAACAATCTGACAATTCGCATCTAACGCCTGGGCCATTACTTTATCCAATTTGTTCGCGATCGACGTTCCGGTTATGTCTATAGCAGGTACTCCAACAGTTTCATTCAGTTTCGAAAGCTCTGCTTTATCAAGCGCATATGCCTCAAGAATAATGTCATCAAGTTTCTTTTCGCAGCTTAATTTCACTAACTCGTCTTGCATTTCTTTCAGGAAAAGCTGCCATACAAAAGCATCCAAAGACGCGAATTCAATAACCGGTACTTGCCATTCCAAATTATTAGGTCGCACTTTGAGCTGCTCTCTTTTTCTGTCATAACATTCTCGTCCTAAGCTATTCAGCTCAATTCGATCAAGCAAACCAGTAGGAACCGGAACTCTTGAAATGTATCCGGCTGCAACCGTAAGCTTTGGCGAAAGCGCTCTTAAATAATAGGAAAACACTCTAGAGTTCAACAGTGAAAGATGCGCGTAAGGACTTCCCTGAACATCTCTAATCCCCGGTCCAGATGCCACAAACAGCTGACCTTCTTCCAGCAGACGAGCGTTGAAGCCGGATGTACCAGTATCGCTATAGACCAGCGATGTTCTATCGAAATACTTTGTGTTGCGCAGAGCCGAACCCTTAGTCGCACGAATATATTCGCCGTCAGCGCCCCATTTTAAGACATAGCTATTAAGTCCACACCAGCGAGAATAACTGCCGCCTTTACTAACAGGAACCCACTCTGGATCATTTAAATGTTCCCAGTAATAGCCTATTAGTCTAGCTGCATCACCCGTTGAAGTGCCCTGCATCGGGATTCCGTAATCTCCGTATTTCCCTGGCATAGCATGTACAGTATTGGGGGTGGTTTGGCTTAAAGAGAAAGCCATGTGTTCACCACCAAAAAGCTGCGTCTGTTGCATAAGCAGCACCGAATCGGAGGCCTTTCCCAGTACTGCAGCTTTTTCTTTAAGCGGAATATCTCTCAATGTCAACACTTTGACACATGCATTCGCATACGGTGTTTTCGTAACCCTGACCAGCGCTACATTTGCCTTTTCTCCACTTAGATCATAGAATGCTCCAGAACCTAAGTCTGCAATTGATTCTATCGTATTATTGGTGATAAGTTCTCTTCGCAAATTCTCGAAACTGTCTAAATACATCCAGCTGCTTTGCGTAACAAGTCCAATCGTTCCACCTGTTTGAATTTTATCGATGCACTGTAAAATAAACGCATTGCACAGATCGCACTTGGCGTTAGGGAAATGCTTCTTGAGATGTTCCTTCATAGAACTAGCCATACCTTTAACGGTTTGGAATGGCGGGTTCGTATAGATCTCTGTAGCGACAGCGGTCATGCTTTCTAAATTCTCACGCTTGCCATCCGCCACTCTTCTGATTCTGTGCGTTGAAAAGTCTGCCTCCAGGAAGCCAAATCCATTTGGCTCAACGGATGTAAAAATATTGGGGCAAAATAGTCTCCAATCAACAGTAGATACCTGCTGTACTTTAGCCAACAACATCAATGCTTTAAGCTTCAGGTTCACTGATGCGACCGCTGCCAGATTGGGATCCAATTCATATCCATATAAAGCATTGAAAATATTCTCAATGCAAGCGATAGGATTATCTAATTCTCTATACCTTAAAACAAACAACTGGTTCAAGATATGGGAAAGGAAATTACCACCACCGCAAGCTGGATCTAAATATACAGAACTAGCAGTCGTTGTTCTAGGAATACCTTTTGTAAGATACTCAATCATGTATTCTTCCGTAAAGAACTGGGTACTTTCTAACCCAGAATCCAGGCTAAGTTTGTTCACATACTGATAAGCCCACGATAAAATATCATCAACATAGTCTGCATAGCGATAAATGTATTTTTCAAAATCCGAAACCAAGGACGAAAACATTTCCCAGAAGGATCTGCGGCTCGACTCCTTGAACTCAATCTCAAGCAGTTCCGAACTGATCATCAAAAACACATCATCTTTCTCATTAGATGATTCATCGTTCTGGATATCACAGAAAATAGTTGTAGCAAGTAAGCTAACAAACACCATTTTGGATGTGCTGGGGTTATTAAGCTTTCCGTTTATTTCCTGATAAGCATTTACCGTCAGCTTCTTTAGTGCTGTCCTAGCTGCTCGTGCTGTGGGCGATTCAACTGTATGGTGAGTTTGAACTCGACCGTCTGCCGGCTTCAAAGCATCCTCTGGCACCACCCACATATTTCCGATACGAGTTGCATTCTTAATTCTATTTTCAGTACAAAGCACTTGAACACGTCGTTTAGAAATGCCCCACTTTGTCGCAGCTTGCTGTGCAGAAATGTATCCCATATTCATCTCTCCTTACTTGCATATTATATTCTCTATCAAGAACAATATCAAGATAAATTTACTCATCTCATCAAGTTTTTTGACGAGACGAGTAAACTATGGATGTACTATCCTAACTCTTGTAGTAATCTAGCGCCAATTTTGATTCCCTCCACAACCCCTGCCCTCTCATGATCCCGGCAGAGCTTGCAAACCGGATAGACGATTCTGTCCATCTCCCGGAGGGGCATCCCGTTCATCTGCCGGTACAGTTCTTCGAAATCCGCCTTTATCTGCTCACTGTCATAGGGGTTGTTTTCGTTGAAGCATTCATACAGTAATCCCAGGACAGAATCCGCATCCCCATAATTGGGAGGATTTTCAGCTACCTGTTGTCTTAATTTCTCAAGGAATTCTTTCATCGGTCAGACTCCTTTCCCAGTTCCAGCATCAGTTCAGCGCCGTATTGCAGGCCGTCCAGAAAGGCCTTGCGTTCATATGCACTGCACAGGCGACAACACAGATTGAAAACTGCGTTGTTATTATCCAATGGCAGTACACACAGATACTTCTCCAGCTCCTTGAATCCATCACCAATCTCTTGGGGATCGTGCTCATGGGATTCTGCATAGGCATGGTAGAGCTGATCCAGTACCGTCTGACAATCCGAATTGCCAGAGTCAAAGGGATGAGTTAGCATATAGGCTTTCATTGCTTCAGAAATGGACTTCAAATGTAACACCTCCAAAAATGTTTTGGTGATGTTACCTTGGCTTCCTCAAAATTGCAACTGTCATTAGTGCCAAATTATTGCTTGGCGGCCGTCGGTTGCACCGTCAAGTGGTCGCTAACAAAACACAATAAACAAATAGAATCCCTTGTATTTCAAACCGTTCGACATAATTCGCACAAATGTTCTTGATTATTCTCTTGCCGCCTGATATAATAAATCCATCGTCAGGCACCCAACTTGAGGTCGGCAGATGTTCGACCTCATCCCAACCATTCCGCTCCAGGGTGGAAGGGATGCAGCGTGATGGCTGTGTCGGTCAACATCTGCCGACCTTTCGTACTGGACAGGCGGTAAAGATGAAAAACATCAACTACTACGGTCAAAAGATTACTGTATCCGATGAAGTCGCGGAGTTTTTGGAGCAGGATCGTTTACGGGAAAGTGCTCAACGAAGAAGTGACCAGCGTCACCTGGATTTCGTTGGGAATGAAATTTACACAATGCCCGGTCTGTTCACAGACGAGCCAACCGATCCAACCTTTGAGCAAGCATTCCTTCTTTTGCGGAAGCACAAACTCCGGAAGATCTTTCCAACTCTGCCTGATGATGACCAGAAACTGCTTCGGTTTTACTACTTTCGGTTCTATACATTGGAACAGATCGGCAAGGAATTTGGTATAAGCAAAATGGCGATTTCAAAACGGCTGCGGAAAATACTTGACCTCCTGCGGAGTCTCATAGAAGATGAGGCTCCGTATTTTTCGCAAATTTTTCTCGAAACCCGGTTTACAAATCTTCTGTGCGTGTCCTATAAAGTGAACCACAAACATAAGAAAGCGCTCCGTTCACATTCCGTTCACGCCCTGCACTTGAAAAATTTGGATTATTCTGTTATAATTCTACTACATACATAGTGCCGCCGGCACAACATATCAAAATATCGCGCATACATAACTGACACCGCAGGGGAATCAAAACCGATTCCTGTTCGGTGTTCGTTGGTATGCGTTTTTTGTTTGCCCGGCCATCGGAAGGAGTGAGAAATCTGTGATTGCGAGAGCAGACTGCGCGAAAACAATACAGGAGGAAATGAAAATGAGAGAAAGCAAATTCAAAAACTATGATGCCCTGCCGCTGACGCTGACCGCGCCGGAGGTAGGAGAAGTGCTGGGAATCTCCAGAGCGGCGGCCTACGAGTTGGTTCGTTCGAAAGGATTCCCTCGCATCAGAATCGGCACACGGATTCTTGTTCCAAAAGACAAGTTTATCCAGTGGATTGACCAGCAAACGGAGGTGGATGGATGAGATTGTATGAACCGCCCGCAAAAGAATTCTTTCGTCTGCCCAACAGCATCTTCCATGTGCCGCTGGATGCCACCCAGTTCAAACTGTATGCGTATCTGGTCTGCTGCTCCGGCAGTAAGGGATACTGCTGGCCCACGCACAAGAAAATCATTCAGGATACCGGCATCAAAAAGTCTTCTCTCCAGAAAGCCATCAAGGTTCTGGTCAAGCGGAAGCTGATTGCCATGTACAAGCACCGCAATCCCTACGGCTACTCCAACAACGAGTATCATCTGCTGAGCCTGGACAACCCGGAGATTTACCGTGACCTGGATACAGAAGCAGACGAGCTTCCGCTGTTCATTGGCGAGGAGCTTCCCGCATAAGCTGGAGTTGCTTTCCATACTGATTTCGGAGATTTCGGATGAAAGGATTGGAAAGCAGGATAAACGGTTGGCGTCGGAACCGACGCTCTGCCCGATCACTTCTGCCCGCAGTGCGGGCAGTTGACGGGGTTTTCAACGCAGGCGATTGTGGCGCCTTTTACGGGACATTTTGGAGCGGTTGGCGTCTTAGTTCCCGCAAACGCAGGTGTCCTAAGGGTTTTAGTGGTGCCTTATGGCTGTTTTTAGAGGAAACTGAGGTAATCACGTCTCTCAAGATTGGCAGTGCGAGGCGAGCATATTTTGCGCCGCTGTAGTCAATGGAAGGGCTTTTCGGCCGTTCCAAAACCGCACCGCTGAAGCCAAAGAGAACGCCCCCGGCAGCGCAAGAATTGCGCCGCCATAGACAAAGATACGGCGGCGTGGCTCCGAGGGGCAAATGATAACTTTCTGATAACTGTTCCGTTTTCTGGTAGCTTTTCCCTCTTGGCTACGGTATTGTTCGTTGGCAAAGGAGGCTGATTTTATGCCGAAAAGACGAGCAAACGGCGAGGGGAACATCCGCAAGCGGAAGGATGGCCGTTGGGAGGGCCGGTACACTGTCGGTCACGATCCCGAAACCGGAAAGGCCATTATCAAGAACGGTCTCAGTAAAACACAAGCCGGGGACAGCGTAAAGGGTGAATTGATTTATAATCAAGCGAGGAAGTCCGGGCAGAAAATTGTTCGGACTTTTCTCGTATATTCCAAAGTCGCGGTAGAATTGTTCAAGGTTTTATGGTATCATTATGAACACTAAAATAGAGCGAAAAATCATTGTTTAGGAGGCGGCTATGGCTTTTGATTTTAAGAAAGAATATAAGGAATTTTATATGCCAAAGAACAGACCGGAGATCGTTACTGTTCCTAAAGCAAATTACATTGCGGTTAGAGGAAAAGGCAATCCCAACGAAGAAGGAGGGGCATATCAGCAAGCAATCGGTGTATTATATGCGGTCGCGTACACTCTGAAAATGAGCTATAAAACCGACCATAGAATTGACGGCTTCTTTGAATACGTAGTTCCTCCCCTTGAAGGCTTCTGGTGGCAGGAGAACACAGATGGCGTGGATTATAACGACAAGTCTGCATTTAACTGGATTTCCGTTATCCGCTTGCCTGATTTCATAACAAAAGCGGATTTTGAATGGGCGGTTGAAACTGCAACCAAGAAGAAAAAGCTGGATTGTTCATCGGCAGAATTTATGACGATTGAAGAAGGCTTGTGTGTACAGATCATGCACTTGGGAGCATTTGATGATGAGCCTACAACTGTTGCGCTCATGGATGCGTATTTAGAGCAGAACGGATATGTGAACGACATGAGTAAAGATAGATTGCACCATGAAATCTATCTGTCCGACGCAAGAAAGGTTGCTCCGGAAAAATGGAAAACGGTTATTAGACATCCTGTAAGAAAGATTTAGATACGTGGTTTGCCGAACGGACAAAAAACCGTCAGGAACGAGAGAGCACGTTCGTTCGACACCTTGGGCCATGCGCGTATCCATCCTATGGGGACATGGGTCAAATTCCTGTGTCCGCTTTATGGGGTATAGTTTACGCCCGTTTGGGTCAGCGTTTGGGTCAGAAAAAACAGCAAGCAAGTTATTTGGCAGAAAAGTGCGGAAAAAGTCCTGATTTCACAAGAAATCAGGACTTTCTGGTTGCGGAGGCAGGACTTGAACCTGCGACCTCCGGGTTATGAGCCCGACGAGCTACCAACTGCTCTACTCCGCGATATTGTACTGTACCGGGTGGTGCCGGTGACCGGACTCGAACCGGTACGGCATTGCTGCCGGGAGATTTTAAGTCTCCTGTGTCTACCATTCCACCACACCGGCGGATCAGGCACTTGTTAGAATACCACACCGCCCGGCCTGTGTCAACACCTTTTGGAAAAAACATTTCGACAAAGTTATAAAACCCCGTTGCGCGCCGCGCTTTTCTGCGCTATAATGTGTCCACGGAACAAACTGGAACAGGAGGAACATCCTATGAATATTTGGCATGATATTGCGCCTGCGCGGGTAAAGCCCGAGGATTTCTGGGCGGTCATCGAGATCGAAAAGGGCTCCAAGAACAAGTACGAGATGGACAAGGATACCGGTATGCTGCGGCTGGACCGTATCCTCTACACCTCTACCCACTATCCCGCCAACTACGGCTTCATTCCCCGCACCTGGGCCGACGACGGCGATCCCCTGGACGTGCTGGTGCTGTGCAGCGAGTCCATCCGCCCCATGAGTTTGGTGCGCTGCTTCCCCATCGGCGTCATCACCATGGAGGACGGCGGCGACCTGGATGAGAAGATCATCGCCATCCCCTTCGAGGACCCCACCTATCATCTGTATACGGATATTTCCGAGCTGCCTGCCCACGTGGCCAGCGAGATCAAGCACTTCTTCCGGGTCTATAAGAGCCTGGAGGGCAAGGAGACTGTGGTCAGCGACGTGCTGGGCCGTCAGGCGGCGGTGGATATCATCATCAAGTGCCAGGATGCTTACATCGAGAAATACTGCAAGTGACATACCGCGCCGCCATCCCCGCCGATGGCGGCGCTTTTTCTGCGGGCGGGAAACCTTTTCCGAAGGAATTGCGTCTATATAGCAGATGAGTCTTTTGAAAGGAGGCGGATCCTATGAAAAAACGTGCGGCGGCGCTGGTGCTGGCGCTGCTGATGCTGCTGGCCCTGCCCGGCTGCGGCATCAAGGCGCAGGCACTGACCAAGGATATCGTGCCCCAGGCACTGGACACGACAACCGACCTGACTGCCGGAGGCGAGGCGGTGTCGGCCTTCGCCCTGTCACTGCTTCGCAGTGAACGGGCGGGAGAGACGGGTGTGCTGCTGTCGCCGGTGTCCATCCTGAACGCACTGGGCATGACGGCCAACGGCGCCGGTGGAACTACCCTGAAGCAGATGGAAACGGCGGCGGGCATGAGTCTGAACCAGCTGAATGAATTTCTGTACACCTACCGCATGAGCCTGCCTGCTGCGTACAAGAGCTGCGCCGTTTCGCTGGCCAACTCCGCGTGGGTGCGGGATACCTTCCGGGTGGAGGACAGCTTCCTGCGCGCCTGCGTCAACTACTACAGCGCGGAGATCTATCGTTCCGCGTTCGACGGCAGTCTGGTCACCGACCTGAACCGCTGGGTCGGTAAGGAGACAAACGGCCTGATCGACAGTCTGCTGGAGCAGGCACCCGGCGAGGCCACCATGCTGTATCTGGTCAACGCCGCCTGCTTTGACGCCCGGTGGGAGACGCCCTACGAAGCGTCGGATATCCGCGAGGGCGGGACCTTCACCGCCGCCTCCGGTGCGCGCCAGACGGCGGATTACCTGACCAGCAGCGAGAGCATCTATCTGTCCGGCAACAACGTTACCGGCTTCCTGAAGCCCTATGACGGCGGGAAATATGCGTTCGCAGCGCTGCTGCCTGACGAGGGCGTGACGCTGGAGGACTACCTGAAGAACCTCACCGGCGAGCATCTGTATCAGCTGATCACCGACCATCACTATGCCGATGTGCAGGCGTCCATCCCGCGGTTTACCGCCCAAACGGAACTGGAGCTGGAGAAGGCGCTGACGGCTATGGGTATCACGGACCTGTTTGACGTGTCCAGAGCTGACCTGCGGGCTATGGGCAGCGCGCCCAGCGGCAATAATCTGTACGTCTCCTCCGTGCTGCACAAGACGTATTTGTCGCTGGACGAGAACGGCACCAGGGCCGCCGCGGCCACGTCAGTGCAGGTGAACGGCGACAGCGCGCAGCCCACCGACGTCAAGACCGTCACGCTGGATCGCCCCTTCCTCTACATGGTCGTGGACACCCACGCCTGCGTGCCCCTGTTCATGGGCACCGTCACCTCTATGGAATAAGCGAAAAGAACGCCCGACAGGGCGTTCTTTTCGCTTATTCGCCGCCGTTCACATAGTCGTGGGGGTCGATGACCGCCCCGTCCCGGCTGACGGAGAAGTGCAGGTGCGGCCCCATGCGGCTCTCAGCGGCGGAGGTGCTGCCCACATAGCCGATGACCTCCCCGGCGGTCACGGCCTGGCCCTGCGCCACAGGCGTATTTTCCTGTAAGCTGCTGTACTGGGTGGCGTACCCGCCGTCGTGCTGAATGACCACCGTGGTGCCCATCAGCTCGTCGTCGGTAACGGACTGCACGGTCCCTGCGGCGGCGGTCTTCACCGCCGCGCCCTCGTCAGCCTGCACGTCGATGCCGTCGTGGGTGCGCCAGTCGGCCATAGTGGGGTCATATAACAGCTCCGTCATGCTGAACACCGTCACTGTGGTGCCGTCCAGAGGGGATACCACCTGGGGCAGCAGCTCTGCCGGCTCGGTGATCTCCGCCTCCTCCACCGGGTCGGGGATGACCACCGGCGCGGGCTTTACCACCGGCTGGGTGGGGGTGACGGGCTGGATATCCAGCACCGGCGGCGTGTCCGTCTGCTCCACGGTCACCGGGCGCTCTCTCAGGGCGAAATAGCCGATCGTTCCTGCGGCCACAAGGCACAGGGCGATGGCTATGTAATAGCCCCGCCCGGCGAACATGGCCCGCAGCCGTTCGTTTCGGGAGTCCTTCATATGCATGTCCCTTTCCTGGCGGGAAGTCCCGCCGCCGCCCCTTCCGGCGGGCGGCACGCCGAAATAAAACATCCTCTGCCCGTATTGTCGCCGGACAGAGGATGTTTTATTCATATTCAGTCGTCGAATTCCGCCCGCAGGCCCCGCCGCAGCAGGGAACTCAGCTCTGCCCGGGGATCGGCGCTTTCGTATAGGATGTTGTGTACCGCCATGCATATCGGCAGCTCCACGCCGTACTTTTCGCGGAGCACCATCAGTGCCTCCACTGTGTAATAGCCCTCCGCCAGCCGGTGGTAGTCCTGATGGCGGATGAAGGACTCGCCGAACTGTCGGTTATGGCTGTAGGGCGAGAACACCGTGGCCTCGTAGTCCCCCAGATGGCACAGCCCGTAGGCGGACAGCTCATTGCCGCCCATAGCCTTGATCAGCCGCGCCACCTCCCGGGTGCCCCGGCTCATCAGCGCGCCCTTCAGGCTGGACATCTCCACGCCGTCCAGAAAGCCCGCCGCGATGCCCACCACGTTCTTGGCCGCGGCGCCTACCTCGTTGCCGATCATGTCGCCGCCATAGTAGAAACGGATCAGGTCGCTGGAGAATTCCTGTACCAGTCGGCGCTTTACGGCGTCGTTCCCGCTGTCGATGACCATGCAATTGGGGATGCCCCGGTAGAACTCCTGCACATGGCCCGGCCCCAGCCAGACCGCCACGGTGTTGCTCTCATGCAGCAGTGATCCGGCGATAACGCTGAGCCGTTCGCCGGTGCCCATCTCCAGGCCCTTCATGCACAGCACCACCGTCTTGCCCCGAAGGGCCTGCATGGGGGCCTCTGCCAGCAGAGAACGCAGGCTCTGGGAGCCGATGGAGATGATGACCGTCTCCGCCTGCTCCACGTCCCGCAGGTCGGTGGTCAGCCCCACGGAGTCTGGCAGCGTCAGCAGATCGTTCTGCCGGGTGGCCAGAAAGGACTGCATACGGGGCGAGCTCTGCCGCCCGTACAGCGTCACATGATGGCCGATGTGATCCAGATACCAGGTGATGAGGGAACCCCACCGCCCGCAGCCAATGACAAATATGTTCATGGGTTTGTCTCCTTATAAGGAAGTCCCGAAGCCGCGCTTCGGGACTTCGCGTAAAAGCGGATCGTTCACTTTACTTCACGATCAGCGTCTTGCCGTCCATCTCCTCCGGGCAGGCCAGACCCATCACGTCCAGGATGGTGGGCGCGATATCCGCCAGCCGGCCGGGCCGCAGCTCTGTGCCGGCGCCGCCCAGGATAAAGGGCACCGGATTGGTGGTGTGGGCGGTCATGGGGCTGCCATCGGGCTGCTTCATATCCTCGGCGTTGCCGTGGTCGGCGGTCACCATGGCGATACCGCCCATCTTCAGCGTGGCGTCCACCACCTTGCCCACGCAGGTGTCCACTGTCTCCACGGCCTTGATGGCGGCCTCCAGCACGCCGGTGTGCCCCACCATGTCGCAGTTGGCAAAGTTCAGGATGATGACGTCATAGGCGCCTGACTCGATGCGCTCCACACACTTGTCGCACACCTCGAAGGCGCTCATCTCCGGCTGGAGATCATAGGTGGCCACCTTGGGAGAGGGCACCAGCACCCGGTCCTCGCCGGGGTACTGCGTCTCCACGCCGCCGTTGAAGAAGAACGTTACATGGGCATACTTCTCCGTCTCGGCGATCCGCAGCTGGGTCATGCCCATGCGGCTGAGGTACTCACCCAGCCCGTTCTTCACGGCGATGCGGGGCCACGCCACCAGCACGTTGGGCATGGAGGCGTCGTACTCCGTGTTGCACACATAGGTGGTGGGGAAGAACTCCCGGGCAAAGCCGTCAAAGTCCGGGTCCACGATGGCCCGGGTGATCTCCCGTGCCCGGTCGGGCCGGTAGTTGAAGAAGATGATGCTGTCATTGTCGCTGATGGTGCCGTCGCCGTCCACCACCACCGGCTCCATGAACTCGTCGGTGATGTTGTTGGCATAGCTCTCCGCCACGGCGGCCACCGGGTCATTACTGCGGCGGCCCTCGCCGTACACCATAGCGTCATAGGCCATCTGTACGCGCTCCCACCGCTTGTCGCGGTCCATGGCGTAGTAGCGGCCCATCACCGTGGCGATCCTGCCGACGCCCAGCTGGGCGCACTTGTCGGCGAGCGCCTGCACGAAGCCCTTGCCGCTGGTGGGGGACACGTCCCGGCCATCCAGGAAGCAATGGACGTACACCTTGGTCAGCCCCTTGTCCTTAGCCATTTGCAGCAGGGCGAACAGGTGCTCGATGTGGGAGTGTACGCCGCCGTCCGACAGCAGACCGCACAGGTGCAGACTGGTGCCCTTCTCCAGGCAGTTGTCCATCGCCTGGTTATAGGCCTCGTTCTTAAAGAAGCTGCCGTCCTCGATAGCGCGGCTGATGCGGGGCAGGTCCTGAAACACCACGCGGCCGCCGCCGATGTTGGTGTGGCCTACCTCGCTGTTGCCCATCTGCCCGGCGGGCAGACCCACGTCCAGTCCGCTGGCGGACAGCGTGGTGTGGGCGTATTCCTGAAACAGCTTATCCAGCACCGGCGTCTTGGCCAGAGTGACGGCATTGTCGTCCGCGGGGGGCGCAATGCCGAAGCCGTCCATGATGATGAGGGTGGTAGGGGTCTTATTCATGCCGTTCCTCCTTGGAAATGCTCAGCCTTGGTTGGCAGCATTGATGATGGCGATAAAGTCCTCAGGGTTCAGAGAGGCGCCGCCGATAAGGCCGCCGTCGATGTCCGGCTGGGCCAGCAGCTCCGCCGCGTTGGCAGGCTTCATGGAGCCGCCGTACTGGATGGTGATGCTGCGGGCGATACGGGCGCCGTACAGGTGACGCACGGTGGTGCGGATGAAGGTGCAGACCTCAGCGGCCTGCTCGGCGGTAGCGGTCTTGCCGGTGCCGATGGCCCACACGGGCTCATAAGCGATCACGCACTTCCGCAGCTTCTCCGCGGGCACGCCGGCCAGGGCGGACTTGACCTGCAGCGCGATCAGCTCCATGGTGATGCCCAGCTCCCGCTGCTCCAGCGTCTCACCCACGCAGATGATGGGGTGCAGACCCGCCTCCAGCGCGGAGAGCACCTTGCGGTTGACGGTGAGATCCGTCTCGCCGAAATACTGGCGGCGCTCAGAGTGACCGATGATGACGTACTTTACGCCAAGGTCCTTCAGCATATCGGCGGAGACTTCGCCGGTGTACGCGCCGTTCTTCTCATAAAACACATTCTGTGCGCCCACGGATACGCGGGCATCCTTGAAGCCCTTGATGGCGGCGGCGATATCTACGGAGGGCACGCACACCACAATGTCGCACCATTTGGCCTTGGGCAGCAGGGCCTTCAGTTCTTCGGCAAACTTCTTCGTCTCGCTGGCGGTCTTGTTCATCTTCCAGTTGCCGGCGATAATGGTCTTGCGATATCTGCGATTCATAACAAACTAACTCCTCGTCTTTTACTTTTATATAGAAATGGGGATATGCACACAAAATAAAACGGTTTTCGCCAAAGCCTGCGCGGCCGATCCGCTCCGCTGGCCGCGGCGAAGATGCCGGACCTTACTTGTCCAGCAGGCAGGCCACGCCGGGCAGCTCCTTACCCTCCAGGAACTCCAGCGACGCGCCGCCGCCGGTGCTGATGTGGGTGATCTTGTCGGCAAAGCCCAGCTGCTCCACCGCCGCTGCGCTGTCGCCGCCGCCCACGATGGTCACGGCGCCGCTGTCAGCCAGCGCCTGGGCCATGGCCCGGGTGCCGGCGGCGAAGTTGTCAAACTCAAACACGCCCATGGGGCCGTTCCACACCACGGTGCCCGCGCCCTTCACAGCGCCGCAGAAAGTCTTGATGGTGTCGGGGCCGATATCCATGCCCTCCCAGCTCTCGGGAATGGCCATGGTGCTGACCACCTGGCGCTTGGCGTCATTGGAGAAGTCGTCCGCCGCTACGGTGTCTGTGGGCAGCAGAAGCTTCACGCCGTTCTTTTTGGCCTTTTCGATCATTTCCAGGGCGTAATCCAGCTTATCCGGCTCGCACAGGCTCTTGCCGATGCTGCCGCCCTGGGCCTTGGCAAAGGTATACGCCATGCCGCCGCCGATGATGATGGTGTCCGCCTTGTCCAGCAGGTTGTTGATGACCGCGATCTTGTCGCTGACCTTGGCGCCGCCCAGCACCGCCACAAAGGGCCGCTTGGGGTCGTCCAGGGCCTTGCCCATGACGGACAGCTCTCTGGCCACCAGGAAGCCGGACACCGCCGGCAGGTATGTCGCCACACCGACGGTGGAGGCGTGGGCACGGTGCACGGTGCCGAAGGCGTCGGACACATACAGCTCCGCCATGTCCGCCAGCTCCTTGGCGAAGCCGGGGTCGTTCTTCTCCTCGCGGATATCGAACCGCAGGTTCTCCAGCAGCATGATCTGGCCGGGCTGCAGGGCAGCGGCCTTGGCTTTGGCATCTTCACCCACGATATCCTTGGCGAAGATGACCTCCCGGCCCAGCAGCTGGCTCAAACGCTCCGCCACGGGCGCCAGCGTCAGCTTCATCTTCCACTCGCCCTTGGGCTTGCCCAGGTGGGAGCAGGCGATGACCGCCGCGCCGTTGTCCAGCAGATACTTGATGGTGGGCAGTGCCGCCACGATGCGCTTGTCGCTGGTGATCGCGCCCGTTTCCTTGTCCTGGGGCACGTTGAAGTCGCAGCGCAGCAGGACCTTCTTGCCCTTGACGTCTACATCCTGTACTGTTTTTTTATTGTAATTCATGGAATACGCTCCTCTCGCGTGAAATTCATATATTTGCCATCTCGCCGGTTCCGGCGAGACCGGGAAAGCCATTCTGCCGCAGCGCCTCATAGGTGAGGATCGCCACGGAGTTGCTCAGGTTCAGGCTCCGCGCCTCCGGGCGCATGGGCAGCCGTATGCACCGGTCATAGTGGGTCCTGCGGAAGTCCTCCGGCAGCCCGGCTGTCTCCTTGCCGAAGAACAGCCAGCAATCCGGCGAGAACCGTGCCCGGGTGTAGTCCTGCGGCGCCTTGGTGGTGGCCAGCCACAGATCGGCGGCTGCCTCCGGGTGCCGCGCAAACAGCGCCTCCAACCCGTCGTAGTCCTGTACGTTCACCAGGTGCCAGTAATCCAGTCCGGCACGCTTCACCGCCCGGTCGGAAATATCAAAGCCCAGGGGCCGCACCAGGTGCAGCTGACTGCCGGTGGCGGCGCAGGTACGGGCGATATTACCGCAATTCTGGGGTATTTCCGGTTCGACCAGTACGATGTGCAGCATGACCGTATCACACTCCTGTTACATAAGCGACAACTATTGTAAAACAATGTAATGGGAAATGCAACTATAAAATACCAAAAGCAGGCGATATTTCTCCGAAACATTCAAAATACTTTCTGTTTGACCCACCAAAAGACAGACGAACGCCCACGGACCGCTGCCGAAAAAATTATTGCCGAAAAAAACGGGAAAAATACTGGATTTTCCTGTAGGACCTGTTATAATAGGGGCAGAGAACAATGCAGAAAGAGGTGAGTGCCCATGGGCCGCATTCGCGCCGACAAGTGCAATACCGTCCATGACCGCGCCCGCCTTTCGGGTGCCGTGCCGTCCACGCTGTACGCCGCGCTGTAAAGCGCGCTGTCAGTGGGCGGCATTTTTGTTTTCTTTTTAACAAGTGCGGAACAGCGCAGCTGTTTGCAATATATCTGTACCTATAAAAATTCGGATAGAAAGCGAGAGTACGCACCATGATTTCTCACGGCAAGGATATGAAGATCTTTACAGGCAACGCCAATCCCGCGCTGGCACAGGAGATCTGCAAGCTCATCGGCATCAAGCTGGGCGAGGCAGAGGTTAAAAGCTTCGCCGACGGTGAGGCGTCCGTCTCCCTGTACGAGACCGTCCGCGGCAGCGATGTGTTCCTCATCAACTCCACCTGCAAACCCGTCAACGACAGCCTGATGGAGCTGCTCATTATGATCGACGCCTGCAAGCGCGCCAGCGCCGGCCGTGTCACCGCCGTGATCCCCTATTTCGGCTATGCCCGTCAGGACCGTAAGGCCAAGTCCCGCGATCCTATCTCCGCCAAGCTGGTGGCCAATATGCTCACTGCCTCCGGCGCCGACCGCGTGCTGACCATGGACCTGCACGCCAGCCAGATCCAGGGTTTCTTCGATATCCCCGTGGATAACCTGCTGGGCAACCCCGTGTTCGTGGACTATTACGCCAAGAAGTTCGGCGAAAAGTGCGAGGACATGGTGGTCGTCTCTCCCGATGTGGGCTCTGTGGCCCGCGCCCGCACCTTCGCCCAGAAGCTGCACATGGGCCTGGCCATCGTGGACAAGCGCCGCCAGAAGGCCAACCAGTGCGAGGTCATGAACGTCATCGGCGACGTGGAGGGCAAGGACTGCATCCTCTTCGACGATATGATCGACACCGCTGGTTCCATCTGCAACGCCGCCAAGGCTATTGTGGAGGTGGGCGGAGCCAACAGCGTATATGCCTGCGCCAGCCACGGCGTGCTGTCCGGCCCCGCGCTGGAGCGCCTGAACAACAGCGTCATCAAGGAGGTCGCTCTGCTGAACACCATCCCTGAGAATATGGGTGACGGTTGCAGCAAGATCAAGTATATCTCCGTGGCCCCCATGTTCGCCGAGGCCATCGAGCGCATCTATCAGGAGATCTCCATCGCCAAGCTGTTCAACTAAAATACTTTCCAAACCCGAAAAACGGTGCTATAATAAGAGGACTGCGTCTGCAGTCCTCTTATTTTGTGCATGCAAGGAGGCGACAGCCTTGTTTTTTAATCGGAACGGCAGCGGCGGCGTGGAGTGGCTGCTGGTGGGCCTGGGTAATCCCGGCAGCAAGTATGAGTCCACCCGCCACAATATGGGCTGGCTGGCCCTGGACAGCCTGATGGAAAAGGAGAAATTCACTCTGAATAAGCTCCGCTTCAAGGCATGGACCGGTATGCTGGACTACAAGGGACATAAGATACTGGTGATGAAGCCCCAGACCTATATGAACCTTTCCGGTGAGTCCGTGGGCGAGGCCGCGCGGTTCTACAAGGTGCCCGCCGACCATGTGCTGGTCATCTCCGACGACGTGTCTCTGCCGGCGGGCAAGCTGCGTATCCGCAAAAGCGGCTCCGCCGGCGGTCACAATGGGCTGAAGAACATCATTCAGCACCTGGGCACCGATGCGTTTCCACGTATCAAGGTGGGTGTGGGGATGCCCGATCACCCGGATCACGAGATGATCGACTGGGTCATCGGCAAGCCCCAGGGCGAGGAGGCCAAGACCCTCCGCGCTGCCCTGGACCGTGCAGCCGATGCCGCCTTGTCCGTCATTGATGAAGGCCCGGACCGGGCTATGAACAGATTTAACTGACCGGCCGAAGTCCCTCTCCGTGCGGAGAGGGACCGGCACGAAGTGCCGCTGGAGGAGAAAGGAGGGATGCCCCGTGACCGGATTGTTAGACAAGTTATCTGCTCTGCCGCAGCTTCAGGAGCTGCTGGCGGCGCTGCACAGCAGCGCCGTTACCTGCTGCGCTGCCGTGACGGGGCTTGCCCCCGTCCACCGGGCCATGTTCTCCGCCGCGCTGGCGGCAGAGACGAAGCGTCCGCTGCTGCTCCTGTGTGCCGATGAGAAGGACGTTCAGCGTCAAGCGGCGGATATCCGCGTTCTGCTGGGCGTGGAGCCGGTGTGCTTGCCGGAGCGCGAATTGCAGCTGCGCCCCGCCGCTTACAGCCGCCAGTGGGAGAATGCCCGGCTGTCCGCCCTGTACCGCATGGCCCGGGGCGACGCCCCCGTGGTGGTGACCACCGCCGCTGCTCTGGTGCAGCGCTGTCTGTCCCGGGAGGTGCTGCTCGCCGCCGCTTTTTCTCTGGAGGTGGGCGCGCGGTACGACGTGCAGGACCTCTGCCGCCGCCTGACCGCCGCCGGATACACCCGCACCGATCAGGTGGAGGGGGCCGGCCAGTTTGCCCTGCGGGGCGGTATTCTGGACGTGTTCTCCCCTGGGGAGGAGCGCCCGCTGCGCTGTGAGTTTTTCGACGACGAGCTGGATAGCCTGGGCGAATTCGAGACAGCCACACAGCGCCGCGTGCTGAACCGCCGTCAGGTATGTATTCTGCCGGCGTCCGAGCTGCTGCCCTTTGCCGAAGAGACCACCGCCTCCGACGCCGCCGGGCGCATGGAGGATGCCGCCCGCCGCCTGAAGAAGGAGCACGCCGCCATTCGTCAGCGTCTGCTGGACGATGCCGAACTGCTGCGCCAGGGGATCGCGCCACCCGGCGCGGACCGCTATATGGCCGCCGTCTGCCCGGACAAGACCACCGCGTTTGACTATCTGGCCCAGGACACCATCCTCTGTGCCGGCGAGGCCGGCCGGGTGCAGGAGACGCTCCGGGCCTTTCTGTTCCAGACCCGTCAGGATGTTACCGCCGCCGTGGAGGCCGGTCTCATGGCCGGCGCCTTCGGCGACCTGACCCTCACGGAGCCGGAGTTGGAGACGGCGCTCTCCCGCTTTGCCCTCTGCCAGCTGGAGAGCCTGCCCACCAGCCGCTATCTGCTGCCGCCCCGCCTGCTGCTGGACGTCAGCGCCAAGCAGCTCTCCGGCTACGGCGGCAGCCTGGATGCCGCCGCCACCGACATCACCCACTATCTGACCGCCGGCTTCGGCGTGCTGGTGCTCTGCGGCGGCGCGGTCCGCTGCCGCAATATGCAGGAGTTCCTCCAGCGGCGCCATATCCCCGCCGCCCTGGCGCTGGAGGGAGATACCGTCCCCGCCCCGGGCCAGACGCTCGTCTCCGTGGGGGCACTGTCCGCCGGCAGCGAGTGGCCCGCCCTGAAGCTGGCCGTCCTGACGGAGGGGCAGCTGACCCGTGCCCTGTCCGGCAAGGCCAAAAAGCCCCGCCCACCCAAGTCCGACAGCCGCCAGCGGCTGCTGAGCTACGCCGACCTGGAGGTAGGCGACCTGGTGGTCCACATCCACCACGGAATCGGCCGCTTTGCCGGGATGATCCGCCTGCCGGTGGACGGCGTGGAGAAGGACTACATCAAGATACAGTACGCCGGCAGTGACTGCCTGTACGTCCCCGCCACCTCACTGGACCTGGTCAGCAAGTATATCGGCGGCGGGGATGACACCGAAAAGGTGAAGCTCAACAAGCTCTCCGGTGACCAGTGGACCAAGACCACCCGCCGTGCCAAGGCCGCGGCCAAGGACCTGGCCGACGGGCTCATCAAGCTGTACGCCCAGCGCCAACGCTTGGGCGGCCACGCCTTTTCACCGGATACCCCCTGGCAGCAGGAATTTGAGGAGGCCTTCGACTATACGGAGACCGACGATCAACTGACTGCCATCCGGGAGATCAAGGCCGATATGGAGAAACCCGTGCCCATGGATCGGCTGCTCTGCGGCGACGTGGGCTACGGCAAGACGGAGGTGGCCCTCCGCGCCGCCATGAAGTGCATCCTGGACGGCAAGCAGGTGGCGCTGCTGGTGCCCACCACCGTGCTGGCGCAGCAGCACTATGCCACTGCCGCCGCCCGGTTTCGGGCCTTCCCGGTCACGGTGGAGGTGCTGTCCCGCTTCCGCACCCCCAAGCAGGTCAAGGATGTGCTGGAACGGGTGAAGGACGGCCGTGTGGACCTGCTCATCGGCACCCATAAGCTGCTGGGCAAGGGCGTGCAGTTCAAAGACCTGGGGCTACTCATCATCGACGAGGAACAGCGCTTCGGCGTCACCCACAAGGAGCGTCTGCGTCAGGTGGCCCGGCAGGTGGACACCCTGACCCTCTCTGCCACGCCTATTCCCCGGACGCTGAACATGGCCATGTCCGGCATCCGCGACATGAGCACCATCGAGCAGCCGCCCCAGGACCGCCAGAGCGTCCAGACCTACGTGCTGGAGCATAACTGGGGCCTTCTGGCGGATGCCATCCGCCGGGAGTTGGGCCGGGGCGGACAGGTGTATTACCTGCATAACCGGGTAGACAGCATTGATGCCACCGCCGCCCGTCTCCGTGACCTGCTGGGCGAGGACGTTGCCATCGAGACGGCCCACGGCAAGATGGCCGAGGGCCAGCTCAGCGACGTGATGGCCCGCATGGCCGAGGGTGAGATCGACGTGCTGGTCTGCACCACCATTATCGAGACTGGCATCGACATCCCCAACGTCAATACGCTGATCATCGAGGACGCGGACAACATGGGGTTGAGCCAGCTGCACCAGCTGCGGGGCCGCATCGGCCGCAGTCCCCGCCGGGCCTACGCCTATCTGACCTACCGGGCCGGCAAGGTGCTTACCGAGGTGGCCGCCAAGCGTCTGACCGCCATCCGCGAGTATGTAGAGTTTGGCTCCGGCTTCAAGATCGCCATGCGCGACCTGGAGATCCGCGGCGCGGGCAATCTGCTGGGCCCGGAGCAGTCCGGTTACATGATGTCCGTGGGCTATGATATGTACCTGAAGCTGCTGAACGACGCGGTGCTGGAGCAGCAGGGCAAGACCGCCCCCGCCCGGGTGGAGTGCTCCGCTGACATCACCGTGGCGGCCTATATCCCGGAGTCTTACGTTCCCGCCGCCCGGCAGCGCATGGACCTCTACCGCCGCATCGCGGCCCTCCGCACGCCGGAGGACGAGTCCGAGCTCACCGACGAGCTGCTGGACCGCTACGGCGACGTGCCGCCGCCGGTGACGGCGCTGCTGCGGGTGGCGCTGCTCCGCGCCGCCGCTATGGACTGCGGCGTCACCGATATCACCCAGAAGGGCCGCCAGCTGGTGTTCAGCTTTGACGACCGGGTGGATGCCGCCGCGCTGCTGGCGGTGTGCACCATGGCGGCCTACCGCAGCCGCGCGCAGCTGTCCGCCGGGGCAGCGCCCCGCCTGACACTGTATATGCAGCCCGGGGAGGAACCGCTGGCCGCCGCCGGCGCGGTGGTGGAGGCCCTGCGGCTCCACGAGACAGATACACAACAAATGAACGGGGCGCAGCCCCCTGAGGAGGCAAAACATGAAGAATAACTGGATCCGTTTTTTGGCGGGCGCGCTGGTGTCCGTTATGCTGGTGGGCGCGTTTGCCCTCACCGGCGGTATGAAGGGCGGTAAGAGCACCGAGGGCCTGCTGTATCAGGCCAGCGGCCTTCACCCGGACGGCGAGATGCTGGTCGTCGACGGTCAGATCGTCACCTGTGAGGAATACCTCTATTGGGTGGACTACGTCTGTACCTATCTGGCGAGCCAGCTGCCGGACGTGGACTGGAACGCCGCCGTGTCCGAGGGCGGCATTACCTACGGCGACTATGTAAAGCTGGAGGCGGTGAACGCCGCCAAGCGCTTTGCCGTCACCCGCGCCTGGGCAGAGCAGGCGGGCATCGCCCTCACCGACGGAGACATGGCCGCCCTGGCTCTCCAGCGGCAGAAGCTGGTGTCCCTTTACGGCGAGGAGGGCTATCAGCAGCAGCTGGCCCTGATGGGCATCAGCGAGGAGACCTTCGACGGTATGCTGGCCGCCCAGTACCTGAACAGCAGCCTACAGGCGGCCTATGGCCCCGGCGGCAGCCTGTATGACGAGGATGCCGTCCGCGCCTACGCTCAGGAGCAGGGCTATGCCAGCGTCTATGTGCTGACCCTCACCGGCGAAAATGCCGAGACCATGGCCGCCGATCTGCTGGAGCGCTGGCAGAAGGCGGAGGACAAGGCGGCGGAGTACGCCGCCATGTGCGAGGAGCTGCAGCAGGAGGCTGTGGGCGCCGTTACCCTGACCGCCGCTGAGGGCGATCCCCTCAGCGACGCCATCATGGCGCTGGAGCTGGAGGAACTGACCGCCGTCATTGATCCCTACGGCGATGGCTCCTGCTATGTGATCCTGCGTACCGATCTGGACCTGCCCGTGGCTGCGGACGCCTATTTCCAGCAGGTCCAGAGCGACCGGCTGGCCAACGCCTCCGTGGTGTCCAACGCCAAGCTGTACAGCAGCCTGGACGTGGGGGCCTTCTATGACCGGATGACGGAGCTCCGCGCGGAGATGCAGGCCGCCATGGCGGAGGCTGGTGGTCATACCGCCGATGATGGCCATGACCACAGCGCCGACGCCGGTACCGACACGGCGGGGGAGGACACTGCCGATACCGGAGCTGACGCCGAACCGGCGGCATGAGGATGCGTCATTTCGTCAAAATGACGGGAAACCGCCATTTGATATGCTCGATTTGACGATTTTTTAACGAAGTTGCAATTTGGGATTGACTATTGTTAAATTTATGACTATCATTAGGGATAGACAGGCGCGAGCCTTTGTTGTATACTATCTTCAACATATTTTATAGGAGGTAACTTTCATGAAAGACCTGTATGTTGTTAACTGCTGCCGTACCGCCATCGGTTCCTTTGGCGGCTCCCTGAAGAACACCCCTGCCGCCGAAATGGGCGCCGTGGTGGTCAAGGAGGCTCTGAAGCGCGCAAACGTGGCTCCCGAGAATGTGGATGAGCTGATGTTCGGCTGCATCCTGACCTCTGCCCAGGGCCAGAATGTGGCCCGTCAGGTCTCCATCAAGGCTGGTATCCCCTATTCCGTCCCCGCCTATACCGTGGGCATGGTCTGCGGCTCCGGTATGAAGTCCGTCATCGAGGGTGCCCGTTCCATCCTGGCCGGTGACTCCGACATCGTGGTCTGCGGCGGTACCGAGAACATGAGCGCCGCTCCCTTTGCCTCCATGGACGCCCGCTGGGGCGCCCGTATGGGCGACAAGAAGCTGGTGGACACCATGATCAAGGACGGCCTGTGGGACGCCTATAACAACTATCACATGGGCACCACTGCCGAGAATATCAACGACATCTGGGGTATCACCCGCCGCGAGCAGGACGAGTTCGCCGCCGCCTCCCAGCAGAAGACTGAGGCCGCCCAGGCCGCCGGCAGGTTCGATGACGAGATCGTCCCCGTGATGATCAAGGTCAAGAAGGAGATGGTTCCCTTCGCCAAGGATGAGTATCCCAAGGCCGGTGTCACCGCGGACAGCATCGCCAAGCTGAAGGGTGCGTTCCCCGTGGGCCCCGAGTCCCCCAACCCCGTGGTGGTCAACACCTTCGAGCCCACCGGCTGCCAGGATGCTCCCGATAAGGGCACCCAGCGCGTTACCGCCGCCAACGCCTCCGGCATCAACGACGGCGCTGCCGCCATCGTGCTGGCCTCCGGCGAGGCTGTGGCCAAGTACGGTTTGAAGCCCATGGCCAAGCTGATCGGCTGGGGCCAGGGCGGCGTGGATCCCAAGATCATGGGCGTCGGCCCCGTGGTCGCTTCCCGCAACGCCATGAAGAAGGCCGGCGTCACCATCGACGACATCGACCTGATCGAGGCCAACGAGGCCTTTGCCGCCCAGTCCATCGCCGTGGCCCGCGAGCTGCACTTTGACATGAGCAAGGTCAACGTCAACGGCGGTGCCATCGCTCTGGGCCACCCCGTGGGCGCCTCCGGCGCGCGTATCATCGTCACCCTGCTGCACGAGATGCAGAAGCGTCCCGAGGCCAAGAAGGGCCTGGCGACCCTGTGCATCGGCGGCGGCATGGGCACCGCAGTCGTGTTCGAGAAGTGCTGAACTGAATGAAAAAGAAGCGGCTCTTATGAGCCGCTTCTTTTTGTACACCGAAAAAACAGGGAGGCCGCGCAGCGGCCTCCCAAAATCTTTATTTCTTGATCTCACCGTTAGCGGCGGCGGTCAGGTACGCGTTGATGAACCCATCGATATCGCCGTCCATCACCGCCTGGATGTTGCCCATCTCATAGCCGGTGCGGGTGTCCTTGGCCAGGGTGTAGGGCATGAACACATAGGAACGGATCTGGCTGCCCCACTCGATCTTCATCTGCACGCCCTTCAGATCGCTGATCTTCTCCGCGTGCTGCTGCAGCTTCAGCTCCGCCAGCTTGGCCCGCAGCATCTTCATGGCGTTGTCCCGGTTCTGGAACTGGCTGCGCTCTGTCTGGCAGAACACCACGATGCCCGTGGGCAGGTGGGTCAGACGCACGGCGGAGGACGTCTTGTTGATGTGCTGACCGCCTGCGCCGGAGCTGCGGCAGGCCTGCATTTCGATGTCCTCCGGCCGGATCTCGATCTCGCTGTCGTCGTCCAGCTCCGGCATGACCTCCAGCGCGGCAAAGCTGGTCTGCCGCCGCGCGTTGGCGTCGAAGGGGCTCACGCGCACCAGCCGGTGCACGCCGTTCTCGCTCTTCAGATAGCCATAGGCGTTCTCGCCCTCGATGAGGATAGTGGCGGACTTGATGCCCGCCTCATCGCCGGCCTCATAGTCCATCAGCTGGTAGGTGTACCCATGGCGCTCGGCCCAGCGGGTGTACATCCGGTACAGCATCTCCGTCCAGTCCTGGGCCTCGGTGCCGCCGGCGCCGGCGTGGAAGGTCAGAATGGCGTTGTTGGCGTCGTATTCACCGCTGAGCAGCGCCGCCAGCCGGCGCTCGCTGATCTCCTTCTCCAGCGTCTCATATCCGCTGACGACCTCCTCCAGCTGGCTGGGGTCGTCCTCCTCCTGGGCCATCTCGCACAGGGTCAGGGTGTCCTCCCACTCGGAAACCAGCTTGTCGTGCTTCTTGATCTTGTTCTCCAGGCGCTTTACCTGACGGCTCACCTGTTGGCTGCGCTCCAGATCGTTCCAGAAGCCCTCCTGCTCCGTCTCCTTCTGCAGCTCGGCCAGCTCCTCACGGGCCTTGGGGATACCCAGCGCCTTCTCCAGCTCGCCCAGGGTGGGCTCCAGCGCCTGCAGTTTCTGTTTATACTCGTCGTACTCGATAACGGCCATATATCGTCTCTCCTTGTGCCTGTAAATTTCCTTAGCCTTACTATTATACCAAAAAACAGCCGTTTGTAAAGGGGACAAAACAGGCGTGCGCTTCGCGCACGCCTGTTTTCACTTACTCAGCTTGAAATAGTCTCCCGAGCCCGCCAGATTCGTGACCTCCGTCAGCACCAGAATATCGTCGACCTCCGCCGCCAGCTCTGCCATACTGCCCCGGTAGTACCGCAGGTCGATCATGGTGATGGTCTCATAGTCGCCGGTGAGGAACGGTACGAAGGAATTGGCGAAGGAGTCCTTCACCAGCAGCAAGTGCTTCCCGTTCTCCGTGCCGGTGGTGATGACGCACTGGCCGTAGTTGCCGCCCAGAAACAGCTCATACTTATCCTTCTGCTCCAGAGCGGACAGGTCGTACAGCGCGCCGTCCTTCCCGTCGCACACCACGCTCTCCACCGTGATCTCCGGCGCGTAGTACACGCTGTCGTATACGCTGTCCGGCAGCAGCACCTTGGAGTACAGCGTGCCGCGGAAGCTGTCCGTGGCCAGCGTCAGGTCATAGCTGCGGGCGGTGTGCCCCGTGGCCTGTGCCCAAAGCGTATAGGCCGCCTGCGCGCCCATGGTGGTCCAGTGGTGGTCCGTGTGGTAGTAGGGATCGTCCACCGCCAATAGCGTTTCCCGGCTGTCCAGCAGCGTACCGCCCAGAATATCGCCCAGCCGGCCGAAGGCCTTGTCCTCGTTGAAATACGGCGCGTTCTCCGGCAGCATATCCCTCAGAATTCCGGCCGGGCTGGGCACGATCAGCGCCGTGCAGGGCTTACCGCTGGCGGCAAAGAAATCCCGGATATACCCGGCGTTCTTCTCCAGCCTTATCCAGTCAAAGCTGTCGTCGGTCACCTTGGCAAAGTACCTCCCGTCCGCGCCCAGATAGGTGCCGCTGATGTCCTCCTTGCCCTCGGCCCGCTGCAGCACCGACCGGGCGGCGGTCCAGAAGTCCCGGAAGACGATCTGGTCGCTGGTATAGTCCTCCACGTCCTCCATGAAGTCGCCGGACATGACACGGTCCCAGGTGAGTCTGGGCGTCAGCTGCAAATAGCGGTTCTCATTCTCCGAGAATGCCCGGTCCGGCGTCAGGAAAAAGCTGCCGACAGACAGCGCCAGCAGTATGCCGCCGATGGCGATCAGCGGCGCGATGCCGCTTCGTTTCTTCATAGCGCCGCCTCCTTAAAATCTAAAGTACAAAAACGGGTTGTAACTGTCGCCCACCAGAAACGCCATGCTCACCAGCAGTACGACGACTACCCACACCGTTCGCAGTCCGTCCGACAGGGCGGGGGAGAGGGCCTGTTCCCGCTTTTCCCACAGCCGCTTGGGAAGGCTCGTGCAGCCGATGACGGCCAGGACCAGCAGCAGCCAGCCGCACCGCAGCAGGTACGCCGTGGTGCTGTCGGCAAAGGTTCCGGAGAACATATGCCCCACATACGCGCCCAGAGCGCTGAGATCCGTGATGGCGAACAGCACCCAGCCCATGACAAAGCAGAAGCAGGTGTACACGTGCCCTACGAACCGGGGCGCCTTGTCCAGCCACTTCAGCAGGAATGTCTTTTCCAGCAGCAGCAGTACGGCGTAGTATACGCCCCACAGGACAAAATTCCAGCTGGCCCCGTGCCACAGGCCGGTCAGCAGCCAGACGATGGCGATGTTCAGGAGCTGCCGACCCTTGCCCTTGCGGTTGCCGCCCAGGGGGATGTAGACATACTCCCGGAACCAGGTGGACAGGCTGATGTGCCACCGCCGCCAGAACTCGGTGACGGAACGGGACTCATAGGGATAGTTGAAGTTCTCCAGGAAATGGAACCCGAAGAAATGCCCCAGGCCGATGGCCATATCCGAATAGCCGGAGAAGTCAAAGTAGATCTGGAACGTGTACGCGATGGCGCCGATCCACGCCGTGACCGCTGTGGGGTCCGACATGGCGGCGATGTCCTCCCAGATGGCGCCCATTTGGTTGGCGATGAGCACCTTCTTGCCCAGACCGATCACCAGCCGCTGCAAACCCTCGCTGGCCTCGCTCACCGACTCCCGCCGGTGCTCCAGGTCATAGGCCACCGTCTTGTACTGCACGATAGGCCCCGCGATCAGCTGGGGGAACAGCGTTACATACGCGCCGAAGTCCACGATGTTCCGCTGGGGCGGCACCAGCCCCCGGTACACGTCGATGGTATAGCTCATGGTCTGGAAGGTGTAGAAGGAGATACCGATGGGCAGCAGCAGCCCCAGCGCCGGGATGGCTGTACCCAGCAGACCGTTCAGGTTGCTGATGGCAAAATCCGTGTACTTGAAAAAGCCCAGGATCGCCAGGTTTCCCACCACAGAGATGACCAGCACCGCCTTGGCGCCACCCTCCCTTCCCTTGCTCCGAAAGTGGCCGATGGCCAGACCGTTGCAGTAGTCGAACACCGTGGAGAACAGCATGATCAGAATGTATTTCGGCTCACCCCAGCCGTAAAACAGCAGGCTGAAGACAAGCAGCAACCCGTTCCGCAGCTTCCGTGGGCAGATATAGTATAAAATAGCCACCAGCGGCAAAAACGCCAGTAAAAATGTGGTGCTGCTGAATACCATATGATGTGCTCTCCTTTGCGGATAGTCAGAAAAAGGAACAGGGCGGGCTTGCCCGCCCTGTTCGAAACAGATGTCACTTCACGCCGGCTAGCTTACCCATCTGATAGCTGCCGCGTATGGCGGACAGGTTGTTGACGAACAGCACGTCCGTCACACCCTTGGCCTTGGCCAGTGCGCTGACGCTGCCGCCGTAATACCGGTAGTCCACCACATACACCGTCTGGTAGTGGTCCACCAGAAACGGTACAAAGGCGTTGCCGAAGGACTCCTTCACCACGATGCAGCTCTGCCCATTGCTGACTTCTGGGTTCTCGATCACGGTGAAGGGGTTGTCGCCCATGATGAACGTGCCGTATTTCAGGCTGGCCGCTGCGGTGGACTCGTCAAAGATCACCTTGCCGCCGGTGAGCTCGCTGTTCTCGCTGCTGCCGTACTTCATGGCGGCGGTGCTGCTGACGGGATGATAGGCGTTCACCGTATCCGGATCATCCGCCATGGCCTGAGGCTTGCCGCCGTCGTTGTAGAACGAGCCCAAAAAGCCCGTGTACTGGCTCACCTCATAGTCGCTGAGGTCGTGGGGCGTAATGCCCTTGACATTGCAGAACTGTACATAGGCGTAATAGGCGCCCAGCGCCGTCCAATGGTGGTCGGTGCGGAAATAGATGTACTCCGTCCGATGGGCGTTCAGCGCGTCATGCAGGGGCACCGTTTTTATATTCTGCCCCATTCCCGCCAGAATATCCTTTTCGGCCTGTGCCTGATCGCTGCCGGGTATGTCGCTGAGCAGGCTGTCCGGCAGGGTAATGCTGCTGGACAGGGGGATGGCCATGGCGTAGACATTGCTGACGCCGCTGAGGCTGTCCGCCACGGCGTTGACCGTGGACTGGTACTTCTCCGCCAGGGAGCCCACATAGTTGTACATCTCATATCCGGCATTGCCCACAATGTATACGCCGCCGGACTGATAGGGCGTGGCGTCGGTGGTGATCACATTGGAGGCTGCCGGCTTCGTGGTGGTCACGGTGGGCTTATCAGTGTTCCCATCGCCGTTCCCGCTTTGACCACCCTTTTGATCGCCCTCCGGGTCCTTCGCGGTGTTGTCCGCATCGCCGGTCCCATCAGGCTCGCCGTCCGCGGGCTGAGTGACGGCAGGGCTGTCTGTATCCTTGTCCGGCGCCTTTTTACCGCTGAATACATCGGTGAAGATGGCCAGCACCGCCACCACCAGCGCCGCGGCGGCGATCAGAAGCAGCAGCGCGCCGCCTCCGCCCCGCTGCCGCCGTTCATACCGCGGACTCATCCTACATACTCCTTGATGACCGCATTGGCGGTGTCGGTGTCAGAGGTGACGCACAGCACCACGCAGGTGCCATAGGTGCCGAAAACCGCGCTGCCCAAGCGCTCGGCCTCCTCGGGCTTATAGCGCTCGGCCTCCTGCGTCTGGCTGTCCAGCAGGGACTGCATGGCGATCTTCACCGCTGATGCGTCCGTCTTATCCTTGCAGGACACCACAAAGATCTCCTCCATGGTGCTGCCGTCAGACATATAGGCGGCAGCGCTGCTGCCCTCGGGCAGCTCCAGATAGTCGCCGGCATCGATGACGCTCATGGTGCTGTCAAACTGCACGCGCTCGGCCAGCGCCTTGCCCAGCCCCTCGGCATCCACCGTGGCGGAGGCCTTATCGCCGCAGGCGGCCAGGGACAGGACCATCAGCATGGCCAGCAGCAGGGTCATAAAACGTTTCATAGAATTGCTCCTTATCTTTCACTCAAGACTGTTTTGCCCGCCGGTATATGAGATACCGGCTCAATACATCATTATAATACAAACCGCGCGGAAGTAAAAGGGGGTAAATACAAACAAGCCATTTATTTTCCGCCAAGGCTTTCACTACCTATGACGGAGCGACCCCGCCGCGGGTTCCGAAAAAAAGAGACCGCAAAGCGGTCTCTTTTTCAAAAGTCGATGGTCCCGTTCAGCACCTTCAGGTCGTAGGGCTCGAACACCACCCTGCGGTAGGCGTCCACGTCCATCTTCACGCCCGTCCAGTCGCTGTGTATCTCGCCGTTCTGCTTGATGAGGATGTCGTACAGAATGTCGTAGGTCACGCCGTCCGGTCCCTTCTCCTCAATGGTGGAGTAGGGCAGTGTCTTGTGGTACGTCATGTGCAGGCCCTTGTATTCGAAGTGGAAGCCGTTGCGCATCCGGCAGCCGTCCAGCCCCTTGTAGGTGAACAGGCGCTTCAGGTCCTGCAATATCTTGTCGTGTTCCTCTTCGTACAGGTTCTCTGGTGTCGTCTCGGTATAATCATACCGGAACTGGATGGGAATACGATAGGGCAGGAAGCGCTCCACATAGTCCACCAGCTTCGCCGCGGGATAGTTCTTGTACAGCACGCAGTTGATGCGCGTGGGGCAGGCGATCTTTCCCAGCACCTCGTCAGGGCTCTCCTCCACATAGTGCTGCAGGTGGCGGGAGATGTTCATGCAGGTGATCTTGTCTTTATTCCTCTCCGTAAAGGCCAGCATTTCCTCGAAGGAGGTGTGGGCCTGGGCGGGGAAGGTGGTGTTGATATAGATCTTGTGGGTGGCGGGGATGGCGTCCAGCATCTGCTGCAGTGCGTTCAGGTCGGCCAGCGGCTCGCCGCCGGTGAACACAAAATCACACCGGGGCGTGATGCCGTCCATCACCTGGATGCTTGCCAGTATCTTCTCCAGACTGAAGCCGGAGCAGTCCGCGTATTCTTTTTTGTTGATGCAGAAGGGGCAGTTGTTCTGGCAGTCGTAGGGTACGAACACCGTCACGGTGGCGCCGCCTTCCCGCGTTTTATAGGGATGGGTCATGTTGTTGACAACCTCACATCAAAATGTACCAAGACATTGTAAAACAAATAGTGATGGAAAGCAAGGGAAATGTTCAAAAATCTATTGTTTTCTTCTTAACAAAGCGCCTGCGCTCCGCCGTCAGTAGGCGCTGTCCGCCAATTCGGCGCGAATAGCGGCAAAGGCCGCCTCCTCCCCCCGCTCCTTCAGCAGCAGCAGCCAGCGATCCAGCAGTGCCGCCGTCTCCGGATGCATGAAGCGGCTGGCATCCGTCCGCCGCAGGTCCTTGCTCCGCTGGTAGTAGTCGTAGGGGGAGGCGTCCGTATATGCGTCGCCCTGATAGACCCGGCAGGCGGCGATCCGGTCGCAGAACATCTCCGCCACATACTTTTTCGGCATTTTGCATCCGCCGATATAGATGGTCCCATCCTCCCGGCGGCAGTAGTCGATCCAGTACTCAAAGTGGTGGCGGTTGCGCCCCTTGTGGTGCAGCCACGCCAGACTCACGCCGTTTTCCAGGCGCTCCTGGTCGTTGGGGCTGCGCCAGCCCTGGTAGTATTTTACGCCCCGCCAAAACTCCGTGGGGCTGTATTTGCTCAGGTCGTGGGTCAGGCCCTGCCACACCAGACCCAGCTTGAAGCAATAGTGCCGCACCAGGTGCCGGTGACGGTTGACGGTATGTAAATGCGCGCGGAATGGCATGGCGGCACCTCCTGAAACAAGCTACCTGACAGTATAGCACATCCGGTGCGAAAAGGACAGGGGAAATTTCCACCGGGGCATAAGACGGCGCAAAGCGCGGCAGACTACGCGGGAGGTGAGACGTACATGGTCGATATGGCATTTTTTCGCGGCGGACTGGGGCGCTGGCTGCCGCCGTCCGTACCGCCGGTGGACGAGGCGGTGCTGCTGCGCCGGTGCTGGGAGCTGTTGGTGCTGGACCGGCCCGGCACGGCGCGGCTGGCGGCGTTGGGCCGCGCGCCGCTGTGCCGCACGGTGCTGCTGCCCCAGGAGAACACAGCCGCGCCTCTGCGGGCGCAGCAGGTGGTGGGCTGCGGCCTGTCGCCCCGATGCAGCCTGACGCTGTCCGGCCTGACGCCCCGCCCGGTGCTGTGCGTGCAGCGGCGGCTGACGGCGGTGAACGGCGCGGCCATCGAGCCGCAGGATATCCCCCTGCCCCTGCGCTGGGGGCGGCTTCCGCCGGAGGCGCTGCTGCTGGCCGCCGGCGCCTGGCTGCTGGCGGAGGGCCGTCTGCCGGACTGAAAAGCAAGAGGAGCGCCCACATGGGCGCTCCTCTTGCTTTCTCCCCGGTTTCCCCTGTCGGTGTCAGCATAAGGTATCCAGCTTTTCGGTGAACAGCTTGTCGTTGATCTGGAACAAGGTCATGCTGTGGCTCAGACCATAGAGAATGATGGCGTCCCGCCGGTCACGGGTGTACAGCGGCGCGTGCCGCGCCTGCCGCAGCAGGTCCTGGGCGTCCTCCACCGATGCGCCCAGGCCGAAGCATACGCACAGCAGGCGGTTGCGGGAGGGGAAGCGGCAGCCGGAGAACAGCTGGTGCAGATATACTTCGCTGATACCGGACTGCTTGGCCAGCGCGGCCTTGGAGAGGCCGGTGGTGGTATAGAGCCGCTGCAGCGTCAGCTGTAGCGGCGTGTCCCGGAAATTTTCATTGTTCTCCGACAGAAAGCGGTCCAGATTATTGCTGCTCGGCAAATTCAAATATATGTGGGTGTATTTGAAGTGATTTCACAAGAAAAACTTTCGCAAATATGTTAATATTTCACCTGCTATTTAGGACACCTCGTTTTCTTAGTATCAAAATAGTATCACAGAAAGCCTGCGATTGCAAGGGATCTAGGCTTTGCAAGCCCCTGCCAAAATTGGCCTCAATTTGAGGCCAATTTCGGCTACTGACCTCCGCCCAAAATTAAAGGAGGCGGGCAAGCACCCCTAGGGCTTGCCCGCCTTGATAACCGCAGGGCAAGACCGGGCGGGGCGGTCAATGGCGGCGCACTTGTGCGCCGTTCATCTCGACCATTGACAGCCCCGACAGAGGTTGCTGCTCCCCGATAAAATTCGTATTTGTTACTCGATACTGAACTCAGCGAATAGGTAAAAACCATCGTCTGTACCATAAGAGCCATCTTCTGTCGATGGATAAAAGAACTTAACGACTCTGTATTCTCCCGCCGAAAGCGAACCATATATTTCAGACCAATTGATATTCAAATCTCTTTCTCCTTGAAAAATATATGTTTCGGTGTCAGTAGTTCTATCGCCGATCTCTTTTACTGGTGACCATTTATCATCTTCCTTTTTTTCAATAGAAAAATCGTAATTGATCCCGCCATTGATATCAATTCCTGTGTTATTTGAAATGCGAACTGTCAAACCTGAAGGAGTTACACTTCCCTCTACAACTTTCATCGTGACATCCCCAAAATTGATATTTTTATTCTGGACGCAACCTGCCATCCATAGTGCAAGTACAAAGCAAAGTGATAATACGAGAATCTTTTTCATTTCATATACCTCCACAACAAATCCATCATTTTTCTCCACTACTTTTATATGATATTTCGGTTTACCATTTATTTTTTAGAACAGCATATCATAAACCTATAGGAAAATCTACTTTTTTACCTACCTCCCCGGTCAAAAGTGCGCCGTGTTCGATTGCCACTTTTCTCTGCCTGTTCCCGCTGTTTATCGGCCCGTACTGCCGCCTGCGCCTGCTGGCGGCGTGCCTTGCCGCGGTACTGGCCGCTTTGGCCGTCTGGCTGTGGCCGGCCGCCGAAACGGAGCCGCAGCGCCCGGACGGCATGGACAATCCGGTCCTTGCGGCCGACCCGGTCATGGATGCCTATACGGCGGCCTGCCAGACCTACTATACCGGCGCGGACGGGCGGGAGTACCATGTGTTCACGGCTGTGACGCCGTCCATCGAGGGCCGTACCGACCCGGTGGGGTATCGCTCGGAGCTGATCCCGGCGGGCGGAACGGTGGACTTCCCCGCCACCGTCATGGTGGAGGACGCCGTGACCCAGGACTACGCAGCGGAGGATTTCGCCGCGCTGCTGGACAGCTGGGACGTGTCCGTCACCGCGCCGGAGGGCGTGGGCCGGGTGAAGCTGTGGGACGCGGAGGAGGAAACACCGGAGTCCCCGGCGCTGCTGTACCGGCGGCTGCGTGCGGATCCCACCTGCACCCACAACGAGGTGGTCTGGACGCTGCGCATGAAGAGCGGCGACGTGCTGCACCTGACCATGACCGTGGAATTTGAGGAGCAGCAGGTGCTGCGCATCACGCCGGAGGACGCACCGCTGGAAACGGCGCAGGAGCTGCAGGCGCTGCTGGATCGGCTGGCGGAGGAGTACGACGCGAACACGTCCATCACGGTGGAGCTGCCGGACGTGACCTATGACGCGCCGGTGTCGGTGGGCTGCGCGGTCACGCTGAAGGGCAGCGGCACCACCTTTGCCGCGCCGGTGACGGTGACGCCCCTGAGCGACACGGAGCGGTGCCACGCCTACGTCCGCTTTTCGGAGGTCAGCTTCGAGGGAGACGGAGGCGGAACCGGCGTGACCGCCAGAGCGCCCACCTATCTGGAGAACTGCCGCGTGACCGGCTGGGACGTGGGCGCGCTGGCCGTGAACGGCGGCTGGGTCTATCTCCACGGCGGGTATATCGGCGGCAACGGGGTGGGCGCGCGGTACGACTCCGCGTACAGCAACTCCTATACATATACCATCAGGCACATCGACTTTTTGAACAACACCACGGCGCTGGAGCTTCTGTGCCTGCCGCCGAACTCCTATGCGGCGCTGGATGACTGCCGCTTCCGGGGCAACGGAACGGATGTATACAACCCCGGCGGCTACCGCATCGAGGTGAACAACGGCACGGAGGTCACCTTGTGAGAACGTAAAAAAGAACCGCCCGAAGGCGGTTCTTTTTTCGTGCGGGAAGGGCCGTTTACAGGTTCTTCTCGTAGGACTCGATCATCTTCTTGACCATCTGGCCGCCCACAGAGCCGGCCTCGCGGCTGGTCAGGTGACCGTTGTAACCGTTCTTCAGGTTCACGCCGACCTCAGAGGCGGCCTCCATCTTGAACTGATCCATAGCGGCCTTGGCCTCGGGGACATTCAGCTTGTTGCTGTTCTTGGTAGACATCGTTGTGTTCTCCTTTCATGTTGTGGGGCAAATGCCCTTGTTGGGTATCGCAACGGTAGTTTTGCCGCCCGACAGCGCGATATGCATGAAAAACAGTGGCAAATGCTGGATGCGGCGCGCAAAAAGGATAGACAAACGGGCGTATTCATGGTATACTAAATTCACTTAACAGCGAGGGGGACCTTCTTTCAGGAAGGACCGAGCAGGGAGGAAGAGGAAAAAGCGCGGCAGCTGCCGCGCTTTTTCGCGTCCTGCGCCGGACAAAAAAGAGGGAGATGACAACACCATCTCCCTCTCCGCTTTATAAAATAAGTCGGAGCAAGTATATAAACCTGCTCCGACGTGGTCCGAGTGTCGAGATTCGAACTCGAGGCCTCTTGAACCCCATTCAAGCGCGATACCAAACTTCGCCACACCCGGATATTCTGTTGTGCCTCAAACAGCCCACTTAGAATACCACAGTTTTCGGCGGTTTGCAAGTCCTATTTTGAATTTTTTTCAAATTTCTTCCGAGGCTTTTTGTTGACAAAGGCGTCGGCGCATGGTAATATAATACTCGCGTTTGGCACGAGAGACGCTTTTACGCACGGAGAGATGGCTGAGTGGTCGAAAGCACCGGTCTTGAAAACCGGCGATGTGAAAGCATCCGTGGGTTCGAATCCCACTCTCTCCGCCAGAAAATAAATATGTATGCGGAAGTACCCAAGTGGCCGAAGGGGCTCCCCTGCTAAGGGAGTAGGCCGTCAAAAGCGGCGCGAGGGTTCAAATCCCTCCTTCCGCGCCAGCAAAAAGAGACATCCTTTCGGATGTCTCCTTTTGCTTCACGCGGCTGATTTTGCCCTTCCCCCGTGAAACCACCCGTTGACAAACCGCGCCGAACGGTTTATACTTATTGCCATCAAAAAGGCAGTGACGAAGAAGAAGCTGTTTTTCCGCGGCCAAAGAGAGGGGCGCCCCCGGCTGAAAGCACCCCGCCAAGGACACGGCCCGTACCACTTCCGAGCCGCCTGCGACGAGCAGGACGGGTATCGCCCGTTACAGCGATCGAAAGCGACGGCGTATGCCGGATCTCTTCCGCCGATACTGCGTTGCAGAAGCTTGAAATACAGACCGTATTCCTGCGCTCCTGCGCCTTGTCTCGACGAAAGATATCCCGCCATCCGCAGCGGACAGTAAAAATGCTGCGCAGGCCGTAAGCAGGGTGGAACCGTGGAGTAATGCCTATTACCTCACCCCTGATACCATTCAGGGGTGGGGATTTTTATTTATCCAGCCCCGATCACAAGGAGGAACAGACTATGAGCGAAGTCAACAAGGAAAACAAGGAATTTACGTTTGAAAATGAGCAGTACCGCAAGACCTACTGGCACACCTGCTCCCACATCCTAGCCCAGGCTGTCAAGCGCCTGCACCCGGAGGTGAAGCTGGCCATCGGCCCCAGCATCGACAACGGCTTTTATTACGATCTGGACGCGCCCTTCGCCTTCACCCAGGACGACCTGGGCGAGATCGAGGCTGAAATGCGTAAGATCTGTAAAGAGAAGCTGAAGCTGGAGCGCTTCGAGCTGCCCCGCGCCGAGGCTGTCAAGTACATGGAGGAAAAGGAAGAGCCCTACAAGGTGGAACTCATCAACGATCTGCCCGAGGACGCCCACATCTCCTTCTACAAGCAGGGCGAGTTCGTGGACCTGTGCGCCGGACCCCACGTGGACTCCACCGGCCGCATCAAGGGCAACGGCATCAAGCTGACCGCCTGCAACGCCGCTTACTGGCGCGGCGACTCCAACCGCCAGACCCTGCAGCGTATCTACGGCGTGGCCTTCCCCAGCAAGGACGAGCTGGATGCCTATCTGAAGGAGCGGGAGGAGGCCGTGAAGCGCGACCACAATAAGCTGGGACGCGAGCTGGAATATTTCACCACTGTGGACTGCATTGGCCAGGGCTTGCCCATCCTGCTGCCCAAGGGTGCCCGCGTTATCCAGCTGCTGCAGCGCTGGGTGGAGGACACCGAGCAGCAGCGTGGCTATCTGCTGACCAAGACGCCTCTGATGGCCAAGCGTGAGCTGTACAAGATCTCCGGTCACTGGGATCATTATCTGGACGGCATGTTCGTCATGGGCGATCCCGCGGATGAGACGAAGGAGTGCTTTGCCCTGCGTCCCATGACCTGCCCGTTCCAGTATCAGGTGTTCCTGAACCGCGGCCGCAGCTACCGCGACCTGCCCATGCGTCTGGGCGAGACATCCACCCTGTTCCGCAACGAGGACTCCGGTGAGATGCACGGCCTGATCCGCGTCCGCCAGTTCACCATCTCCGAGGGACATCTGGTGCTGCGCCCCGACCAGCTGGAGGAGGAGTTCAAGCAGTGCCTGGATCTGGCCAAGTACTGCCTGGGCACCGTGGGCCTGTTGGAAAAGTGCACGTTCCGCTTCTCCCAGTGGGACCCCGCCAACCCCAACAACAAGTACGAGGGCACGGCGGAGCAGTGGGACCACGCCCAGGCCGCCATGGAGCGCATCCTGAAGGATCTGAACGTGGACTACACCGTGGGCATTGACGAGGCCGCGTTCTACGGCCCCAAGCTGGACATCCAGTACAAGAATGTGTACGGCAAGGAGGATACCCTTGTCACCATCCAGATCGATATGCTGCTGGCGGAGCGCTTCGGCATGTACTATATCGATGAGAACGGCAACAAGGCCCTGCCCTATATCATCCACCGCACGTCTCTGGGCTGCTATGAGCGGACGCTGGCCTACCTGATCGAGGAGTACGCCGGTGCGCTGCCTACCTGGATGATGCCCGAGCAGGTACGCTTCCTGCCTATTACTGACCGCGCTGCCGACTACTGCGTGCAGCAGGCCGCGGAGCTGCGCAAGCAGGGCTTCCGCGTGGAGGTGGACAGCCGCAACGAGAAGATCGGCAAGAAGATCCGCGAGGCTACCCTGGAGAAGATCCCCTTCATGCTGGTGGTTGGCGACCGCGACATGGAGAACGGCACCGTCTCCGTCCGTACCCGCAAGGGCGAGGACCTGGGCGCCATGACGCTGGAGGACTTCTCCGCCAAGCTGCGCCAGATCGTGGATGAGAAGCAGAAGATCTGACAAGTGCCATAAGTCATAAGGTAAGCGGGAGAGACAGGCGGAAGCCTGTCTCTTTTGCTGCAGTCAGACAAAAAACAGATTTCGCCAAAAGAAAAGTTTATTATAGCAAAACAGCAGGCTTCTGACAGAAAACCGCATGAAAATGATACAAATGCGCCAAAAATTGGGAAAGTGTGTGGATGAAAAACAAGGAGATGCACGATTGGACACCATTCAGAGGCACAAATATGTTGACAGAGTGTGAACTTATCTGGTAAAATCAAATGGGTGCGCAGCACCCGAATGCATAGAAGTGAGCGGGGCGCGCCCTGTTCGCTGTTTCCTTCTGGCGGAGGAAACAACAAACTATGGTAAAGGAATTAGGAGGTAAACATGAAAAAAGTAGTTTCTCTGCTGCTGGCTCTCATCATGGCGCTCTCCCTGGTCGCCTGCGGCGAAAAGAAGGGCGAGACCGATGATAACACCGTGCCCTACAAGATCGGCATCGTGACCGGCTCCGTCTCTCAGTCCGAGGACGACCGCCGCGGCGCCGAGGCCTTCCAGAAGGAGTATGGCGAGGATATGGTCCAGCTGGCCATCTATCCCGACAACTTCACCGAGGAGACTGAGACCACCATCCAGAGCATCGTGAACCTGTCCGCCGACCCCCTGATGAAGGCCATCATTGTCAATCAGGCTGTCCCCGGCACCACCGAGGCTTTCCGCAAGATCAAAGAGACTCGCCCCGACATCATCTGCATCGCAGGTGAGTCACACGAGGATCTGCCCGAGATCGGCTCCGCTGCCGACCTGGTCACCAACAACGACTTCGTGTCCCGCGGCTATCTGATCATCCGCACCGCGCACGAGTTGGGCTGCGATACCTTCGTACATATCTCCTTCCCCCGCCACATGTCCTACGAGACCATGAGCCGCCGCGTGGCCATCATGAAGGCCGCCTGCGAGGAGTTCGGCATGAAGTTCGTCCTGGAGACGGCTCCCGATCCTACCTCTGACGTGGGCGTTTCCGGCGCTCAGGCCTACATTCTGGAGCAGGTGCCCGCATGGGTCGAGAAGTACGGCCAGAACGCTGCCTACTTCTGCACCAACGATGCGCACACCGAGCCTCTGCTGAAGCGCCTGCTGGAGTGCGGCGGCTACTTCATCGAGGCCGACCTGCCCTCTCCCCTGATGGGTTATCCCGGTGCTCTGGGTCTGGATCTGACCGAGGAGGCCGGTGATTTCGAGAAGATTCTGACCAAGGTCGAGTCCGCCATCGTTGAGAAGGGCGGCGCCGATCACTTCGGTACCTGGGCTTACTCCTACGGCTACACCCTGTCCGCCGGTCTTGCTCTGCACGCCAAGAACGTGCTGGACGGCAAGAGCGAGCTGAAGGACATGGACGATGTGGCTGCCGCGCTGCAGGTCTACTCTCCCAAGGCGGCCTGGAACGGCGCCAGCTACACCAACGCCACCACCGGCGCGAAGTCTGAAAACGTGTTCCTGATCTATCAGGATACCTATATCATGGGTGATCCCGGCCACTTCATGGGCAACGCTACCGTGGAGATCCCGGAAAAATACTTCACCATCAGCTGACGACAGGCTTTTGAAGCAACCATTAAAGCGGGGAGGGAGGGCATCCTCCCTCTCCGCTGCTATAGGTAGGGATGAATATGGAAAAGAACAATGCTCCGCTGCTTGAGATGCGGAATATCAAAAAGGGCTTTTTCGGCAATCAGGTGCTCACAGACATCAACTTCACCTTGAAAGAGGGCGAGGTGCTGGGTCTGGTGGGCGAAAACGGCGCCGGAAAGAGCACCTTGATGAAAATACTGTTTGGCATGGACGTGATCCGTGAGACGGGCGGCTACGAGGGGGATGTCCTGATCGACGGAGAAAAAGTGCAGTTCAACACCCCCTTTGATGCGCTGAAGGCCGGCATCGGCATGGTGCATCAGGAGTTCTCGCTGATCCCCGGCTTTACTGCCACGGAGAACATCCTCCTCAACCGCGAGCCCAAGAAAAAAAGCGTCATTTCAGAAGTGTTCGGCCCGCGCCTGGACACTCTCGACTATAAGGAAATGGATAACCGCGCCGCAAAAGCCATTGAGAAGATGGGCGTGGCTATCGACCAGAAGATGGTCATCAGCAGCATGCCCGTGGGGCACAAGCAGTTCACGGAGATCGCCCGCGAGCTGAGCAAGGAGAACCTGAAGCTGCTGATCCTGGACGAGCCCACCGCCGTGCTCACCGAGCAGGAGGCACAGGCCCTGCTGGACTCCATCCGCGGCATGGCCTCCCGGGGCATCGCCGTGATCTTTATTACCCATCGCCTGCAGGAGATCCTGTCGGTGTGCGATAAGGTGGTCATCATGCGGGATGGCTACGTTGTCAAGGACGTGGCTGCCGGCGAGACGGACGTCCGCGACATCACCCACTACATGGTGGGGCGCGAGGTGGCCGCCGGCGGCGCTGCCCACGACATCCGCGACCACTCCGATGCCCGCACCATTCTGTCCATCCGCAAGCTGTGGGTGGATATGCCCGGCGAGATCGTCCGCAACGTGGATCTGGACGTGAAGGAGGGCGAGATCCTGGGCATCGGCGGTCTGGCCGGCCAGGGCAAGCTGGGTATTCCCAACGGTGTGATGGGCCTGTACGAGGCGGGCGGCACCGTGGAGTTCGACGGCAAGCCCATCGCGCTGAACAGCCCCCGGAAGTGCCTGGACTCCCAGTTGGCCTTTGTGTCCGAGGATCGGCGCGGCGTGGGTCTGCTGCTGGATGAGTCACTGGAGTGGAACGTGGCGTTCCCCGCCATGCAGGTGCAAAACAAGTTCCTGAAGAGAATGGGTTTCTTCACATGGCGCGACGAAAAGGCCATCCACACGGTGACGAACCGGTATATCGATGAATTGCAGATCAAGTGTACCGGCTCCAGCCAGAAGGCCAGAGAGCTGTCCGGCGGCAACCAGCAGAAGGTGTGTCTGGCCAAGGCGTTCGCGCTGGAGCCCCGCTTCCTCTTCGTGTCCGAGCCTACCCGCGGCATCGACGTGGGCGCCAAGGCGCTGGTGCTGGAGGCGCTGAAGAAATTTAACCGCGAATCCGGCGTCACGGTGGTGATGATCTCCTCCGAGCTGGAGGAGCTGCGCCAGATCTGCGACCGCATCGCCATCGTCTCCGGCGGCAGGGTCGCCGGTATCCTGCCTGCTGACCATTCCTCCGAGGAGTTCGGTATGCTCATGGTCAGTCAGGTGAAGTAAGGAGGAAGAAATGGGCAATACGACCACACTTGGAAACAAGTCAAAATTCAGAGAGTTGGTGGACAGCTTTGGCCTGCCGCGTCTGATCATCGCGTGCTTCCTGCTGCTGCTGCTCATCGCCGCGCCCTGCGTGGGGCTGGATTTCCCCACACAGATCACCAATATCATCACCCGTTTCAGCTGGAACGCCGTGATGGTGCTGGCCATGGTGCCCATGGTACACTCCGGCTGCGGCCTGAACTTCGGCCTGCCGCTGGGTATCGTGTCCGGACTGCTGGGTGCCACGCTGTCCATCGAGCTGGGCTATACGGGGTTTGCCAGCTTCCTGATGGCCATCCTCATCGCCACGCCCTTTGCCCTGCTGTTCGGCGGCGGCTACGGCTGGCTGCTGAACAAGATCAAGGGCGGCGAGATGATGATCGCCACCTACGTGGGCTTCTCGTCCGTGTCCTTCATGTGCATGATGTGGCTGCTGCTGCCGTACAAGCACCCTACCATGGTGTGGGGCTTCTCCGCCAGCGGTCTGCGTACCGTCATCTCGCTGGAGGGCTATTACGATAAGGCGCTGGCCAACATTCTGACCATCGACCTGAACTGCATCGGCATCAATCTGGTGATCCCCACCGGTACGCTGCTGTTCTTCGTGCTGCTGGCCGTGCTGATGTGGGCGTTCCTGCACACCAAGACCGGCACCGCCATGACCGCTGTGGGCTCCAACCCCGCCTTTGCCCGCGCAGCGGGCATCAACGTGGACAAGATGCGGCTTATCTCCGTGATCATGTCCACCTGGCTGGGTGCTGTGGGTATTCTGGTGTATGAGCAGGGCTTCGGCTTCATACAGCTGTACAACGGCCCCTTCTGGATGGCCATGCCCGCCGTGGCCGCCATCCTTATCGGCGGTGCGTCGGTGAATAAGGCATCCATCGGCAATGTGATTATCGGTACGATCCTGTATCAGGGCGTGGTGACCATGACCCCCACCGTGATGAGCGCCGCCTTCCAGATGGATATGAGCGAAGTCATCCGTATCGTGGTATCCAACGGCATGATCCTCTATGCCCTGACCAGAAAGACGGAAAGGGGGCGCTGACATGAAGGGTAAGAGATTCGACGTAAAGCAATTCCTGGGCAAAAACTCAGTGCCCGTCCTGTTTATCATCATCTGCGCCGTGCTCATTCCCGTGTCCGGCCTGCCGGTGAGCTACATACTTAACGAGGCGATGACCCGTCTGGGGCGCAACGCCTTTTTGATCTTGAGCCTGCTGATCCCCATTATGGCCGGTATGGGTCTGAACTTTGCCATGACGCTGGGCGCTATGGCCGGCGAGATCGCGCTGATCCTGGTGGCGGACTGGCAGATCTGGGGTATCCCCGGTCTGGTGCTGGCGGCCATCCTGTCCATCCCCCTGTCCATTCTGCTGGGTCTTATGTGCGGCAGCATCCTGAACCGCGCCAAGGGCCGCGAGATGGTCACCAGCTACTTTATCGCCTATTGCATGACCGGTGTGTACCAGCTGGTGGTGCTGTATATGATGGGGCCCATCATCCCCATCCTCCACAACACACTGAAGCTGCCCCGCGGCTTTGGTATCCGCAACACAGTCAGCCTTCTGCAGATGCGGCAGAGCGTCGATAATGCGCTGGCCGTCTATGTGGGCGGCGTGAAGATCCCCGTGCTGACGCTGATCATCATCGCATTGGCCTGCCTGTTCATCGTGTGGTTCCGCCGCACGAAGCTGGGTCAGGACATGCGCGCGGTGGGCCAGGATATGAACGTGGCGCGTGACGCCGGTATCAACGTGGACCGCACCCGCCTGATCTCCATCGTCATGTCCACCGTGTTCGCGGGCTTCGGCATGATCATCTATCTGCAGAACATGGGCAACTTCCCCACCTATACGGCGCATACCAACGTCGGCATGTTCTGCATCGCCGCGCTGCTGGTGGGCGGCGCCTCCGTGGAAAAGGCGTCCATCGGCAACGTGTTCCTGGGTGTGCTCCTGTTCCATACCATGTTCATCGTGGCGCCGGCCGCCGGAACCAAGATCACCGGCGACTCCATGATCGGCGAGTACTTCCGCGTGTTCGTGTCCTACGCCGTTATCACCGTGGCACTGGTCATGTACGAGGCCAAGAAGCGCAAGGAGAACCGCACGCTGGGTCAGCAGCTGGCCATTGAGCAGAAGGCCGAGGAGGAGGGGAGAACCGCATGAAAACGACGAAACGTTCGTGTCTCATCCGTATCGCCTTTATCCTGGTGCTGGTGCTCGTCGCCGTGCTGATGCTGCGCATCGGACGCGGCCACACCGTCTATTTCGACAACCGCGCAGTGGACAAGGGCGGCCAGTCTGTGGAGGCGCCCTATAAGATCACTGTGTATGTGAACGGCGAGCAGATCTCCAAGCTGTACGAAAAGGAGCGCTGCTTGACCACCGTCATCGGCGACAAGCTGGAGCTGACCGTGGAGGTCATGCAGCAGAAGGGCGGCAGCGAGACAACGGAAACATACCAAATGACACTGCCCCATAACATCGACGGCATCATCATCAACCTGCCGGCGTATATGGCTGGTCTGCCGGAGGAGGCCTATCTGGAGGAATTCATCCCCGCGCCTCCCACCGAGGAGGACGACGAGGAAGCGCCCAACACCGAGGACGATATGGGCCTGGGCGACTTCTGATAATGTGTGCTGCATACACAGCCCATGCGAAAGCATGGGCTGTGGGCGCATAGGGACTTGCTTGCGCTCGGCAGGCGGATATGCTATACTGAATGGGCGGCGCGGAGACCGCGGCCGCATGGGAAAGGAGTATCAAAATGGCTGTTTTGAAAGGCTTGAAGCCAGAAAAGGTGTTCGCATATTTTGAAAAGCTGTGCTCGGTGCCCCACGGCAGCGGCAACACGAAGATCATCAGCGATCTGTGCGTGGACTTTGCCAAGGAACTGGGACTGAAGTACCGGCAGGAGCCGTGCAACAACGTGGTGATCTGGAAGCCGGCATCTCCCGGCCATGAGAGCGCCGAGCCGATCATCCTGCAGGGACACATCGACATGGTGTGCGCCAAGACCGACGACTGCACCAAGGACATGACCCGCGAGGGACTTGACCTGATGACCGACGGTGAGTGGATCTGGGCGGACAAGACATCGCTGGGCGGCGACAACTGCATTGCCGTGGCCATGATCCTGGCGATCCTGTCGGATGATACGCTGGTACATCCGCCCATCGAGGCGGTGTTCACCGTGGACGAGGAGGTGGGCATGGACGGCGCCTTTGCGCTGGACTGCTCTGACCTGAAGGGCAAAAAGCTGCTGAATTTGGACTCCGAGCTGGAGGGAGTGTTCACCGTGTCCTGCGCAGGCGGCATGCGCTCCGATTGCCTGCTGCCCGCAGCGCTGACCGATGCGGCGGGCATGGAGGGCTTCGGCATCACCGTGGCCGGCTTGCGGGGCGGTCACTCCGGTGCGGACATCCATCTGGGCCGGGGCAGCGGCAACCGCCTCATGGGACGGGTGTTGGCCACAGCGCTGGAGAAGTTCCCCGGCCTGCGGCTGGCAGCCTTCTCCGGCGGGCAGTTCGACAACGTGATCTGCTCCCGCTGCGATGCGGCGGTGGCGCTGCCCACCGGCAGCGGCGCGGCGTTCACGGCGTTCATCCGGGAGTTTGACGCGGCGTTGAAAAACGAGTACGCCGTCACCGACCCTGATGTGACGCTGACCTGCGCGGCGGCGGAGACGGCAAAAGCCGTGTCCGCAGAACGCACCGTGACGCTGGTGCAGGCGCTGACGGCCATGCCGCATGGCGTGGAGGCTATGGACACGGATTTCCCCGGTCTGGTGCAGACATCCCTGAATATGGGCGTGGTGAAGCTGGACGGCGACGGACTGCACATCGCGTTCTCCATCCGGTCGTCCATCGCGTCCCGGAAGCTGATGCTGGCGCAGCGCGTGCGGGCTGTGGCGGCGCTGGCGGGCGGCACTGTGGCAGAGCGGGGCGTGTACCCCGGCTGGCAGTACAAGAGGGAGTCGCAGTTCCGGGATACGCTGCTGGCGGCGTATAAGGATCTTACCGGTAAGGACGGCGTGGTGGAGGCCACCCACGGCGGTCTGGAGTGCGGATTGCTGATGGAGAAGATCCCCGGTCTGGACGCGGTGTCCATGGGGCCGGAGCTGCACGATGTACACTCCGTGCGGGAGCGGCTAAGCGTGCCCTCCACGGAGCGCACCTATGAACTGGTATGCGAACTGCTGCGGCGCAGCTGTTGAATGTGACAGAAAGCTGAGAGGCGGGGCTTTGCCCCGCCTCTGTTATTTTGCAGGATTGCCCAGCAGAAAATGCACTTCTTGCGGGGCGTTCCTGCATAAAACAATTTAGCATTATGAATAGACTACCGCTAAAAAGTACCATGATACAGACAAAATTACGGATTTGCCGAAAGAAATGCCGACTAAGAAAAGCGGAATGTCCGCACGGACGGGAAAATCGTTCCGCAGGAAAATGAAATTTTCCGCATTTAGATATTGCAAAAAGTTTACGCCTGCGATATAATGGCACCGTTGAACACCGCCGTGCCCGACCGGCCGGCGGAAAAAGCTGTTTTTCAGGAAGAGGAAAACAATTTATCTATCAATAAGGAGAAAGAACATGAAAAAGTTTTTTGCACTGGTTCTGGCGCTGGTCATGGCGCTGAGCCTGGTCGCCTGCGGCGACAAGAAGGACGACGGCGGCGATGTGACCGCTGAGCATACCGACACCACCACCGTGGCCGTGGGCGCGGTGATCCTGGCTCGCGACGACGTGTCCAGCGACGACGTGTACAAGTTCGTGGCGGACATCTTCGACAACGCCGCGTCCCTGACCACCAGCCACGCCAAGTACGGCGAGCTGAGTCTGGAGTACGGCGCTTCCATCACCTCCGTGCCCTATCACCCCGGCGCTGCCAAGTACTTCTCCGAGAAGGGCTTTGAGGTCGCCTCCGTCAAGGACGGCGCCGGCAACACCGACTCCCGCAACCTGCGCTTCGTCACCGGCGGCGAGTCCGGCACCTACTACGCCTTCGGCTCCGTCATCGCCCAGCACGCCACCAACAACGCCGGCGTCAACGTCGTAGGTCTGGTGGGCAACGGCTCTCAGGCCAACGTGCAGGAGTTGGTGGACGGCACCGCTGACTTCGCGTTCTGCCAGTCCGACGTGATGGCCTACGCCTACAACGGCACCAACCTGTTCGAGAGCAAGGTCGAGGGCTTCTCCACTGTGGCCGCCCTGTACATGGAGCAGGTGCAGATCGTCACCACCAACGCCAGCATCAAGACCGTGGCTGACCTGGCCGGCAAGTCCGTGTCCATCGGCGCTCCCGGCTCCGGCGTGTACTTCAACGCCATTGACGTCCTGGGTGCTTACGGGCTGACCGAGGACGACATCAAGCCCACCTACCAGTCCTTCAGCGACAGCGCCGACGCCCTGAAGAACGGCCAGATCGACGCCGCCTTCATCGTGGCCGGTGCCCCCACCACCGCTGTGACCGACCTGGCCACCACCAAGGATACCTACCTGGTCAGCCTGGACAGCGAGCACATCGCCAAGCTGCTGGAGACCTCCGACTATTACACCGAGACCGTCATCGCCAAGGACGTGTACTTCGGCGACTAAATCCTTAGCAGAAAACTGACGCTTTTCGAGGCTACGGCGGGGTTTCCCGCCGTAGTCCTCGCGCTATTCTGTAATCTTCAGGGAGAGAAACGACTATGAGCATCGACAAGAAAAAACCGGATACCGGCCCGGCCGACGGCGTCAATACCGCCGCGGACGAGGCCCCGGATCTGGACGCGGTCATGCGTAAATATGACCGTGAATCCGCCACCCGCCTGTGGGAGGGTACGCCCCAGCTGATCATCCGCATCCTCATGGCCGCGTTCGGTCTGTTCTGCATCGGCATGACCCTGTTTTCCAAGGCCATGCCCGAGATCCGGCTCACCATGTTCGTGGGCTGCATCATTATCATCGGCTTCCTGACCTACCCCGCCAGCAAGCACCACGTCAGGGTCAACTACCTGCCCTGGTACGATATCGTGCTGATGGTGGTGGGCGCGGCCTGCTTCTTCTACTTCGCGCTGAACGCCATGACGCTGGTGCGCCTGTCCACCCGTATCGAGACGGTCCACGTCATCATCGGCGTGGTGGGTATCCTGATCCTGATGGAGCTGTGCCGCCGCTGCGTGGGTCTGCCTATTCTGTGCGTGGCCGGCGTGCTGATCGTGTACGCGTTCATCAACCAGCTGAGCTACGCCGGCGCGGTGAACGGTGCCACCCTGTATGACGCGCTGAAAACCATCATCTACAAGCTGTTCTACACCACCTCCGGCGTCATCGGCACGCCCATCAACGTGTGCTATACTTACATCGTTCTGTTCATCATCTTCGGCGCGTTCCTGGAGCGCACCGGCATCGCCAACTTCTTCATCAGCTTTGCCAACCGTCTGGCTGGCTGGTCCAGCGGCGGCCCGGCGAAGGTGGCTGTTATCAGCTCCGCCCTGTGCGGCATGGTGTCCGGCTCCTCCGTGGGCAACACCGTCACCACCGGTTCCTTCACCATCCCCATGATGAAGAAGACCGGCTACAAGCCCGAGTTCGCCGGCGCCGTCGAGGCCGCGGCCTCCACCGGCGGCCAGATCATGCCCCCCATCATGGGTGCGGCAGCCTTCCTCATGGCCGAGTACATGAAGCTGCCCTACGCCCAGGTGGCCGTCAAGGCCATCCTGCCCGCGCTGCTGTACTTCACCGGGATCTTCATCGCTGTCCATCTGGAGGCCAAGAAGCTGGGCCTGAAGGGCGTTCCCCGCGAGGAGCTGCCTGCGTGGCGTCTGCTGGTCCGTGACTGCTACCTGATCCTTCCCCTGATCCTGCTGGTGTGGCTGGTGTCCTCCGGCAGCAAGACCATGTCCCACTCCGCGGCCTATTCCATTCTGGCCGCCATTGCCGTGGGCTTCGTCAATTTCTTCCTGCAGGGCAAGCGCGGTGAGGGCGACACCCAGCCCATGACGACCGGCAAGGCGCTGGGTAATGCCGGCAAGCGCTCCGTCTTCTCCGCGGTGGAGTCTCTGGAAGCCGGTTCCCGCGGCGCTATCACCGTGGCCGTGGCCTGCAGCATGGCGGGCATCATCGCCGGCTGTATCACCGTCACCGGCCTGGCCTCCATCCTCATCAACGCCATCGTCCAGCTGGCGGGCAACGCCACCATCGTCGGCCTGGTGCTGACCATGCTGTGCTGCATCGTCCTGGGCATGGGCGTGCCCACCACGGCCAACTACTGCATCATGGCCTCCACCTGCGCGCCCATCCTCATTCAGCTGGGCTTCCCGCTGGTGGCCGCCCACTTCTTTGTGTTTTACTTCGGCATCGTGGCGGATATCACGCCCCCTGTGGCCCTGGCGGCCTACGCCGGCTCGGCCATCGCCAAGTCCGACCCCATGAAGACCGGCATCAACGCCACCAAGCTGGCCATCGCCGCCTTTATCGTGCCGTACATCTTCGCCTACAGTCCGGCCCTGCTGTTTGAGAACATCTCCGGCTGGTGGGAGGTGGCGCAGATCTGCGTCAGCGCCCTGTTGGGCATCTTTGCCATCGCGGCGTCCCTGAACGGCTATCTGTATAAGAAGGTCCACTGGGTGCTGCGTATCGTCCTGGCCGTCGGCGGCCTGGGCATGATGATCCCCGGCACCCTCACCGACGTGGCCGGCCTGGTGCTGGTGGCGGCGGTCATCGCCTACCAGAAGATCAGCGCCAAGAAGCACGGCGGCCCCGTGGTGACGGCCTGATCCCATTTGAAGCAAAAGCATCCCCGCACACCGTGCGGGGATGCTTTTTTTACACTATGTTCATACATTTCCGCGCATTTTGCCTAAAGTGCATAGTACGGGCATCTTGCAAAAACTGTCTGAATTCGGTATGATACAGGTGGTAAGGCAGTTTTTGCACAAAGAGAGGAGCATGGACATGGCACAGACCACAAAAAACGCCATTCGCAAGGGATTTCTGGACCTGCTGGAGCAGCGGCCGCTGGATAAGATCTCCGTGGTGGACATCGCAGATCACTGCGGCGTGAACCGGAATACGTTTTATTACTACTACTGCGACATCTACGCCCTGGTGCGCGAGGTGCTGGAGACGGAGCTGGACCGCGTCCTCAACGCACCACCCCTCTGCACCAGCTGGTACCAGCTGATGATGCGGGTGGCGGCGTTCATGCGCGCCAACCGCCGCGCGGTCTACCACCTGTACCAGTCCAGCCAGCGCGACCTGCTGGAGCGCGAGTATTACCAGGTGGTCTACGGTGCCGTGGAGGATCTGGTGCGCCGCACGGCGGAGGACCTGCCGGTGGCGGAGACGGATGTGCAGTCCATCGCGGCGCTGTATACGGCCACGCTTGTGGGCCTGCTGCAAAGCTGGCTGCACTACGGCATGAAGCACGATGAGGAACAGTTCGTGGAGCACGTCACCCGCCTGACGGAGGGCACGCTGCGCCACGCGCTGGAGCGCAGCTGCGGGGTGGAGAAGGCGTGAGCGGATTCTGGAAATGCGTCCTGTACGCGGCGGCGCTGGCCCTGCTGGCGCACCCGCTGGGTCAGGCGATCCCCGGTCCCTTTGACCCGGAGAAGCGGCCCTTCCGCGGCCGGAAATGGGAGCAGAACGGCCGCGTCTACACCAAATTGGCCATCGATAAGTGGAAGAAGCTGGTGCCGGACATGAGCCGCATCCTGCCGGACATGGTGAAGAAGGAGCTGCCCGGCAGCGGCGCCGTGACGGCGGATCAGGCCGCGGCGCTGGTGCAGGAGACGTGCCGCGCGGAGCTGGTCCACGGGGCCTCCTGTTTGCTGGGCCTGGCGTTTCTGTGGCTGTGGCCCGGCTGGGGCGGCGCGATCGTGCTGGCGGTGTGGGTGCTGCTGGCCAATCTGCCCTTTATTCTGATACAACGCTACAACCGCCCCCGGCTCATGCGCCTGGCGGCGCTGCTGCGAAAGCGAGCGCAGCGGAAAGGAGAGCAAAATGCGCGTACTGATCCTGACCTGTAACACCGGCGGCGGGCACAACGCCGTAGCCGCCGCCCTGCGTGACAGCCTCCAACGCTGCGGCGCGTCCTGCGACGTGATGGACGGCTTGGGCTTCATCTCCAAAAAGGCATCCAAATTCGTTTCCAAGTGGCACACCCGGTTCTACCGCCGGTATCCCAGGCTCTACAAGGCGGGCTATATGTCCGCCGAGGGCGACAAGGAGATGGACCGGCGCGACGGCCCGGTGTACCGCTACATTGCCCGCGGTGCCCGCCGTCTGGGCCGCACGCTGCAAAGCGGCGGCTACGATGCCGTTGTCTGTGTCCACGTGATCCCCGCCATGATGATGACGGCGCTGAAGCAGGCGTGGAGCGCCTGCCCGGTGTTCTGCTTCGTGGCCACGGACTATACCTGCAGCCCCACGGTGGGTGCCTGCACCCCGGATATCTGCGTCATTCCCCATCAGGAGCTGGCCGACGAGTTCGTCAGCTGCGGCATCGCCCGCGATACCCTTCTGCCCGCCGGCATTCCCGTGCGTTCCGCCTTCCGCGAGCATGGCGATAGAGCCGCGGCGCGGAAGGCCCTGGGTCTGCCGGAGACCGGCCGCCACATCGTCCTCATGTCCGGCAGCATCGGCTGCGGCCCCATGGGCGACGTGGCGGAGGACCTGGATATGCGTATGGCCGACGGCGACTTCGCCACGGTGCTGTGCGGCAGCAACAAGCAGATGCGCTATGCCCTGGAGCTGCGCCGCCTGTACCGCGTGGAGGCTGTGGGCTTCACTACCCAGGTGCAGCTGTACATGGACAGCGCGGACGTGCTGGTCAGCAAGCCCGGCGGCATCAGCATCACCGAGGCCGGCACCCGCGGCGTGCCGCTGCTGCTGGCGGATATGGTGGGCGGCTGCGAAACGCGGAACGAGGCGTTCTTCACCGCCCACGGCTGGGCGGCCTCCTGCCCGCCGGACAACATGGCCGCGTCGGCCCTGGCCTTTCTGGAGGACGAACAGCAGCGTCAGGCCATCACCGCTGCCCAGAGCCGCGATTTCGACGGCCTGGCCGCCGACCGTGTGGCCGCCGCCGTCCTCGCCCGCTGCAAGAAATGACCCCAGCGCCCACGGCGGCAGCCGTGGGCGCCTTCTTTGCGCTTTTTGTACGGCGTCCCTCTTGCATTTCGCGCAAACTGTCGGTATACTTGTTAAAGAAATATCGATTTGTTCACAGACAGGTCATATTCATATAGTAGGATGAAACTGTAGCCCCGGACGTGGGCTGCGGCCGAAAGGAGGGCGTCTGCCCATGATGATCGAAAAAAGCGGCACCATCCGCCTGCGGGACATTCCCACCGCCGCGGGCCTTTCCCCGAAGGACCAGGAGCTGGCGGCGGGCATGGTGCGGGTGACGCACCTGTACCGCAGTGCGCTGAAGGTAGCCGTAACGCAGATGGAGATCCTGGACGAGGAGTTCGCCCGTCTGTATGACCACTCGCCCATCCACCACATCGAATACCGTATCAAGACTCTGGACAGCATCATCGACAAGCTGCGCCGCCGGGGCCTGGAGGTCAGCATTGACAACATCTACGCCCACATCCAGGACGTGGCCGGTATCCGCGTCATCTGCAACTATCTGGATGATATCTACTACCTGCGCTCCCTGCTCACCCGCAGCGAGTCCTATACCGTCCTCCGCGAGGTGGACTATATCAAGGAGCCCAAGGACACCGGTTACCGCAGCCTGCACCTGATCGTCAACGTGCCCATCGTCATCAGCGAGGGCACCATGGTCCTGCCGGTGGAGATCCAGCTCCGCACCATCGCCATGGATATGTGGGCCAGTCTGGAGCACGAGCTGCGGTATAAATCCGACCGCAAATTCACCCAGCAGGATGCCGCCCGCCTGCGCCTGTGCTCCGACGCCATCAGCGAGATCGACCAGGAGATGCAGGACATCTACCAGGGCAACGAACCCCAATACCACGCCTGAACACAAAAGACCGGCCCCGCCGGTCTTTTTTCGTCCCCTGCCCGCAGGCGTCAGCCTTCCCCCTTGATGGTTCGCGGCGTTGAATGACACGCCTTCGTTAGCCTTCCCCTTGAGGGGTCCGCGGTGTGAGTGGCGCACCCTCAAGCCTTCCCCTTGAGGGGAAGGTGCCCCCGAAGGGGGCGGATGAGGTGTCGCCGCGCAGCGGCGTAAAACACCCTCGTCCCGCCCGCAGCCAGCGCAGGGGCTATTTCACGCCCCCGGGCGCGGGAACGTGTCTCCGACGGGGATAGTTTCGCGCCCCGGCGCGAGCTACTTTTGTCTGCGGTGACAAAAGTAGCCAAAAGCACCGCTTAGACCTACGGTCTAAGAACCCCTCGCGCGCTATGGCCGACAGCGATTTCCTGCGTATTCTCGCGGGCATAGCCTTTCGTCGTCGTTGTCGGACAAAAGGACTGTGCCTGCGTTCACCGGCGCGGAGGCTGGCGCGACCGCTTGCCCCAGCCACGGTAGGCGTTTTTCGCTCCTGCCGCCGCACCCCCAAGCCTTCCCCCTGATGAGGTCACAGGGAGACGGGTGCCCAGGCCGCACAAGCCCAAGCCTTCCCCCTTGATGGGTCCGCAGTGTTGAATGACACGCCTCCGTCAGCCTTCCCCTTGAGGGGTCCGCGGTGTGAGTGGCGCACCCTCAAGCCTTCCCCTTGAGGGGTTCGCGGTGTTGAATGACACGCCTCCGTTAGCCTTCCCCTTGAGGGGAAGGTGCCCCCGAAGGGGGCGGATGAGGTGCCGCCGCGCAGCGGCGCAAGCGTAGTATTTGTCTCCGCCGGGGATAGTTTCGCGCCCCGGCGCGAGCTACTTTTGTCTGCGGTGACAAAAGTA
>ERZ839823.351-NODE-351-length-69499-cov-8.525459_pt1 | contig 69499 bp, 55 predicted proteins | sample MGYA00519862_ERZ839823 | MGnify/ENA primary metagenome ERZ839823 (study PRJEB31850, sample SAMEA3708853) | human gut metagenome | biome: human gut; feature: human-associated habitat; material: faeces | place: China | collected 2014 ...
TATCTTGCTTTGTTATCTGTTTTTCCTTCTATTATTCTTTTGATATTTTCTTTTTCTTGTTTTACATATTCTTCTTTAAAACCATTGTTCTCAGTTAATGGATTAAATACTATTTCTAATAAACTGTCTATTGATTTTTTTAATATCTTTTCACTATCTTGAGGTATAAAATTGTCATTTATTGCTTCTATATAAAATTTTAATACTTGATTGTCTCCTGTTTTGTCTATTCCACAATCAAAGCCAGCTCCATACATCTCTTCCATTTCTTGGCTGATTTTGGCCGATGTAGACATGTTTTTACTTCCTCTTCTTAACACAGCTGAAACTAATGCATTTTTAGTTACATTTTTTCTTTCTATAGGCATTGTTAAAAATACTGCTATTAGATTTGTTTTGAATTTTTGAGTTTGTATCTCATGTAATTTTATTCCCTTTTTTATTTCAGTTTCTTTACAGTGCATTTTTATCATTCCTTTCTTTTAGCTAATTTGCTAATATATAGTATAATATATTTCAGATTAATTATTCAAGTTTTTTGTGCAAAAAAACCACATTTATAAATGTGGTTTTATATATTAAAATTTTCTTTTTCTTGCTGCCTCTGACTTCTTTTTTCTTTTTACACTTGGCTTTTCATAATGTTCTCTTTTGCGAACTTCTTGAAGAACTCCATTTCTTGCACATTGTCTTTTAAATTTTTTTAGTGCTTCTTCTATATTTCCATTAACTTTTATTTCTGACATTATTATTCCCCTCCTTCCGGCGTTTAAAACACTGTATGCGGGATTTCGTTTGTTCTCATCCTATATACGCTAATTATTATACATTATTTGGGTATAAATTGTCAAGCCTTTTAAGTCATTTTGTATAAACTTTATCTTATACTTGATATGGTATTACTTTATGTGTTTTTAATGATTTTTGAACATCTATTATTCTTTGGTTTGCTGAACCTCTAAATTTTAAATTCAAATCTTTTTTATCTTCTTCAAACTTCCCATCAACTAATACATCTATGTATGACATTAATTCTTTAGTCTCTGGCCAATTTTCAAACATATTTGTTACTATGTCAGAATCAAATTTATATCCTGTATAGCACCATATATTTTTTTCAGGAAATCTTTCTTTTACTTTTTTTAATAATGGTAATAGTCCTTTTTGGTTTTGATGTTCTAATGGTTCTCCTCCTAAAAGAGAAAGCCCTGCTACATAAGAATGGTCTAAATCTTCCATAACCTTTTCTTCGTCTTCTTCTGTAAATTCTTTTCCATAATTAAAGTCCCATGCCTGTGGATTAAAACATCCTTTACAATGATGATTACATCCACTAACAAATAATGATACTCTAACTCCTTTTCCATTTGCTACATCTGCTATTTTTATATCTGCATAATTCATTTTATTCCCCTTCTTTATAAAATATTATTTATTCGTTTGCGCTACTAATCTTCCATCTACATATAAATATAAGTTTCTCCCATCATATCTTCCTACAATTCTAGTTTTTTGTCCTACTGTTACTCTCTTTTCGGATTTTATTGATATATATTTATCTTGTTTTTCTGAATAGATATCAAATGCTGGGTATCCATCTGATAACCATATTCCAGCTCCTCCCAGATTAAAGTTACCAGCAATATCAGCTTCTCCATCTTTTATTGAATTTACAACTATAGTTGCATCAAATTCTGCTTGAGTTGTAAAGTTTATTTGACCTATATTAACCCAATTGTTAGTTCCATTTAGCCTCAAATAATTACTTCCCCATGTTCCTCCAATTATTGTTCCATTGTTACTATTCTTAACTAAGTTTTTCCAAGTTGTAGTAGTACTATTATGTCCATTTCCTGTATTGTTATTTCCGTCATATTCTACAATTGTTCCCGTCTGATTAGAGATTTTTAAAGAATACATATCTATATTTGCAAAACCAAATTGAGCAGTATTTCCGTCAGGATTAACTCCAATAGTTCCTACTGAATTATTTCTTGGCTTTCCTATCTTTCCATATTCTCCATTACCTGTAAGTGTAGTCTTTGCCTTATTTTCTATTGTATATTCTGCTAGTTTTTTTAATACCGTCATATCCGTATCTAAATTTCCAACTTGAGAATGCATCCAATTATATCCACCTGTATTTCTTAATCCAACTGCATCATGTCTTTCACCAGTATTATATAATGTTTCATATAATACTTGAACATCATCATTAAAATCTACTGCTCTTTGATATGAATCTGAAAATGTTAAACTAGTTGTATAATTTCCACCAAGTTTCTCTGTTCCCATAGTTGTTATTGACATTTGTCCTTGTAAACCAGTCACATCTTTATCAGACCTAAAGATATCCAATGAGCCAGCATCATTGCTTATTGTAAATACATTCGTTTTCTTCAACATTTTATTAATTAAATCCTGTGAAATTGGTCCTACCCAAACTGCCGAATCTATTATTACAAGGTCATATTTTTCCATATTATTTCTTATATAATTTTCCAAATATTTTGAATCTGTATTAAATACATATGAAGCCTGTATATCTTTTTCTTGGTTTAGTTGATTACATATGTTTTGTATGTTACTTTCTCTGCTAAATTCAACTGCACTATATCCTACAACTAAAATATTTTTATAATTTATCAATTGTTCATTAGTAGATTTATATTGTCCTTCTCTTTCTCTTCCTAATGCAGTGTAAAATGCCTTTTTATATACATCACTTTGTGTTGAGACATATTTATATATATCATCATATGTTGTTAAATTATCTTGCATTATAACACTGTTATATGACGCATTATAATCTCTTAATGGATAATAATAATATATTGAATCCTTTGCCATTACATTTCTTCTCGAAAAATTCAAATTTAGTCTTCCAGCACTTGAACTGTCTCTACCATATATTCCACAATCAAGCTGTACATCTCCACCACTTTCTAATTTCTTATCACCTATTCTATGGTAATATTTATCCGAACCTAGTAAATATATATTTTTTTCTAAAACAACTTCCTCACTTTCTGAATTAGTTACTACTGTATGTCCATTATATATTTTTCCACCAATTGGTAGTCCTTGCAAAAAGCTTATCAATGATATATTGTGTATTATTTGGTCCCATTCAGTTTCTTTTAATTTTGGCATTTGAAATACATTTTTTACATTTGAATATTCATTATAGTTTGATATTGCTATCGCCATATTTGTTTCAATTTTATGTCTTATGACTTGCATTCTATGTTGATTAAATGTTGAAGATTCATTTTCAATATTCATGCCTGTAGTATCAGCAAATTGAAATATTTTATTAGCATTATCTGCCCATACTTGTTGATATTTAGTATCTGAAGTTCCACTATTATTATCAACTAAATCTTCATCATATGCATCACTATATCTTAATTCTTTTAGTCCTGTACTCTTAAACCATTTAGTAAACACATATGCTTTATAGTAATATTCTTTTGCCAAATAATTATTATTTATTATTTTGTCATATGCATCGAATTCCTCGTCTCCACTTTTACATTGTTTGACTATATTTCCATTTCTAACATATACAATTTTTGCGTTTGAGCCTGTACCTATTTCATAATATTTGGTTCCGTTTATTTTTGCATACGGATATAATGAATTAGAATCATTTGGCAAATATTCTTTTAACTGTTCTGTTTCAATTTTTATGCCATTATATGTTATTGTAGCATCTTCATATGTCTTACTTTCATCACAAGTAATTCCGTCTATTAAATATCCATCTTTATTAACATATTCATTTCCTACCATTCCCTTTACAGCTATATGATTATCTAATGAATATGTTATTACAACATCAATATCTCCTTTTTTATATCTACAGCTATATGATATATATGGTTTGACTCCATACTGTGTTGATGCATCATTAGTGTTATTTTTTACAGTTCCATCTTCATTTGCTATATTTTTATATGGTGAATATATATAAAATCCATCATAAAGAGTATAAACTAATGCAGGTATGTACCTATCTAATGTATCTTCTGAATAGCCAGCTAACGAAAATGTCGACTTTATTGAATTTCTAAATGTTGAAATGGATGCTTCCAAATCTCTGCTCTTTGAATTTGTTAAATCTGATGTTGTACTACTTGTTGTATTTATCTGAAATGCTCTTATGGCATCATATGTTGCCGTTGTAAGTTTGTTATCATATAATGTTTGCGTATTTATCGTTTGTATCTGATATTGCGTATATGTTGAAATTACCAGTGAAATTGGTAATATTATTATTATAAAGATTATTGCCAAATCTTGTACCTTCATATGTATTCCTCACTTTTTATCTTTGTTTCATATATAATATAATTACTACATTTATCGAATTTTGTCAATAGATAAAATTGGCATTATTCGTCTTAAAAACGGCAAAAGAGCATATTTCTACGCCCTTTTATTCTTCAAAAATTTTATCGAATTCTTCACCTTCGATTTTTTCTTTTTCTAATAATACTCCTGCAACTGCATGAAGTTTGTCAGTATGTGCACTTAAAATTTCTACTGCTCTATTATATGCTCTATCAACTATTTTCTTGACTTCTTCATCGATTATGTTTGCTGTTTCTTCTGAGTAATCCTTAGTCTGTGCAAAATCCCTGCCTAAGAACACTTCGCCTTGACCTCCACCAAACATTATTGCTCCAACTCTATCACTCATACCATATTTTGTTACCATATTTCTTGCTATTTGTGATGCTCTTTCTATATCATTACTTGCACCTGTTGATATATCATTTAAGATAAGTGCTTCTGCAACTCTACCACCTAATAATGATACTATATTTTCTTCCATTTCTGTTTTTGACATGAATGATTTGTCTTCTGTTGGTCTATACATTGTATATCCACCAGCCATACCACGTGGTACTATAGAAATTTGATGTACTGGGTCTTGTGTTGGTAAATATCTACTTACAACCGCATGACCAGCTTCATGATATGCAACTAATCTGTTTTCTTTTTCGCTTCTTACTCTTGTTTTCTTTTCAGGTCCCATAGTTACTTTTACCATAGCATCTTCTATTTCTTTCATTCCTATTTCTTTATAGTTTCTTCTAGCTGCTAATAATGCTGCTTCATTTAATACATTTTCTAAGTCTGCTCCTGCAAAACCTGATGTATTTTTTGCTATTACTCTTAAATCTACATCTTCTGCTAATTTCTTTTTGCGTGCATGAACTTCTAATATCTGTTCTCTTGCTTTTACGTCTGGACTTCCAACTACTATTTGTCTATCAAATCTTCCTGCTCTTAACAATGCTTTATCTAATACATCTGGTCTATTTGTTGCTGCTAAGATTATTACACCTTCATTATCTGAGAATCCATCCATTTCAACTAATAATTGATTTAAGGTTTGTTCTCTTTCATCATGTCCTCCACCTAATCCAGCACCTCTTTGTCTACCAACTGCATCGATTTCATCTATAAATATTATACATGGTGCATTTTTCTTTGCTTGTTCAAATAAATCTCTTACTCTTGATGCACCAACACCAACAAACATTTCTACGAAGTCTGAACCACTTATTGAATAAAATGGCACTCCTGCTTCTCCTGCTACTGCTTTTGCTAATAATGTTTTACCTGTTCCTGGTTGACCTACTAATAATACTCCTTTTGGAATTCTTGCTCCCATGTCTGTAAATTTCTTTGGATTTTTTAAGAACTCCACAATCTCTTCTAATTCTTCTTTTTCTTCATCAACACCTGCAACATCATCAAATGTTATTCTATTCTTTTCTCCTGCATTTACTAATCTTGCTCTGCTTTTTCCAAATGTCATATTTTTTGTTGCACCTTGGTTATTTCCACTCATCATCATAAACCAGAAAATAAAGAATATTATTAGTAATCCAAATGGTGTTATTAAGTTTAATATAACAATCCAAACAGATTCTTTTTCTTCATCTAGTGTGAAGTCTCCTGTTTTTAAATATTCTTCAGTATATGACATAAAACTATCTAAACTTGGAATACTTACTTCTTTTTCTGATTTTGAATTTTTTAATTTTACTGATGCTGTACTACCGGTAGAAGAGATTTTTATACTTTCTACTTCTTTATTAGTAATATTTGTTACTAGTTCCGAATATGTCATTTTTGAATTATTATTTTCCATTATTGATGATAATAGTACTATTACTATTACTCCTATTATTAACCACATGGCTAATGTTTTTATTCCTTTTTTCATTTAAGTCCTCCTATTCAATATTATCATTTGCAACTATAACATACCTTTTTTATTTTTTCAATACTTTTTGCGTGACTTTTTTGTGTCCTTTTGGTTACATTTTTCTAGTTTTCTTGCGGTTTTTTAATTTTTATACGTGTTTTGTTTTATAAAAAAAATTTTTTTATCTTTAACTAATACTTTCAAATTTTTATTTGGTGTCAAGAATTTGTTTCCCACATTATTTTGACACAATTTTATTATGTCTTCAATATGTATTTTTTCTATCCCTTGTGTTGAACCCATTAGCTCTTTTGTAGTATATAATATAAGTCTATTTTTTATAACTTTATCTTGTTTATTAAATTCTTTCAAATTCAACGTTATTTGTTCTTTTTCTTTTGCAATTAGTATTTTTTCAAAAGCTTTTTGTGTTTGTAATTCAATATAATTACTTTCATCAGCAGCAAGGTCAGATAATCTACTTAAAGTTTGAATTATATTCGGATTAAATTCCTTTTTAATATACGGAATTACAATATTTCTAATTTTGTTTCTTGTATATTCATTTTCAAAATTGGTTTTATCTATTCTCGGATTTAATTTTTTATCTTCGCAATATTGTTCTATTTCCGTACGTTCACACTCTAATAGAGGTCTAATATATTTATTATCTCTTATAGGTTCAATACCTTTAAGGCCTGAAAGTCCACTTCCCCTAAGCAAATGCATTATTATTGTTTCAATTTTATCGTTTTTATTATGTGCAATTGCAATTTTATTCGATTCTGTTTTTTGCAAAACTTCTTCAAAGAAGTCATAACGCACTTTGCGTCCAGCTTCTTCTGTTCCTATTTTCTTTTCACTCGCAATTTTTTGTACATCAGCTCTTTTTACAAAACATTCTATATTATATTTTTTGCAATATTCTTGCACATATTTTTCATCATCAATTGCTTCTTCTCTAATCATATGATTAATATGTGCAACATATATTTCAAATTCAATAATTTGTTCTTCTTTTACCTCTCTTAAATTGTCTAACATACAAATTGAATCTGGACCACCTGATACCCCTAAAACAATTTTATCTCCATCTTCTATTAAATTATATTTTCTTATTGTTTCTAGTACTTTTTGATTCATAGAATTTAATCATCAAATCTCCTCTCTAAATTTACAAACTTCGTATAATTTCCCATCCATAATAATTCTACTGTTCCTGTTTGTCCACCTCTCTGTTTTGCAATTATTACTTCTGCTATATCTTTCTTTTCACTTTCTTTATTATAGTAATCGTCTCTATATAAGAACATTACAATATCGGCATCCTGTTCTATAGCTCCTGATTCACGCAAGTCTGATAACATAGGTCTGTGGTCAGGTCTTTGTTCTACTGCTCTTGATAACTGTGATAATGCTATTACTGGCACATTAATTTCTTTTGCTAGTATTTTTAATGATCTACTTATCTCTGAAATTTCTTGCTCTCTGCTTGCTGTTCTCTTATTTCCCTGTACTAATTGTAAGTAATCTATTACTACCAAACCTATATTTTTTTCCATTTTCAATTTTCTACATTTGGTTCTTATTTCCATTACTGAAATACCTGGTGTGTCATCTATATACATTTCTGCTTCTGATAATGGTCCAATTGCTCCTGCTAATTTTACCCAGTCATCTTCATCTAGTTTTCCTGTTCTAACTTTATTACTATCAACCATTGCTTCACTACACAAAATTCTGTTTACTAATTGGTCTTTAGACATTTCCAAGCTGAATATTGCTACTGGTGCATTTCCTCTTAATGCAGCATTTGTTGCTAAATTTAAAGCAAATGCTGTCTTTCCCATCGCAGGTCTTGCAGCAACTAAAATTAATTCAGAGCCATGTAATCCAGCTGTTTTATAATCTAATTCTGCAAATCCAGTAGGCACACCTGTTATATGTTGTTTTCTGTTATATAATTCTTCCAATTTAGTAAAGCTTTCTACCAAAACATCTTTTATAGGTGTATATCCTTTTTGATTTTTACTTTGCATTATATCAAAAATCTTTTTTTCCGCTCCATCCATTATATCTTCAACATCTTCTGTCGGATCATATCCTAGTTCTATTATTTCATTTGCTGTTTTTATTAAATTTCGCAATATTGATTTTTCTTCTACTATTTTAATATATTTTTGCACATTTGCTGTTGTTGGAACTTTATCAGGCAAACTAGCTAAATATTCATAGCCACCAACTTGTTCGAATTTATCCATTGATTCTAATTCGTCTTTTAATGTGATAATATCTATTGGCTCTGATTTGCTATATAAATTCACTATTGCCTGGAATATTATTCTATTATCATCTCTATAAAATGCATCTTCTTTTAATGATTCAATTGCCGCATTTACTGCTTCTTTATCAGTAAGCATACTTCCTAATACAGCTTGTTCCGCATCTATGTCATGTGGTGGTATTTTTGCTAGCTCCATTTTTCTCAGGTTCCTTCCTATTTTTCAATTACATCTATTTTTATTTTTCCGTAAACACCTTCATATAATTTAACATCTACTATATGAGTTCCTAATGTTTTTATTGTTTCTTTTAAATCAATTTTTTTCTTGTCTATTTTGATACTATGTTGTTTTTCCAAATTATCTGCAATTTCTTTTGCAGAAACTCCGCCAAATATTTTTCCATTTTCACCTGCTTTTACTTCAACTTTTACCATTATTCTAGTTAACTTATCAGCAAGCTTTTTTGCTTCTTCTTTTTCTGTATCTTTTTTGAATTGTGTTGAATCTTTTTGAGCTTTTAGTTTACTCATATTTTCTGCATTAGCTTCAACAGCTAAATTCTTAGGGAATAAAAAGTTACGAGCATATCCATCTGATGCATTTATAACCTCGTCTTTTTTTCCTACTCCTTTTATATCTGCTTTTAATATAACTTTCATTTATATCACGTTCCTTTTCTATTCTTTTTCACTAAAGTATTCATCTATTTTTTGAATAAGTTCTTGCTTTGCTTCTTCAATTGTTACATTCTCAAGTTGTGCTCCCGCAAGAGTTATGTGACCTCCGCCACCTAATTTTTCAAGTATAATTTGTACATTTATATCTCCTATTGACCTACCACTTATACAGATTTTATTTTCCGTTGTTCCTAATACAAATGATGCTGTTATATTTCCTATTGTTAATAATTCATCCGCTGCTTTAGCACAAATTAAACTTGTATCTTTTTCTTGTATTTCATATGTTGATATTGCAATTGTGTCATGTATTATTTCTGATTTTTTTACTATTTCAGAAATTCTTTTATAACTTTCCAAATCACTTTGGAACCATTTTTTAACCTTAATTATATCTATTCCGCACCTGCGTAAGTATGCAGCTGCTTCAAATGTTCTTACACCTGTTTTAAATGTAAAGTTTTTTGTGTCCATCATTATCCCCGCATATAATGCTTCTGCTTCTATTGTTGGCAACTCAACTTCGTTCTGAGTATATTGAATTAATTCTGTTACTAATTCTGCTGCTGATGAAGCATATACTTCTTGGAATGTTAAAATACTTTGGCTTATAAAATCAGCACTTCTTCTATGATGGTCTATTACAACTATTTTATTTGTTTTGTCTAATAGTTCTTCTTGTTCTACATATGATTTTTTATGTGTATCTACAACTACTAATAGTGTTTCTGAATCGATTTCATTTAATGCTGTTTCTTCGCTTATTAATACATTATCATATTCTTCTGGTAAACATTCTGTAAATGCTTTTATTGATGGTGATTCTCTATCTGCTACTATATAAGCATCTTTTCTAAGACTTGTTGCTATTCTATATACCCCTAGGGCTGAGCCGATTGCATCTATATCTGGATTTGAGTGCCCCATTATAATTACTTTATCACATTCCATAATTAATTCTTCTAAGGCATGTGCTACAATTCTTGCTTTTACTTTTGTTCTTTTTTCAACTTCTTCTACTTTTCCGCCAAAGAATTGGTATTTTCCATTTTCTCTTATAACTGCTTGGTCTCCACCTCTTCCAAGTATAACATCCATTGCAGCAGAAGCTGATTTATAAACTTCGTTGTCTGTTTTTCCTTCACTTGATATCGCTATACTTAATGTTAATTGTATTTTATCTTTTCTTACAATATCTTTGATTGTATCTAAGATAGCAAATTTATCTTCTTTTATTTTTTCTAAATTACGTTGTTCAAATATATATACATATGTGTCTCTATCTTCTTTTACTAATATTCCATTTGTTTGATTTACCCAATCATATATTGTGCTTTCTACTTTTGCCATTAACTGTGTTTTTTGTTCTGCATTTACTCTTTGCATTACCTCTTCATAATTGTCTACCATTATTATTCCAACACATGTACTTTTATCCTTATTTTCTTTTTCTAGTTCATATTTTTCTGTTTCATCTATAAAATATAATATTGCCATATATTCTGCTACTTTTTTTCTTTCACTTCTTTTAGTTTTTGAAAGTTCACATTGTACTTTATATTTTTTCTTTCCAATTGTTATATTTTTAATTATTGATTTTCTTCTTTGTTCTTTGTTTTTATCTTTTTCAATTTCTGCCTTTATATCTATTATTAAGTCATTAATATATGTGTTAATATCTACATTTGCAAATTCTGTTGCAAATTTTAAACTTTTCCATACTACATTTCCGTCTGTTTCTATTATAATTAATGGAAATGGTGCATTTATTAAGCTTGTTTTGGCTGCTGAGTCCACTGTTAGTGTTAAGTCTTGCAATTGTTCTGATATTTCGCTTTTTCTTTTATTGTTTGCGAAATATGTATATCCTAATATTAATATATATATTATTAATGATGGTACTATTAGACTTGACTTCAATATTGAAACTATTACTAATAATATAAATATTATTACTAAGTATATTTTTGTCCTTGATACTAAATTATCAAATAATTTTCTATTATTTCCTGACATACTGTCATCCTTTCTTACCTTTTTATACTATTTTAGTATACTTCTAAATAGCCATTTTGTCAAGTTTTTGCACACGTGAGATCGCTTTTTTTCCGTGCAATTTTGCACATGTGAGATCGCTTTTTTTCCGTGCAGTTTTGCATAAAAAATACACTACATTTCTGTAGTGCATTTTTTCTTTTATTCAGCTTCTTGTTCAGATGAATCATCATCTTTCATGCTATACTCTTTTTTAGCAATAGTTTCTTCATCTTCTCCATCTACTTTAATTTTAACATCTTGATATCTCTTCATACCTGTACCTGCTGGGATTAACTTACCAATAATTACATTTTCTTTTAATCCTATTAAGTTGTCTTCTTTACCTTTTATTGCAGCTTCTGTTAATACTCTTGTTGTTTCTTGGAATGATGCTGCTGATAAGAAGCTGTCTGTAGCAAGTGATGCTTTTGTGATTCCAAGTAATGCTCTCTTTCCTGTTGCAGGACGTTTTCCTTCTGCAACTACTTCTTTGTTTTTATCTTCAAATTCATACATGTCAACTAAAGAACCTGGGAACATGTCTGTATCTCCACCATCATCAACTCTCATCTTTCTTAGCATTTGTCTTGCTATTACTTCGATGTGTTTATCATTGATATCAACACCTTGACTTCTATATGCTTTTTGAATTTCTGAAATTACATATTCATAAACTCCTTCTGGACCTTTTATTGCTAAGATTTCAGCAGGATTTATAGAACCTTCGATAAGTGGTTGTGCAGCTTTTACTTCGTCTCCATCTTTGACTTTTAATTTTGAACCAAATGGTATTGTATATGTTCTTGAATCATCACTAGAAGTTACTATTATTTCCAATTTCTTCTTAGATTCAGAAATTTTAACTTTACCATCTATTTCTGTAATTACCGCAACACCCTTTGGCTTTCTAGCTTCGAAAATTTCTTCTACTCTAGGAAGACCTTGAGTAATATCTGCTACACCAGCTACACCACCAGAGTGAATTGTTCTCATGGTTAACTGTGTACCAGGTTCACCAATTGATTGTGCTGCTATAATACCAACAGATTCACCAATTGATACTAATTCTCTTCTTGCTAGTCCCATACCATAACATTTTTGGCATACACCATGTTTGCTTCTACATCCAATTACAGAACGAACAACAACTTGTTTTATTCCTGCTGTTACAATTTCTTTTGCTATAGCTTTATTTATCATTGTGTTTTTATCTACAATCAATTCTCCTGTTTCAGGATTTATTATATCATTTAATGGATATCTTCCTTCTAGTCTTTCTTCTAATCCTTCTACAATTTGATTTCCATCTTTAATATCTTCTAACATTAGACCTTCATTTGTTTCACAATCATGTTCTCTAACAATTATATCTTGTGATACATCTACTAATCTTCTTGTTAAATATCCTGAATCGGCTGTTCTTAAAGCTGTATCTGAAAGTCCTTTACGAGCACCATGTGATGATATGAAATATTCTAGAGCATCTAGACCTTCACGGAAACATGATTTAATTGGAATTTCGACTGCTTTACCTGTAGTACTTGCCATAAGTCCACGCATACCTGCGATCTGTCTTAACTGGTTCATATTACCACGGGCTCCTGATTTAACCATCATGTATATTGGGTTTAAGTCTCCAAAGTTCTCTTCCATAGCCTTACTTACATCATTTGTTGCTTTTTCCCAGATACCTACAACTGTTTGATATCTTTCATCATCAGTTATTAAACCTCTTCTATATTGATTTCTAACTTTTTCAACTTGTTTATCTGCTTCTGCTAGGATATCTTTCTTTGTCGCTGGGACTTGAACGTCTGCAACAGAGAATGTTATACCAGCTAATGTTGAATATTTGAATCCTAATGATTTTATATAATCTATTACTTCTGCTGATTCTGTTAATCCATGTTTGTCTATTACTCTTTCAATAATTGTTCCCATTGATTTTTTCATTACAGGAAAATCTATTTCATATTGGAATGGATCTTCTTTTCTATCTATAAATCCTAAATCTTGAGGAATTCCTTGATTGAATATTATTCTACCAACACTTGTTGGAATTTTCTTTGTTTTCATTTCTCCATCAATTTCTTTGCTTACTCTTACAAAGATTTTTGCATGTATTGAAACTGCTTTATTTTGGAATGCCATTAATGCTTCATCAGGATCTTTGAAGTATTTTCCTTCTCCTAATTCTCCATCTAATGTCATTGTTAAATAATAACTTCCTAAAATCATGTCTAGTCTTGGTACAGCTACTGGCTTACCATCTTGTGGTTTTAATAAGTTATTTGTTGCAAGCATTAAATATCTTGATTCTGCTTGTGCTTCTGGTGTTAATGGTAAGTGAACAGCCATCTGGTCACCGTCAAAATCAGCATTGAATGCCTCACATACTAATGCATGTAACTTGATTGCTCTACCTTCTACTAATACTGGTTCAAATGCCTGAATACCAAGTCTGTGTAGTGTAGGTGCACGGTTTAACATTACTGGGTGGTCTTTGATTACTTTTTCAAGTATTTCCCATACTTCTGGGCTTAATCTTTCTACCATTCTTTTTGCACTTTTTATGTTATGTGCTAAATGTCTTTCAACTAATTCTTTCATTACAAATGGTTTAAATAATTCTATAGCCATTTCTTTTGGAAGACCACATTGATAGATTTTTAATTCTGGTCCTACTACGATTACTGAACGTCCTGAATAGTCAACACGTTTTCCTAATAAGTTTTGACGGAATCTACCTTGTTTTCCTTTTAATAAGTCTGATAAAGATTTTAGTGGTCTGTTACCAGCTCCTGTAACAGGTCTTCCTCTTCTTGAGTTATCAATTAAAGCATCTACTGATTCTTGTAACATTCTTTTTTCATTTCTTACAATGATTTCTGGTGCTCCAAGTTCAAGTAATCTCTTTAATCTATTATTTCTGTTTATTACTCTTCTATATAAGTCATTTAAGTCTGACGTTGCAAATCTACCACCATCTAATTGTACCATAGGTCTTAAATCCGGTGGAATTACTGGCACAACATTCATTACCATCCATTCAGGTCTGTTTCCTGATTTTCTGAATGCTTCTACTGTGTCTAATCTTTTTATTAATTTTGCTTTTCTTTGTTCACTTGCTGATTCTAAGTCTTTTTCTATCTCTGCTGATAGTTTATCTAAATCTACTCGCTCTAGTAATTTTCTGATTGCTTCTGCTCCCATTTCGGCTTTAAATGATTTTCTGCCATATTTTTCTTCTGCTTCATGGTATTCTTTTTCATTTAATACTTGGCATTCTTCTAGTCCAGATGTACCTTTATCTGTTACTACGTATGAAGCAAAATAAATTACTTTCTCTAAGTTTCTTGGTGAAATATCTAATATTAATGCAATTCTACTTGGAATTCCTTTAAAATACCAAATATGTGCAACTGGTGCAGCAAGTTCTATATGCCCCATTCTTTCTCTTCTTACTTTTGCCTTTGTTACTTCAACACCACACCTATCACAAACTATTCCTTTATATCTTACTCTTTTATATTTTCCACAATGACATTCCCAATCTTTTGTTGGTCCAAATATTTTTTCACAAAATAGACCATCTTTTTCTGGTTTTAATGTTCTATAATTTATAGTTTCTGGCTTTTTTACTTCACCTTTTGACCATTCTCTTATTTTTTCATCTGATGCAATTCCTATTTTAATTTTGTTGAATACTTCTAATTCATCCATCTTTATTAGATGTCCCCCTTCTCTAATTATTTGGGTAATTTTCAAACAGTATTGATGTCTATCCACTGCTCCTGCACACTTTACCGTCGCACCAATACTTTTGAAAATTTATGTAATTTTATTCTTCTATATCATCTATATTATCATCATAAATACTATCTTCATCTTCTAAATCTTCATCATCAAATAATTGATCATTTTCTTCATCTTCGTCATCAATCATTTCTTCGTCTTCTTCAGAATATCCGTCTTCTAAGTCTTCATGAATTAATACATCATCTTCTGTTAGGGCTTTTCCATTAGTTGTCTCTTCATAGTCTATTCCATCTTCTATATGTTCTTTTAGTTCTAGTTCTTCATTAGTATCAGAATATAATTTGATATCTAATCCTAATGCTTGTAATTCTTTTACAAGAACTTTAAAGCTTTCTGGAACTCCTGGTTCAGGAATATTTTCACCTTTAACAATTGCTTCATATGCTTTAACACGTCCAACAGTATCATCTGATTTTACTGTTAAAATTTCTTGTAATGTATATGCAGCACCATATGCTTCTAGTGCCCAAACTTCCATCTCTCCAAAACGTTGTCCACCAAATTGAGCTTTACCTCCAAGTGGTTGTTGTGTTACTAGTGAGTATGGTCCAGTTGAACGAGCATGTATTTTATCATCAACTAGATGATGTAGTTTTAACATGTACATAACACCAACTGTTATTGGACTTGCAAATGGTTCACCTGTTCTACCATCATATAAAGTTTGTTTACCATCTGGAGTTAGTCCAGCTTCTTGTAGCAATTCTTCTATTTCTTCGTCTGATGCACCATCAAATACTGGTGTTGAAACTTTCCATCCTAATGCTCTTGCTGCTGCACCTAAATGAACTTCTAGAATTTGTCCTAAGTTCATACGTGATGGTATACCTAATGGGTTTAATAATATATCTATTGGTGTTCCATCTGGTAAGAATGGCATATCTTCTTTGGGTAATATTCTTGAAATTACACCTTTGTTACCATGACGTCCAGCCATTTTATCTCCAACTGATATTTTTCTCTTTGTAGCAATGTAACATCTAATTACTTGATTTACTCCAGGGCCTAATTCTTCTGAATTATCTCTTGTAAAGATTTTTACATCAACTATTGTTCCAGCTTCTCCATGTGGTACACGAAGTGATGTATCTCTTACTTCTCTAGCTTTTTCGCCAAATATAGCACGAAGTAATCTTTCTTCTGCTGTTAGTTCTGTTTCTCCTTTTGGAGTTACTTTACCAACTAAGATATCTCCTGGTCTTACTTCTGCACCAATTCTTATAATTCCGTTTTCATCTAGGTCTTTTAATGCATCATCTCCAACATTTGGAATATCTTTTGTGATTTCTTCTGCACCTAATTTGGTATCACGGCATTCACAATCATATTCTTCAATATGAATTGATGTGAATACATCTTCTTGTACTAATCTTTCATTTAAAAGAATAGCATCCTCGTAGTTGTAACCTTCCCATGTAGAGAATGCGACAAGCATGTTTTTACCTAATGCCATTTCTCCATCTTTTGTTGCAGGTCCATCTGCTAAGGCATCACCTTTTTTAACCATTTCACCTTTTTTTACAATAGGTCTTTGATTTATACATGTTCCCCCATTTGTTCTCTTGAATTTACGTAATTTATGTACAACTGTTTTTCCATTATTGTATTTCATTGTGATAGCATTACCTGTAACTTTTTCTACAAATCCATCATCTTCTGCTAAAACTAAAATTCCAGAGTCCATTGCAGCTCTGTATTCTATACCTGTTGCAATTATTGGAGCTTCTGTTGTCATTAATGGAACTGCTTGACGTTGCATGTTTGAACCCATCAATGATCTTTTAGCATCATCGTTTTCCAAGAATGGAATCATGGCTGCTGCTATTGATACTAATTGTTTTGGTGATACATCTATATATTGAACTTCATTTTTATCAACTTCTATAATTTCATTTTTACGTCTTACACGTATACGTTGGTTTATAAATTCTCCACTTTCTGTCATTGGCTCTGATGCTTGAGCTATTGTATAATTATCTTCAACATCTGCACTCATATATTCTACTATATCTGTTACTTTATGTGTTTCTGGGTCAATTTTTCTGTATGGTGTTTCTATAAATCCATATTCATTAATACTTGCAAATGAAGATAATGCAGATATTAATCCGATATTTGGTCCTTCTGGCGATTCTATTGGACATAATCTACCATAGTGTGTATAGTGAATATCACGTACTTCGAATCCAGCTCTTTCTCTTGAAAGTCCTCCAGGTCCTAATGCTGAAATTCTTCTTTTATGTGTTAATTCTGAAAGTGGATTTGTTTGATCCATGAATTGTGATAATTGTGAACTTCCAAAGAATTCTCTTATTGATGATGTTATTGGTTTTGTGTTTATTAATGTTTGTGGTGTTATAACATCTAAGTCTTGGATTGTCATTCTTTCACGTACTACTCTTTCAAGTCTTGTTAAACCGATTCTAAATTGGTTTTGTAACAATTCTCCAACACATCTTATTCTACGGTTTGCTAAGTGGTCTATATCATCTTTCTTTCCTAATCCATTGTACATGTTTAATAGGTAGTTAATTGAAGCGATTATGTCTTCTGTTGTAATATGCTTTGGAACTAGTTCCTCATATCTCTCTTTTATTGTTTCCACTAAATTTTCCTCTGTTGTATTTTCCATAATATTTTTTAATACTTCATAATTTACTTCTTCTTTGAAGTGTAAACTACTTAAATCAACATTTGGTAATACTTTGTGGATATTTACTATTCCGTTTCCTATTACTTTAACTTTTTTGTCACCTATTTTTAGGTTTACAATATTTATTCCTGCATTTTGGATATCTTCTGCAACTTCTGGTGTAATTACTTCTCCTGCTGTTACAAATACTTCTCCTGTTTCTTTGTCCATGATGTCTTCAAAAGCTATTTGATTTTTGATTCTATTTGCTATGCTTAATTTTTGGTTGAACTTGAATCTTCCTACTTTTGCTAAGTCATATCTTCTATTGTCAAAGAATAATCCATTAAATAGACTTCTTGCAGCTTCTACTGTTGGTAATTCTCCTGGTCTTAATTTTTTATAGATTTCTATTAGTGCTTCTTCTCCTGTTTTTATTGGATCTTTTTGAATTGTTGTTTCCAACAATGTTTCATCTCCAAATAAATCTCTTATTTGGTCGTCAGATACTAATCCAATTGCTCTTAATAATGTTGTTATTGGAATCTTTCTTGTTCTATCAACACGTACCCAGAATATGTCGTTTCCATCTGTTTCATATTCTATCCATGCTCCTCTTAATGGCATTACTGTTGATGTATATGTTTTCTTTCCTGTTTTTGTATCAAATATTTCGTCATAATAACATCCTGGTGAACGTACTAACTGACTTACTACAACTCTTTCTGCACCATTTATAATGAATGTTCCACTTTCTGTCATTAATGGAAAATCACCTAAATAAATTTCTTGTTCTTTGATTTCTCCTGATTCACGGTTTATTAATCTAACTTTTACGTGTAATCTTGCAGAATATGTAGCATCTCTTTCTTTTGCTTCTTCTTCTGTATATTTTGTTTTGTCTTCCATGTAATAATCGAAAAATTCTAGAACTAAATTTCCTGTATAATCTACTATCGGTGAAATGTCTTTTAATACTTCTCCAAGACCTTCTTCTATGAACCAATCATATGAGTCTTTTTGAACCTTGATTAGGTTTGGCATTTCAATGTAATCTCCAACTTTTGAAAAATCTTTACGAGTTGTTCTTCCGAACTTAACTTCTTTGATATCCAAATAAATCACTCCTTAAAAAATATTAAGCAGATGTGAATGTTCTCTGTTTAGAAAAATCTCTTCTTGACTATATATTTTCATAAATCATCAAATCTTGTCTGCTTCCACAATTTTATCCTCTTTATTTCCATATATGTAATTCTTATTTTTCTAATTTTTAACTGTTGTGAAATAATTTTTATTAATTTTCTCTTTGTAAAATGGCATAAAAATCCATTTTTAAAGTCATACATTATTATAATATCATAATTTTTCTTTGTTTGTCAATGGTTTGAGCACATTTTTTATGTTAAAAATTGAATTTTTCAAAAATAAATTTTGTTCTATATCCTTGACTTTTTTATATGTTATAGTAAAATAGAATAAGTTTTATTTAAGGAGGAATACAATGGCAAGTTTACCATTAATCGTAAAATACCTAATAGTTTTTGTTATCTCTATGGTTCCAATAGTAGAATTAAGAGGTGCAATTCCTATTGCTGAAAGTCTTGGATTAAATATTGCATTATATTATCCAATAGCAATTATAGGAAACATGCTTCCTGTACCTGTAATATATTTATTTGCCAGAAAAGTACTTGAATGGGGAAAAGATAAAAAACTAACAAAGAACTTTTTCACATGGTGTTTAGAAAAAGGTGAAAAGGGTGGAGAAAAATTAAAAAAATCTGCTGGTAATAGTGGAATATTCTGGGCATTGTTATTATTTGTTGGCATCCCTTTACCAGGAACAGGTGCTTGGACTGGAACATTAGCAGCAAGTTTTCTAAATCTCGATTTCAAAACAAGCATATCCGCAGTTGCTCTTGGAGTAATATTAGCAGGTATTATAATGTCTTTAGGTAGTAAAATTGTTGCTACTCTTGGATGGTCAGGAGTTATAGCAATTATTGCACTAATATTAGTAGCTATCTTAGTCTCTATTTTTGTAAAGAAAAAACGTTATGCAAAAAGATAATTTATATTATATGCACCTACAATTGGGTGCATATTTATTTTGTTTTATATTATAAAATAGTTGCACAAGGAGGAAAAATATGAACAAATTAAAAATACCAGAAAACCATAGTGGAATAAGTAAAACTTTACGCTTGCCAGAAAACATCGTAGAAAAAGTACAAACTTTAGCGAATTTAAAAAATCTTTCCTTTAACAGAACCATTATTTCTTTACTCGAATTTAGTTTAGAAAATCTTGATGATACTGACAAAGAAATCCTAAATAACACACTCAATTAAATAAAATAAGATTTTCTGAAAAAAAGAAAATCTTATTTTTTAACTTATAAACCTAATTCTATTTTTGTATCATTATCTAAGAACAAAACTATTTTGTTTTCACTGATCTCAACTTGATATACTTGATTAAAATTTAATGATAAATATACTTCTTTAGTCTCATCTCTTAAATTTAAAGTGTCATATTGAATTTTATACATCATTTTTTCTATAAAAAACTGATTTAATATAAACCCACTTTGGCTGACTCTAACCGTCTTCTTTTGTAGTTTCTCTAAACATTTTTCTATTTTTACAATCATTTCTTTTTCCATTTTATTACCTCTTTCTAGTTATATTTTTCCCTTGTAACGCTTTTTTATTCTTTTTTCACCTCTCTTTTCCTAGCACAGTAAAAACTTACAATTTGATTTGTGCTTATTTTATTTGATTGTAATAAACGACAAAAGTGACCTAAATTAATTTGACTTAATTTTTTATTTTGATAAAACAAATTCTCGTGTCATCAATTTAACACGAGAATATAGTAACATTTTTTTTATTCTTTTTCAATACTTTTTAAGTATATTTCTTCTGGTTCTTATATTCAATCCAATCATCTATTATTATTTTTAAAACTGCAACCACTGGTACTGCTAGAAACATTCCTAGAACTCCCCAATAGGCTCCTCCTACAGTTACTGCGAATATAACTAATAATGGGCTTATTTCTAATGAATTTCCTATTATCTTTGGATTTATTATATTTGAATCAATTTGTTGTAATATTATTACAACTATTGCCATTATTAATGTTTGTGATACTCCTCCTGTTATAATTGTAATCAATATACTTATTGCTACTGCAACTATTGCTCCAAAGTATGGAATTATATTAAATAATCCTATCATAAATCCTAGTAAAACCGCATATTTAACTCCTATTATGCTCATTCCAATCGTTACTAAAATTCCAACAATGATTCCATCAATTAATTGTCCACTTATAAATTTAAAGAAAATTCTATTTGTACTATCAACATATGTTCCTATTTTTTCACATATTTTTTCATCAAATATTGCCATAGTCAATTTCTTGAAGAATCTAATTATTGAACCTCTTTGTAGTAATATGTACACAGAAACAACTACTGATACAAACACATCAAATATTCCGCTTGCAACACCTATTACACTTTTTATATATCCAGTTATTCTTTCTGTACTTATGTATTGTTTATAATCTGTTCCTTGAATTGATTCTCCCAATGCTTTTATAATATCTTGGGCTTGTTGACTTTTTAATATAGAATCTTCTGGCAACGCTCCCCATTTTTCCATTACAATATTCCAATAGTTTTGAATATTGCTTACTAATTCTATTACACTATCTATTACAACAGGTAATATTACATTTACCAACAATATAATTATTAAAATTGCTATAATATATGTTATTAAAACACTTATGCCTCTAGCTTTCTTTTTAATGAATTTTCTTTTAGACTTTTCAAATCCTTTTTCAATTCTTGATGCAGGTATGTATAGCAAATATGCCAATAACCCACCTGTTAAAAATGGAGCTATTACATCAAAAAATTTTCCTATAGCTTGTCCTATAGCTGTAAAATTATCTAAGAATTTATATACTATTATTATGGCTAAAGCTAATAAAAAATAATACATCCACTTTGAAAAGTTCTTTTTTACTTCATTCATACAATCACTCCTTATATTTCGATTTCCAAACCAACTGGACAATGGTCACTACCATAAATTTCTGGATAGATTACTGCTTGTTTTATTTTATTTTCTATATCTTTTGATGTGATAAAATAATCAATTCTCCATCCGACATTTTTCTCTCTAGCTTTTCCCATATAAGACCACCAACTATAGCTGTCTGTTTTATCAGGATATAAATATCTAAAACTATCTGTAAAACCAGCTTGCAATAGTTCTGTCATCTTCCCTCTTTCTTCATCTGTAAATCCTGCATTTCCTCTATTAGTTTTTGGATTTTTTAAATCGATCTCCTCATGAGCTACATTCAAATCTCCACACATTATTACCGGCTTTGTTTCATTTAATTTTAGTAAATATTTTCTTACTTCATCTTCCCAAATCATTCTATAATTTAATCTTTCTAATTCTCTTTTTGCATTTGGGGTATAAATTGTAACCATATAGAATTTTTCAAATTCTAAAGTAATTACTCTTCCTTCTTTGTCATGTTCTTCTATTCCAATTCCATATTTTACAGTTATTGGTTCTTTTTTAGTAAAAATAGCAGTTCCAGAATATCCTTTTCTTTCTGCACTATTCCAATAACTTTTATATCCTTCAAATTCCAATTCTACTTGCTCTGGTTGACACTTTGTTTCTTGTATACAAAATATATCTGCATTTGCTTCATTAAAGAATTCTTTAAACCCTTTAGTTACACATGCTCTTATTCCATTTACATTCCATGATATTAATTTCATTGTTTTCATTCCTTTCTATTATTACATGTCTTTTTTATATATTATATATTAACATATTTTAGTATTTTTAGCAATCAATTTTACTTTGCACACCTGAGATCGCTTTTTTTTGGTGCAAATTTGCACAGAAAAAAAGCGTTCTCAAGTGTGCAACAAAAAAAGAGAATCAGATAAATCATCTAATTCCCCTAAAATTTTATTGTAATTGTTTCATAACTTCTTCTGCGAAGTTTTCTTCTTTTTTCTCGATTCCTTCACCTTTTTCGAATCTAGCAAATTCTACTACTGTAGCATCTTTTAACACTTGTGCTACTTTCATGCTTGAATCTTTAACAAATTCTTGATCTACTAAACAGATTTCTTCATAGAATTTATTAATTCTTCCCATAACTATTTTTTCAGCAATAGCTTCTGGTTTTCCTTCATTCATTGTTTGTGCCTTTAAGATTTCTTTTTCTTTTTCTAATCTTTCAGCTGGAACTTGTTCTCTATTAACAAATTCTGGTTTTGCTGCTGCTATTTGCATACAAATGTCTTTTGCTAATTCTTTATTTCCGTTTTTCATATTAACTAAAACTGCTATTTTTCCATCTCCATGAATATATTTTTCAATTAATCCATCTGTTGTTTCAAATCTTGCAAATCTTCTTACAGTCATATTTTCACCAATTGTAGCAATTTTATCTATTAATACTTCATTTACTGTTTTTCCTTTTACTGAAATTGAAGGTTCAGCTAATAAATCTTCTACTGTTGCAGGATTGTTTTTTACAACTTGTTTTGCGACATCCATTACAAATGTCTTGAATTCTTCATTTTTAGCAACGAAGTCTGTTTCTGAGTTAACTTCTACTATTGCTCCAACTTTTCCATCTTCTGAAATATAAGCTTCTACTATTCCTTCTGCAGCTACTCTTCCAGATTTTTTTGCAGCTTTTGCAATTCCTCTTTCACGTAATAATTCTGATGCTTTTTCTAAATCTCCATCTGTTTCTGTTAATACTCTTTTGCAGTCCATCATTCCTGCTCCTGTTTTTTCTCTAAGTTCTTTAACTAATGCAGCTGTAACCATTTTCACATTCCTCCTTAATATAAATAAGAGTAGAGCAGTTAGAGCCCCACTCTTTCATTTTAAACGTTATTATTCTTCTACTTTTTCTTCGTTTTCGCTAACAACTTGTTCCATTGATTCTGCTTCTTCTGAAACGTCTTGTTCTTCAACTGTTTCAAAGCTTTCACCTTGTTTTCCTTCAATAACCGCATTTGCCATAACATCAGCTATTAATTTAACTGCTCTTATAGCATCATCATTTCCTGGAATTGGGTAATCTAAATCTTCTGGATTGCAATTTGTATCTACTATTCCTACTGTTGGAATTCCTAATTTTTTAGCTTCTAATACTGCTATTCTTTCTTTTTTAGGATCTACTAAGAATATAACTCCTGGTAATTCTGTCATTTCTTTAATTCCACCAAGATTTTTTTCTAGTTTTTCCATTTCTTTCTTTAATAAGATTACTTCTTTTTTAGGTAATACATCAAATGTACCATCTTGTTCCATTGTTTCTAATTCTTTTAATCTTTGAATTCTTTTTTGGATTGTATCAAAGTTAGTTAACATTCCTCCTAACCATCTTTGATCTACATAGTACATTCCGCTCTTTATTGCTGCATCTTTCATGCATTCTTGAGCTTGTTTTTTTGTTCCTACAAATAGAACTGTTTTTCCTTCTTCTACTTGTTCTTTGATGAATTCATATGCTTCATCTATTTTCTTTGAAGCTTTTTGTAAGTCGATGATGTGAATTCCGTTTCTAGCTTGAAATATGTATTCAGCCATTCTTGGATCCCATCTTCTTGTTTGATGTCCAAAGTGAACACCTGCTTCTAGTAATTGTTTCATTGCAACTACTGCCATTTTCTTTTCCTCCCTTTTTGTTATAACTTCCATAAAGTATCTGCATTTATATGGACCTTAATTCCTTTGGTTTTAAGGCACTTCCACATAAACTCCTCTTTATGTGTTTTTTACGCTCAATATTATATCACATTTTTTTATTATGTCAATAGTTTTTGAATATTTTTACACAAATAATTTTCAGCAGATTTCTATCATTCCATCATTTCTTATTTTCCCTTTTATTACTATAAATTGATTCATTTTATAATTTCTATAAACATAATCAGCTCTAGCATTGTAAGCTTTTACTTTTTAGTAAATCTCATCACCTTCTTATATTTTTATGTCGACCATTTCTATTTTTTCGCAAAAAAGAAGGTGTATAATACAATGTGCTTTATATTTCACACACTGTATTATACACCTTCTTTAGACTAGTCCGGTGAGGAGACGACTCACACTTGTTGCTTCGCATCATGTGCGACCCGTCTTCCTCTTGTTCTGATTTTTATATTTAATTCTTTGGTTGAGTCCATTCTAGTATATCGCTGTACAGGACTCAGTGCTACGATTTAATAAAGTGAAAGCCTGAAGCCGAGGTTGTTGTTGTAAAAGGTCGTATCGTAGTCGCTACGGTAGGCTGCTGGATAAGAGCTGCCATAGTAATCATAATAGCCCCCGCGTCTAGCACAAGCATTACTTGAATAAGAAGTATATTCTAGCGTCCACTCCCATACATTTCCGGCCAAATCATATATTCCTTGTTTACTAAAATCATCACTTGCTCCTGTTGATAATAATATGCCTGATTTTGAGACTTTTGCTTTTTCTGTTGCACTTGTCCATCCTGAACCATTTGGTGCATATTTTAAGTTTTCATTTGTTATATTCCATAAATTATTACTGTAATTTCCCCAACTCGTACTATCTTTTTTCAAATCTGCTTGGGCTGTTCCTTTTGTCTCTAAATATTTCAATACTAAATCCCATTGTACTCCAAACATTAAACTAGTGTTATAATTTCCAGATTCCATATTACTTGCTAATGTCTGTGCTTGACTACACGTTACATAATTATATGGATATGCATTCTGTTTTATTACTGGTGTTTCTGTTGGGGCTGTATCTGCTGAGCCTGATGTTTTTGGTTTATTCTCTATCCCTGTTTCATATTTTCCTATATAAAATCCTCCATTTTGATATACACTCTTTAACATTGTTTTCTTTAAATTTGTATATTGGTCATTTGTTAATCCTACTTCTGAATAATATTCATCTTTATAACTTGTTCCATCTCTATAAACATCTGTATATGTGTGTAAATCAGTTTCTATCGCTGTATATTCTTCATCTGTAAAATTTGTTATACTTAATCCTGCTGTTGGATAAACTTTTCCTGTTTTAGGCACTTCTACCCACACATATTGATTTCCTGTACTGTCTTGTATTGTATACCCATTTGATAAACTAGTTCCTTCTACTTTTGTAAATCCTGTTGGTAAGTATGGTCTTGTTTCATTACTTGATACTGATGTTGAGCCTCCATTTGTTTCTTCTCCTGGTTGTTTTGGCTCTGCTGTTAATGTTACATCTATATCTGAGTTTAAGTCTTCTTTTGTTTCATCTATTGGTGTTTTTAGTAATCTTACTGTTACTTTTAATGTAGTTTCTTCTTGTGCTTTTAATGTTGTTTTTTCTAGTGAACAGATTACCTCAAAATACGTTTGATTTGAACTTGTTGCTTCTGCTGTTAAGTCTGCTGATATATCTGAACTTAGATTTTTTACTGTATATGTCGCTGTTGCTTCATCTCCTTTGGCTGTTAATCCTGTTACATTTACTGTTCCTTTTGTTTTATCACTTTCACTTATTGTTGCTGTTGTTGTTCCTTTTCCACTTGTACTTGGTGTTCCTATAAATTCTACTTTAAAGTTTTCTTGTTTTGCTTGTGCACTTCCTACACCATTTATATTTAATTCTACATTAGTTATTGCCGCATATGCTACTGCTACTAATATTATTGCTACTAGTAGTATTCCTCCTACTATTTTCGTGTTTTTTCCCATGTTTATTTTTTCCTCCTTCTTTTGACTTGCTATTCAAAGGGATGCTTTTTGATAACTGAACTTTTTCTGTTTTATTTATAACTTATCATTTTGTGTATTTCTTGTCAATACTTTTTGTGTATTTTATTGTTTTGTGTCTAATATTTCCATTTTTACAACTCTTCTACTTCTATTTTATCTTTTATTACAACAATTGCATAACTTCTTAAATTTGGTATTGCTTTTAATTCTTCTTTTTTAGTATATCTTTCTAATTGTGTTTTTGCTTCTTGTTGTTTTTGTTTTAAAAGTTCTGGATTTTTATTATATTCTTCTTGTTTTATATATTTAAACTCTAATAATACTCCATATCTTTCTTCTAATTTTTCTCTTGGCACTATTAATATATCTGCATATTCTCCTCCAACCTCTAACTCTGATTTTACATATACTGCTCCTAGCATTCTACATATTGAGTAAAATATCACTTTTATGTATTTTTCATCAAAGCGTTGATAATCTCTGTTAGATAAGTTTGTTAAAAATGTTCCTAGTGTTTCTATTGCCTTATCTATTTTTCCTTCTAGTAATATTTCTTTTATCATTTCTCCATTTTTTATCTCTGCATTTATTCCTGCTTTTCTTTTTATATATTCTAAAAAATAGTTACTATAAATTGTTCTTATTACCTCATTTGGTATAATAAATTTTAGTACTCCAAATTCATTTTCTTTTATTGTTAAATATCCTAAATAAAATAATAATGAAATTAGCTCTTTTTCTCCAAAACTTATTTCTGCATTAAATTTCTCTGTCAATTCACTCTCTACTGGTTCTTCTGCTACTATTTTTTCTAATAATTCTATTTTATTCATATTTTGACACAAATCCATAAATGCTTCTATTTTTCTATAATCACTTAATATGTTTATATCCACTAATTTTTTAGGAATTTCTTTTAATCTGCAATATTCATTTAAGAAATATAATGTCATATTTGAATTATATAATTTGTAATTGTTTAATTCGTTATTATCTATTTCATCTGAAAATATATATCCATCATAATTTTCCTTTATTATTGGTAATACTTCTTCTTGCTTTTCTTCTGGCATGTCTATTTCTTTCATTAAATATTTTACATCTTCTTTATTAAATCCTAACATATCATTAAATTCTATATCTTTTGTTATATCATTGGCTATATTAAATCCACTTGTTGTACTGTCTAATGTTATTGGGGCTACTCCTGTAATAAATATTCTATCTACTACTGATTCTGTTCCTTCTTTTAAGATTTCGTACCATTTTCTTATTTTTCCATTTTTGGCTACTAACTCTTTGAATTCATCTGTTCTAAATCCTAATAATTCGTTTGCAAAATGATCATATTCATCTATTATTACATATATTTTCTCGTCTCTTCTTTGTGTTCTAAATGCTTCAAATATACTACCTAATATTCCTTCTGTACTCTGTTCTGGATTATTGTAAAACTCTATTTCATAATCTGCTACAAATCTATTTATTCCTAAATCTACTTTTTCTCTAAATCCTTTCATTGTCTCTTCTACTGTATTTGTGCTTATTCCTGAAAAATTAAATCTTAATATGCAATATCTATTTTTATTTGGTGTTGGATTTTTTCCTATATATGTTTTTCCAAATAATTTTTCAAATTTATCCACTCTATTTTTATCATAATAACATTCTAGTGTACTTGTAAATAATGTTTTTCCAAATTTTCTCGGACGTAAGAACATTATTGTGCTATCTGCTAAGTCTTCCATTTTTTCTATATACATTGTTTTATCTACATATATTCTATTCTCTTCAATTATCTTCTCATAGTTACTTATTCCATTTGGTAATTTTCGCATTTTCACTACCTCTTTTCTATTTTTGCACATTTGTGACCGGTTCTCATCTGTGCAATTTTATTTTACTATATACTCTGCTAAATTGCAATAATTTTGAATTGTTATTGGCAACTTTTAATCTCAACTCAAACAATTTTCTAGTAATTCAATCTTCACATCTTTATTTGTATCAATTCTGGCTATAGTTCCAATTGGAATAACAGTCTTTTTATCAATATGACCAAAATTTTCTGACTTAATAATTGGACCTTTAAACTCATCACCAATAGTATCTAATAAAATATCTTCCAGTTTAATTCCGCTTTCATGAGTATAATTTCCAAGCCAAATTCCCCTTACTTTATCAAACACACCATTTTGTTTCATATAATATAAGAAATTACTTGCCATTGCAGGTTCAGTTTCAAATCCTAGTTCTTCTAAAAACAATATTTTATCTGTAAAATCAATAGAATATTTTCCAGAAACCATACCACTTGTTAAATTTAGATTTCCTCCTATTAATTGACCTTCTTCAACTCCTTGTTTTATTGTTTTGTATTCCTCTCCTTGCACTCCTAATTCTAAACTTCCATCAACAAATCTTTTTAAAGCTTCTTTTAAACTATAATCAGTTTCATCTGTTGCCACAGTTTTAAAATTAGTTCCACTAAATGTTATCAATCCTGTCTTTTCTGTAATCATATTAGTTAAAGAAGTTATATCACTAAATCCACAAATAATTTTTGGATTTCTCTTTATATTATCATAATTAATATATTCAAATGTTGAATTGCTGTTATTTCCACCTTTTGCACACCATATCATTTTAATATCTTTATCAGCAAACATCTCATTTATATCATCTGCTTTTTCTTTTGCTGTTGCACTATAATTATTTGTATTAGAAAATATATTCTTAGAATATTTCACTTTAAATCCTAAATTTTCTATTATTTTCTTTGCTTGATTAAGTTCTTCTACATTATCTCCTATAATAGGACTTGATGGTGCTATAACTCCTATTGTATCTCCTATTTTTAGCTTTTCTGGTATTATCATTTTTTCCTCCACTAATCTATTAATTCTATCAAAGCTGTTTCCAAACCATATGCTTCTTTTTCTACTCTAAAAGAATGAATTAAATCTGAATTGCAGACACTGCATATTCCACAATCTATTATGTTTGTTTTTTTTAGTCCAGCTTGTACTAAAATTACTTCATTAATTTTTACAGTATCAATCGACCATCTCTCTTCGCCATCTACTGGAACTATTATTTCATCTATTTCTTTTAAATCTTTAAATTCATTATAAAATGGTTCTTGCACATCTTTATGAACTTTAAAATGGCATTTTCTAATACTTGGACAAATGCAACAAATAATATCTTCTGGATTACAACCATATTGACTCTTCATTTTATTAATTGTTTCAACTGATATTCTTTGTAATGTTCCACGCCACCCTGAATGCACATTTGCAATTACTCTTTTTGTTGGGTCAAAGAATAACAGTAAAATACAGTCTGCATTTGTTGTTGCTAATGCTATATTTTTCTTGTCTGTTACTAAGCCATCAATTTGTTCATATTCTTTTAAATTAAAGTCAGGTTCATTTCCATTTACTTTTTTCTCTACCACTTTTATGTTTTTAGTATGTGCCTGATTTGGTTTAGCTATATTTATATAGTCTATTCCTATTGAATCTGCTAGTTTTCTATAGTCATTAACTGCCTTTTCGTATTCTTCATTTGTTAATGGCGTTGCATTTTTAGCCCTTGCTGTTCTAAAATTTGGTTCTAATCCAATTGCATATGCATGTTTTATTATATCACTATATTCTAATAATTTTCTAAATTGTAAATATTCAACTCCATTCTTTTTTACATGAATAACATTTTCATTTGATAAATCTTTCATAATCACTTAAGCCCTTTCTATCTATTTAGTTTCTTTTGACAATTTACTCAAAATCTCTTCTTTACTCTTTTTGTCTATATAATTATAAGAATTTTCACATCCACCCATATTGAATGAACAAATACTTTTATAATCACAATATTTACATGGCGTTTTTTTGTCTTTATAATAAGGTTTTAAGTCTATATTACCTCCTAGAATTTCTTTAGAAATTTGTTTAATTATTGTGTACATATATTTTTGCAAATCATTAAACTGTTCGGCAGTTACTCCACTCGTCTTTTTTTCACTTAATTCTCCATCTTTTCCTATATATGCTGGTACAAGTGCAGAATTTCCATTTTGCAAATTTTTATCATGTAGTTTTACTACTTTTACATCTGCCAAAATTAGGCCTTTCATTTTAAAATTTGCTCTTATTTTCTCTTCTATTTCTTCCTGTTCTAGTTTTTTATCTGATTTTATCATTTGTTCTAACATGCTGAAATATAAAACTCCTGCTGGCATTAAATCTTCTTCTTTACATGCAGCATCTAAATATGTTAGTAATTGGATTTGTAGTCCTGCATATACCTCATTTAAATCTATATTTTTAGCTGATGATTTATAATCTATTATTCTTAGATATTTTCCATCTTCCCCTTGTGCTGTATCTATTCTATCTATTTTTCCTATTATCTCTATTCTTTTTCCATCTTCCAAAGTTAATCTTATTGGCTTGTATTTGCCTTTTTCTCCGAATTCTACTTCTGTTCCTAATACTTCAAATCTACTTTGCACAATTGTTCCAATTATATATTTTAGAGCCTTTTTTATTATTTTTTTTAGTCTGATAACTAATGCTCTATATTTCGCAGTTGATGTAAATATATAATTTTTATTTTGTCCTAACTTTGAATCAATTATTTTATTTATTATTTCTGACAATTGTTCTTCTGTAATTTCTTCTAATTTTATTCCCACTTCTCTTACTGTCCCAAAAAATTCATCTATTACCTCATGTATAAATGTTCCTGTATTTAATGTTTGAATTTTTAATTCTTCTTGTGGCTTTATTTTAAGTCCATATTGTAGATAATAAGAAAACGGACAACTTCTATATCTTTCTAGTTTTGAAATACTTGTTATTAATGTATTTCCATATAGTCTATCAATATTATTTTGATCTATTTTATCTGGAATATTCGTATATTCTAATCCTTTTAAACTTTGCTTTAATTTTTCATTCCACTCACTATTTTTTTGATAATAATCATAAATATAATACCATAACTTTTCTATACTATCTTGTTCCTTTAATTTGCTTAAATTGATTATTAATTCTTCATATGTTGTTTTTTTGTTTAATATCTCACTTCTTCTTTCTATAACATCACTTTGTTCTTGTAACATAGGATATATTTTTTTTATTTTATTTATTAGCATTGATGGACGTAGTGCTTTTCCTTGCATATCTGATGATGAGTATAATAAATATAACTTTTCTTCTGCTGTTGTAAATGCTTTATATATATTAAAACTGTCTTCATATAGTTTGTCTATTGTGCCTTTTGCTAACTCTATACCATTTTGTTTTAAAACCTCTCTATCTGCATCATTTAAAAATCCCTCGTCTTTTCTAACACTTGGAAACTCACCATCATTTAAGCCTATTATAAATATTGCTTTTACCTTATGACTTCTTGACCTATCTACATCTCCCATTATTACTTGGTCTTGTGTGCCAGGTATTTTAGTTAAACTACTATTTTTAAAGCCTATCTTTAAAATTTGATTGTATTTGTCTATTGTTATTTTGTCATCTTTAAATACTAATACAATTTCATCTAATATTTCTATTATCGTTTGTATGCTGCTTTCATATTCATTTGCTAAATCTATTTGTCCAATTTCATTTAATTCTTGTATTTTAATTTGAACTTTTTCATATATCTGTTGCTCTACTAAAAATTCATAGATTGCTTTTGATATTCCTTCTACTGTTTTATTTTCATCTATTTTATATTTTAAATTCATAAGTGGAGTTACTAAATCTTTTCTTATTTGTTCTAGTCTTTCTATATCAGCTTTGTCTTTTTCTTCATAATTTCCATATGTGAATTCTTTTTTCCACTTGTTTTGTTTTATTCCCCACTTTAAACAGTATTTTTCTAGTTTGAATATATCATCTTCTTCTATATTAGAAAAACCTGTTTTTATATAATTAAATACCGCTTCATATGACCAATTTTTTATAAATATCTCTAGTATTCCAAGTATATACTGGATTACTATATTTTGGTTTAGATCTCTGTTTTCATCTATAAATATTGGTATGTCATATTTATCAAATATTGCCCTTGCTAAGCTTGAATATGTCGCTATATTTTTAGTAATTATTGAGATATCTCTATATCTATATCCTTCGTCTCTTACTAGTTTTAATACATTTCTTGCCACTTCTTCTATTTCTGAATATTGATTTTTAGCTAAAAATAATTGTATATTTTTTATTTGACTATTATATTTTTGTGGTTTGTTTTCATATAAATTTTTCTCTAAATGTTTCAATTCCGAATTTTTAAATCTATATGTTTCTTCTAACTTTATTTCTTCTATTTTCACATCACAATTTTGTGCAACTTCTAACAGTTTAGTTACAGTAACCTCATTTGAATAAAATATGTCTGTATCTGGATTTTTTATTTCATGTAATCCATCTGTACATATTGTTATTGTTACTTGTTTTGCTATTTGTATTAGTTTTTCTATTATATGATATTCTTGACTTGTAAATCCTGCAAATTCATCTATATAAATTACTGCATCTTTAAACATATCTGTTTTGTCTATATTTTCTGCTAATATTGTTAATAAATCTGTTTCATCAATATATTTTCCTGCTAATTGTTCTTCGAACCCATTGTAGACTACGTTTAGGTCTTGTAACTTATTTTTTAAATAAATGTCCTCTTGGTTTTCTATTTCTTGTTTTAGTTGTTCTACACTAATTCCATGTTTTTTAAATTCAGTTATTGCAGTATCAAGCATGTCCACATTTTCATCTGTTTTTCCTAAGAATTTTAGTTCGTTTTTATTATTGCTTAATATTGAGTATATGAGCATTGCCTTTCCACATTTACTTAAATTGGTTTCGTTTTTTCCTCCAATTTCACTTATTACTCTATATGCCATTCTACTTAATGTTACTACTTCTGCATTAAACACTGCTTGCGTATCAATCGCATCCATCAATTTTTTTTCTGCTGTAAATGAAAATTGTTCTGGTGTAATTATTAATATTTTATTTTCTTTTTTTATTTTTTGAGCAATTTCTCTATAACAGTATTCACTCTTTCCTGTTCCTGCTCTTCCATATATTATTCTAAAGCTCATATATTCCTCCCAATTTTTTCTAAATTATATATTATGTCATATAAAAAGTCAACAAAACAGATTACCCTGCGTATTGTCAAATACCAAAAAATAATATATAATAGAAAGTATAAATTATAAATAAAGGATAAAATAAATATGAATAAAGAATTTTATGAAATAACTAAAGATTTAATTTATAATCCAACAATATTGCAAATGAAAAAATATAAGCAACATTATGACACTGATTGTTATGAACATTGTCTCGAAGTAGCTTATTGGTCTTATCTTTTTTGCAAAAAACTTAATTGGGATTATATATCAGTTGCAAGAGCAGCAGTTTTGCATGATTTATTTTTATATGATTGGAGACATTCTAAAAAAATGTTAAATGGTTGGCATGCATTTAAGCATCCACAAATTGCATTAGAAAATGCCTTAAAAATTTGCAATCTTAATGAAAAAGAACAAGATATTATCTTAAAACACATGTGGCCTGTAACATTTTTCAAATTTCCTAAATATAAAGAAAGTTATGTTATAACAATAACAGATAAATTAAGTGCATTAAAGTCGTTTTATGAATACTATCAATCTCATCTAATGAAAAAGAAATTTCTTAGATATGCTTACATATTTTTTGCGTTTTCGATTTTCAAACTTAATATTTAAAATGTATATTTCCTACATATTTGTAAATAATATGTAGGAATATTTTTTCATTGAAAGGATTTTTTATATGAACAATACAAGAATAGGAAATAAAGAAGCTATAGCATTATTAGTAACTATTACATTTAATCTTATAATTTTAAATGTTACAAAATCAATTATAAATTTAACTTCTTCTGCTTCATTGCTAAACATACTCTATATAAGCATAATTGTAATCTGCTATACATGTTTGATTTGCTATTTTCTAAAAAAGTTTCCAACATTTGATATAATAGATATTTCAGATTATCTTGGTGGAAATATTTTAAAATGGATTATCGGAATTGCATATATCATATATTTCGTATTTTGGGCTGGAATATTATTGCATTTATTTTCCTCATTTTTGCAAATTATATATTTTCCCATGTCTAAACCTTTTTACATTATATTAATATTTCTGATATCTGCTGTTTTATCGTGTAGTATGAAACATAATGCAATATATAGAAGTATTTTTATATTTTTTCCTTTTTTAATTGTTAGTACTTTAATTTTATTTTTAGCAGATATTCCATATTATGAGGTTGATAAAATTTATCCGATTTTTGGAAATGGTTTATTTACAACATTTATTAGCGGTTTGGCAAATATTTTTGCATTTCAGACACTTGCATATATTTACTTTATGCCACCAATTCTAAAAAAGCCTGAAGATATAAAAAAAGTATCTGTCACAGCAATTATACTATCGGCAATATTCCTATTACTTAGTGTCTCCACAATACTATTCATGTTTAGTGGCTTCGTAGAAACTGATGAATTACTCCCATTGTATTCTGCTACCAAATATGTAAAATTCGGTTCCTTTTTTAGAAAACCTGATTCAATATACTTGCTTATTTGGATAATTTCTTTTATGAGTTATTTAGGAATTACCTTAAAATTTTCAACTAATATTTTGAAAAAAATCACTCATTTTAAAAGTGCTAATTTTCTAAGTTTTTTAATTGCTATTTGCATTTTTTGCGTTAGTTTATGGCCCAAGAATTATGCAATTTCCACATATTATTCAAACATAGTGTATAAATATTCTTTCTTTACTTTAGTAATTGGAATTAGTTTTATAGTATTACTTTTTGCAACTATAAAAAAAGCTATCAGGAGGTGGTTATCACGAGTAAAAACGCATTAAATATCATAATTTTTCTAATTTTACTAGCTATATTTATAAGTGCTTTTTCCAATTCTTATACTTCGCACAATTTAACCAATCTAGCTTATGTATTAGCTCTAGGAGTTGACGTTGGTGAAAATGCAGACATAAAACTCACAGCTCAGTTTACTAGATCTGATTCTTTTTCACCAAATAGTGGTTCTTCTGATGAATCAAATAATCTTATCTTTGTTTCTGGCGAAGCCGATTCTATTTACGGATGTTTGAATTTATTAAATAGTTATATGGGAAAAGAAATAAATTTAGCACATTGTGGTGCCGTAATTTTTTCTGAAGAATACGCAAAAAATGGTATTTCCTCTGAAATTTATAGTTTACTTAATACAGAAGAATTCAGGCCTACTACAAATCTTATAATTAGTACTTGTCATGCATATGATTATCTTTCAAATTTAAAACCAAATCTTGAAAAAATAACTACAAATTATTATGCAACTTTTTCAATTACAAATAAGTTTACAGGATATTTTTCTAATTCAACAGTTGGTGAATTTTTTAATACTCTTTCTGTAGACTCTTGCGACGGTACTGCAACCTTAGGCGGTCTTAATGATAGTGCTCGTAATAAACAAGAGTCATCTTCTGGTTCAGATGATCCTTCTGAATATATTTCATCCGAAAAGAATGAAAATATTATAACAAATCCTGATAATTTAACTGCTGGTTCAAGCTCTATCCAAGGCAAACGTGGTACAGAAAATATTGGCGTAGCTGTTTTTGATAATGATAAATTATGTGGAGAGCTTACGGCCACAGAAACTATATGCCATCTTTTAATAAAAAATAATGTAGGTTCATTTATAATATCTATTGACAATCCTTATGATAAAAATAAAAAAGAAAAAGTAGAGCTCAACATTGTTCCCTCAAAAAAATCCAAGTTCACTGTTGACATTGATAACAATGTTCCTAATATTTATCTTGATGTAAATGTACAAGCTTCTATCTTAACTTTAGAAGAAAATATTGAATATGAAAAAACTTCTACTTTAGATAAATTTTCTACGGCTACCGAAGATTATCTTAAAGAAGAATTAAATAATTATTTTAATAAAATCTCTAAAGAATTAAATACAGATATTGATTGTTTCTCTAACAAAGCTCTTTCTCATTTTAATACAAAAAATGAATGGGAAAATTATAATTGGAAAGAAAAATTTCCAACAGCTAATTTTCATTTAAATGTAAAAGCAAATGTAGTCTCTGGTCAAATGATTACAAAAACATAAAAGTGGCATTATTCTATTAAGCCACTTTTATTATACTTCTTTAAATCCTTTTCCAAGTACTTCCCTAGCATTTGTAATGACTATAAAACATTTTTCATCTATTTTTTTAGCCAAATCTTTTATCTTTGCAGTATCATTTCTCGAAGCTGCACATATTAATACTAATTTATCTTTACTTTTATACATTCCTTTTCCGTAAAGTCCTGTTACCCCTCTTTTAACTTCATTGCTGATTTCTTTTGCTATCTCGTCATTTTTATCTGAAATTATAAATAACAATTTTGTATAATATACTCCTTCAAATATTATATCAATCATTTGCCCATATAAATAAATAGCAATTGCAGAATATAATCCAATTTCAATATGTTTAAAAAATAATACATTTAGAGAAATTATAACTATATCCATAATTATCAAATATTTACTCATAGATATATATGGATTATACCCTTTTATTACTGTTGCTACTAAATCTGTCCCACCAGTAGATGACCCTACTTTTAATATAATTGCTGTTCCTATTCCTATTAAAGCTCCACCATATATACAAGCTAAAAATCTATCTGTAGTTACAGGCGGATATTTGTCAAATATATCTATAAAAATTGATAAACTAATTGTCCCTATTAATGATTTTGCAAAGAATTCCTTTCCCAGTCTATATCCTGCTAATATAAATAATGGGATATTTAAAGCCATTATCATCGCACCCATGGGAATTTTTAATAAATAATATGTTATAGTTGCAACACCTGATAAGCCTCCTGATGACAATTGATTTGGCAATAAAAAAGCCGATGTTCCAAATGCCATTATTGCTGCCCCTAATATTGTTCCTGATATGTTTATTATTTCATTTTTTACATTAATTTTGTTCATAAAAAAATCACCCTTATTACAATTATTTGTAATATCGAGTGATTTTATTCTAAATAACTATCTTTTCTCCTGTTTCCGGATTAAAATATTCGTCAATATTTTGTGGTCCTACTTTTAGTATATCTGTAAAATCATATATATATTCTGGAATATCTCCACCTGAATATTCTCTATTTGTTTTTATAATTATTGGTTCTACATTTTCTTCAAAATCATGAACTGTCATTTCATAAGTATTTCCTTTTGTTGTACATTGTAAATATGTCTGTCCTAAACCGCTATCATCTGCTGCAAATACATAAATATTATAATTTAGTATATAGAAATTATCTGAATTTTGATATGCAAGATGTTTTATATTTTCTATTTCCTTTTTTATTTGATTAATTTTCTGTTGTTTAAATGTTTCAACTGCTATATCTTCTTTTCCCGTAACTACAAGCATATTTACATCTATAAAATAATTACTTTCTTTCTCATAATCTGAATATTGATATGTTTTTCTATAATCTTCTGCTAAAGTATATAAATTTTTATTTCCTATATCATTCTTTTCATAAATCGATTCATTAGTTAAATATCTGTTATATATTGCAATATAATCTGAATACTCCTGCATATTTATGGTTATTAAAGTATCATTATCATATTGTATAAATATTTTAGTTGGAGAAAAATAAAATTCTGTTATTTTACCTTTTTTATATTTATCAATAATTAGTGCCACATCATCTTCAACATCTCCATAATTTGATACAACCATATCACCTGATAAATTGTTTTGCAAATTTCTTTGTACCAAACTATAATATGAAGATTTTCTTAAAATCTCTTCTATGGGTGCATTTGAAGTAAATAATTTATCAAATGTTATTTTTTCTCCTGTTGTCAAATCATAATTTAAGAATTTATGACCTTGATAAAATCCATCCCCATTATCATCTATTTTAGAGGTATAATCTACTGAAAATGAAAGTACATTCGCAAAATTTGAATAATTAGTCGTATTAACAAACACATTTAAAACTTTATCTAAATCACTTATCTGTTCTTTATATGAGTTAATCGCAACAACCTCAAGTTCCTTATTAATTTTGTTCTGCATATCTGCATCTTTTAGTCCATCAATTTGGCAAAAAGTAATTTCAATTTTTTCTTTTGTAGCCCTTTTTTCACTGATACTTAAATCGTTTTGATTATATGTTCCCTTTAAATTGACTCCCTTTACTGTATCTTCTTGTAAACGCGCTTCTTCTTTTTTTGCTCCTTCTGTTTCATCAATTTCTATATTTTTATATATTATTGCTCCGGTTGTTATTGCAATGCAAATTAAACAAAAAACTATTACAAAAATTACTCTAGACTTAATAGTTTTGAACATAGCCCGCCTCCTTTGCAACATTCTGACCTCTTTCAGATTTCATTGCATTTAGTAATTTGCGTGCATCACTATTTTGTTCTTCATCTTTTCTAATAACCGCATAATATGCTGTTTGTAAACTATATAGCCCACTTTTTATATTTTCATATGTAGGGTCTACTCCATTTACTCCTAATAATTTCATCTTATCTTTTGTATACATTGTTGTAGCATAATAATAGTATGAATATCCAATTGCAGTTTTTCCATTTGTATAATCTGAAATGACATCAACTATATCAGACATTGTTTGCGAAATAGTTTCAGTTGTTGGGTCCATCATCTTTTTTCCTTTCATTACTAATGACAACATTCCTGATTGACTTCCAGAATTAGCAGGTCTTTGATATGCTACTATTCTTTCATTATCTCCTCCTACATCTTTCCAGTTTTTAATATTTCCTGTATATATCCCTTGAATTTGTTCCAATGTTAAACTTTCAACAGGATTTTCTGTATTTACAAAAAATACAAATGCATCTTTTACAATAGGCACTATTTCTAGTTCAACACCTTTTTCTTTAGCCAATTTTTGTTCATCATCTGATGGATATGTTACTAATATTAAATCTGTGTCTCCATTTATTAAATTAACATACGCATTGTGAGTTTTTGAATGTGTTACATCAACATCTTTTATATCTGTTCCTGTAAAATCTGCCTTGAATGCTTCTGCAAGTGGTAATGTAACTGTTGAACCATCTATTCTAGGATATGTTTCTAATGAAAAAAGTTTTTCTTGGTTTTGTATAGCCTTTTTCTCTTCTGGGTCTATTATAGGTTTTGTTTTTTCTTTAGTAAAATACACAAATCCTAGCACACACCCAACAACAACTAATATTACAATTACTATTAATAATATATTTATTACTCTTTTGTTTTTCTCCATAAAATTCCCCTTTTACTTATAATCTTCTAAAAATTCAGGATATTTCTCTAGTACTTTTATCTCTAGCTTTCCAGGTTTTATATTTTTATCCTGTTTAACAATTAAGTCTAATGTATACATATCTTTAAGTTTTTCTATATTTTCTCTTTTATGTCCAATAACATTATTTGCATCTTGTGGATTAACTGTTACTTCTACTTTCTTTACTTTAACATTTAACTGTTTTATTTTAGCAAGAATTGTATCACACCATAAACCAGATTCTACTAATTGTCTAAATGCTGGATGATATGGACCTGCTACAACTTCGCTTCCTTCTATATTAGGGTCAGTGATTTCGTCCGTATTTTGCAATCCAACTCTTATTACATCTATTCCTTTTTGATTAAACATAGATACTAATTCTTTACATGTTTCAACCGCTTGTACAACTGTTAGTGGAGTGTACTTACCTTCTAGGTATTCTTTTTCTAATCTAGTATTTTTTATTACTAGCACAGGATATATTCTAACCATTTTAGGTCTTAATTTTATTAGTTCTTTTGCCGTATTTATTTCATCAATTCTTGTGCTTTCTGGTAAGCCTACCATCATTTGATGTCCTAATTTGAATCCGCGCCATCTAATCATTTTAGAAGCTTTTTTTACATCTTCAAATGTATGACCTCTATTTGCTCTTTTTAAGATATAATCATTTGCTGATTGCACACCTAGCTCGATTGTTTCTACTTTGTATTTTTTTAGCCTTTTTAATATCTTTTTATTTATATAATCTGGTCTAGTTGATATTCTTATTGTATCTATCTTTCCAGCTTTTATAAACTCGTATGCTGTTTTTAAAAACTCTTCTTGTTTCTCTTCTTCTATTCCAGTGAAACTTCCTCCAAAAAATGCAACTTCTTTCTTAGCTTCTTTATCTTTAATATTATCTAAGTAAAATTCTATAGTTTTCTTTACATCTTCATTTGTTATCATTTTTTGCTGCCCACTTATTGACCTTTGATTGCAAAATATACAATCATTTGGACATCCTAGATGTGGTACAAATATTGGAATTATATAGTGTTTTTTCATTCTATCACCTCTTTATTTTATATTTTGTAGAGCTTTTCTCGCAGCTTCCATTTCCGCAAGTTTTTTTGATTTGCCTTCTCCTACAGCTAGTTTTTTACCATTATATTCAACTTGAGCTTCAAATGTTTTATCATGGTCTGGTCCTGTTTCGTTTATTATTGTATATTTTATTTCTACTTCACCATGTTTTTGAAGTTTTTCTTGTAAAACTGTTTTATAATCTTTTTGCCCAACATGTTTACTTGCTACTTCGATTGGTTCTTTTAAATTTTCTATGATGAATTTTTTTGCTTCTTCTAAACCTCCATCCAAATATATTGCAGCAATTACTGCTTCTACACTGTCTGCCAAAATTGCTGGTCTAACTTCTTTGTTTGTTGTCCTTTCAGATTTTCCAAGATACAAGAAATCACTAAAGCCATGCATCTGCGCTATTTTGTGTAAACTTGTCTCACACACTACTGTTGCTCTGACTTTAGTCATTTCTCCTTCTTTTAAATTTGGATAATTATTATATAAATATATACTTGAAACAAATTCCAAAATGCTGTCACCTAAGAATTCTAATTTTTCATTACTTTCAATTCCGTGTTCATATGCATATGATGTATGTGTTAATGCCTTTTTTAATAATTCTTTATCTTTAAATGTGTACCCAATTTTTTCCTCTAAACTTTTCATAACAACCTCCATATTTTTATAGATATATTATATACTATTTTACGTTTTTTTCAAGTTTTTTCGCCAAAAATCTGTGTAGAAAAAAAAGAACGAATTCCTTTCGTTCTTAAACAATCTATACATTTTCTTTTATGTAGTCAACTACATCTCCTACTGTAACAACTTTTTCTGCATCAGCATCTGGAATTTCTATATCAAATTCTTCTTCTAATGCCATTACTAATTCTACTATATCTAATGAATCAGCTCCTAAATCATCTATGAATGATGCTTCCATTGTAACAGCTGTATCTGCAACTCCTAATTGCTCTACAATTATTCCTTTTACTTTTTCAAAAACTTCTTCTGAACTCATTACAAGTTCACCTCCTCTCATGTGTCAAATGATATTCATTTTTAATAATCAATTTCACCTGTAACATTTATATTATATGTTCTTTGTTTTGTCAAGCATATTTAAAATATTTTTTTATTTTTATACTACCCATTCGGTAATTTGTTTAAATCTCTTTAATTTCAAGCATTTCCGCTCTTTTTTTCAAACTCTTCTATCATTCTATCTACTGCTTTATTCTCTACAAATTTCTCTGCTTGTTTTATTGTAAATTCAAATAATGTTTCATCACTACTTCCATGTGCTTTTACTACAGGTTTTTTTACTCCTAAAAATAGAGCTCCACCATATGACTTATAGTCCATTGTCTTTTTAAATCTATTTATAGCTGGTAAACATGGAACTGTACAGATTTTCGATATTAGATTTTGCGTTAAACTTTCTGTTAGTGTTCTCTTTACGAATTTTCCCAATCCTTCTGTTGTTTTTAAAAAAACATTTCCTGTAAATCCATCTGTTACTATTGCATCTACCTTACCTGAAAAAGCATCTCTTCCTTCAACATTTCCTATAAAGTTTACCCCTAATTCTTCTGATTTTTCTTTCAATAATTTATAGCTTTCTTTTACTAATTCATTTCCTTTAGTTTCTTCTGTTCCGATATTTAATAATCCAATTGCTGGATGTTCTATTCCAAATGTATTTCTTAAATATATTGTAGACATCTGAGCAAATTGCAATAAATTAATTGGCTTACAGTTTGTGTTTGAACCAGAATCTATAAGTAATAATTGACTTTTGTATGCTGGTAGTATCCCTGCAAGTGCTGGTCTATCTATTCCCTTTATTCTTCCTACAAGTAATGTTGCACCTGCTAATAAAGCACCTGAATTTCCAGCAGAAATAAACACATCTCCTTCTCCATTTTTTAACATCTTAAATCCTACAACCATTGAAGAATCTTTTTTGTGTTTTATTGCCACTGTTGGTTGATCTTCCATTTCTATTGTTTCTGTAGCATTTTTAATTTTTAATCTTTCTGATACTTCTTCTATTTCCTTACCTGTAAACTCTTTTACTTTAGCTCTGATAATTTCTTCTTTACCTATTAATGTTACATCTGCTTTTATTTGAGTTATAGCTTTTATTGCTCCTTTTATGTTTGCATCTGGTGCATTGTCTCCGCCCATTGCGTCTAGTAATATATTCATGTTTTTTTCATACCCTTTCCTTTATATTTATGATTATTCATGATGTTTCTATTTTATTATTGTTTTATTAAAATTGCAATAGTTTTAACAAATTTGCTCAAAAAAAGAAACACTTATGCAGTGTTTCTTATCTATCATCTCCACCTTTTGTTTGTGTATTAGCTTGAGTTTGGACCTGACTTTGAGTTTGTGCTTTAGATTGAGTTTGAGCTTGACTTTGAGTTTGCGTTTTAGTTTGTGTTTGACCATTGCTTTGTTCTTGTTGTTCTATAACCCTTATTCTCTCATTAAATTCCTTAATCTTACTATTTATTGTCTTTTCATTTCCTTCTGGTAATTGTGCTGGCTCTTTTTTTGCTGGAAGAAATTTTCCAAATGCTTTTTTTATAAGACTTGATTGATATTCACCCGTTACTTCCATTAAATCAGCACTTTTATCTGCAAACTCTGCCAATTTATCTCTATCTTTTCTAACCCAAGGTAAAAATGCACCTTTTGACATGTCTGTTTTATCCCATTCTATTGGTAATGCAACTCCTAGAGCTTTTTTATCATTAGATGATACAGCTGATATTGCATTTAATACATCTTTACTATGTAAAGTTCCTCTTTTTAGCCCTTCTTCAAATGCATATGCAAGTACTGGATTTAAATTTATTGATTTTAATAATTCTTCATTTATCATCTCGATATTTAATTTTTCAGCTAAGTCAGCATAAACATCTGGAATTTCACGATATTTCTTATTAGATGCATACTCTATTGGATGGCTTACAAATTTCTTTATTTTTCTAGCAATAGTTCCGATTCTTCCTCTTTCTTCATATTTTCTAAAATATTTTTTAGTATCTCCAATTGAATATGAATTTCCTCTTTCATCTTTTAATTCAATTTTTCTACCTATAATTAATTTGTCTGTATTTTGCTCAATTTTTCTTTTGGTAGGTACTTGTTGTGTTGATGTTGGTGTTTGAGCTGATGTTGGGTTTTGAGTTGGTGTTTGGGTTGGTGTTGGTGTTTGAGCTGGTGTTGGTGTTTGAGTTGGTGTTGGGTTTTGAGTTGGTGTTTGGGTTGGTGTTGGTGTTTGAGCTGGTGTTGGTGTTTGAGTTGGTGTTTGAGTTGGTGTTTGAGCTGGTGTTGGAGTTTGAGTTGGTGTTGGTGTTTGGTTTGATTTATCTAATTCAAATAATTCTTTTAAGTTTTTGGTTACAGTTTCTCTACTCCATTTCTGCATTGGTTTTAATTTTTCCTTCAATTCCCCTAGTCTTATATATTCTTCCTTTCTTGCAGCGTCATCCAATTTTGATTCACAATCCTTAATTTGTGATTTTAGGTTTGGTATCAAAACCTCTTTACGTCTTTTATAAAGTACATCATCTGGATTTATTCCTTCTTTTTCCCAAATTAAAATTCCTTCTTCTTGATTTTGTAATTCTTTTTCAAGTCGAATTTTTTGCTCTTTATATTTATCTTTATTTTTATTATCTTCATCAAGTTCAACTCTTCTATTTTCAATCTTTTGTATCCACTCATTTATTTTTGTATTTTTAAGCTCATTTACTTTAGCTTCTAATTCTTTATTAGTCTTTTCTTTTTCATCTTTAATATTTTTTTCTTCTTCTTTTAAATCTTCTTCTTCTTTTTCTTTGATTGGCTTATCTGATGGGAATATGTCTTCTCCCCATTTTTCATTAAATTTTTCAACTTTCTCTTTATGTTCATTCTGCTTATTTTCTATATCTTCTAGTTCTTTATCATAATTATCAAATTCTTCAAGGTATTTTTTAAATTCTTCTATCATTTCCTCTTTAATCTTCATACTTTTTCCTCCATTTTCATTTTTTTAACACTATTTTAATTTTAGCATATATATCATTTTTTGTCAAATATTATGTTAATGTAATATTTTTTTAATATTATTGTAACACTATTGTAATATATTTAGTCGAAAAAAAGAAGCCAATTTCTTGACTTCCTTCTATATTAATTCATTTATTATTCGATAATATCAGCAACAACACCTGAACCAACTGTTCTACCACCTTCACGAATAGCGAATCTTAATCCTTTTTCGATAGCGATAGGTGTGATTAATTCGATTGTCATTGATACGTTGTCACCTGGCATAACCATTTCTGTTCCAGCAGGTAATTCGATAACACCTGTTACGTCTGTTGTTCTGAAATAGAATTGTGGTCTGTATCCGTTGAAGAATGGAGTATGTCTTCCACCTTCATCTTTAGTTAAAACGTATACTTCTGATGTGAATTTTGTATGTGGATGAATTGTTCCTGGTTTACATAGTACTTGACCTCTTTCGATGTCTTTTCTATCAATACCTCTTAATAATGTTCCGATATTGTCACCAGCTTCAGCTTGGTCTAATAATTTTCTGAACATTTCTACACCTGTAACAACAGTTTTTCTTCTTTCTGTTGTTAAACCAATGATTTCAACTTCGTCAGAAACTTTAACAATTCCTCTTTCTACTCTACCTGTTGCAACTGTTCCACGTCCTGTAATTGTGAATACGTCTTCAACTGGCATTAGGAATGGTTGGTCTACTGGTCTTTCTGGTGTTGGGATATAGCTATCAACTGCATCCATTAATTCTTTGATTGGTGCATAAACAGGATCATTAGGATCTGTTGATGTACTCTCTAATACTTTTAATGAAGAACCTTTTATTACTGGAATTTCATCTCCTGGGAAACCATATTCTGTTAATAGGTCTCTAACTTCCATTTCAACTAATTCTAATAATTCTGGATCATCAACCATATCACATTTATTTAAGTAAACAACGATGTATTTAACACCTACTTGTCTAGCTAATAAGATGTGTTCTCTTGTTTGTGGCATTGGTCCATCAGCTGCTGATACAACTAATATTGCACCATCCATTTGAGCAGCACCTGTAATCATGTTCTTTACATAGTCAGCATGTCCTGGGCAGTCAACATGTGCATAGTGTCTGTTATCTGTTTCATATTCTACGTGAGCTGTGTTGATTGTGATTCCTCTTGCTTTTTCTTCTGGTGCTCCATCAATTTCATCATAAGCTTCGAATTTAGCTTTTCCTAATAATGATAAATATTTTGTGATAGCAGCAGTTGTTGTTGTTTTTCCATGGTCAACGTGTCCGATTGTACCGATGTTAACGTGTGGCTTTGTTCTTTCAAATTTTGCTTTTGCCATTTTTAAATTCCTCCTTTAATTTTTAGTAAAGATTCTGTTTTTCTTTACCTTTATATTATTTTAAATTTAATAACTTCATTAAGTATAAACATTTTATAACAATCTTTTTCAAATTGCAAGTGTTTGCTATAATTCTTTTACACTTTTTGTATTAGTCTTCTTTTTTAGCTCTTGAAGCAACAATTGTTTCAAGTACTGATTTTGGAACTTCTTCATAATGAGATGGTTCCATAGAGTATGAACCTCTACCTTGTGTTTTTGAACGTAAGTCTGTTGCATATCCGAACATTTCAGATAATGGAATAAATGCATGTATTTCTTGCATTCCATCATTTGCATCCATACCTTCCATTCTACCACGTCTAGAGTTTACGTCTCCAATAACATCTCCCATGTATTCTTCTGGTACTGTTATTTCAACTTTCATGATTGGCTCTAAGATAACTGATTTAGCTTGTTTACATCCTTCTTTGAATGCCATAGATGCAGCAATCTTGAATGCCATTTCTGATGAGTCAACTTCATGGTAAGAACCATCAACTAATGATACTTTGAAGTCGATTACTGGATATCCAGCTAAGATACCGCTTTCAGCAGCTTCTCTCATTCCTTGTTCAATTGGTTTGATATATTCTTTTGGAACTGCTCCTCCAACGATTTTGCTTTCGAATTCAATTCCTTTTCCTGGTTCTAGTGGTTCCATTTCAAACCATACATCACCGTATTGTCCTTTACCACCAGATTGACGAATAAATTTACCTTGAACTTTTACTTTATTTCTGATTGTTTCTTTGTAAGCAACTTGTGGTTTACCTACATTACATTCTACTTTGAATTCTCTTTTTAATCTATCTACAATTATGTCTAAGTGTAACTCACCCATACCTGCAATAATTGTTTGACCTGTTTCTTGATTTGTATATGCCTTAAATGTTGGATCTTCTTCAGCTAATTTTGCTAAAGCTATTCCCATTTTTTCTTGAGCTGCTTTATCTTTTGGCTCAATAGCAATATCAATAACTGGTTCTGGGAATTCCATTGATTCTAGAATTATTGGATGTTCTGGATCACATAAAGTATTTCCAGTTGTAACATCTTTTAATCCTACTGCAGCTGCAATATCACCAGCATATACTTTTTCAATATCTTCTCTGTGATTTGAGTGCATTTGTAGAATTCTACCAATTCTTTCTTTTTTATCTTTGCTAGAATTTAAAACTGTTGATCCTGTTTCTAATACACCTGAATATACTCTAAAGAAACATAATTTTCCTACGAATGGATCTGTCGCAATTTTAAATGCTAATGCTGCAAATGGTTCACTATCAGAAGTTTTGGCTTCTGTTGGTTCACCATCTAGTGTTTCCCCTTTGATATGTGGTATATCAAGTGGTGATGGCATAAAGTCAACTATTGCATTTAATAGTTCTTGTACACCTTTATTTTTATATGAAGATCCACATGTTACTGGAACTATTGCGTTAGCTATTGTTCCTTTTCTTAATGCTTTTTTGATTTCTTCTTCAGATGGTTCTTCACCTTCTAAATATTTCATCATTAATTCTTCATCTTGTTCACATGCAGCTTCAATCATAGCTGTTCTCCATTTTTTTGCATCTTCAACCATATCTTCTGGAATATCTGTTTCTTCAATTTCTTTTCCTAAGTCATCTTTATGGATGAAAGCTCTCATTTTAATTAAATCAACAATTCCTTTAAATTGGTCTTCTGCACCAATTGGTAATTGGATTGGTACTGGGTTAGCACGTAATCTGTTTTTTAATTGGTCAACACAAAGCATAAAGTTTGCACCAACAATATCCATTTTATTTACATATACCATTCTTGGTACTTGATATTTGTCAGCTTGTCTCCATACTGTTTCTGTTTGTGGTTGAACTCCACCTTTTGCTGCTAATACTGTAACTGCTCCGTCAAGGACTCTTAAAGATCTTTGTACTTCTACTGTAAAGTCTACGTGTCCTGGTGTATCTATAATATTAATTCTATTATTTTTCCAGAAACATGTTGTTGCAGCAGATGTAATTGTGATTCCTCTTTCTTGTTCTTGTTCCATCCAGTCCATTGTTGCAGCACCTTCATGAACTTCACCTATTTTATGTGTTTTACCTGTGTAGAATAATATTCTCTCTGTTGTTGTTGTTTTACCAGCATCAATGTGAGCCATTATTCCTATATTTCTTGTTCTTTCTAATGGGTATGCTCTTCCTGCCATGTTAATATTTCCCTCCTTTTATTGGATAAAGGGTTAATGTACTTACACCCTTTTATTTTTTACATTTCTTATAATGTATAAATTTTTACGTTCCTATGCTTTAAATTTTGATTAAAAGTAATAAGATGTGCATTTTTAATAGTTATTTCAAGCCGAAGTCGTACGATGGTACGTCGAGGTTTGAAATAGTTATTGAAAATGTGCAGATTGTTGCTTTTAATCGAAATTTTACCATTTATAATGTGCGAAAGCCTTATTAGCTTCTGCCATTCTATGTGTATCTTCTTTCTTCTTAAATGCTCCACCGTTTCCGTTAACAGCATCCATGATTTCTCCTGCTAATTTTTCAGCCATAGTTTTTTCGTGTCTGTTTCTAGCATAAGTTACTAACCATCTTAAACCTAAAGTTTGTCTTCTTTCAGGTCTAATTTCTAATGGCACTTGATATGTTGCTCCACCAACTCTTCTTGCTTTTACTTCAAGAACTGGCATAATATTTTCTAATGCTGCTTCAAATACTTCTAAAGGATTTTTTCCTTCTTTTTCTTTTATTATGTCAAAAGCATCATATACTATACCTTGAGCAACTGATTTTTTACCATCTAACATTATGTTGTTAATTAATTTTGTAACAACTTTGCTGTTATAAATTGGATCTGGTAATACATCTCTTTTTGCTATATATCCTCTTCTTGGCACTATTCTTCACTCCTTTTCTTTTTTTGATACCCATAAGGTATCTAAGTTACTCTGGAAAGTTTCTCTTTCCCGTATAGTGCTACATAATCTATTCTAAATTTAAGTACCTTAATTTAGTAAATTGTGTGCACTAATCTGATTAATTCAAAAAATTAAATAAATTAGGTATATTGTGCATTTTTGATGTTTATTGCAAGGTGAGGCTATACATTTGTATGCCGAAGTTTGCAATAGATGTCGAAAATGTGCAAGATGCCTGATTTAGTTTATTTTTTATTTTTTTGGTTTTTTAGCTCCATACTTAGAACGAGCTTGCATTCTGTCTTTAACTCCTGCTGTATCTAATGTTCCTCTGATGATATGGTATCTAACACCTGGAAGGTCTTTTACTCTTCCTCCTCTGATTAGAACTACACTGTGTTCTTGTAGGTTATGTCCTATACCAGGAATATAAGATGTTACTTCATAACCATTTGAAAGTCTAACTCTGGCAACTTTTCTTAAAGCTGAGTTTGGTTTCTTTGGTGTTACTGTTTTTACAACAGTACATACACCTCTTTTTTGAGGAGCTCTGTTATTTGTTAGTGTTTTGTTTTTAGAGTTCCATCCATGTTGTAATGCTGGTGCTGTTGATTTTGCCTTTGTTGTTTGTCTTCCTTTTCTTACTAATTGATTAATTGTTGGCACTTAAATTTCACCTCTTTCCTTATATTTTTTAATTTTTTATATAAATTAAAACCGCTATAGATTTTCCATTTTAGTTTTTTCTATCGCGGTTTATATTTTATCATTTTTACTTCGTTATGTCAATATTTTTTGCTTTATTTTATTAATATTTTCCTTCTGGCAATGCATCTGTATTATTTAATGCAAACAATTTTTTAAATATGTATTTAATTCCTGTCAATGCAACTGCATCTCCTACTATATCTATATTTTGGTTTTTCATTGCATTTTTACAAATCTTAGAAATTGCATTTTTTTCCGTTTTACTTAGCTTAGTTGTATTTAAATATGAAAAATTATATGTTATTGGAACAGAGCCTATATCTAACAATATATTTTTTGAAAATGACATTGCATAATTATATATAAAACTACCAGCATCATAATTATATTTTTGAGCAAATTGTTTTAAAACTTCACATATAATAGGATCTATTTTCTTTATTGCTTTTTTATCTAATAATTTATATTCTTCTATTGAATAATTTATTAATTCTTCTTTTATCTCGTCTCTTTTCTCTTTTAATTTTAGTAATATATTTCCAGCGACTAATTTTGTAGGATAAACCTTTATCTCTTTACCATTACTTATTTGTGCTTTATAAACAATTTCACCATCTTCGATTTTTGCTATTATATCTAATATTTCTGCATTTTCATTGTAATCAAATACTTTTTCTTGTTTCTCTTCATTTTTAAACGCAATAATTTCTTGTTCTTCTCTATTATTTATTAGCGAAGGTTCATTGTTTTGAGTTTGTTCTTCAACAATTTGTTCTACTATCGCTTTTGCTAGTTTTTCTATTTCATCTATTTCTGATTGATTTTTTTCTGTTTCTTTTTGAATTAGTTCTGGTTTATTTATTTCTTCTTGTTCAAATTCTGGGATTCTTATTTCCTCTATTGGTTCGAATTCTGGAACATTTACTTCTTCTATTGGTTCGAATTTTTCAACTTGAATTTCTTCTATTGGTTCCATTTCTTCTACATTTATTTCCTCTATAAATGGCAATACCGCTGTTTCTTCTTCAACTTCTTCTATCTCTTCGATATTTTGTTTTACTTCTTGCTTCCATTCTTTATTTCTAAAATTATTCTTTAAATTAACTAATTCAGTTAGTTGAACCTCCTGATTTTCTATCTCTTCTGCTAATTGTTGAATTTTATTATTATAAATTTCACATTGTCGGTCTTGAATTTCATCTTCTTGTTTAGCTTCTTGAGAAACCTCTGGAATTCTTCCAAATCTTTCATAAAATTCTTGCTTTTGAATTTCGTATTTTGCTTTTCTTTCTTTTTGAATTGTTATTTTTTCTTGTAGTTCTTCTATATGTTCATCTAATTTACGAGCTTTTCTTATTCCTTCAGCAATTAAATTATCAACCATAAGATTTACTACTTTTTTAACATCTATATATTTTGCGTCGAGTTTATTTTGTAATTCTTGACTTTGATTTCCTAATTCTGAAATTTGTTTTCCAAGCATGTTAATCTCTGCCTCATATTCATTAATATTGGCATTCTTTTTTTGATTTCTATTTTGAGCTAATATATTTCTTTCGTTTTCTATTTGTGAAATTTTTTGTTTTGCTTGTTTTGATTCATCAATAAAATTATTTATGATTTTTTGTATTTCTTCTAAACCATTCATTTCCCTAATCTTATCAAGTAATTTTATTACTTAATAAACTCCTTTCATTTGTGATATATTGTATTACATTCTATATTCTAACACAATGATTTTTTTTCCACAAGCACTTTTTGTAAATTTTTTTCATTTTTTGTTTTTTATTGTTTTTTTAAGTCTTCTAACGCTCTATCCGCAAGCTTTCCGTATTTTATTTTTTTGTCTTTGATTTTTTCATTTAATGCAGGAATTATTCCAAAATTTGCATTCATAGGTTGAAATTTTTCATTTTCGGTTGATATATATTTTGCTAATGCACCAATTATTGTAGTTTCAGAAAATGTTACTTTTGAATTTCCAGTATATTTTTGGCAAGCATTGATAGCCGCAACAAGTCCGGAAGAAATTGATTCAACATACCCTTCGACTCCTGTTATTTGACCTGCGAAAAATATATTATTATTCAACTTTAAATTATATGTTTCATCTAATAATTTTGTAGAATTAATATATGTGTTTCTGTGCATCACTCCATATTTAACAAATTCGGCATTTTCAAGCCCTGGTATTAAGCTGAATACTCTTTTTTGTTCTCCAAACTTTAAGTTTGTTTGGAATCCTACCATATTAAATATTTTTCCCTCTGCATCATCTTGTCTTAATTGCACTACAGCATATGGTCGTTTTCCTGTTCTTGGATCATCAAATCCTACGGGTTTTAGTGGTCCAAACCTTAATGTATCTAAGCCTCTTTTTGCCATAACTTCTACTGGCATACATCCCTCAAAAATTTCACGCTTTTCGAATTCATGTAACATTACTACTTCTGCATTTATTAATTCATTACAAAATCTCTCATATTCTTCTTGATTCATAGGCAAATTAATATAACTAGCTTTTTGTGCGTTTATTCTATCTTTCCATTGTTCAATTGTTTCTTCTTTTTTCTTTTCTTGCTCATATCTGTCACCCCAAAAAGCTATATTAAAATCAATACTTTCTTTTGTTATAATTGGTGCTGCTGCATCATAAAAATATAACTTATCTTGCCCTGTTATTTTCGCAATTTCTTCTGTCATTCCTTTTGATGTTAATGGTCCTGTTGCTATAATTACAATACCCTCTTTACTCATTTTTGATATATCTGTTATTTCTTCATTAACCACTTCAATTAGTGGATTTTCATTAATCAACTTTGTGATTTTTTCTGAGAATTTTTCTCTATCAACAGCCAGTGCTTGTCCTGCTGGAACTTGTGTTTTATCAGCAGTTTTTATTAATAATGAGTCTAAATATCTAAGTTCTTCTTTTAACAGTCCACATGCATTTGTGTGTAAATTAGATTTAAAGGAATTACTACATACTATTTCTGCAAAATTTTTATTACTATGTGCTTCTGTAAATTTTTTAGGTTTCATTTCATATAGTTTTACTTTTATTCCCCTTTTGGCTATTTGATATGCCGCTTCACATCCTGCAAGCCCTCCTCCAATAACTGCTATATAATCTTTCATAACTTTAATCCTTTCTTTTAAAATATTAATCTGGAGCTATTATAGAATGTCTCCAGATTAAATTTATTCAAACAATTTCATAATATCTTCTTTTGACAATTTGCTTATAAAAGAAGTTTTTGTATCAAGAACATTATCTATTAATTCTGATTTTTTCTTTTGAAGTTCATATATTTTTTCTTCTATAGAATTTTTAGTTATTAATTTATAAACTTGTACATTGTTTTTTTGTCCAATTCTATAGGCTCTATCTGTTGCTTGATTTTCAGCTGAAGCATTCCACCATGGGTCGTAGTGTATTACCATATCTGCACCAGTTAAGTTTAATCCAGTTCCTCCTGCTTTTAATGAAATTAAAAAAACTTTTATATTTTTATTTTCATTGAATTCATCTACCATTTTGATTCTCTCATCAACTTTTGTAGAACCTGTTAATTTAAAATATGTTATTTCATTTTTTTCTAGTTCTTTTTCAATTATTTCAAACATTGAAGTATATCCTGAAAATAGTAAAATCTTATGTCCCGCTTCTGTTGCATCTTTTATAATTTCTATACATTGTTCTAGCTTACTGCTACCTTCATTATAGTCTTTTATAAATAAACTTGGGTGACAACATATTTGTCTAAGTCGTGTCAATGCAGCTAAAACTTGAATATGGCTTCTTTCAAATCCTTTCATATTTATTGTTTCCGCTAAGTCTTGTTTTGCTTGTGCTAAATAATTCAAATATATTTTTTCCTGCTCATCTCTCATTTGATTATTTAAAACTGTTATTGTCTTTTCAGGTAATTCTGTTAGAACTTCTTTTTTCGTTCTTCTTAACACAAATGGTTCAATCAACATTCTTAATTTTTTCATAGCTCTTTGGCTATTTTCTTTTATAATTGGAACTTCATATTCTGTTTTAAATTTTTTATAATTAAATAAATATCCTGGCATTATATAATCAAAAATTGACCACAATTCTGCTAAAGAATTTTCAATTGGCGTTCCTGTTAAGGCATATCTTGTGTCTGCTAATATTTCTTTTACAGCTTTTGCATTTTGAGTATTACTATTTTTTAAATATTGTGCTTCATCTGCAATAGAAAATCTAAATTGATATTTTGTAGCTTTATATGATTCCACATCTCTTTTTAGCAAATCATATGAAGTTATGACTAAATCATATTCTCCAATTTTGCTTATTTGTTCTTTACGCTCTTCTGAATTTCCTTTTATTACTAATGTTTTTAACTTATTAGTAAATTTTTGTGATTCATTTTGCCAGTTTAAGGTAAGTGAACTTGGACAAATTACTATAGATGCTCTTGTTTCTTCGTCTTTGTTTTCTTCAATATATCCTGCTATAATTGATAACATTTGAATTGTTTTTCCAAGTCCCATATCATCCGCTAATATCCCACCAAATTTGTAATTATCTAATGTTTTTAACCATTTATATCCTGTTTTTTGGTAATATCTTAATATTTTATCTAGACTTGGTGGAATTTCTATATCATCTTCGCCTTTTTCTTTTTCTAATTCATTTATTATTTTTTTGTATTCTGTATTTTTTGTTATAACTGTATTATTAACCGTTTTTAACAATTGATTTAAATATAAACTTCTATTTACAGGTAGTCTTACTTCACCTTTTTCTAAATCTTTAAAATTAATATTCATTCCTGTGATTAATTTATCTATAAATTCTATATCCGGATTTTCTTCTAGGTCAACAAAACTCCCATCTTTTAATTTATGATATTTTTTCTTTAATTCATATTTGCTCATTATTTCTTTTAATTCAGAAATATCTATATTTAAATTCTCTAAATCAACTGTTAGCAAATTATTTTCTACTTTTATTCCTATATTTCCTATTTTAGGCTGTTTTATTTGTTTTGCTTTAAAATTGTCTGTTACCATTACTTCAAATTTTTGCATATATTCATTTATATCGTTTGTTAAAAATTCATATATTTTTTCTTCTGTTGGAAGTATAAAACATTCTTTTTGTGCATAATACATAAAACCAGATTTTCTAAACATATTTAGTGCTTTATTTTCTGACACTATGTCTCTAGGATATTTTATTTGTATTTTTTGCTGTAATGGATTGAATTCTTCTTCTCCATAGCAGAATCTTGCATCTGCTAATATGTAGTCATTTTTGTCATAATCCAAGAATATTTTTACTCCTAATTTCTTAGGTTTGTATTGTTCCAATTGTTTTTCATCTATTCCTTTGAATTCAATGTTACTTTTCATTCTTAATAATATTACTGAAAATAATTCTGGAAGTTGTTCTTTTCCAAATGTTAATTCTGTCATAAAATTGTCTTTTAGTATTTTTAGTAATTTGAATGTTGTACTTTCATAGTTTTTATCACATCTATATAGCGTGTTTTCCACTAATAAATATTGAAATTCTTTTCCTGATATCACATCTATGTCTTTTAATATGTCTATTTTTTTATTTAAAACAATTTGGTATTCTTCTTTTCCTTTTTTCTTCATTATAAAATGTATATCTGGATTTTCATCTTTTAATTCTATATCTTCTTCTTTGTATTCTAATTGAAATGCTATTTTCTTTCCCTTTAATATATCAAAAATTTCATCTATTCCACTGTTGTTTAATAATATATATCCCTCATTTAGAGCTTTTCCGTAGTATCTATAACTTGAATTTGCATTTGAATTTACAAATCTTATTATTTCCGAATGTTTCAATATAAATTCTAAAAGTTCTATATCTTCTGCTTCAAACATTTCTTTTTTGTGTACAAATTCTAGTTTATTTCCATATTTGTATTTTTCCCTTGTCATCATTCTATCAAAAAATTCAGTTAAATCTTTAAGTTTATACATTCTTTGATTTCCGATTTTGAATTCTACTCTTAAATTATTTGCATATTTGTCATAAATTAATTTAGGTTCGATTCTAACTTTTTCTTTAATTTCCTCTTGTTCACTTGAATCTTCTATCTCTCTCATTTCTTCTGCATAAAATTCGTTTACTATTTGCTTGAAATTTCTGTACTTTGAATCTGTTCTTATAGTTTTGTGTAAATCCACAACATTTGAGCCTTTTATCATTTCTTCATATTTACTATTATTAGAAAATTCCATCATTGTTGCAACAACATGTTTACATGCAGCATATCTTTTTTGATAATCTGGGCATTCACATGTTACATCTATTATTTCTCCGTTTTCTACACTTACATGTGTTCTATATATATCTTGTCCTGTTACTTTTCCTGTTAAATCAAAATTATTTTCATCATTGTAATTGATTTTTTCAATTGACACTCTTCCAGTTCTTACATATAATCTGGATTTTTGTACTCTTTCACTTCCAGCATCATTATATAATTCATTTATTATTTCATCATTTACCAACATACTATTTCCCCTCATTATTTCTGGCTTTCTATTATACAACATTTTATTTTCTTTTACAATAGAAAAAAAGACATATCTACACTAAAATAATGTAAATATGTTCTTTATCTTATGTATCAAAGAAATATGTAGCTTCTAGGTCTGATTCAAATACTAATAATGCTAATGGATATTTTGTGTATGCAATTCCTATTGTACCATATTGTTCTTTTGGTTCTGTGAATCCCATATGCCAACGAATTGCATATTTTTCTTCACTTGTTAATTTCATATATTCTGTAATCATCATAACTGATTTTTCTCCATGTCCATATGGTATTGTATCATCTACTGTATAATATGGTACTTTTTCCCACACACCTAATGCATTTTTGGCATTTCTATAATCGATTTTATAAAAGTTTGCCTTGCATACATCATGTAATAATGCAACTATCTTTAAAGTATCATCTGATACTTCAATTTTCTTAGATGAATTTTTTACCTTTTCTACTAATATTTCATATACTTTCATACTGTGTTCTACAAGTCCACCTGCATAATTTCCATGAAATCTTGTGCTTGCTGGTGCTGTAAAAAAGTCTGTACTTTCAAGAAACTTTATAAAATCTTCCATTCCTTCTCTATTTACTGTTCTTAATATTTTTAAAAATTCTTCTTTCAATTTATTTTACATTCCTTTCACGTTATTTTTTCTTTCTTCTATTACTTTTATTACTTCATTTGCTTCTTCTTCTATTGTCATATGTGTTGAATCTATATATGTTGCATCTTCTGCTTGTACTAATGGTGCAATTTCTCTTTCTGTTTCTAATTTATGTCTTTCTTTTATGCTTTCAAGCACTTCCTCATAGGTTGTTTTTATTCCTTTTTCTATATCTTGATTATATCTTCTTCTTGCTCTTTCTTCTACTGAACAATCTAAAAATATTTTTACATCTGCATTTGGAAATACTACTGTCCCTATGTCTCTGCCTTCCATTATAATATCTGATTTTTCTCCCATTTTTCTTTGCATTGGAGTTATTTTGTCTCTTATCTCTTTAATTGCTGCATATTTGGCAACTAAAGCATCCACCTCTGGTGTTCTTATTTCTTTTGAAACATCCTTTTTATTTAATAACACTATTTGCTTTCCATTTTCATTCTTTAGTTCAATCTCAATGTTTTTTAGAATTTCTTTTATCCCCTCAATATTACTACAATCAACGTTTTTATTCATGCATTCTAATGCTACACACCTGTACATTGCTCCTGTATCTATACTTACTAAGTTTAATTTTTCTGCAATTATTTTTGTTATAGTTCCTTTTCCGCTTCCTGCTGTTCCATCAATAGCTACTATAAATCCCATAATTTTACCTTCCTTAATTTTATTTTTTTGTTAATATAAATCCTGTTGATATAAATCTTGTTCTATGTGCACCTGAACTATCCACAGGGTCATTTATTATTTTTCCATCTACTACCATTACACTTGATGTTCCACCATCTAAGTTAGCAGCATTATAAGCTCCATATCTTTCCATTATTTCTATCAAGTCATTCATGTCTGCACCTGGTTCTTTTAGTGTTCTTCCATCTACTACTAAAAATAATACTATTCCATCTTTTCTTTGGCCTATTGCTGTACGAGGTGCTGTTCCCCATCCACCATTACCAAGAACTTTTGAAGCTTTACCATTTATTATTAAAAATGGGCCAAATGTAACACCATCTCTTATTTTCATTTCTTGAGATTGTTTTACTGTCATTTTTCCTAATACAAGTTTGTCATCTTTTGTAAATCCTATTAATCCTCCTGAACCATTCCATGTTTTTGAAGTTATTAATTTTCCACCAGAATATGTTATTCCTAAAGGATTTGCCCCATTACTATTAAAATTAGGATCTTCAAATCCACCACCATTTATTGCTATTAATGCATCATTGTCTTTTGCCATCTGTGTTAAATATTGTCCACTTGTTCCTAATTTTTTTGTATATACTGTTTTTATTCTTGATGGTTCATATATTGCTGCTAAATACCCGCTATATCCTTTTCCTTTTATATTGATTATTTTATAGTCTGCATTTGCATCTCTTTCTAATATTTCTCTTTCATATTCATTTTCATATTCTTTTTGAGTTGCAGTTTTATTTATTACTATTGTGTTTGTGTCTGTTACTTCGTTTACCTCTTTTACTTTGTTTTTGTCTAATACTGCATTTATTGTATCGTCATCGTAAAACCAAGTTGCTAAATATTGATGTGTCATTGTAGTCATTGCTGTTGTTATTAGCCAATCCCTAAATCCAGAATATGGACCATATAGTAAAAATCCTCCTGAACATACTCCTAATATAATTATTATTAAAAATATAAGTAATATTTTTTTCCAATTTTTCTTTTTTTTCTTTTTATCTTTATCTTTTTGTAATGCTTTTGGTAGTTCTTCAATTTCTTTATTTTTTTTCATCTTTATTTTTACAATCCTTTCTATTGTATCCTAAATTAATTCAAAATTAACCTTTTTCTTTCAATATCTTGTTCATTATAACAATTTTTTTTCTTAATAGCAACATATATATTAAATTTTTTTGCATGTAATTTTATACGTTAATGGTTTATTTTGCTTTAATCCAAGAAGCCATATAAATATAAGCTTTTGTGAAAAAATATTAAAACCATTATTTTTTCTATTAAAAAAGCGAGTCTAAGATTTTCTATCAAATACAAATTTTAAGAAAATCTAAGATTTGCCATATTTATCTAGTACAGAAAGTCCTCCTACAATGAGAACTTTCCTACTAATAAAAATAGAGCAGATTACAAATCCACTCTATAACTAATATTTCTAATTTAATATTCAACATCTTTAATTTTGTTTGCTTTTTTTCTTATTCTTTGTATTGCTGTATCAACAGATTTTACTTTTGCATTTAGCTTAGCAGCTATATCCGCATAGCTTTTTCCTTTTTCATATTCATGCAACACTTGTAATTCGAATTTACTTAATGCTTCTTTTATTTTATTTTCCATACTTTCAAAGTATTCTCTTTCTGCAATTATATCTGATGGATCATCAAGTGCTTTTATATCAAGTATATCTATTTTATCAACATCTTCATTATCATCATATGCCGCAGCATTTAAAGATACTGATGAATTTAATGGAATATGTTTTTGCCTATTAGAATTTTTTACAGCTGTAATCAACTGTCTTTCTATGCACATATTTGCAAATGTTTTAAATGAATTCTGCTTTTCCGTATCAAATGATTTAACAGCCTTATATAACCCTATCATTCCTTCTTGTACTATATCTTCTTTTTCTGCTCCTATCATAAAAAACTTATTTGCTTTCATATTTACAATATCATTATATCTTTTCATTAAACAGTCTAATGCTACGTGATCATCATTTTTTATATTTTCTATTAATTTTTCGTCTGTCATTTGTGTATATTCATTTTCATTAATTGAAAACATATCTTTTTCCATTATTGTGTCTTGTCCTCCTAATAAATATATATTGATATTATACCATTCAAATTATTGTTAAGTCAATGCTTTCAGCCATTTTTCCGGGGAAATTTAATCATGCACATCTGAGATCGCTTTTTTTCCGTGCAAGTGTCATTTTAACATATTTTTTCATATTATATATTAATCTTGGCATAAGCCAGTATGAAAGGAAGTTTTTTTATATGGATTTAGATGAAAAAAGACCAGAGCCAATGCATCCATTTGTTGACATCGATGGATTCATTGCAGATGGAAAACAATTTGATTTAGATATAGTTTTAGCAAATGACCACAGAGACGTTATTTATGGTGTTGTAAGAGATTGCTTCAAAGAACCAGTTCGTGATGCTGTTGTTAAATTAGTTGAAGTTGATTTTAAATTTGGAAAAAAAGAATTAAAACCTGTTTCTCATACATTCACAGATGATGAAGGCGAATTCGTTTTCGGTCCTCTTTGCCCTGGTAAAAAATATGCTATTCAAATTTGGAAAGATGATGTAAAACACATCAAAGTTTGCGCAAAATGCCATCATGAGGGTAAATGCTTAAAAGGTATTAAACTTGACTGTGATGATTTTAAACCTTGCGACAAACCTTGTGACAGACCTTGTGATAGATGTGAATGTGAGAACGAATAATTTTCTCAACATTAAAAGCTGATTTCTTAATGAAATCAGCTTTATATCATGCCCATTTTTCTTGCCCACTTTTTTCCTTTTTTAGTAATCTTTTTAGTCGTCATATCATTATCAGTCCAAGCCATAATAACTCCTGTTGTTATTAAACTTCCTACCATTAATCCTTTAACAAATTTCATGTATAATCACTCACTTTCTAATTGTTTTTACTATTTTTATTATGTCTGTTTTTGAATTGTTTATACTCTTTAAATAAGGTATATATTTCATGAATGGCAATTACTGCCAAAAAAATCCCAAATAATTTTTTCAATTTAAAAACATCCATATTTACCGAAATATTAGCTCCTATTATTGCTCCTAACACTCCACTTAGTGATACTATTATTGCTAATTTTGTATCTATATTTTTATTTTTATAATTTACTATTATTGCTGAGATTGCTGTTGGTATAAAATATATTAAGTTGGTTGCCTGGGCTATATGTTGCTCCATCTTTGCAAATATTGTTAACAAAAATATTAGTATTGTTCCTCCGCCCATTCCTATTCCGCTAAATATTCCTGCAAATATGCCTATTAGTATCTGCTTCATACCCTCTCCTTTATAATACAAATATCATTCTAGCAGAATAATATAAAATAAATAATATGAAGATTATTTTTAAGATATAATCAGGAATTTTTTTCAATACCTTAGCACCTATATATCCACCTATTACTCCACCTATTGCACATAAGCCTCCTGCTTTCCAATCTATGTAATTATTTTTGTAATAAAAAATACTACTTATCATTACCATTATTAGCATACATGTTAATGAAGTTGCTCTCGCTTTTTTTGGTTCAATCTCTAACATATATATAAAAGCTGGCACAAGCACTAATCCTCCACCTGTTCCAAATAAACCGCATACAATTCCTGCTAATATTCCAATTATAATTTTTTTCATATTCAATCTTACCTTTTTGTACATCTAAAATTCGTGTAGAGAACTCATATGCTAGACAATTTTCTCTACATAATAAAAAGATGGTATCCTTTTACCATCTTTATCTTTTCCTGTTTTTGATTTTCTATTCTTTTATATTTTCATCTTTCACAAAATATTTTGTTCCTAACATTTTATCTGGCAAATATTGTTGTTCTACCCAATGGCCTGGATAATCATGTGGATATTTATAACCTTCATTATATCCTAATTCTCTCATCTTTTCTATTGGTGCATTTCTTATATGCATTGGTATTTCACCAGTTTCTTTATTATTAACATCTTCTATTGCCTTATTTATTCCTAAATATGTAGCATTTGATTTTTTACAACGTGCCACATACACTGCCGCTTCTGCTAATATTATTCTTGCTTCTGGCATACCTACCATATGAACTGCCTGCATTGCAGAAGTCGCTATTACTAATGCCTGAGGGTCTGCTAATCCAACATCTTCTGAGGCGCATATAACAATTCTTCTTGCTAAAAATACAGGATCTTCCCCTCCATTTAATGCTCTTGCTAAATAAAACAATACTGCATCTGGGTCTGAACCTCTCATCGATTTTATAAATGCACTTATATTATCATAATGTGTGTCTCCATTTTTATCAAATATAGCTTTTCTGTTTTGAATACTATTTTTGATAACTTCATCTGTTATATGTATATATCCATCTGCTTCCATATTTGTAGTTAATACCGCAACTTCTAGTCCATTTAATGCTGTCCTTACATCTCCATTTGCAATATCCGCTATTTTCATTAATGTACTGTCTTCTATTTTTACATTATATTCTCCAAGTCCTTCTTGGCTTGTTAATGCTCTTTTTAATATATTATAAATATTTTTTTCAGTTAATGGTTCTAATTTGATTACCATTGACCTTGAAATTAGCGCTTTATTTACTTCAAAGTATGGATTTTCTGTTGTTGCTCCTATCAAAATTATTGTTCCATTTTCTACAAATGGCAATAATGCATCTTGTTGAAGCTTGTTGAATCTATGAATTTCATCTATAAATAGTATGCTTTTTCCTGCTGGATTAAACATAAAATTCTTGGTTTCTTCTACGATTTTTTTTATGTCTGAAACACCTGCAGTTACTGCATTTATTTTATAGAATTTGTATTTAGTTGTTTCACTTATTACTTTGGCAAGAGATGTTTTGCCACACCCTGGTGGTCCAAATAAAATTATGCTTGATAATCTATCTGCTTTTATAGTCCTATATAATAGTTTTCCTGGTCCTATCACATGTTCTTGCCCTTCATATTCTTCTAATGTTTTTGGCCTCATTCTATATGCCAATGGTTCTGCTTTATTCATCTTTCTTTTCCTTTCACACAAATTATAAAACGTTCATTAAAAATTGTCAATAGATATTGCGAACATTTTTTTGTAAAATGCTTGACTTTTATTTTTTTTATATTTATAATACTTTCTGTGAAAGGATGATTAATATGTTAGCATATATAAAGGGAACTTTAGAAATAAAATTAAAAAATTATGTAGTTATTGATGTTGGTGGTTTGGGATATAAGGTTTTTATGTCTGAAAGTTCTATAGATTCACTTGGAGAAATTGGAGAAATCGTAAAAGTTCATACTTATTATAGAGTTAGAGAAGACGATATTAGTATTTATGGTTTTAAAACCCAAGAAGAACTTAGAACTTTTGAATTGCTTTTAGGTGTTAGCGGTGTTGGAGCCAAAAGTGCATTAGTAATGTTATCTTGCATAGAACCTTCTGAATTTGCAATTGCAGTAATCTCAAATAATGTAAAATTGCTTACACAAGTTCCAGGAATTGGGACTAAATCAGCACAAAGAATTATTTTAGAATTAAAAGATAAGTTAAAGGCTGAACAATCAGAATTAGATAAAGAAAAATTAGAAGAAGCAAAATTACAATCAGTTAAAGTTAATGAAAATGTTCAAGAAGCAACTTCTGGTCTTATGGTTCTTGGCTATTCTCGTAAAGATATTGAAAAAGTCTTTGAACACCTTGCAGTTGAATCTCTTTCTGTTGAAGACTTAATTAAAAAAGGATTAGTTTTATTAACAACAAAATAAACTAGCTAAATTTTAGCTAGTTTATTTATATATCTTATTTAAAACAATTCCAACATAGTGAACTATTTGTGTTGAATTTCTATTTGCAATTTCTTTACCAATAGCTTTGCCTCCAACTGTTATAGCCGCAACACTTGCACTTATAACAAATTGTAAATTAACTCCTGTTTTTTCTGCAATTTTTGCTGCTATTAATGCACTTATAGAACCACTTAAAACTCCACATATATCTCCTATTACGTCTGCACATATATTTGCAACTTTTGCTGCATTTTTGATTAATTTGATTGACGTTTTTGCTCCAACAGCTTTTTTTGTTGCTTTAGCATGAAATTCATGTTCTTTTGCCACAGTTACTGCTACACCTATTATATCAAATAATATACCTATTAGAATTACTACAATTAATATGATTACTGACGCAACCATATTTAAATTATTTACACCATTATTTGATATGTATGAAAATGCCATTGATAATATAAATGTTGTTATAAAAATTTCAATAAACCATTTTGCTTTCGAGTGTTCTTTTTCTTTTTCCTTTTTCATTCTTCTATCATTTCTCCTTATCGTAAAACAAAGCGAGATTTTTATCTCGCTATTAATTATTATCATATTCAAGATGGTAAAACCAGAGTAAATTTTACGGTTTAGGTCTAGTTGAATTTCTCTATTCTTTACTATGCATTACTACATAGCTGTTTCCATTTAAAAGAACACCTACATATTTCATTAGGCACTAGATCGCCACTTAAGTCCGTACCTTAATCCTCAGATTCCTATGCTTTTTTAAGCAAACATTCTAGAAGTTTTCCTTAACATACTATTGTTTATTATTAGTCTTTTTTGCAAGTGTAATTTCATATGTTATTATAATCCCAATACCCTCACTCAAGACAGGCTACTCTATGTATTTTGTGTCTTGGCACTCACCATAGGTTACACTTAAAAGATATTTTTTAAGTCTCAGCGAAACAAGGGAGTCCTGTATATGCCATTATACCATACCCTGGTTTCTTTCATCCTACTCACACACAAAACTGGCATTTCGCGCACAAACAAGATGCTTCATCGGTATGCCCTTTAGTGGATTTTTAGCCCCACCCTCATAATAAATAGTACGACTAGAATAATGCACCATCGATATTTATTATACCAAATTTATCCATTTTTTCAAGTCGTTCTTTTGTTCTTATTTTCTTTTTTTTGCCAATCTACAGCTTTCTTTATTCGTTTTTTTATGTTTTTTTATAGTTTTCATCTTTTTTCTTGATTATATATGTTTTTTTATTTCATTATAAATTTCCTCATGTATGTCTTCAATACTTCTTATTTCTCCGTCTTTTACACATTTTATTTCATACCAGTTATATTTTTTGGCCACATCACATGCTGCATTATATGCATCTTTTAAATGGTCTTTATCTCTTTCATGTATATCTTTTTTACTTTCATGAGTAAATTTATTTTCTCTTTTCTTAATCAACTCTAATGATTTTTCAACTGGCATATTTAAGAAAAATACTTCTGATGGTACTGGCAATCCATATAAATTAAATTCAAAATCACAAAGCCAATCTAAAAACTTTTTTCTTTCTGTTTCATCTTTTATTTTACCTGCCTGATGTACCATATTTGATGTTGTATATCTGTCTGCTAATATTATTCCTCCATTATCATAATATTCCTTATATCCCATTTTAAATGTAGCATATCTATCTGCTGCATAAAATGTTGACGCAATATATGGACTTATATCTTTAGCATTTTTTCCAAATTCTCCTGATAAATACATTTTTACCAGTGCTGAACTTGGTGAATCATAATTTGGAAAACTTACCTTTTTATATTCTATATTTTCTTTTATTAGTCTTTTTTCTAATTGTTCTAGTTGAGTTTGTTTACCGCTTCCATCTGTTCCATCAATAACAAATAATTTTCCCATCTTTTTTCCTCCTTTTAATACAAAAAAATAGAACTAGATAACTGGTTTGTTAAGCAATCTATCTAGTTCAATAAACGATTTTTAAATATATAAATATATGATTTATGCTGTTATTTTAGCAAAAACAATGCCATAAGTCAATAAATATCGACATTTTTTTTAAATTTTATTTTTCTTAAAAATTCCTTTAAAAAAGTTAATTATTTTTTTGAATATTCCAGGCTCTTTATATTGTACTAGACTATTTTCATTTTCTGTTAACTGTTCTTCATCTTCTTTTTGCAGTTTTTCTTTTATTTCAGGGCTTGCTAAATAGTCTCTATATATCAAGCCTAATATTGTGACTGTTTCTGGCTTTAAATCTTGCTCCTTAATCGGTTCTTGTATATTTGTTTTATAATTTAGAGCTTTGTTTTCTGAAATTACTTGCCTAAATTTTTGCGGTATTTTACTACTAATATCTATTGGCATTAATTTTATTATTTCATCTACTTCAGAAAAAGCTTCTTCATACACTCTTTCCACTGTTTCCTCCTATGTTCTTATTCTATAATTCCATACTAACTTCTTTTGCAATCTCTACATCATTAGTAAATAGTATTTCCTTCTTTTTTTCTTCTTGGGCTATTTTACTTTTCATAGTTTCTCTTTCTTTTGCATTTTTTAATTCGAAACATCTTTCTACTAATCCCATATATGCATCATTTTTTTCTTGAATAGCAACTCTTTCCATTACAAGTTCTGCAAATTTTTCTCTTTTATATTTTTTTACAATTTCTCTATATGTGTCTGAACCAATTTCATCTAAATATTCTTCTAAAATCTTTTGACATTTTCTTGCTTGCCCTATTTTTCCCATAGATAGTGCTTTTTGTTGCACATCTATACTACCATAACATGCTAGTAGTCTGCTATCAATTAAGTTTGGGTCTCTGGGTTCTTCTTTTAATTCTTTATTATCATATTTGTCTGATACTTCTTGCATTAGAACTACTTTTAAGTTTTCTAAATCGTTTTCTTGTGATATTTTTTCTAAGTTTTTATTTAGTTGCTCATATACTTTTTTATCTTCTGATGATATTTTAGCAAAATTTGTATAGTATTTCATTTTTATGTTTTTTATAGCATTTACTATCTTTTTTACATTTTCACATGCTTTTAAGTATCTTGCTTCTTCATCTATCTTTTCGTATTCCATTTATAGTTCTCCTTTGTTTATCATATACATTTTAATTATAGCAAATCAACTATTTTTTGTAAACATTTTTTTGAAATTTTGTACTATTTAATTCAAATCATTAAAAGTCGCTAAATTTTTTATTGCAGGTTCATAAATATTTTTTCCAGTATAATCGAATCTACTTCCATGACAAGGACAATCCCATGTTTTGTCGAGATTATTCCAAGATAGCAAACAACCTAAGTGAGCACAGTTAGGCTTTACTGCATAAATTTTTCCAACTTTATCTTTATATATTCCTACATTTTCTCCATTTATTTTTAATATAACACCATTATCATTTTCAATTTGTTCAACACTATATGGTTCTATTTTAAATTTATTTAAAGCAATAGAATTTGCTGTCTCTTTTACCATATTTTCAACTTCCCATCGATTTTTTATTGGTTTAACTCTAGTTGCTGTAAAAACATCTGCATATTTATTTGGTTTCTTCATAATCTCATCAGAAACTATTTGAGCAGCAACATTTGTGGAAGTCATTCCCCATTTTTTAAACCCTGTTCCTACATAAACATTTTTTATCAGATTTGAAAATTCTCCTATATATGGGATTTTATCTAATGATATACAATCTTGTGTATTCCATCTATATAATATTTTACAATCAGGATATAACGCTTTTGCCTTTTTCTCAAGCATTTCATAGTGATTCTCATCTGGTATTGCTTCTCCTGTTTTATTTCCGTTTCCACCTATCAAAAGCACATCTTTTCCATTATATTTTGCTGTTCTAAAAGAATACAATGGCTCTTTAACATTGATATACATTCCTTGTGGTAATTTACTTTTGGTTTCTATTGCAATTAAATATGAAGTAGATTGATACATTTTTCCAAAATAAAATCCAGGCATATTTACAATAGGAAAGTGTGAGGCAATAACTACATATTTAGCATATACATTTCCATTTTCTGTACAGATTTTATATTGTTCATTATCTTTTTTCACATCTGTAACTTTTGTATGTTGATATATTTTGTTTTCCTTAAGTATAGCTTCTGCTAATCCTATCATATATTTTCTTGGGTGAAATTGTGCCTGATTCTCAAATTCGATAGCTCCTTTTATTTTTATTGGTAAATCTATTTTGGTTACAAACTTTGCTTCTTTCCCTAATTTTTTTACAGCCTCTACTTCTTTTTCTATTTCTATTACTTCATCTTCTTTAGTTGTATATACATATGATTTTTCTTCGCAAAAATCACACTCAATTTTTTCTTCTTCTACTATTTTTTTTATATTTTTTATTGCATTTTCATTTGCTTCTAAATATTTTTTAGCAAATTCTTCTCCATAATCATCTATTAAATGTGCATAAAACAAGTCATGTTGACTTGTTATTTTACCAGTTGTGTTTCCACTTGCTCTTTTTCCAATCTCGTCTTTTTCTAAAACAGTAACCTTAAATCCATTTTGGCTCAAATAATATGCTGTAGTAAGTCCAAATAAGCCTCCTCCTATTATACATACTTCTGTTGTTTCATCTCTTTTTAAACTCTCTAACTTGATTTTATCTTTTGTTGTTTCTATCCATAATGACTCCATTTTTTTCCTCCTTTTGCTTATTTTGCCACTTTTTATTCAAAATATACTATAAATTATAGTTACAAAATCTAGTCTATTTGAGTTGTTATCTCTATAATACAAAAAAATCGACTATGATTTTTTACTTCATCATAGTCAATTTTTTTCATAGTTCATTTTAAGTTTTCTATTTCTACCTCGCTTAACCCTGTTATTTCTGCTATTTGTTTAGCTGGAATTTTTTGTTTTTTCAACTTTTGAGCTATTTCTTTTTTTCCTCGTTTTAGTCCTTGTTCCAGTCCTTCTTCTCTAGCACAATCAAGTGCAGACTTTTCTTCTAGCTTTGACATTAATCTAATTTCCGCCAATCTTTTAACTTCTTCATCTCCTGTTAGAACTTCATAGTTTTCAACAGCTCTTTTTACTTTATCATTTTCTTTACATGCCATTTCTAACAAGTCCCTCCTCTCCATGTCCAGAAACGCACTCCATTGGTTTATTCGTTTTGTCATATCCGGATTTTTGTTTCTAAACTTTTCTAATTCTATATAATAATATTTTACATCATTATTTATCTCATATTCTCTATGTTCTTTTACTACTCTTACTGTTTCTGTAATATATTCTGGTAAATTTATAAACGAATAATCCAATATTGCTATTATTATTGTTGGTTTCAATTGTTTATAATCTTCTCCTGGTCCTAATTGTTCTATTAATTTTTTGCATACATAAAATGTTGTTCTTTTCTCTATATTTTTATAGTTTTTTATTTGTATCTCTACATTTATAAACTCTCCACTTTCTAGTTCTACTCCTAAGTCTAGTATTCCAAATTTTTGCTCTTTTGCTAATTGTTCTAACCTTACATCATGCATTACTTTTTTTATTTTTATTTTTTCTCCTAATACAGACTCTAGAAAATCTTGTAAGAATTCCTCATTTTCTTTTCTGCCATAAAATGCTTTAAACATTATATCGCTTTTCA